>BNJU01005874.1_pt1 | contig 114782 bp, 225 predicted proteins | sample 8539281 | NCBI WGS metagenome assembly BNJU01 (sample SAMD00202456, study PRJDB9452) | human saliva metagenome | isolation source: human saliva | place: Japan
ATGGCTTTCATGCCCGCATACCATTTTTCCAAAATCAAACTCTTCTGATTCAATGAACCGACTCAAGTTTGTCCTTCCATTGTCCAAGGAGTTCATCTAAACTGATCAATTGAAGAGGACCAGTAACAAACGGCGTTTCATCAGTTCCGACAACATTAGTAATATCAGCCTGCCGAATTTCAGTGCTTCCTGCTCTCCGATAAATATAGCAACAGGCATGTTGATGAACCATATTGGTGTCAATCATTTTCGGACGGACAGGTGTGCTCGACGGAACACCTTTAACAGCTTTGATAAAGTTATCTCGAACTTCTTCATTTGCGTTAACTTCAATCACAATAGCATCAATTCTATCAAGCAATAACTCAGATTTTTCACATTCGATTGGAAGGATGGCATCGTTTTCAGTCCAAGTATGGTTAAACCACGCTTTTTCCGACACCAACATTTACCATGTTGCCAGATTCTGCCTTTTACGACAAAACAAGTCCCAATCGAAGCAAAAATCCCTGTCGTTGATAATTCCATCAAACAAACGGGACATCTGAATTGCGTCATATTTTCGATCATTCAAGCTGTTAAAAATCCGCATGAAACACTGCCTTCTCTTTCCGGATTTGTTACTTTACTCATGTATTAGACTCCTCCTTCCTGTATAGTTTTTAAATGTGGGATACATCGAAATCCACTATTACCCTCGGACATAACAAATTCAGAGATATATGCTCGTCCTTCATGCCCGTATTCGTTGGCAATCTGAACAATGTCTCCGATAAAAAGTCTTCTCCGTATCGGAACATCCGGGTTGCTTCTACTTCTCCTTCAAAGAAAGTCACAGAAATATTTTTCCGAGAGTTTGTCAGCGCCTCTTTCTACGAGCTGATTCGAATACTGCGCATCAGGCATGACAGAACCTCTGCCAATGTCTGATGAAATATCACGGGCATCCGTGAACAATTCCCTCCGTTCCAACCCGTGTGATGCACCTACTATAGCCGTTCTTCTGGACGCTCCTTCTCCTTCACCAGCCACAAGGGCGACATTTTTCAATCCTTTCTTAGATTCGAGATAACTACTATTGATAATATTTTTCATAAGAAGGAGAAAAATATCACATACGGGTTTGAAGATTGTCCATAAGAGCGATCAACACCGGCATATAAATTGAATACAAACTCGTTTTGCTTCATTTAAGATAATCTTAAAACCAATGTTATTCTTCTCACATAGTGTACAAATAACATCATATAGATTATCTCCAGTATATTGAGCATTGATTGTAAGACTGGTGATTTGTTCATCCATGGATTCATGGAAGACAAAATTGTCAATTCGTCTTTCCACAATGGATGGATTGATAATGTTCTCATAGAGCATAGCACGAATAGCTTCTTGTAGATTTCCACTCAAAAACCGCCTGCCCCCTATATAATCCTTTCTATCAAGGATAGATTCAAGAGACCGGCCGCTGACCAGAAGCTTGTTACCATCTTCAGCATCTGAAGTAATGTTAATTTGTTCGATGATCATCGTATGTTCTGATGAGGCATTCCATAAATAATAGTCAGGTATCAAATAATTCAAAAGGTTTTTGATCCATAGACATATATAACTCGAAATCCCCAGCCCGATCATAGCGGTCTGTCCAAATTAGAGACTCGAACTCGTCTACAACGGAGACAGACTCGAAATTGGTGTTTATCGTGAATAATTCCATATCTTCACACCCCATTGTATACAATCATGTTGGAAATTCTGAACTGCAAATTAGAAGATCCGTATTCAGCAGTATAGGCAAAAACGTTATCGCCCTTTGCTAATGTGAACCAATTGCATCCTTTCTTTAAACAGTTCAAAATATTGGTTTCCTGCCTCCACGAAGAAGAGTGATTCTCTTATGTCCTTTCCTCGTAGAAATAGTAATGGTGTCACCTTGTACAATTCCACTTCCAGTTATTTCCTTTAACTTATTCGTATCTATTGCCATTTGTTCCCGTGTCCCGGTATTGTAAACAGTAATATTAGAAGCTTCGCCGATAGCATGAATCGTTATAGTGATACCAATTTCTGAATCACCTTTATATGTTATGACATTCTCGGTTTGATGCTGAATAATGCCAAATTTCAACAAAGGGCTCCGTTAATGAGTTATTTTCAAACGGAAATTCAAAAAGCTGCTTCAATTCCAAAAGAAAACTGTCTCAGTAATACCGTCTTCCCCAGCAGAATAAAAAAATTCGGATCAGGGCATAAAATAGAAATAACACATTCTTCAGTCTGACTAAAGATCGTCGGTTCGTTCTTCTCTGTATATCCTTCTGCTTTTAGAATTCGGTTATCAGTTTCAATCAAGAAAGTAAGATTCTTTTTTTCTCTGGGAAATACTTGTATGTCTTTTTGACGAAGATCTTCAATTGACTCTGTGCCGCTTTCATAAAACTGTAGTTTGAGTACGATGTTCCTTTCTTTTAAATGAGCAGAATTAAAGATCCCCCATCGTTTGTAGAAACTTGAGTGGTATTGATGTTAGCCCCTGGTGGACCGAGGCCATCAATTGACTTGATGATGAAGCCGATTTCTCGGCCTCGCCAATTCAAGTACAATTTTTTTCACCCAAGTAGTTCTGGATTGTCACCGATTTAATCATGCCAAAGCCTCCTTCATAACTGAAAGCTGATTCTTCGTTTGACGATAAATCTCAATCCGAGAAAGAGCTTTTAGGTGAATAATTATTTTGTGTAAATGTAATAGTGCTTCCGGTTGGTGAAATCGTATTGTTTTCTCCATTTTTGAAGATCAACGCCACTTCCCTCATTGAACTGGGACGAAACCAATAGAGCCTGTGTCTGACTAAACATTGCGTTTAGCTTTCTTGCGCCGCTTTCCACATTTGTAAGATCCAAAACAGGACGAATGGTCGGCTGAGCGTCAATGCCGTTATCAACAAAGTCTTTTACTTTAGAAATAGCTTTACTCAACCCAGTTTTAGCAGCATTTGCCATGTTTGCACTTGCATTATATGCATTCTGCACATGATCGCCGATTGCATTTACAAATGCCACTCCAAAGAAATCACCAATCCTATAACCGACTTTCGATGGCGAATGCTCATCAGTTCTTTTTCGCAGCTTTGCTGCCGCTGCCGCCATTGCTTTTAGAGTTTGCCTCTGCTTTCCAAGTATTCTCCGAAATTCCGTTGCAGAAGCCATCAACGAGATAAGAACCAACAGAATAAAAAAATCCTTGTAATAGTTCTTAAGGATTGTAACACAAGCGCTAAAGTAGTACCGTAAATACACTATTTACATCAGCATCTTTACTTTTCAACCCCACGATGAATTTCGCCATACACTCGGTTCCAGCTGTCATAAATTCAACATACTTGTTTCTGATAATTGTCAAATATGAATCAATCATAACAGTAAATAATTGCTGAATTTCGGTATCTTTTATTTTAATTCCTTCAGAAAACCTAATCATTAGCGTTGAACCCTCTAACTGAAAACCGGTTTGTTTAGCATTGATGCCCGTAATAACAGATTGCATAAGGGTTGTAAATGTGGTTGTCAAATTTGTTTTTTTGAGCATTTGCGGCATTGATGAATGTTGTAAGCATCTGATTTGCCGCTGCCTGAATCTGAGATGCAGCGTTATTAAACGCGTTGATGAAGCCTGTAATGCCTGCTTTTCCAAGGGCGGCAGAGCTGAGCTAAACCCGGACATACCCGAGGTATCAAGCCCGGACATATCTCTTGCTAGATCGACGAGTCGTCTTATCTCTGTGATAACGCCAGAAAGAATCTGGACATTGACACCGGAAACAGAATCAGAATATTCTTTCATGCCCTGACCAAACGGAACAAGGCTCTTTCCAAATTCCCCAATGTCGTTATCACCAGTAAAGAAACTTACCAGACCCCCTGATATTCGGAATAGTATTCGCCAGCTCCACAAGAGCCTGCCCAGCAATAGCCGAGTTAGTGATAGCCCTCGGCGTCAATACCAGAAACAGAGTCAGAATAATCTTTCATCGCCTTACCGAAAGGAACAATTTTCGCTCCAAAGGTGTCAATATCATTTTCGCCAGTGAAGAACTCAACGGCACCACCAGTATTCGGAACGGTATTTGCCAGCTCGATTAGAGCTTTTACCCGCTGTGGCAGAATTGACGATCGCATCGGCTTTTTAACCCGGATACGGCTAACGAGAAACTCATCATCGCTTCACCGAATGGCACGAGCTGTTCGCCGAACTGCTTCATGTCGTTTTCGCCGACAAAGAACCCGACCATCCTCCGGTATTGGGGATCGTGGCCGCCATCTCAGTCATAGCCTTGCCAGCTACCGCCGCCTCTGTCACAGTATTTGTATCTAGTCCGGCAACAGCATTAGCAAAACCCCATCATTGCTTCACCAAATGAAATAAGCTGCTCACCGAACGTTTTCATGTTATTTTCGCCGGTAAAGAAGCCTATGACCCCGCCACTGTTAGGAATGGTCGAAGCCATTTCAGCCAAAGTCTTACCGGCTGTTGCAGCATTGGCAACGAGGTTGGCATCCATGCCAGTCAGAGCCTGTGAGAAGTCTGCCATAGCATGACCAAACGGAACCAATTCCTCTCCAAATCCGGAAAGGGAAGATCCGCCGGTGAGCCAAGAAGTCAATCCGTTTAAAATATCCGCTGCCGTCAAGATGATAATAGTCTCGGCGAGCGCCTTTACCCCGTCCATCATGGAAGCATCGATCTTGCTCGCACCCTCGATAAATGGCTGAACATTTGTCATAAATGCCGACAAGTCCGCACCAATCTGAGGGAACTGGCTTGAAACACCGCTCATAAATCCGCCGACAATTCCGCCAACGAATTTTCCAATAGCCATTCCGATACCATCAAGCAGTTTACCTCCTTCGCCGATCAGCCATGACAGGCCCGGAAGCTGTGCCAAAGCACCGATAGCTGCCAACACAAGTGCCAATTCCGCAATAACGGCGCCAATTCCGAGAATACCAACCATAGCGCCCGGAACAAGAGAAGCGATGGCACTCAAAGCAACCATAATCGCTGAGAGCAGTCCGATACCAGCAATGCCCTTTAACAAGACACCCGTGTCAATGCCGCTGAGGGCATCCACGATACCGGAGAAGAACGACATAAGTACATCTATTGCTGCCTGAATCAAACCAGGCAGATTTTTCGCAATCCCTTCAAGAACGCCTATCAGGAACTGGAAAATAGAATCTACGATCGAAGGCGTATACTGAACCAACGCCTTCAGAACTCCGTCAACTACCTGAAGAATACCATCCGCAATTGTCGGTATGCATTCCGCCAATACATCAACAAGAGTTAAAATAACTGCCTTAACAGCTTCGCCAATAGCCGGAATGAGCTTGACAATCCCTGCTACAATTACCGTAACACCAGCAGTAAGAGCCGCCGCCAAAGCTGTAAAACCAACTGCTAAAGCGGATAAGCCAAGACCAGCAGTCAAAAAGACCAGCACCGATAGTAAGAATACCTACGCCAATAAGCGTAAATGCGCCACCAAGAGCCAGAATAGTCCCTGACAAGAGGCGCGAGCACCGCACCTGCAACACCGATAATGGTGAACGCACCAGCTAAAGTAATAAGACCTTTTGCGATGCCTTCCCAACTCATAGCACCTAAAATACCGAGTACCGGAGTGAGCATAGCCAAAGCCGTGGCCGCAACAAGCAGAGCTGCCGACCCGGCCAGCGTCCCGGTCATAAGATTCAATGCGATACACAGTTCGCCAAGAGCGACACCGAGGGTCAAAAGACCTTTGCCGATCTCTTCCCATGATTTGCCGCCGAGCTTGTCAAGAACATTCGCAACAATTTCCAGTGCAGCACCGACGATTACAAGCCCTGTTCCCATACCGACCATGTTTTTCGGCATGAACCTCAAAGCAACGGTCACTCAGCTAAAGCTCCACCCATAGCGAGCAAGCCCCCTGCCAATCTCTTCAAGGGACATCGTGCTGAAATCTTTCATGGCAGAAGCAAATATCTTCATAGCCGCTGCAATCTCGATCAGTGCCAATCCTGTTGAGACGACATGCTTTGAATTGCTGGTAAGTTTTGTGAACGCAGCCACTTCAAGAAGCAGCGCACCGACCGCAGCCAAACCTTTTTCCCATTTGGCTCCAATCCATATCGGCAAATTCCTTGCATACGGAAGCGAGTATCTTAATCGCTGCTGCCATGATTACCATGCCGGTAGCCGAGAGAACCGCTTTGCCACTAAATTTGGCAGTATTCAAGAAAATATTGACCTCTGCCAGAAGTGCACCGACACCGACTAAGCCCCGTGCCATGTCTTCCCATTTCAGTTTTGCAAGATCTTCGACAACGCCAGCCAAAAATCTTGATGGCTGCTCCCATGATTACCATACCGGTCGCTGTGGACATAGCCCCCTTGCTGAATTTTGCTGTCGCCATAAACGCATCCAGCTCAGCGAGAATCACACCAACGCCGATAAGCCCCTGAGCCATTTCAGCAGGTTTCAAGTCTGCCAGTTTCTTTACGGCACCTGAAAGTACCAATACAGCAGCTGCGAAAACAACAAGACTGCTTGCTCCTTTGGATTTCACGCCGCCGAGTTTCTCAAATACTGCCATTGCAGCGATCAGGTCAGCGAACATTACTGTTATGGCTCCGAGTGAAGCCGATAATTTGTTACTGTCGATAAGCGCGATCACAAAGATAGAAGCGGCTAAAATCGCCACAGCTTTAGCAATCTTGATAAGGGTCTTCGCCTGTAAATCCTTCTGGAAAGAAGACAGGCAATCCTTTACACCATCCAGAATCCCGGTAATCTGCTGGATAGGATTCGTGATTTTGCTGAGGGTTCCGGTAACAGATTCAACCAAATTATCGAAGAACCCGCTTAAACCACCATTTACCCCAAGCGCAAGTCCGCCCAAAGCCAAAGAGTTAAGAAGGTCAATGATGCCGTTGAAATCCGCGTTGCTCAGTTTATCAATCAACGATGTTAACAAAGCCACTCAAAGCACTTGTTATGCCGCTTACAACTTTCGTAGCCGCATTCCAGATTGCCTGAAGAAGCTTCCAAAAACTTGCATTTTGAAAGCGCATCACCGATTGCTCCGATAGCATTTGTCAGGCCGGTCTTCATGCTTCCAGCCATCTCGCCAACCTTGAACATCCTATCGCAGATTCGCTCAAGCATGGTGTGGATGAACTCCAAACCGGGAAGCTGAATCTTTTCTTTGAGCATAGCAATAAAGTCCTTCAGAGATGTCTCAATCTCGTTAAGACTTGGCAGATGGAGTTTCTCTTTCAACGTCTGTGCGAAGTCTTTGAAAGCGTTGATCGCCTTTCCGAAGATGTTATTCTTCTTAATAAACTCATCAATACTCGTAAAGCCATTCACCCATCCTTCCGGTGACTACGAGAATACCTCCGCTGAGAGTCCTCAATCCTCCCTAAAAGAGGAGAAATAGCAGTAAATATAGCCAAGAATGCCTGTTTAACAATGCTCAGAACAGCAAACAAACCTTTGAACGTACTCTTAAGGTTTGCCGATTCCGTATCACTGAGTTTCAGTTTCTCGGTAAAATCTAATAAGCTTTTTTTGTAATGTTCATAAGCCTTTTCGGCTGTGATTGGCGGAAATACTTCCCGGAACGCTTCCTTTACAGGAGTCGCAACACTTATAAGACCCCGAAATGCATTCTTTGCAGCGTCAATAACCGCTGAGCGTCCACCAAGATCTTTCCAACCTTGAAGAACTGCGTTACGGGCATCAGACTGTTTGTCGATGAAACCGCCTATAATATTACCAATTTCTGTCCATAACTTTTTAGCCTCTTCAAAATCACCAAACACAATTTCCCATGTTTGCGCCCATCCGGAACCAACTGCTTCTTTTCAAGGTATCCATTAACATGGTGAAAGTTTTAATTTCCGTTGCAGCATCGGAGCTTTAATACCAAGCTCCTCGATTGCTTTTATCTGTTCCTCAGTGTATCCTATGCTACGAAGTTTATCTTCATACGCCGCCTTTTCCTCTTTAGACATTTCTCTGACATCGGTGGCATAATTGTTAAGTGTCTGTACAAGGGCTTCCGTAGTCATCCACTGATAAGACAAACTATCATTAAAGTTATGGGTAGCGTCAATAACACCATCCATTCCCTCGCCTTTGGCGTTAGTGGTTAAAAACCCTGTACATGCCTTCGGCAGTCTTTTTCTACCGTTCCGGCAGCAACCGCCGCTTCAAGTAATTGAGTCTTAAATTCCACAGTCGCCATGTTTGCATTTTTCTATGGATTTCCAGTCAATCAGCTTTACATAACCGGCTGATAAAGCCTGTGCAAAAATTATACATGGCACGAGAAGCTTCGTTTGTATTTGCTCCTGAAACAGCCGCCGCATTAGAAACGCCCTTGATGGCTGCAACGGCATCTTTCAGTTTGACACCGGCATTTGTGAATTTACCGATGTTTGATGTCATGTCAGAAAAAGGAATAGATAGTCTTGTCTGAATAAGCATTCAAATCATTCAAATACTTATTGACGGTCCCCAAAGATTCCCCGGTGCTCATCATGATTGTCTGAATGGAACCCATTTTCAGTTCGTATTCCTGAAAACCCTGAGAAATAGGTTCGATGGTTAATGACGACAATATTTGTTTACCGGTATTGATAACAGAATTTGTAATGTTAGCCAAAGCCGTAATAGCCATGACTTCCAAAGCTGAAAAATCTTGTCTTCACAGTTTCAACTGCGTTGCTCAAACCGGACATATCGCATTTCTTTGCCGCCGAGTCCAGATTTTCAAAACCTTTCGCCGCACCGCTAAGGTCTAAGCTCTTTTTAAGCTTTTCAAGAGTTGACATGCTTGTCTGAACATTCGACTCGAACTGCTTATTGTCAAACCGCATTTCGACAACTCTTTCGTCAATTGTTGCGCTCATAGCTTAGCAACCTCCTTCCATGCGTCATTTGCAATTCTGTCAAAAATAGACCGGATAGCAGGATTGATGTAATCTCGCCCCTGTACCCAGCCGCCATTTTCGCGTTCCGTGTCCATATTGCATAATCACCGCAATCTGAACTCCATTTTGAATGTTGGAGTTATTGAACGAAATTGACACCGACCCATTTTTTTCTTGTTATCTCGTAAGACCATGACTTCGATGTTAAGCCCGTATCAACTGGCGTTGCAGACGCAAGGGCGGCCACCCTTCTTGACCATACTTGTCAAGATCTCCAAGCTTTACTGCTTCCTTCGCTTTCTCCAAAAATTTGAAAAGCTTTGAGAAGTCGCCCTTTTGCCCGAAAGTTATCATTCAATTCTTCTCCTTACATAAGTTCGTTTACCCTCTTCTGAACAGCAGAATAATCATAACCGGCTGCCGTCAATCTGTTTCTTCTGTCCTGACCGCTTCCCCATTTACCGGCCATGACTTCCTTTAGCTATCTCTTCTACAGATTTCTTAGCGAATGCCACCGATCTGGAAGAAATTCCAATTGCAGCCAAAAGTCTTGCTATAGTTTACCCCGTTATCCAGACCACAAACTGTGTGCGCGAAGTCTTCACATAGATAGCTCCACGAACACAATACGAAGCATTCTTGAGATAAGTTGCGTCGGTAACGATCTTGTATCCAAGGTTCTTCAATGCATTCTTCATGGTGCTTGTCGTCCAGCCGTTAGAACCATAGGTAGCACCTGAGCCGGAAGCAACAGCAGCGACATTCTGCAAGCTGCTGCAATCGCAGTTACAAAGGCCAACTTTTGACAGGTCGTAGCCAACTTCCTTCGCAAGCCTATTCAGAGGTTCCGATCGAAATCCCCATACCAGTTGTATCCGATATTATCGTTACGGCAGGCTGCCTCGACAGCTTTCGCATGTTTATCACGAACATTGACATCGGGGTGGATAGCCATAAAGTCCCAAGGCTTGCTGTACCAATCCCTGATACAGACTTCCTTACCGGTTTGATCCCCGGGCTTTCCGCTTGTTGTCCTATTTTCACTAATGCTTGCGTGTCCGATCCTAACATTCATAGTTGTCTCGACCTCCCTTTCCAACCGGTTTTTGTTTCAGTTTTTCCAAGCGGTTTCTTCGCCAAGGAAATAGTTCATGTCAACATCACCGATGATTCCGGGAACGCTTCCTTTGCTGGAATACTGATGAAAAAAACACGGATAGTCTGCTTTCCCGTACCAGTCAGCCAACCATCTGACATACTTATTAAGAAGGTCGTGATCATACCAGTTCTTGTAGTAGTCAACGTTGAAGTAAATCCCGGCTTTGTAGCCGAAAAGATTCAACCGTTTCGCAGAAAGCCTTCGTAAAGGCGTTGCATTCGGTCCTTCCGAGCTTCACACCGGAAGCCGCGGCCTTTTGTAACCGTGTCATACTCAAAATCGGAGAAGATGATAGTTCCTTTTCCGAGACCCGCTTTCTTTTACGTTCTCAACACAACTAATCGCTTCCTGTTTTTGCCTGTTCTACATTTAGAGCATAGATGAAGTGATAAACGCCTGGTATCTCAATCCCGGTCTCTTGACACTTCTTCACATTTTCAAAAAAATCGCTTATCGACTGTCTGGCGGTATCCTTCCCGCATAATGACAAATTCGATTCCGCTGTTTTTATCTTCACGGCATCGATGGCACCCTGCCATACAGAAACATCGATGCCCTTTTTCTTCTGAGCCATAAAATCACCCCTTACTGTTCGATTTTTGACGTCGTGCTGCATTCAAAGCAGAGTTCTCCCGCATGATTTCACTCAAACTTCGTTTCTTTGGAGGAGAGTTCTTAATATCGCAAACCCTGATAAGAGTGAGTAGACGATTAAGGTGCCACTTCTGACACTCAAACGGAATATTTAAAGCAATCATCCAATAGTAAATAAGCTCGGCAGTTATCTGCTCCCTATTCCTTCAGATGCCTGTCGTTTCGAGAATGTCGTAGCAGTCATCGGAGCATCAATGTATGCATTGATCTGGTCAATACATGTTGATGTGATGTACTGATAAATCTCAGGACCAACATTCTGCGTGAGGGTCATGCATTTTACATAATCAATAGTCTCCTCAAGTGTTTTCTCTTTTCTGGAAAGGAAAGGTTTACACCATTTAGATTCCCATTTTGAAAGAGAGACGAGGGAATGCTCCAACTGCAATGTCTGTTCTTTTGGGATAAATGAAGATTTCCTTTTCATCGTCCCATTGCTCTTTCCCCAACCGGGATAGTTATTCTCAGCATCCCTCGTATCTCCTTGACTTTTTGTTTAGGTTGCCGGTACGATCCCATTCACAAACTTGGCGGCAGCATCAGCATCGGTGGCAAGCTCCATAAAAAGCTGAGAATATGCTTCGGTCTCGGAAAAAGCCTTTGACAGTTCCTCAGACTTTACAAACCGCTTTCCATCCGGACTTTTCTCGCCGTAAGCCTTGAGAATGATTTCCTTGAAAATCTTGATGATGGCTGGTGTGTCATTTGCGGATACAATCCGACGGATCGTCTCGGTAAGACCGCCAGTCGTGCTCATCTCCATTTCCATAGCCTCAGCCTTGGAAAGATTGAAATAGAAATCCTCGGTCCTCTCAGAACCGTTGTAATCCATATAAGTGATCGTTTTTCTTTAACATGCTTATTTCTCCTTTCAGAAATAGAAAAGGAGCCGCCAGCTTACCTGAATACGGCTCCATCTTCATGGTTTTGTTATGCGGTTGTCAGATTAGCCCGCTGCCATAAGAGTAGCAATTTCATCGGGCATCGGCAGACGAGGATCAACACCATCGCCAGCGCCAGTAGTAGACTCATCCTTGCCATAAAGGATCTCTTCCAAAGCGGCCAGCTTCGCAGGTTTAACTTTCGTGGAATCAATGGTGACGCAAGCGGTCGGCTTGAAGCCCTGCCACATTCACAGGAGTCGTCTTGACTTCCCAAGATAACGAAATAGCCTCTGGGCTATCGTTGATCGTGGAATATCCTTTCTCGGAAGGAGCTGCCAGAGCATTGTAGATCAGATGCAGCTTGTAGCCATGGTCATTGTTATCCTCATCGTTACCAACAACAGTACGATACGCCAGACCGAACATCTTACGGTTCTGCTGTCCGATGCTAACGCCTGTCGCAATGTTCGCAGAGCCGTCGCACTCAGCGAACTCATCCGGATACATATAAGCTTCGATGGAAGCCTCGAAAGACTCCGCAGAAACAAGGTTCAGGTACTTGACGTTATCTGCATACAGAGGAGTAGCCTCTGCGCCTGTAGGTTTCTCAGATACTTTGGTGATACCGTTCCAGGCAACACCCTTGTTGTATAATCCACCCGTCTGAATCGGGTAAAGAACACCGTGGTCCACACCGGTCTCATACAAGTGTTCACCGGTTTTTATCCCATGCTAATTTCATGTTTGAATTCTCCAATCTTAGAAATAGATGGTGAAGACATCATGATTCAGATTCTCAGAAGTGAAATGGTGGTCGAAACTGCAATAAGGCAGCGCCAACACTTTTTCAGGTATTTCGAATCGGGGTCTTCATCAATTACTGTTACCGTGTATCGCTTATGCTTGAGATATATCTCGTTATCTGCCACGTCCTCTCGGATTCCGGCTCTCTCGTAAACAATGCATGAAATTTCAGCTTCAACGATTCAGGGGGCTGGAAGTATACATTGCGACTTCCAAGAAGTTCCTCAAGGATCGTCTGCAATTCAACTCTCTCCTTCGCCATTGTAGACACCCCCTATTGATAGTATCAGCCTTGGATACTGAACCTCCACACTGGAGATTTTCCATTTAGCACCCATAAATTCTACATATCGCATCGAATGGAAATTCTGGTAGGCATACGGGTCGGCCACAATACTGATCTCGTTTGAGATGTTAATGTTGTCGTTTATCTGACTCGCAGACTCCAGTCGGCGTGTGTTCCTGACTAAATCACCCAAGTATTCACGCTCCGTTATAGTTGGTCTCCATACGCCCGGTCTCGTCTCCACATTCTCAGCGTAGCCGATTTTTTCCGTAGAATTTCGCCATACAAAAATCCTCCATTTTGAATTCTCTCATCCATTACCGATTAAGAGCGCCAGATACGCGAGTCTTAACCAGGATAACTCCTGATTGAGTTTTTAGGAGTAACATCCTCCTCGATCGCGATTGCAGAGTACACTCTGGTAAGAGCGCCAGATACGCGAGTCTCAAGCAGAGACAGCTCCTGGTTGAATTTGATGTCAAATTGTGTGAAGTGAGACACCTCGCCGCCCTTAGTAGAACCAAGAGAGTAGTCAGCCAGATTTGCAACGATGCAAAGAAGCTTCTTTGTCTTGTTGTCCGTTGTAGTCCTAGTCTTACCTCGAACTGCTCAGCGGTGTAGATCTCACCGACATTGAGCGCCTGCGCAAGTTCAGCCTTGGAAGAATAGATCCTGCGACCGTTGAGGTCACGCGCCAGAAGCATCACGTTGAGCATGTGAGGAGTGATGAAGAGATCCGGAGTGCCGGTACCCTTGTAGTCCTCACGAGCGTACAGCATCGTGTTGATCATGCCCTCTGCATACATGTAATTGGAGCCAAACTCCTGAACCTTAGAGCCATGTAATTCTACCCTAGCAGCGTCGAGATCGAGATCCTTGTGAATGGTATAAAGATTATCATCCAGCCAGATCGGTCTGATATGCTCAGGGAATATCTTGTCGGAATCACCGTCATCACGGCCATCGCCAAGCATGATAGCTGTAGCAAGCTCCTCGTTGAGCATCAGGCGATCGATGTTGTACAGATACCGCACATAATCGAAATCCGTGATGTCGACAATGTCGTCGCGATGAAGAGCATTCTTCACATGAGACAGTCTGAGGATCGGTAGTTCTGCGAACCAGCTTGAAGTTGCCAGCCTGAACCTTCTGCTTACCCTTCTGATAACCTCTTGCGCGAAGAGCAGCTGTTGCGTGCTCGATGTTGCGGATGTCAACCTGCTGAGTGCGAACTCTGCTAATAGGGCTCTTGTGAACCTTGCTCATTACGGTTGTGATCCAACCCTGATCGTTGGTGATGAGCTCCGGAGCGCCTGGACGAACGTCCTTATACTCGGGGAAAAGTAAATTGATGTTATTAGCCTCAAAGCCGCCGCTGACCGCATCGTGCTGTAAATTATTCTCGGACATATAGATGTCCATTGCATTCTTGAAAGTGCCTACAGAAGAATTCTTCGCGGTCTCAAGAATATCCATCTGATCTGCATGGCTGATCACGTTCTGATTGTCAGCCTGCCCGTTATCGAAAATATTGTGCTTCATTGTGGGGTACCTCCTTTTTTCTTTCTCATCGTCTTCGTCATCGTCTTCATCGTCTTCATCGTCGTCATCTTTGCCACTATTCATGGCTTCGCCGATCATAGCGAAGACTACCGTTTTCTGCTTCTCATTGAGAGTGTTAAAGACGTCATTTACCGTCTCTTCATCATCAGACTTCTTATCCTTTGAGTCTTCCGGCTTCTTTTTCTTCTCATCATCATCGAGATCGTCGGAATGATAAAGACTTACGGGTTCGCCAGTGTAAATGATAGCTTCATCCCTCAGCCTCATTGCCATGAGCGAAAGAAACAGAATCAATGAAAGCTCCAGGATTTGCTCCGGCAAGTACGAGGCTCACCTCACGAATCATGCCATGAAGTACATCGCCGCCATTCTGCTTAAGCTGATTGGCAAAGATCGACAATGCCGTAACGTCGCCATGCTCAACCAGGGCCTTTGCATTGCGTCCCTGTTCGGTGTCTTCATTGAACTTGATGAATGTTCTGACACCATTTTTGTCGTTCTTGAGCAAAGCGTGCCCAAGAACATTGAATGAATCGTTGTGCTGGTGGTTCCAAACAAGAGGAACCGTCTGACCGTCATTATCTGCAAATGCATTTTCCCTGAATGGTCCTGCCATCGGAGCATCTGAGGTTGTTTTTTGGTCGCCCAGCCACTAAAGTCAAATGGTTTATTCATTTTGAACTATTCCTCCTGTGTGTCTGGTGGTTTCAGCTGCTCAGTTTCCTCAGGTGTGACATCGTTTGAACCCTCATCGCTACCGGCCGGTTCGCTCAGGTTCTTATTGCGCAATTCATCAGCTTTGGGATCATCAGAAGGCTTCATACCTATAATCTGTCTGATCTCATTCGACGTCATAATCTCGTTCCTTGTGAACTTGTCCGCGATCTCTGAAATCTCAGATACCGGCACAAGCTTGAACGGATCTCTGAAGAACTCAATTGACTGTCTCTGTGACCGAGCAGTTTTGGTTAGAAACTTTCGTTTCATCTCGTCTGCTATTGCAGAGAGTATAGGCTCAATCGTCCGATTGTAATAGTTGAGCATTGTCTTGTCGTCGGCTGTACCATCCAATATCCCCTGTGTGATTCCCAACTGGCTGTATAGCATACTCGTTAAGTATTCGACCTGAGACATTAGATTGTTCTCGACGGGACGGTTCAACTGGGTAATATGCTCTGTACCATCGGTATAAGCAATACCATACTTAGAACCGGATAATTGATCCTCAATATCTTTACGCCGATTTTCGGCTTGGACGCGTCTTGCTTCTGTCTTGATTACGTATGGCAACTGAATGATTAAGTCCAGCTTCCCAGAACTGTTTTTGCTCGTCGACCATATCCAACAGATTAAGCTTTCTGATAAGACGCTGCATCGTAGAGTTCGGTTCATTCATAACCGCATAAAGTGGATTCTCAACAATAGAAACTGCGGACTTAGCCATTATGATTTCTTGTTTTCTGCCGATGCGCTCATTATACACATCTACTTTTTACATGCTGTTGATACCATTCTGTAATCCTGCCGGTTCGCATCTCGTCCACATCAAATGAACCAGCTATTCCAGTTTCAGGATCGTCATCAGTATCTGTCGGTACGATAGCAACACAGCCATCATCCATCATGGACATAACAACATCCTGAATAAAAGCTCGGCCTGTCTGATCGACATTTGCTTCTAACTCAAGACAATTATTTAGACCGGTATTGAGCACTTCGAGAAATCGATTATTCTCATCAAGCCGAACATGCCGCATCTCAATAGCGGCCGCATCAATAGCAATACGGTTATACACTGAAGTAACGATAGATCGCTCATTGCCTCTTGAAAACCGCATTCTATCCGGCCTATAGAAGTAGCCCGTTCCGACGTCTCTGTATCTTGTAGTAGTTGGATCTTTGTTAAGAAAAGCATTCCAGGCATGCCTCAACCTAGAGCCAAAAGTTATCCCCATCCATTCCTCCTTATCATTGTAAAAGCTTCTCGAGAATCTATTCACATTTTTGAATCATTGCCAAATGCCAATCCCTCAGTGACAACATTCTCAATTTCATCAAGCTCTTTTGCCTAAAAGTTGCTGCGATTAAACGTCAACTATAATTCATGTTTTAGATAGCTCATTTCATCATCTGTGAACTTCATCCATCAAACGCATCCCTATTTAGTTTGAAAGCCACATAGGCATCCATCATTGCTGCTACGGCGTCAATCTTCTGTTCATAACGCTTCTTTAACAGCTTCCTGTTTCCGTTAGTATCTTCAAGAGCAATACAGTTGCCCATTGCATAGGTCATCAAATCTTCATCAAAAAGGAGCATCCGCTCCTCGAAAGTTTCTTTAACTCGCCAAGCGGAACCGATTCGGTTTTTAGCTCCTGAATGACTTTCTCAATACCAAAAGGTCCATTCTCTGATTCCCATCGAGTTACGAACTCTTTTTGCGTTGTAGGGATCATAGCCAAAACAACGAACATCATACCCGCACTCGATGATGTGGTTATCCAGATCCTCATAAACCTGCATCATATCAAGCACAGTTCCCTCAAGCACAATAAGACTGCCCCTCAGACATGAACTGGTCATACTTAACCCGCATAGCCGCTGGCAGCTTCATCAGTGTTGTGGAGGAAATGTAGTTCCGTGTCTTAACACCGAACATTCCATTTTTGTAATGGGAATAAGAAAGTGAATGCGCAGAAATCATCTCCTGCGAAAGATCTGCTCTGAGAGAGCAAGGCATTTGCCAATAATCTCGTTTGCGATGAGGGAGTGTCTCCTCGTATGTGAAGTAGTAGTATAACCTTCCATCGGAATACCGAAACGCTTTGCTAAGATGTCATTCCGAACTGATGGATTCTTTTTCGGCTCTTTCTACATCAAGTTGATATGTCTCATAGCTTACGGTCTTTCCAATATTCGGATTGGCTTTTAGCCACATTTCCGGGTTTCGACTTCATCAACAGAGTCCAGTTTGTACCACCAAATGGATACATGAGGATTAATGTAATCTCCTTTGAGAATGTCCATCAACTCCATTTTGATTGTATCGCCGCTTCCATTTCGGACAGTACCTTCTGAGCTTGTGGCAAGGATTATATAGTCTGGTACATCGCCCTTAGCTGCTCCTTGCTCAATGGCGCTGATCGGGTCTTCTCTGAGATCTCCTGAAAGCCATTCATCTACCGTAGCATACTTAACTCTTAGACCCTGTAGCTTGTTAATAGACAGAGGTCAGATTTCCAAATAAGAATTGGTAAAGAAATTTTCGATACCTTTCTTAGTTGATGCTAAGTGCTTTGCGGTTCGCTTTTGAGCCGGTGGTATTCTGTAATGAGCCCTCAGTTAAAAACTGGAAGACCGGTCCTTTAGCTCGACTGATAGCTGTCGCAAAGGGCATTAGGATCTCTTCGGACATCTTCATTGTCGGGGATGTAGTAATCTGATGTGTCGTGGAAGTGTCTCAATAAGACCGTATGCGTGCACGCATGTTGCATACAGAGATTTGGCAGCACCTCTTCCTACAATCAAATACTGCTTTGTTAATAAGCCGCTTCTTGATTTGTTTATTGACATAATGTCCGCCGTGTCCATCTTCATTTGGCACATAGACCGAACGCTCAACGAAGTAGTACCATCCAAAGATTTGCTCCCCCAGAGCTTAAAGGTGTCAAGTAGATGTAAATCCGCTCCATCGGTCAGGGTCATCTCTACCTCACAGAATTCTATCCAGCCCTCAACCTTTTTCGTCATCATACCAGACTCCGGGATTTGCTATTAGATCATCAATTCGGTTCATTTCCATTGAGATCTCTTTGTTGATTGGTATCTCACCCTCGTATCACGGCATCCCGGAACAGGCCGTAGTATTTCGGGGTAGCTGTGTTCGATAATGCCATGATTTTTGGATTTCCTCCTTTACAAAGAAAAGAGGGCTTGTGGCCCTCTCATCTTAACAGAAATTTCTTACCCATTTTTGCAAGTGGGCTGTTCATGTATGGATCCCTCATACCATTTGATGCGTCTCAGATACGTAGCTTTTTGAACAAGCGAATCTCTTGAAAAATTCATTTGGGGTAGAGTTATTGTATTGTTCGATAGCCCATCGCGTTACATCGCTTACATCCAAAGGGTAATCTTCGGGAGTTATTGCTCTTGTCCTAATCCCTCGCAACCAAGTAGACTCAAACATCGTGATTATCCATTCAAACATAGTACACCTCCTAAAAATATGGTTATTGTTTCCATAATAGTAGGTGTAAAAAAGGCGTCTAACCATGCTTCTTATTATAATCGGACATGCTATAAATATCTGATCCAGACATATCAACATCTTCATATAAATAATCGTCATTATGTCTTGTAAGGTATGATACCCAAGCGGCATCTGTATCTTTTAGAATTCGACTATTTATGACATCTCTATAAGTTACAGATTCTGCACCAAGATCGACAATTTTTCTTATCGCCAAAGCCATCAACAATTTTTGTGGCAGCTGTCGAACACTTGGTATAATATTCATCTACGGCCGAATCAAACTGCTTGCAAAGGGTTTCGGTTTTTGGGGTATATTTACCTTCATGCAGCATATCATAGACATGTTCTTCACGAATCATATCGAAATAATCCTGATCATCGCATCCATTGCCAAAATCCTTAAATAGTCTCGAGTCAAGGTCCTTTTTAAAAGCTTCGGTTTTTCATTGCTGTTTTTGCTTCCTTATTTCCAGAAGCCAAAACCTGATTCTGCAAGGTCGTTCACTTTTTGCCCAGAACTTAGTATGTCATCTACTTCTTCTTTCTTTAGCATTATTGGTTTTCCAAGTTTATCAGCGATCATCTGACTATTATAAGATTTAGAGTGAGAACCTTTAACAAGTCCTTTAGATGCTTTTGGATGCGGCATTTTGGATATCTCCTTCAAGGCCGGAAGATGATTTAGATTGCTGTTGAGAGCAAGCTTTATTAACACTTATTTTACTTTTTGCAAGGGTGTTTGCTTTGGCCGCTACAGCTCCAGAAGTTGCATCTCTGACACCATATCTCTTTCTACCAGTACTTGTATATGATCCGTCTTTATTCTGAAATCTTCTAACACCCCATTTCATTCCGAGAATTCCGTGGTGATAAAGATCATGATATTCCACACGTCCACTTCCTCCTATAAACCAAGAACTTTTCTACCAACCAAAAGCAAGCTGTGAAATCCTTTTGATCGCTCATTTTTGTTTGATATACATCCTTCGGTATTACTTGTTCCATGTCAAATACTATCACTGGAGATTTAGCCTTAAAGCCCCCATAAATAGCATCATTAGTGTCAAGAACTGCTGCATATCCAGCATCTTTACAGGCCTTGAAGAATTTTGTTCTTTGTGTGTAAGCATCGCCACCTTTTCGAGAGTCACCTTGCCCGTCGTAAGGTATCACATAGTTGAACATCCTATATACTTTCTGCAAATCCTCAGAAGACGGAGTATAAGAATCATTTTTCATTTTTCCAAGAACCGTTCTTGCTTCCCCTATATCCCTTAAACTTGTACTTATCTTGGACAAAATAACTTTGCATCCTATCCTGATTAGTAACGAAGTTATAGAAGTCCCGGTTTTTTTCTTATACAGCTGACGAAAAATTTCTGCACCGAATCCTCACTTGCAACTTTGATGTTGCTTTTCAAGGAATTGTCAATTCTGTACTTCATGAAATAACCGGTCCCAATACTGTTACCTTTCTCATCATAGACTGTTTGCGGAATTTTTCGATTAAATATGGCATTGTACTGATGCTTATCCCACTTATCGTGAGTTGCATAGAACATATCCGTTCCTTTTGTGCGATCTCGATCATAGGATAGGGTACTTAAAGTGGTTTTGTCTTTTGAAAGAACCTCATCGAAATGCTTCTTGTTATAGATGCTATTCCGTTGCTTTCTTTTCTTATAAATAGCTTTTCTTTCAGATTGAGTATAATCCCCACCGCCAAGCGGGTATGGCGGTCCGTTCTTTTGCCCCACTTCTGACCCAATATTCCGTGGTGTTGCATGTCCATTGGCCGCCACCCCCATACTATTTAATGATGACCATAATAAGCCCTAAGTCGTCGTGCCTCGTAATTATTCTTTGCGGCTAATCCAAAATTGACAACTGTACCACCAGCCACTATTGCCGCTGGAGCAAGACTAGAAATCCGTACATTTCCAAACCTTGTGGTAAATGAGGCACCGCTTCTTGATAGAGCACTTCCGACAAGTCTCGATGCGACCATAATTCCAATTTCTGTATACCTGGCCTTCTCGTAATTATAGGTTATAGTCTTTCCTTTGCTATAAAGATCCTTGCCCTGATCGGCAAGCTTATCTTGTTTTAGTTTGTCGTAGCTTTTATCAAGTGCTTTCTTCGCCTGCCGTTGGGCGTTTCGAGCGTCTTTTATAGCGGCTTTAGATCCTGTGCCAGCTTTATAAGCGGCTTTTGCCGAACTCGTTACCTTTTTTGCAGACTCATAATCCTCAGAGGCTTTGTTATATCTTGCTAATCCTCTTTTTGTATACGATCCATCATAATTCTGAAATCTTCTAACACCCCATTTCATTCCTAGAATTCCGTGGTGATAAAGATCGTGTTCCATGTTCGCATACTCCTCTAGCTCTTTAGTTGATGAATAGCCACCATGATAGAAGCTGCGGATGCACCAATAGCAAGGACCTCGCCCGCTGTCGATAACATACTACTTGCATATTCTCTACCGCTTGCCACATTCTCTGTGCTGAGTGCTTTGTATTGCCGCTCCATATTCATACGATTGATTGCTCTCTGAAGCTCCTGATCGGTCATCTTAGAAGTATCAATCTTATTTGCCGCTCTTGATCTCAATCTATCGGCAGATTGTCTTCCGAGATTTGACGCTCCACGAGCGGCATTAGAAGCTCCCTGCAATACAGCTCCAGCGTTCTTATAGTCGTTCGCAACGGTCGCGTGTACATTGCTGTTGATCGTAGATTGGTTACGCTTACGAGTAGCAGAATCATTACCGGAGGCCCTTCCGTTTTCATCAAATTTTTGAATCTGAGTTGCGAAGGCGATTTCTGCCAGCCGATGTCAAACTACCGTCTTTATTCTGATATCTGCGAATCCCCCATCTCTGCCCAAAAACTCCGTGATGAGTTAAAGAGTCATCTTCTGAATCTGAGTGCTTCACAACTTTGGAAGTTTTCTTTTTCATCATTTCATTTACTTTTTTTCTGGACATCGACATAATCTTCACCAAGAAGGTCTTTGCGAACTTTACCATTTCCGAAATTACCACTAATAACTTCTTTTGCAAGGTTTTCAATGTCCTTAGAAGAAAGTTTTCCACCACCAGAAGACTTGCCGCCACCATTGATAGCGTTGGTGACATCCTCGACCCAGTTGTCAGTGTTCAAATCTCCGGCATTTCTACGAGATTCTACTTCCTTATTCCAATCTTCCAATCTTGAAATCATTTCGGGTGTGATCTTTGTTCCAGCAGGAGCTCCCACTTCATGTCTTCTTCGAGAATCACATAAGTTCCATCAGATCTTTGAAATCCAAAGAAGTCTGTATTGCCGAGACGATTGCCATCCGCATAATTTTTTTATCATCGAAATCAGAATCGCCTTTTTGTATACTCGCTATATTTAGCTCCGCCGCCGTTTTTCCCATCAGGAAGATGTCTGCCTCCTCATAAGAATTGGGATAATAGTATGTTCCATTCACCCGCTTAATGTATTTATGTTTTTTTCCAAGTAGAACCCCTTGGTACTATGCCTTAACTCCATTTTGAGTTCCCTCTTACTCTGTGGTTTCGCCGGGATCGACTGCGACATTGAGTCTCCACTCGAACTCTGAGATTTGACGGTTCATAACTTCGATGACCGCAGAGCCAAGTGGTGGATCGAAGATCAGTTTGACCTTCATGTGCATATATGTTTTTACCAGTTCAAGCCGTTGCTCTTCTGGAAGAAACTGATTCCAAGTCTCTTCAGCCCCCTTGATAGAGAACCCTTCAGATGGACCGACACCAAGCTGAGTTAAAATCATGAATACAGAATTGATATGCATGATTAAATCTGCATCGAAGTGTGTATACTCTTCAGTGATTCCGAGCATCTTCTTTATAGATGTCAGTATACTTTCCATTTCGATTCTCCTTTCATATGAGTGTAATAGCGACCTCTGCAAAGTTTATATATTTTTATAGGAGGCTTTTCATGAGAAAGAATTGGCAGAAACACAGAGGCCGCCTACACTCCACGAACCCTACCTTTTTCCAAGGGCAAGTGTCGTTAAGAACTCTCGCCTTTTGGAGCGGTGATAAGTAACTCCTCATCTCCATAATGTATAGCATTGTGCGTATTATGGGTTGTTGTGATAAGATACTCAGGGTTGAGTAGGAACTCACTCCGAGCTTCAAGATCTCTAACGGATACGGTATTCATGTGATGAATTAAGATTCGCTCTCGGATTTCATAGCCCTCAATACCGAGGTCACATCCATTGTCCCGTAGAATGACAATATCCCGGATTCGTTTCCATTCCGGAGATCTGTAAAACTGTTGATTGATGAATCGATCAAAACCAAAAGTTTCTTCTCCGACTGCACCTTTCAACTGTAAATACTGAAAGCGTTCCTCAAATGTCGGAAGCATTGATAACTCACTGTATGTACGAATCATCATCGCTACCTCCATTACCAGAATAGATCTTCATAGCATCGAGTACCTTCTTGTAGAATTCCTCATCATGCTGTGTCTTCTGAAGAGCTTCGGTTTTTAGCTCTCAATAGTTTGTTCTCCTCTTCCAGTTTCTCCCTTTCAAGTCTTTCCTTTGTTGAACCGAGCTTCAGAAAGTGAGTTATCACCTGAGAAGATGCGGTTCCTTCTTGCAACTGCTTCATCGCGAGGTCCATCGACAGAGATATCATTTGATTCTCTTGTGATTCGGGCGTTAAAAGCCGGTCGCAGCTTTCGAGGGGAATCGGAAGGCTTACTGGCTTTAGGTTTTCCCACCCTTACTACCTCCTCTCGATGTATTCAATACTTGTTTAGTGGTACTTCTACAAAATATCCTTAGAACTATTCAACACTTTCAAGGTACTTAAAAAGAACTCGCTGAGCTGTCCCTATGCCCTCTGAATCCGAAAGGAGAAAACAGGAAAGAACCCGTTAAAGCTTGACCAACCCAACGAGCTCTTTTAAGTGCCTTGAAATTATAGGGACCCAAAAATATAAAAATTCCCCCGGAGAAGTTTTTAAGACTGCCGCGATAAGGGATGGGGTGCCATTTTTGTTAGACCCCCTATACCTTAGCGGCTCAGCTCTCATCAACCACGTTTATTTATGCAGTTAAATCCTTTTTTTCTTAAAAACTTTTTGTAGACGTTCATGAAATCATATTTGACAATCTCATCAATTGCTCGTCTCGACTTCGCGATCATTCTCTTCATCCGACATTTGATCAGAAGTTTTTGCAATTCTTCCAAGATAAGCACAAGAGTTGTAACCTTTTTCTGTGTCAAAGAGAAACCATGAATCGAACTGTTCAAATGGATCGAAAGGATTGTCAAATGTTGTTAAAGCACATTGTCTTGTCATTGATCGATTCACTTCCTTTCTACAAATACTTGGACACAGTCGAAGTCGATACACCAAGAGCTTCAGCTATTTCAGCTGTGCTGTAACCAGAAGCATTCATAGATGCTATCTTAGCTTGCTTGGCTGTGCTTAAAGCAGTAGTAGCACGAGGTGTTGCTCGTTGTCTAAGACTGTCGATGTCAACATGATTGATGATCTGTGTAAGCTTGTTCTCGCTGATAGCACCAGCTTGAATGGCTTCCCATTCTCTATCTGTTATTTCAATAGGCTTACGGGTTGCACCTCACCTGTTGGCGAGCCTGTGAGCGCCTGTTGACTGGCCTTCTTGATCTCAGCTCTGGTCATGTCGGGGTTAGCTTGTTTCTTGGCAGCTACAGAGGCGTTAGCTATTACCTGAGCTTGACGCTCACGGGGGGCATTCTTTAAAGCCACATTCAGCTTAGCCTCCAGGGAGTCAGATTCTTTTTGGTAAGTGGCCCTTGCTGATGCGGGAGTATTCTATCTCACTGGTACCCACCATCTCCTTACGTGCCTGGTTAGCCAAAGACTTCATGCTATTAGCATACTTAGCATAAGCTTCTTCCTGGGGGGTTCCTGAAGAGAGGGTACGGGCGTCCTTTGTCTCTGCCATCTGGGTACTGGCCTGTGTACGGGTCTTCACCTTACCCGTCTTCTTATCCACATAAGTGGGGTCTTCCACAGTCTTATAGCTAAGAGAGCCATCATCATTGATAATGGGGCTACCTTTACGCTTCACCACCGATACCTCAGCCTTAGCACGAGAGATCAGTGTTGCAGCACCCTCTTTATACTTACCATCTTCAATTCTACCCTGATACTTCTTTTTAAGAGCAGCAATACCATTGTCTTTTTTTCACTTCTCTTATAATCCAGGTCATGCTTTTCTGCATCAATAACAACCATTGAATGTCGAACTGCACGAGCTAACTCGTCTTGTGTAGCCCCCTTAAGGGTCATGTCTGTAATCAGGTTTGACACCTTACCCATCTCTGTCTGGGTGTTCTTCATCTTCTTATAGGGGGTCGTTATGCTGTCCGGTCCATATGAAATCTTAGGATCAAATCCCTCAAGTCCCTTTAATGGCGGTGTAGATGTTATCTTTATCTTTCCGCCAGTCGGTATAACCATAACAGTGTCGCCATCGAAGTCTGCTCCTGATAGTCTTTCGGCAACTTTTACTATTGATACCAATAGCATCTTTTAGGAGTGTTACCAAGAACTCGTTTTTTCCCTCTGCCAACTTATTGTTGACTGTAACAATGGGTATCTCAAAAAGTTCCACCGTGAGGGTAACGAATCAGTGCAACCTGCTCGCCATTATCATAATTAGGGGCATAAACCCTCATTTTTCTTTGATAGATGTGAGCGGTAATATTACCTGATACTTCTGACGAGGTAAAGCTGCCGCCTGAAGGTGTATTGCTGCCGAATCACAGTCATCTGCAAATGATTTAAGCAACGCCTTCTTGACAGTAGGGTTTGTGAGTGAGCAAATTTCATCATATTCCGCAACCTTTATCTGCTGTCGCGAGTCCAAGCTGTTTATGAATCAATGTCATACTCTGCTTAGACAAGAACTGAGATGGTAGATGCTTACTCCATTCTCCCCAGTCACCTTCTTCGGCACGCTTTATTGATCAGTGACAAATGCTCCTTACCATCCGGACCAACATAATAGCTTTGCCCACCATGCTCTTTTGATGAGCGATCCAAACGGATTGCTGGGATCATTCTTAATGTTCTTTAGAACTGTATTGTCTTTGCTGCCGCAAACCGGTGTTCCAACTTTCTTATTAGTATTGAAAATGACGTCTACGCCAGGTGGGAAGTCTTTATCGTCACCATAAACGGCCATGCCCTTCAAATAATGGGAGCCATCAACCATGATTCTGACCTGAGCATAGTGAGCTTCATCAAGAGAAAGATCTTCAACCCCTCTGCGAATTTCCATAACTCCATCTTTCTGAATTCCACCTTCCTCAGCGTATCTAACTTTCAGTCTGCTAGAATCCATGCTCTCAGGATACTGAAATGCGGGTCTAACTTTAGTACCGTCATCTGTGAGAATCTGGTCGTAATCCCTAACAGAATGCACATTTTCGAAATCGTAAATTTCACGATGCTCTGTTCCAGGAGGACACACAACTTTAATGTTCGTCTGTTTTCCAGGATTTGTTACCTGTGGAACACCGCCTCCATAAACCGGATAACCTTCCATCTGAAGAATTTTCGAGAGCTTCGTTCAATTTTTTCTCTTGAAACTCCAAGCTCACGCTCAACTCCGGTTCCGACGTCGATCATCCCTTTTTCATCAATCATCTTTTGAGATAATCAGCTGTCTGTCTTGCTCTGTTCATCCGGGCTTTCGAATTTTTCATTCAAAAGAGAGCGTACAGATGAATCATTAGCAAACCCCATCTCTTTGGCAATTTCATTAAGACTATAGCCTTTTTTCTCTAAGGCCTTTAGCCGTAGCAACGAGGTCTGCGCGTCTTTCATCTTTCGCCAAGCTCTTCTGAATTCTGAGCTGAGTTGTAGTAAGACCTAATGTATCTGCAATTTCCTTCTGCGAAAGCCCTTGCTTCTCAAGAGTCTGAACTCTACTTAAGAAATCTCCGCTATGCTGATAAGGATTATCGCCCGAACCCCAAGGATAGCGACCAGAACGCCGAGGCATTCCGTAATGCATTAAAATATCTTCTGCTACAGGGATTCATCCTTTAACCCTCCAGTTCTTTAATTTCTTTTTGCTGTTCTACCTATGGTTACAATTTGATCCATTATCGGTAATATGTCTTCAGCGGTTGGATTGTGAACTATAATGTCTCCCGTTTGATACAAACGAAGTTCCATTCCGATGTCTCCAGGCTTAATCTTGTATTCCATGCAGAAGAGAGCAGCGTAAACTTCAAGCTGTTCCATGTGAGCCGGGAAAGCTCCGGTTTTTCAAATCGTGTATTCTTAAAAAAATTGTTGCAAAAGCAACGGCATCTGTTATGCCAAAAATTTCATCCGAGTAGTAGATTACTTGCTCAGCTGTCATCTTATATCCGATAGCGTCGTTGATGTACTGTTTCACAGTCTCAAATATCTCTTCCTGTAAGAATCCGAGAAACTTAATCAGCTTCATTGCATACGGAATATAACTTTCATGCTCGCGATCCATATTTAGATATTTGATGTAAATAGCTGAAGAGATGGACTGCTTTAAGTGCTTAACCGAGCTAACTTTCTGTCCAAGCTCGATTTGGATTGCTGCATACTCGTGGATCTCTGTTCCGAGTGGTGCACGATATTGTGACAAGATACGATCTGCGACTTTCTCGCTATCATATCTGAGCCAAGCGCTTGAGCTTGACTAAACAACGCGTGCTGTCCTTTAAGATCCGAATGTTCGTTGAAGATCATGAAGCACTTCCTCCTTGTTTTCCGGACAGATGAATCTTGAAAATGACATCTTGTTCATCAGCCCAACGTAATACTCTTGGTTCGGTTGCTTTTTAGCGCCCGCAAATTTCTTACATTCAAGGGTGGCCCATTTATCTTTGTATAAAAATCAGCAAATCGGGAATGCCTTGTATGTGGCTGGAGTCCAACTTTGTGACTATGCCGTCTTTGAACACGGCTTTAAGCTCTTTGATAAGCTCTTTCTGGAAATCACGTTCCAATTTTCCAGCCATAGGCAGCCCTCCTTTACCATTTTTCAACAAATGCAAAAAGAGAAAGTAAAAAATGTCAAAAGTGGTGCTTTTATCCTTCTCTCTTCATAAAAGGGCATGTATTTTTTTCGAGGGGTTAAAAATAGCAAAAGAAAAGAGCCACCGTAGTGACTCCTCTCTGTGAATACAATTTTATGTTTCAGTCATCGTACATTGAACAGCTTGTCTGACAGCTCGGCCAAGGTCCGCCGCAAGCAGCACATCCTTCAGGAACAGTATCATTATTCCATTTCGTAGATTCTTTTTCATTCTCTCTTCCCAACTGGTTATAAGCTGTCAATTTCTCTAACTTTTCGCTCCACAGCTTGGACATATCCATCGTCCAAATCCTCCATTGGTTCCTTCTTCAAAATTCATGTACTGTCCACAAGAACTGCATTGCACATACATCCCTGCCGAATTAGACCCAGCATCACCGAGAATATCCATCTGCGTTTCGTTCAACTGCTCGGATCTCCCTATACGGTGATTGTTGTAATTAAACTGAAACCCGTGGTCTAAATTCTGTCTCTTCTCATATTCCTTATCTCCTTTCGTATAAGACGCGGAAGCACGCTTTATGCTTCCAACTACGAAGTAGAGATAAAGAGCTCCTATCATCTCCCTTTCATAAAACGGCTTGTAAACCTCACGAAGAAATATAATATTGTCAGTGTCCACATACTTATTCAACCTTATTGTACCTCAGATTTTTATGTAAATCAACAAGATTTTTCAGTTAGTTGATGCTGACAAACTTCGCCTGTCTATCATAGTCGCTAAATAGCATCCGTCCGCCATCTGGAAAATATAATAAAATTGTCATGAATCCATACGGACGGTAGCCTATAACTTCATTCTTTAGTTTTGGGTAAATCGCTAAAAAGTGATTATAAACTTCTTGATAAGGATCGTCTCTAATTTTTTGCCATGAAAAAGTCCTCCTATTTTTTTGTGGGTACAATAATGGCCATTTTTCCCACCCATTTTTTCAATTCTTTTTATATATATTAAACTTTTTTTCTCACGACTAATAAGAGAAAAAGGTGGGCAAAAGTGGGCTTTTTGAGCCGCAAACCCGCATAAATACTGGATTTTAGGGTGACCATTTTGGGGTCAAAAAGTGGGCAGAAAAAAACAAAAAGTGGGCAAAAATCGAATTATTGTACCCACATTAAATATTTTTGTGCCCACAATAAATCAAACAACTTCAAAAACGACCAAAAATTTCTGACCAGCCAAAATAAAAAGTGGGCTTTTTTGTACCCCAATAATTCACCTCTTTTTGCAATTTCGAGGTACTGAGACCGGATTCCCGTCCGTAAAATCTCAGAAATCGACAGATTTTTCTCAAAACATACAGCCTCCAGCATGTCTTTTTCTTCCTCATTTAGCCTAAATTTCACAGTCTGGCGGCGACTATCAGGGCTGTACGGACGCCCTCGTTTCCATTTTTTGTGCCATCTTTCTCACGCATTCAGCTACCTCCAGACCTTACCTGTTCTCTTATCTTTCAGAATTATTCTGCCTTGCACCTCAAAACCGGCCATCTCGCAAATATAAAAGAGAGTGGACAGCAGGCGGTGAAACCTGCCATCCTCTTCTCTGGTAGTGTTGCAGATCGCTTCATATGCGGTCGGATCAGAATAGCCCTCTGAATTTTTCATTTGGTTTTCAAATTTCACTCCTCATACTCCTCCTTCACGGGTATACCAATATAATCCACAAGTTTCTTTTTAGACTCCTGTTCCATCAGTTTCCTCAACCTCTCTTTCTCCTTCTTCTAATCTAATACCACCGTACTCCCATAAGTCTTCTTTGAGTTTGTCCATATCCAACTTTCCGTCTTGCCAATCTTCATAATACTGAAGTACGTAGTTTGTGAATTCCGGTATGAGAGCGCGGTAATCTTCAGGCTGGACATAGTAATTCATGAGAACTTCCAAAGGCAGAGTCAGAAGTAATATCATTGCCTGGTTAATGGCTTCATCCATGATTTCCTGTCTTGTGGCTTTCAGATCACGATCAATTTCCTGATGCACCATATGATGGAGTTGTGGCTGAGTGACATTATATGTGGGCGGTCGTCTAACTTTCGTATGAGTTTGCTTCTCGGCTGCCCCTGCGTTGCGCACGATTCATCATCCCAATAACTCCTTTCGTCAAAAATATAATCCTTACTAAAGATCATCCAGAAGCCAAATGGCACTGCAAGAACAGCGAATGTGGCATCCATATCGCAAGCCCATATACTAAGAAGACCCAGCACTATAAAATGCCAGGCCTCCGAGAATGTTTTTTTAGGATATATCATCTTTCGGTCTCCTTTCAGTGTATAATAGACCATTCGTTGTCGATCTTCCTCATCAGAGCAATACAAATATCGTAACGCTCCTTAAATATATCGTCGACAGAGTGCTGAGAAGTTGTCAAACCCAACAATACATGTTGGTGAAGCACAAGCGAATCCCAGATCATCTGCTTTTTCTTCCTGACTGAAAGACAGATCCTCGTTATTCAGTTTTTCATTCATAGTGATTTCTCCTTTCGGCTTGAGAAATATAATTATGATTTCACAATGAATCCGTACTCCTCCTTAAAGAGGAAAGGAATTCCGTGTATTCAGCATAGACTTGTTCCAGTCTTGCTCCATCAGAATTCTGCCATCCTTCAAGCTGATAGATAAAGTCACAATGACTCAGAGCCGCTGTATCAATCGCCATCAGGTCAGATCTCTCCCATGTTTCATCCACAAGCAGCCATGCCGGATTGAATACAGAATATCCAGAAGCCACAAGCTCTTTCTCAGCCTGTAAGAAAGAAGGGCGATTGAAATCAGGATAACCAGACATCGGGCCGCTGATGAAGACTTTCTTTTTCTTTGGCGGCTCAGGCTTCGTCCGTAAAGCCTTTATGTCATTATCAAATTCCGGCGGATTCATGAAATCGTTTGAAATCATCACTCTTGGTCTAACCTCCTGATTGAGTTTGACGTCTTTAGCAATACTCTTAAGAGAGTCGCAATGTCATGTAAATATAATTCAGTCTTAGATTGCTGTCCCATCGTCTATACCTCCTGCGTGATAAATTCCGGATCCCTTTTCGAGTCGCCAAGATCCGCATAGTAGCCACCTTCATCTTGCAATTTAACGATGTTTAAGACGCCGCTCTCTATGTCTTCCTCAGTTTTTATATCCATCATTGAAACCGTATCCAAAAGCATTATTGAGCGTCGCCCTCTCGAAACAAATATCAACGGCTGAGACATATCGAGAGTTTTAGCATCTGGTAGTAATGCCATTTTTTTGTTTTCTCCTTTCGTCAACTTTCAGATACCAGCTGGACAAGTATTTGTAAAAGCCCAAATCCTTCTGGATTCTTTTTGCTGCCTCTCCAAATATCTTTTTATGCCCTCGCAGCGATTTCGATTATCACAACGAATAATTGTATCCGTCTGTAAAACATTACCGTCTCCAGATAATACCCGTTTTGGCTTTTCCACATCCGCATCGAAATCCTTGCAATTCTGACAGTAGTCTTGTACGTCTAAAATAATCATCTCAACTCTTTCCTTTCTCATAGAATCCAGATTCGTTGAATTTTTTTCTTATCTTTCAAAGCCTTGCCTATAGCCAAATCGATACCCGCCCTACTTTTTCAGGTGGTAGTAGTACAGATCTGTATAAGGTGTATTAAGCCTGTTAATTCGTCCAGAAGCCTGCACCATAACCTTGTAAGAATAATTCTGAGAGTAGAATATAATAGTGTCTGTTGTAATACAGTTCCAGCCCTCAGCTCCAGCATTATACTGAACCAGATACATCCATCTTTCAGATGCTGGAATAGGTTCGTGCTGATGACCGTTCCATTCTGCACAAGTTATAGAATTCTCTGCCGCGGCTTTTTTCAGAATCTCAAGCTCGTAGTCAAACGAGTAGAATATAATAGCTCGTGGATGCTCATGCAGAATGCTTAGAACGTATATTGCTCGGGACTCATCTTCATTGATAACCTTACGCAAGGCATAACAGAACTCACTCGCGTTTTCGATAGGTTTGTCTTTCCAAGGGTCCCATCTCTTTTTGCAAATATCTTTGTACTTCTGAATGTCATAAGGCACATAGACATCTTCGTGGTGAGAGACTGTCTCTCGTTTGAAATCCATGCTCACAAGAATATCATTTCGCAAAATGAATCAATCGCCCAGTGTTAATGTAGCGATCAATCTTGGGAAACTTTGTATACCGACTATAGACCACATGCTCTCGTATAAACTCTGTTTTTGTTTTTATAGAAGCCGTTCGCCACAAAGACTGGAATATAATCGCTCCATGTATCCCCCGGAGTCGCTGAGAGCAGTATCCACTGGTTTTTCTTGTGATATTAAGGAATGCTTTGACCCAAATCCCACTGCCGACGACCCTCTGTTCATCAAATATAAAGAATGCTCCTATGACGTCCTTGTATTTCTTGATGTTATTCCAAGAGTCTATGACAACTTTATGGCTGTAGAACTTGATATCGTCGTTCGTAGTGAGTAAAAAGGACTGAGCTCGCCCTCCCATTCGTAGAGTGTCTCTTTTTCGGGCAGTCGTGATAATATAAAGATCTCGTATGTCCACATCATCCATGGGCACATACTCGTCCGTACCGATCTCACCGCCCCTGTAAAAATATAATAGTAGGCAGGGCGGTACGAGACTTACCGCTGCCTACATCGCCGCAGAGTATGCAGCCGTTTTTTTCATTCGTTTGACCGCATCCATCTGGTGGTCTCTGAGATTGATTCCTGCCATCTTTCACACCTCTGTTTTGCTTCCTCGCCGTAATACTCTTCACGAGTGAGCTTGTACCAATCTACCGAGATGTAGCATGTAATGACCGGAGCATCCTATGTTTTTCTCCGGGTCACAAATATAAAAAGTTCTGCTTGAGCACTTTCTGCGCCTTGCACTTCTGTTTTCTCCTTTGCTCTCTATTCAATTTTTCATACCTCCTTATAATGCAATTTGTGTATGGGTTTTCGGCTGCATCTCTCTCAGGATTAGTAACCATATACTCAAAAAAATATCCATCTGGTGGAATTCTTCGTCCTGTCGTTTCTGTTTTTTTGTGCTTTGCTTCTCTTTCCTGTATAGATTTGTAGATAGCAATGACCTGGGCAGTACGCATTGTTGCAACTTTTCTGTCGGAAACCCATTCCCGCATTAGGATATGAAGCAAGTATTGCTACTCGCATATCATTTATAGTCATGGTGTATCACCTCCTATGCTGTTTTTAATGATTTTGTAGCCAATCCAACTGCATCTCTTTGCGAGTAGGTCAGCTTCACATTACCGGCTATACCAGAATGCCCTTTGACGTGGACAAAATATAAAGTCAAGCCTGCTGCCGCTACACTCCAAACGAATTGCACATAGTCTTTGGTAGTGGTTTTTTGCTTTCCATGTACCCATAGGCCAGTTTGCAATCCCCTCATAATCGTGGAAGATTGTGAGTTTTTCATTCTGAGTTTCTGAGCAAGCTGCATGGCTTTTCTTTGCGCCGAGTATTTCGCCGGCTACATTTCTCATTTTTGCCCACTCAGGATTTTTTCGGTTGCCTGTATGATGTGTCTCTTACCATACTGGTCAATAAGAAAGCCCCCACAACCATAAATATTTGTCATAGGATTGAAGGAGCCATCCACAAAAGCATAGGAGTGTTTTTGGAATTTTGATTTTCTTCATTCAACTTTCTCCTTTCGCTCATAATTGCTCATCTCCTTATCAAGAATCGATTTGAAATCCTGATTAGGCTCCTTGGATTCCTTTTTCGGAGAATAAAAAGGCCTCTGACCGGTTAATATGTCGAAGCCCAAAATAATCCGCTGAGATTTTTGATTCTTTCCATTACTTTTTCTCCCATCTTTCAGGACTGCTATCGTTTGGTCTTGCTGGTACCCTCAAGACAGGAGTTGCAAGGTTCGCGGTATTCCTCCGTATCCTTATATTTTGCATTTAGGACACCACTTTTTCAAAGTCTATAAACATCATTGGCTTTGTCCATAGACACCTCCTATCTTTTTATGTGCCTCAATAGCATAAACAACCGCCATCACAGACCAAGTTACCAATAGCCAGATCATTCTTAGATCAGCACTCATAATATTTCTGTTAATAGCATAAAGAAAAAGCATAATTACTAAATATAATAGAAACATTTACTTGCCCTCCCATGGAATTTGCTTAACGTCTCCGCCTGGTATGGTTACAGATTGCATGAGTCTCCCAGATTCCTCGTCAAAATAGATTGTGTCCATAAGATCGTTCCATTCATTGAATCTCTGAGAAATATCAAGACCACGCTGCTTTCTAAGCTCTACGAGTTCTGTGTGGACTACTCGTCTCCAAGCACGAGCTATAGGCATCCTACTTTGTGCGAGGATATTATAGAGCCCAGTCTCGGTTACAAAACCTGCATTTCTTCTTTGACCTGCAACTACAACTGGTAGGTTCAGCTTCTCATCCTCTTCAACGAGACCGAGTAAGCGGAACGTATTGTCATTGCTGTATTCGATTATGTCGGCAACGTCCGTAGCACGGAATAGCGGTTCATCAAGAGACGAATAGACATGAAGCATGTGATTTCCAAATCTTATAGTTCCAGCAATTTCTGTATTCATTTCTGTTTCTCCTTTCAGAAATATAAAATGGGCGGCAACATTATTATAGATCACCGCCCGCCGGTCTTACTCTGAATACTTGTCCGCCCACTCATCTTCCTCGATGGTGACATACATGGTCTTGAGGTATGCACTGATGCCAGTCTTACCATTGACCTCCCACTCATAAGGACTGACGGTCAGATCCACATTACGGATCTCTGCATAATCCAGAGTCTCGACTGACTCCTCATCCAGAGTTGTCTGCCCACGCTTCGTGACCAGAACGATCTTGGGCGGATAGTCACCATATTTCACCTTGACCTGGATATACTTCTTAGCAGTGTCATCCTCATCACGAGGAGCCAGGATGCGGATGTTCCATCCATCATTCACAAGCTCATTAGCTTTCTCCTCGTCGTCGATGACCACAGAAGTTCCTGTCACCCTCACGGTTGTACTTTTGCTCCCTCCCGGAAAAGTTCCGGAAGATGATCTTCGCATTCTCAATGTTCAAGTTCGGCATGTTCTTAGCCATTTTTATTTCTCCTTTCATTAGTTGAATGGTATTTCTTCATCTACACCCTCTGGCACATAAAGCCAGCTAAGGTCGTCTTTCTTCTTGTACGGTTCGTCAGCAGTGAATTGCTCGATGTCTACGTACTTACCGATCGCCGCCACAGCTTCATCGACCATTGAAATATAATAGGACTCATCGATGTCTTTCTGCTTGCCAAGCTCTCTGACCATCTCAGATTCAAGCCAGCGATATCCCTTTGAGCCTGTAACCGCATAGTATTTGCCATCTTTCTCACGCATCAACAGACCGCCGCCACAACCTGGTTTGATTGGACAGAAGTTGCCAACCTTGCCCACGAAAAATATAATTATGGCCTTTGGCTATAGCTTCTACCAAAGGTGGCGTCTCGCACTCGAATGCAGTATCTGACAGCTTGCCCTTTTTTTGTACTTGGACTCAAGCTTTGACAGCTCTTTTCTCCAGATCGGATACATCAGGCAGACTCTCGTTCATGTCCAAATATAATGAGCTGCTCACAGACTTCGCCTCACATAGATCCTCAAAGACAATATCCTCTTTGCTAAACAGCTTCTTGAACACATACAGGGATCTGGAACTGGGTTCCTGTCGCCGTCCACTTTCCGGAGCTTATCTTGGTCTTTGTATCTGGCAATATAAACTGCGTCATTCACCAGACACATCCTATCGTATGTAGCCTCGTGTTCAAAGGTGTAACCATACTTCAAAACCGAAGTCCATCACAAACTGGATGATTTCAGGGTAACATCGGGAATCTTGATTGAGTCTGTCTTGATATGAGCTACAGCGAAACCTTTTCTCCTGTACGGCGTGCTTCAGGTCGATCATGAACAATGCCCCTCGCTTCGCCACAATGTTGTCGATGTTTCTCGGATCACGGAACGCATTCTCAAACGAAGCAGATGTTAAGCCGTAGACAGAGTTGATAGCTGTCTTCAAGGCACTTGCCAAATCTTTTGGAAGTCATCTCTCCATTGATTACCTTCTGAATGTAAGGCGTGAGTTTTTCCGTCCAGCATCGTATTTGCAAGGTTCCATGCTTCGTGCTTGATGCTGACACGGCTCTCCACAATATCACGGAACGCTTTCGTGAACCTTACACCGAACAAGCACTCGGCAATGCTACTGTGCGGATGCATCGAAATAATATCCAGCAATGCAACATTGCCGTACACGCCAGGCTCGGAATATACATAGCCGCCTTCCCCGACTTCTTCCCCGCGATAAATGGATGTGCCGTTCTCAAAGGTATAACCGGGAAAATATGGAAGAAGACTGCCTGCCTCGCCGTGAGTCTGCTGCATCATCTCCGGGCAAGCCTCGGCCAAGAACTGATAAATTTCCTCGTCAAGATGGTGGACCGGCTCAGCGAGATTACGATAGCAGAACTCGTCCTGCGGCTTTTTCTCGTTGCCAAATATAATTCTGGTTGTGAGAGCGTTGGTCGTATCGTTGACACTCATTCCTGCCAAGTCTGCCAGAATCTGCCTTGCCGTCCAGTCTGCTTTTTAAATAATTAAAGGCCGCCTCCGTTGCAATAACATCGTTATCACAATACTCAGCAACCTTCGGCCACAGCTCTTCCGGAACCGGCTCATCCTAGGAAGTCCAAGCTCCTGATGGTGAATCCTCATCTCGATTTCCAGCTTCTTCAGACTCTTTTTTTGTTCCCGGCAGAAGCGAAGTCATAGACATCCGTGTAAGACACATTGTACGCTTCACCAAAGAAGCAATTCTACTGCCATTGACAATTTTTCTGAGACAGATTATATAGCTGCTCGTTCGTATAACCCATGAGACGGGCATACAGAATATGATTGTCGTATCTGCGACAGTTGAAACCCACGAGTCTAAACCGCATCAGCTCCTCAATCTCGGCAGGTTTCGGGTTAATCATTCGGACAACTTTCTTGCCCTCACCCTCTATCTTCCAGTTGACAAGGAACAGATTCGGGAAGACTTCACATCATAGAACACCAACTTGGCATCCTCATTATTCTGCGATTCAGAAACATCTTCTGAATGGAACTTCATCTTGTTTACGAGTTTGATGCAGTATTCAGCCTGATGCGTGCTGTTTGCTGCAAAAGCAAGGACGCTCTGTCGCATGTCTGTTACATCATATTTCAGACCACTCTCATAAGCATCCTCAAGAATCTTAAATATAAAGTCGATACTGGGTTTCGTACCAGGGTGAACCTCTTTGTTAAGGTTTTTCTTTATGAGTGCTCGAAGCCCTTTCTCGCTCTTTTATTGCATCAAAAATCTACCATCTTTTTCTCCTTTCGTCGGTAAACCTGAGCTAATAGTAGCGACTGGCAAATCGTTACACTTCGTAAGCATTCTACGAATTGAACTATTGCCGCTGGACACCTTTATTTCAATGTGCTCATCAAAGATCCTGCTAAGCTTTTGAGACATCTCCAGTGTAAATATAATAGAGATGTATCCCAGCACCAGACTTGCTTAGTTCAGCGTATGTTGGTGGAAATTTACTCGCCGCTTTAACGTTTTTTCTCATAAGACTTGTTTCCATTCTCATCAGGAATATCAAAGTCCATAAAGATTAGTTGTGTAGGACCTTTTAACGTAGTGCAGTTTGTTGTGTCAAGATCTCCAAGAGTAGTAGTAACTTTCGCCCATTTGTTGAATGGAGAGCCTTTCTCTGAGGCATATTGAGCAGGACAAGAAGCATACTCTTTATCGAAGATAGATTCGGTCTGGTCAAATTTCAGCCAGGAACTGGATTGTTTTTTTCCGATTTTTTTACCTCGTGATTTTTTTCGCCATCGAATTTTTTTCTATAACGAAATCCCTGATAGTAGCTTCGAGTTCTTGTGCCATCATCGAGATTGAACCGTTCATGATACTCTCGAAAATAGTTTTTTTCAATTCCTCCTTAAAAATTCTTTGTGAAAACGGATAGGCAACTTTCGCTTCTTCACAATACGTGTTGTACATTGCCCATGCCGCTTTCAAGGTCGTTCCGTCCTCTTTCTTAAAAACGTGGTAAGAATCAATGATGAAGTTATAGAAGTCGTTCGACGCACCCAACATTGTGATTGGAATATAATCGTCATACAATCCTGGGTCTGCTTCATAGACTTCCTGACAGTGATACGCTATCGCACCAAGTTCAAAACCAACTTGTTTCACTATGGTTTTATACTCTTTAGGACTCAGCTTTTTCTCCGGTGGGAGATACATCAATAAGTCTTCTGATAAGACCCTGACTTTTGCGTCTGTAATCCTTACAGGTTTATTCGTACCCATAAAGAGAAAGCATTTAAACCGATTAGAATATGTCGATTTGAACTTCTCGTTTACTGTCATTAGCTCGTGAGATACCAAACTGTTGAGCCTTGTGTTGTCCTCTATCTTTGACAGATCGCCATCATGCTGGATAGCTACAAGAGGATTAGTCTTGAACGCTTCCAAAGCAAATGAATTAGACGAAGACCCAAGACTCTTAGCGTCAAATACTGAATAATATCCCTCGAACAACTGCTGGATGATGTTGAGCACCGTTGACTTACCAGTTCCCGCTGCACCATATAGAACCATAAACTTTTGCAACTTCTTTGAATCGCCACAAACTATTGAACCTATCGCCCATTCAATCTTCCGTCTCTCTTCATCAGAATATAAAGTGGACATCAGCTTGTCATAAGCCGTAAGGTCTCCAGCTTCTAATGGGTAATCCAATTTCTTACTGGCATAATCTTCTTTATTTGTCTCGGTGTTTGAAAATATCAATTTTTTTCATCCAGCATATGGAATGAATCTCGCATCTGTTTCTTGCAGTAGTTATGCCAGCGATCAATCATGCCAGTCTCTGCATCCCACATGTGCAACACTTTAATATTGGAATCAAAACGCTGACGGTTCTCTTCCGCGTACCTGTCCAGTTCGCGGTCGATTAGCTGTAAAAGCATCCTGTTCGTCCGTAGACCACAAACCGTGTTCTTCAATCCAGATAGCATAGAAGTCACCGCCCCTGTATCATCAGATCGGAGCTTTTCTTGATAATAAACTTCGGATAGATTTCTATTACACCACGCTTTGTACTACGTGTTGAAAATCATAAGAAAGTCGATCATCGTGTTTTTAATCTCCCTTTTCGTCTCTAAGCTCCTTGATCTCTCTGCTCAGCTCTACAATTTTTGCTTCCTGTTCAGCAAAGTGGAGCCGTGTTGTGATGCCAAATATAATTCCAGCAACCAGAACCAGCCCCGTCTTGCGATTTGTTTTCTTTATGGCTCTCGCCAGTACCTCGGTGTTATGAGTCATGGCTCCAACCGCATCGCCGAGATCTCTTATCAAAACATTTCGCATTTTGTTTCTCCTTTCAATTTTTCATGAGTACTTCAACGCTTTACTACCTCGTTGAGACTCCACATCGCCTGATACCAGATTTCGACACGACGTAAGTCGCGATCAATACCGTGTAAGGTGAATAAGCCACCCTTGCCGTCTCGTTCGTAGCGACGATTCAAAAATCGTTCTATAACCTGTTTGGTGACTCGTGGATTAAATTTCTCATCGGTCATGGTCTCCAAACCAAGGCTATCTATCATGTTCCAAAACCACTGACCGGTACGATTGCCGATGTCGGGGTTATCCATAATATTTTTCTTCACAACGTACAGCAAGGGCAACCATCATCTCTAAAACACTGCAAGGGTTCTATCGTCCAGCTCAGTTGCGATAACGGCCCCTTCGAGATCGTGCTCATACCCAAATCGATAGCGCAGGTCCGTTCCGTCCTCAAATCGGTTTGCATCCATCGCTATTGAATAGGTAAAGTCTGTTTGATCCAGAAAATATAAAAGCTCTCTATACGAGAGCCTTCCAATGTATTTCGGATCGCAGACCAAATCACACATCCAATCGAAGTATTCGTTTCTCAACTCATTCATCACACCTCCACCTGACGTGGCTTGTTACCCGAGACCTCTTCGTAAGTTCTGGTGTCACGCAGGATCTCATAATCACATTCCCGCATATCATTTCTGACATAGACAGAGTCTTCCTCATACTCTCCAAAGTGATCCTCGAAATCAGAACCCACCGTCTCGGTCACGTCCTCAATTATTTCATCGTTATCATCAGCCAACTCCCCGTCCGAATAGCAGGTAAGAGTGATCTTTTTCATAATCATCAAGCTCACCAAATTCATCCGGAGCGATTACATACGGTACTTTTCTCACCATGTCATCCTCCTTGCTTCCTGAGAATCCATTCATAGCATTTGCGTAATCTGTATAGCCAGCTGACTGTAACTTTTTTGCATACTCCATAATGCTTGGTTTGTCATAAGCCGCCCTCAGTTACGGTTTGCTTCTGCTCGTTTTCATAACTTTCCTCGACTTCTTTCCGCTGAGCTTCTTCGGCTCGCAGAATTCTGTCCGCTGATCTTCGAGACTCGAAGTCTTCTGAGCGATCTTTTCATATTTAGTTTTTCACAAAATACCAAGCCACCGCAGAGCCAGCTGCCGCCCCAGCGATAAAGGTTAAAAATATAAACTCTTACTCATCGTTCTTTTCCTCCATCCTCAGTGTCATGGTGGTAAAAGCAAGCCCTCCAAATAAGAGAGATACGCTCAAAAGAATCCCACCAACAATATGCCTCTTGCGTTTGGTATCAAGGGTGAAGTCGAGTACAGATATAAGATTTTCAAATCCTTCCATATACATCACACCCTCTCACCAAATAATACTGCGATACCTGCCACAAAGCAGATACCTGATAAAGCTGACAGAGTATAAGAAACAACTGCTAAACTTCCGTTCATAATTGATCTCCTTTCATTCATAGCTGCAAAAATAATGGTTACCGGCCTTAAACAGATGCTTTTCCGTATTTGCCGTAGTCACCAGCTGTAAAGAACACAACCTCAGAGTTAGTTCGAGACCGCATCTCCTCTCGTACAAGTTCGCAGAGCTCATCTTTTACATGGCAAGACTTTTATTCGCCCATTCCACATGCACGAGAACTGATTTGTTTGATAAATGACATCATAAGCGGTATCTGGAAAATATACTGAGTCCATATGATTGAGAACTGTATCAATAACGAGTCTCTGTCCGTATTCATACTCGCCTTCCGCTTCACCCATGGTTAATAAGGCAATCAGCTCGATGTCTTTTTCAGAAAGAACCGTTTCCGGTTCATCGGGTATAATCCTGTCAACAACATCTTGCTTAGTCACAACATTGACTGTTACATAATTGTCAGTTTGATGAGAAATATAAACCGCCGGTGTAATCTCAGCTGGCACCAGGGATACTACTTCTGCTGGTGTAGCTTTGACCTCTTTCTGATTTAACCCTATGATATGCCCACATACTTCCACGGCAAATATAAATAGCAAGCATGTGACCACTCGTAAATCTTTTTTCAAAACCGCTCCCTCCTAATGAAAAGAACTACCCTTAGTCACACCAAACAACCAAGGGTAGTCCATTTGATCCTGATAGAAGTTACCAGACCCAATAAAACGGGGCCCATCCCTTCAAAACCATAAGATCATAAATGTTGCCATCGACATTGAAATCGATCGCATATGCTTCTTCAAGACCGCCGCGCTCATTCGGCAGATGAACCTTCTTCACATTGAACTCGACATAATTGTCGCCATTCGGATGATCCAGATCATACACCCAGCCGACAACCATACCTGCCTTGGTATCCTGAAAACCGAGCATGTCATAAACTTTGTTCAATGTTAAATGCCCATTTGCTCTGAGAAGATCATTTGCGTAGTTCTGCTGCATCCTTAAGAAAGTCTCGACGAAATCGGAGTCATTCTCCCAATTCGGATTTGTACGGGTGAAATACTCTGATAGATGCTCTCAGTATTAGGATCAGCGACCCTCGACAGTCTTTTTGACTTTCTTTTCCTTACCCTTCTCATCAACGACGGTCTCTTCGATCTCCTGCGCCTTGACATTGTAGCGAAGCTGATGATCAACTTCCTCGCCGAATCTCTCGACAACGCGATTGCGATACTCCGTAAAGCTACGATCTATCGCTGCATAAGCTGCTGCAAGCGCCGCGTTACGCTTCCTCAGAATGTTATTGGATGCCAGAATGCTACTCACCGATAAAGTGCCGAGAATTACAGCCGGTCCATACAGCTTCACAAGCTTTTACCGCTGTCTGCGTATAGACAATAACCGTATCCTTCTTCTTGTCATCTTCGAATACACCTGAGGATCGTCCGTAGGGGCTTCATAGATCTTATCCATGGTCTCCTTGTGCTCTTCCAAAATATCATTCACTTTGAGCGTCGCCTTGCAAAGCCATAACGGTACTCGCAACTGCTCCGATCACGCCGGAGACTACAAGAATCTCCGGACTATGCTTCTTAAGGCTGAAACCGATCTTATTGACAGTCCCGCCAACTTTAGTCATCAGTTCATTTGCTTTCATTTCTGTTCTTCTCCTTTACTGGTTTTTAAAGTTTTAGTAACAACTCACCGCCACATGCGGCATAGCCTGCCAGATCCACAAAACTGTCTTCAGTAGCGTTACTGACCTTATCCGGGCAATCTTCGAAGAGCCATCATCATAGCCACATCTTTTGCTGTAAAGACCCTATCTCCGAAATAAGCATTCCATAACTCGGCTATCATACGGAAATTGTCCTCTGGTGTTCCATAATCCTGCTCACGCTGTCCGTAAACACATTCTTTTGCTTTTATCCAAAAACTCATGTCGTAACATTTTTTCCTAACATTCTCCTTTCACAGAATATCAATTAAGCGGTAAAGCTCTCGGCAGTTTGATGACATAGCCATCTCTTACCCTCACGACAGATGCGTTACGAATATCAGTCCAGCCACTACTTATTATCCGTATAGCTGCCAGCAATACCGACAAGATCGTACAAATCAGCTACGCTGACAAGTCCATATGTAGCAATTAGCTCGTCCATCCTGACAAAACTTCCTCTGCTTCGCCACGATTCGGCAGAATAATATCGTCGTAATCATATCCAGCCTCTGCCCTTGTCAGTGCATATCGTCTGTCGTCTCTTCGATCCTCGTAATAACTCCTGTATGACACCTTAGAGCCAGGAGAGTTCTTCTTTGAACGCCCCATCTCACCATATAGGATCATATCGATACCGTTCGTAACGACATCCGAGATCGCCTTTTTTCAAAGCCGGCACCAAAAACCTCCATGAAAATATAAGACTTCACATTCTCAGCATCTTCCTGAATGAAAGCATCCGTGAATTTTTGTGAGTCCGCTTTTTCTTTTTGGTCTTAACCGAGCCACTACAACTTTTTCCCACTTTCTTTTTCAGGTATAGCTTCACCTCAACTTTCTTAGGATCGTCTTTTGATAAGTGGAGTTCGGCTTGTATTCTTCCATAAATATAAATTTTTCTCACTCGTTAATTAAATCCATGTAATCGCTCTCACTTGCGAACAACATGAACCTATCGCCAATCCAGCCCATGTATCCAGAGCTGGTAAAATATCCTTTGACTTCCATTTTTTGTATCCTCCAAAATGAAAAGGGAAAGCACCTTGTTATCAGCGTTTTTCCCCTTTATCGTCGATCCACGATTCTTCTTTATTCAGTTGTTAATCATCTGTCTCCGCTTCGTCGTTGACATCTGCTGGATTAAAAATCTACAACCTCAGCCTCAACTGTCTTAGCCTTAGCTCTGCTTGCGCGCCTTGATCTGTGCGATCTTTGGCAGGACAATCTACAGATTACTATACCCATAATCGTTCCCAGCGCTAATCCTGCCACAGTCTCTGATCTTGCTTCCAGACTCAGCCTTAACAATCTCCTCCGTTGCTGTCTCCATGATCTCCTCGTTGTTTTGTCATGATTTCATCTCGGTTCCATTTGCTTTTCTCCTTTCATTATATGAAGTTAAAGTGGATTCTTTCTATAAAAATACTATGCAATTTTTCGCGTACCCTACATGAGAGTTCTGTAGTCATATCTCGGTGCGATATGATAGTTGATGACCAGACACGGCGTATCATCCCTCAGCCAACTGAGAACTGAAGTCGAAGTTTATCGGTCCCATATCCGTATTCCATCCAAGCTCATCTCCAAGCTCTAGTGCTGCGAAGCCCGATCTCATAATAGAAGTCGTTCAAACTAACATACATAGAACTATAGAGTTCTTTGTTAAGCATGGCTTCAACCCTGACGGATCTTTTTCAATATCGCACTTGAAATATCTTCCAGATATTGTGTCATAACAAAGAGTCTCGCCTTTACCCGTAACGATAACCTCCTTTATTGACAAGCGGATCTTTCTTAGTTGACCCTTTGCGATCTCGTCGCGGATCTCTTTTTCTTTCTTCTCACCAATCGTCTCAATAACTTTTTCCTGATAAGTCTTGAGTGCAGATTCAGAAAGAGAATATGCGGTTGCAAGTGCTGTATTACGCTTCAAACTTACAGAGCTTGCCCCGACGAGACACGCAATAGACAAAGCACCCGTCACAGTTGCTGGAATATAATAAGTCCACGTCGTCCGTACAACCTCCACAGGCTTTAACTTGTCTACATCTTCCTCGATTTTCTTCTCCCTCAATCAATAGAAGAGCTTTGGGTGTGGCTCGTACTGCCAGCACCGTTAGTCGTAATCAGTCCCTGCAATCCCTGATACCAGTCAGAATCTCAGGACTATGCTTTTGTAATCCAGAGCGAATATCATTCACCATCTTGGACCAGTTTGATTTGTTCATTGCTTCTCCTTTCAACTTTTCATTGCCATAAGAAAATCTTCGACGGCAAACCGCTAAGTCATAGGGCAACCAAGAACATCCCAGTTCTCTGTCCTTTTCGACTCGCATAGTCGTCCATCTTTTTGCGAAGTCCTCTACGACTATTAACGGAGGAGCGTCAGATTCTCGAATTGCTCGAATTAGTTCTTCTACAGCTGCTTTGGTATATGACCTCTGCTCAAAATTGCCACGCCGCAAACCCAATCGAGGTTCTCTATAAAACTCGCTCGCATAATCACGAATGCATTGAATGATGTATCTTTATCGTACATAAGGCTGCCTCCTGCTGTGTAAATTAAAAAGAAAGAGCCCTTGTTAGAACTCCTTCTTTTTATCTTTGATTCCGTTGGCTAATGCCTCATTAACCTTTTTCTTCAATTTTCTCTTCCATCTTCTTCCTCATTGACCCAGTCGCTAATGAGTGTTGTTCCCATCCCTGACTACTGTCGCAGCGATTCCGATGCTTTTGATCATTGCTCCTGTCATTTGGCATGTACCTCCCTTTCCATTAAAGAGTTTTGTGATTTTTCGCGGAGTTTACCATAAATACTCGTCAGGCTGGAGTAAAGTCCGGTAACTCAATGCATATAACTTCGAGGCCATCATCCAAGGTAATAGTTCTGTGGTTGAAGTTAATCCAGCAGCTTTCATCTATAATAGCCCAGCCGTTGATATCACCCTCTGGTATGGGTTGCTAATCTGAGAAAAATTATAGAAACATTTAATGATTGCGAACCAGACACCACAAAAATTATGGTTTATATGATATTCCGCCTGAATCACCTTACTTAAAGTAGATTCAAAATATCTTTCCGAAAAGAAGTCATAAAAAGCCTTGTTACTTCTTCAACGTCTGTTACAGGCTCAAGGGTTGTTGAGTGAATAATCCTGTTGTATATAAATGAACATCCTTGCGTTTCTTTTGACAATGGCATCTACCACAGTATTATGGGTCTCTTCGCTCATACAGCTCTTTGAGTTTTTGCTTTTATACTCACGAAACTGTTGGTCAACCAGAGTATATGCACTAGTAAAGCTGCCTGCTGTTTTTATTCAGAGCATTAGTCCCTAAGATGCAGATGATTGTGCCAATGCCAATAGCCGCCGTCGGAATATAACTTGAGCCATGGCAACAAAGGTTTGGAACTTCGTAAGCTCTCCGTCTTTTTTCTCATCCTTAGCCCATTTGAGATTCCGAAGAGCTTTTAGGGTGTGGCTCTTGCCGCCGCAATGGCGGTGCTGACAACTCTACTGCGGCCACACAGCATAAGATAGTAGGAGAGGAGCGATGCAAATATAACTTTGCCTTTATGACCTCGCTCTCCCGAGTTTCTGTTGCAGATTCATTCGGTTTCCACCCCCAGTCTCCCCAAGCAATGCCTTTGTAAAGAGCTCTGGTAAAACGGGGCAAATAATGGATCGGACTCCATCTTGTCTGTGCTGCCGCGGTGGCTACTGTTTGACCTAACTTGAATCTGGAATTTTTAATCTCGATCATATAGCACCTCCTAATCCCCTGATACACTCTGCTGAAAGCACGTACATTAAATCTCCAAGATTCTTGTCCGCAGAAGTACGCACAGGCCATGTTCCATCGCCAGTCTCATATTTGTGAATCAGGCGCTCAACCAAACGATTTTCCCATTTTTCAATCCAAGGCAATAACCGAGAGCAAAGCCTGTGGTCGCTAATGCTCCAATAACGGTAATCGTATGGATTACTTTTGTGTCCCTCCCAGAAGTTCTTAGCATCTTCTGTCTTCATAGTTCTTTTCTCCTTTCAATAAGAAATATAGTCTAAGAGCCGTTGTCACGACTCCAAAGTTTCAGAGACGGTGTAGGACTCGAACCCTACGATCTCCAGATTTTTACTCTGGTGCTCTACCAACTGAGCTAACCGTTCCTCTATAATGCAACGTGTAAATTTTCTGCGTAAGAAAAGAGAAAAAGCCTTTTGTTGGCTTCGCTCTTATAAGCCTCATAGCTTTGATAAGTCTTTCAAGTTCGTCCTTGCTTAGTTCCGCATCAATATTCAGATGAACATGAGCCGTGCCGTCAATGACTGTAGCATTTAAATCATTCAGACTAATCCTTTATATCATAGCCTGATTTATTCTTAACGCCACGAGTCATCAATTTTCGCGACAACATTTTTCATCATTTTTTGATCCAATTTTCATCCTCGTCCATACTCCCTTTCTCCTTTCAAAGTCGATAGTTCTTTTTCATAACGGAGATGCGATTTAAGCGTAAAAGAGAAGAGCCCGTGTGGGCTCCGCTCTTTATTTTGTGTAATATGGCTGATAATTCACTTTTTCGTTTTTTTATGTTGCCAGTATTCATCGTGTGCTTCATCCATCGTTTTAATCGCCCACGCTATCCCTTTCACGTAGCCTGCAGCTTTTTCCAGCCTTGTAGCCTACGATTCCGGTTACCGTTGCAATTCAACAATACCTAAAGTTGATAAAAAGTGGTTTCGTAAAACATATTCATAGTGAATATCCTCCTTTCATATAAGAGTGTGTATTTTATGCGAAAAGAAAGAGGCTTGTAACCCTCAATCTTTCACTTCTACTTCAATTGGCCGTAATTCTAATGTCATAGTTACATTTCTGTCGATCTTAAATTTTTGCAATGATGTCTGAAATCTCGTCAACATCTAATTCGATGATTAGTGAGGGATGTTCTTTATTAACCCGCTTAAGCACGTCTCTTGCTTTTTGTTGAAATATAATTACAATACTCGGTTCCGCCGTAGTCAGCTAATTCATCATCTTCGCTAACCTCGTGATCCCTGAAGTTTGTATTCCATTCCTTATAGCAAGGATTCAATGCTTCGCAAGCATAAGGTCTAAGCCTCATATACTCACTCGCAATCAGGTTTTCGATAAATTTCGGGACCTCTTTACTAAAAACATAGATCGATTCTGTATAAAGTTTCTTTCATAGCATTACGCCTCCTTTCATATAAGAGTGTGTTAAATCTCGCGCTCTATCAAAGACTGTTTCCATTTCTCCTTTGGTAGAGGTTTCATCTTAAGTGCCCACATTATTTGTCTGACGGTAACCGTAGTGTAAAGTCCGTCCGTACAGCTCTCTGCCAGCTTATCAAAGTATTCATGGAAGTCTGGATGCAAATATAAACTATCTGTAACCCACGGATCTACTTCTGCTCCACCATGTACTCTTAGTTTCAGAATCGAATCTTTGTTGAATAACAGCCAGACCCTTATCGCCTACCTTGAATAAAGTACAGCTATTATAGACTGGATGCTCACATAAATATCTCTCGCCATATAGAGATAAATAGATCTTTGGCTTTTTCAAAGTGATACCGCATTATAACCTCCGCAAAAACGAAAAGGGCGTGTAAATATCGCCCTAATCGCTTTTCTAAACATATAGTTCTCACTTATTTGTTGGTCTAAAACGATTGAACAAGCCTCTAAAAGTCGTCGAGGTATAAGTTCCGGTTTCTTCAAACTTGAACCCCTTTTTCATCCAAGTCGCATAGAACATCAGCGGCAACACGATACCAGCCACGTCGATCCCATACCTGACATAACGATGAATTCTCTCTTCCGACAACTCTTTGACTCTTACTTCCTCTTCGCGTTTCTGTTTCGCCAGCTCGCTTTCTTCGTGCTTAGCGTCCATCTCGCGACGATTCCACTTCTCGTCATATTCGTTGTCGGCTCTGATCTCATCGATGCCAAGCCTGTAGAGCTTCGTGACGTTCTCAACTGCTGTCTGACTTTCTTTGCTTCCGATTTCCAGGTCGCTCAGAGCTTGTAACTCCGCCAGAATCTCGTTGCCTAACGCCTCTAATTGCTTCATCCATTGTTTATTCTCCTTTCTAAGATGAAATTTTTATGTTCTTCCATAACAGAGATTGTTATTTTTGCGGATAACGTCTTCTGTCAACAACCTTGAGTTCTATGCTGTTTTTGCCGCCCAAGTGAATGAACGTCCGTCTTGGTAAGCTCTCATAAACATGTATGGACCATCATCCGATCATCCACAATGACCAGATTGCCTATGGAATCTTTACGGGTAAAAGAAAAAGGCCGGCGATTAAGCCGACCAAAAATACGATACATAATGCAATTATAGCGAATAGCATACTATCTCCTTTTCAAAACTGTTTTTCTGAAAATCCACCAAGGGAATTTTTCAGATTACCAATTTAACACTTTTTTTCTGTCACCTACGTGCTGAAAAATATAAATGAAAAAGAGCCCCTCATTTGGACTCCTCTCACCATTCGGGCACCACTTCTGCACTTTTGGATAGATAGACATCCCACACCAATTGCATAAGAGCTTATGTCGCCCATCCGCTTTCGTCTCTTCAACGATCGTTTTGTGCTTGAACTCACCGTCTGAAGTGTCTGGTAGATACACCCGGTCTATCTCGATCTTCATAGCCGCCTTTTTCCTTTCTCTTTGAATTCTACCAAAAGAAAATCCAAAAAGGCTATGTGTTTTTACATAGCCCTTCAGCCGATCGGAGCTTACGAAATTAAGATCCTGTACCTTTTCTTCCAAAGCCTTGAATCTGTCATCTTCTGCAACCACGCCGATAGCATACTCGATCTTCCGCTTGTGAGTTTCTCGAACTCTCACGGAAAAATTCCATATGTTCTGCATAAAGCAGTCTCAAACAAATGTCTAACTGCTTTGGATTACGAGCAATAAGTTCTTTCATGTCCGTACTCCTCCTTTCATAAAGGCGTATGTTATTTTCGCGCTTTATTTAGAAGCCAGAAAAAAATCGCCTGTACAACTCATAATAATAGTCTTTACTGCATGGGATACCGTATCTCGCATTCAACAGCTCATAAGAGATCCCCTCTGTAACCGCCCGCAAAATATAATTGGCAAGAACATAATCAGTCTCCTCGGCAACTTGTTCTATCATACGCATCCTATCAGTATAATACAGTCTTGCCTCGGCACATCTTTCTGTTGAGTCATTCACCTCATTTGAAAATGATGCTAAGTCAATTGGTCTATGGCTAAGACTTATAAGTTGTTCTCTTGCCTTTCTCCATATTGGATACTGGAGACAGAAGTGTTTAAGTTCATAGTATCGGTGTCTCTCGATCCAGTAGCGATTCTTCTCAGATAGCTCTGGTCTGATTAGTGTGCTCATCGCTTTTCTCCTTTCCATAAATAGCCGGTCTCTTGAAATAGTAGCTTTGGCGAGATGTAGAAGTTGATTCGTCCGTACTTGCTATTCATCTCTTCAAGACTTGTAACCAACTGTCCACCTCTGTGTCGCTTTTTTCCTATTGGAAGCCAACCAGCAACAATTCCAGCCCGTATCCAGGATGCATCTTTTCCATAGATCCTAGCTGCTACCAAGACTGGTACAGACCCACTTGCAAATTCTTCCATTGGCATTTGCCTCCTTTCAATGGCTATTCTAAATTAAGAACCGCTGTTGGCCACACAAAAAGAAGTTGGTAAAAAATAAAAGCCTTTGTGAATTAGACCCTTATTTTTATATACGCTTAAATCATAATTTATTTGTCACGTTTCCAACGGTTGATTGCTGTTTTACTCGGATGGTCCTCGTATTTTCAAATCCGTGACAGACAGAGAATCCTCCACAAAAACCTTTTTATTATTTTCGTTTTTGTAATGCTCTAAATTTATCAAGGTAATTTGGTAATTCCCTATGATATTTTTCCGCACTTTTCACATTTTTAATATGTTTATAGAAATCATCTCCGATTGTCTGAACTCGTATTGAACCTTTCTTCGTGCTTTTTGAATAATGTTTTAATTCTCCGTTACATATTGGACATTGCTTTAATGCCTTCTTTAACCATAAAGCGTATCCTCATTTCATTAGAGGGCTTGTAATCTATGTGCACCCTATCCAATATCTAATAGTCGATTCACAAGGATAATCCTCATAATCAAGCTCGAACGATGTAAGCTCACCTGATATGAATCCGAGTATGATCTTTGCTTCGTAGTGCTTATACGGTAATAAAGTCTCGGTAACTTTCGGTATGTGTTGTCACAAGAATGACACTGAAATCTTTGAACTTTTTATCCAAGAGCAAGAGCCATTTTCACCTCTTACAATGCGTTTTACTTGACCGTATTTAATCACTGTTCCGCCACACGCTGGGCACATTTCCATGTCTTTCTCATCTCTATTCTAAATTAGAAAATATAAATGTAGGAGTTGACTGTTCCCTACACTATAGTATATTATAGCTGGTAACGCAAGAAGAAAGGAGAAGGAAATGCTCATAAAATGTCCAGAATGCGAGTTACAAGTGAGTGACAAGGCTTTGTTATGCCCTCATTGCGGATATCCTATGAAGCCGGACGCTAAGCCAAGAAAACCGCGATCAAGTAATAAAGACGACGATTACCAAAATGGCTTTGGACAAATATCAGAGATTAAAGGAAGAAATCTGCGTAATCCTTGGAGAGCTATGGTGACAGTGGGAAAAACCGAAACTGGGAGACCTATATGTAAACCGTTGAAGCCAGAATCATACTTTCCGACATATAATGATGCTTATGCCGCTTTGGTAGAATATAATCAAAACCCATATGATCTTGGACCAGTTACAACAGTTAAAGAACTGTATGATAAGTGGTCACCAGAATACTTCAAGACTATAAAAGACAGCCACGCAACAGAATCAGCCTGGGCTTACTGTACAGCTGTATATGGTATGAGGGTAATGGATCTGCGAGCAAGACATATTAAAGGCTGCATTGATGAAGGAACGGCTGTAATCAAAGGTGAAGAAAAAGAATCCGAACGCAACTATGAAGAACAAAATTAAAACCTTGTTCAATCAGATGCTTGACTATGCGTTAGAATTCGAGATTGTGGACAGAAACTATTCGCGGACGTTTAACCTTTCAGATGACGTTATCAAAGAATGTAAAACAACCAAGAAAGGGCACATTGCTTTCACAGATGCAGAAATATCATTGCTATGGGAGCATGTCTCTGATAAAGACTTGGTTGATGTACTGCTCATTCAGTGTTATTCTGGATGGCGGCCGCAAGAACTTGGTCTGCTGGAACTTGCAAATGTGGATCTTGAGAACTGGACTTTTACAGGCGGTATAAAGACAGATGCCGGCAAAGAACGAACTGTCCTGATACATAGCAAGATCCATAAACTTGTAAAAGAAGAATTACGAGGAAGCAGTGAGTTTAGGAAGTGAGTATCTAGTTTAACTGTACCGAAGGAATAAAAGGCAAGAATCATCAACTAACATACAATCGGTACCAACAAGGATTTTTGAGAATCTGAGACGAATTAAATCTTAATCCAGACCATCGTCCGCATGATGGGAGAACACATTTCGTGACGACTGCCAAAAGGTATGGTGTTGACGAGTATGCGATTAAATACATGGTTGGACATAAGATTTCAGACATAACAGAAAAAGTGTACACTAAACGAGAAATTTAACTGGCTAAAAGAAGAAATAGAAAAATAAAATAGAGTGTAGGAATAGCGGTGTAGGAGTGGTATAGGAATGATGCAGGAGTTACTACATTTTTTCAGCTTTTAGCCACTCCTGCCTGCTGCTTGAAACTTGGTTTTTACTGTATTTCATAGTCGTTTAAATGCTCAACAAGTTTCTACTATAGATTTAATCGTATTTTTCTTCCAATACAAATAAAGTTGCTATCGCTGGTCCGAAGCCTCCTATAATATGCAGAATAGTACCCTAAAGGATGGGAAAAATGGAACAATATTGAGACTTGTTAACGCAGCAAGCCCACACCATGCTATCCAAGAAATAAAGGAATGTAATGATAAGAAATTTTGCCAGCCTCTTAGAATTCATTTTAGTATAACTCCTTCTCAACTCTCTCCGTTCCAATTATGGCAAGTAACAGAATAATGTATTTAATCCTTTATCAATTTACTTTGCCAAGTGATAAACCTGTTTGATTTCCTTGCTATCTAAGGACCAAGTCTCTACTTCTTTTCGAATGAAACTCGAAATTTCTTACTGATATCTCGTAAAGCATTGCTCACAGATTTTCTGACATATTCACTGAATCTTCTTTTTAAAAGCGGCTAAACGCTGAATGGCTTCTTCCGGGTGATCCTCAAAATAGGCTCTGCTTGTCCAGATTCTTAGCTCTTCCGTAACGGCTCTTCGAGCGTTCGGCTCAGGACTTGTAGCCATTCCGTAATCGCGGGAGGGCTTTTTCCATTCCGATTTTTACAATAGGTATCAAAGGACTTCGCTAAAATCTCCTGCACTCTCCAGTTCTCATCCTTCGTAACTTCTTCCTTCATAAAATGGAGGATTTCTTCGTCCTCAGATAAGTGGCCGAAAAAGAAATACCCTCATACATTCTCACTTGATAAACAGGGAGATTGACAAGCTTCAAATGCCAAAGTCTTGCAATAAGCAAAAATCATGGGAGTGAAAAATCCTGTAAAGCTCTACTTTCTTCCGTCTTGAAACCGTTTTCTATCGAAGAAAATTCCTGTTCTAATGCGACAATATATTCTTTCAAATCTACTCACCTCCTTAGGAGATTTGCTCTGCTCTTTTTCTATTTTGCACTGACAAATCTCACTCAAAAAGCTCCGTCCATTCTATTTATCTTCTCTTCCTGTTTTCATCAAATTTTTCCCTAATGCGATCTCTGTAGGAATAATCGCCCCACCTAAAGGGATCAGCTGTAACATCGTAATTATACCGCCAACCGTTCCCACGGTTCCCGGTTCTTTCCCAAATACAAGAGCTATCGCAATCACGGAAAAAGAGGCGCTAAAATCAGTCCACAAAGATACCATGCTTTTCCCACAATATTGATTCGCAAATCTCCATGTTTCCTCATTCATCATTGACCTTTTTGTTCGGTATCCGTATACATAATTAATTTTTCGGTGTTTTCCTGAAAAGTAGCCACCTGAAGAAAAATCATAGTGAACGGAATAAGTAAAACCATAATTAGCATGAATATCCAGAATCCATATAAATTTCCTCCATACATAGAATCAATTCCTTTTGCCTGATTAAAAACAGACTTAGCCATAAAGTGAAGTTTGCATGGTCTTATAGTACTTTCAATCCTTCCGTAATCTGCTTAAAAAGTCCGAACTCAAATATCCAAAACGGAAGTATCGCGAATAAATGGCTCAACATCCTTTCTGGCTTGCAAAAAGTCAATGCTGTCAAAGCGATTCTTTAGCATCGTTTTAATCTCTTCTAATGTACATTCTTGATTTTTCAGAAATATATCCGCTGTCGATTAATCGTGCTCTAAGATGCTTTTTTTGATTGACGGTCACAGCTTTGGAAAGATAAAAAATATAATCGTACAAATCTCTACCCTTAATACGACTCTGCCACCCACGGCAGATTACCGCATGGATTTTCCCGGCAAACCAAGAAGGCATGTCGTACAAACAGATTTCATAGGGCACTGGTAACAAAGCGATATTTGTGCTCATATTAAATCCTCCTCAGAAGGGAGTACAACTTTTTAATATTGGTCGTATGATACGCTGCACTATACGCACATACCTTAGCGGCATCCAGCTTTTTTTAGCTCTGATTCTTCAATACGTAAACTTTCTGTTAAAAGCCGGAAAAGCTCCTTGGTATTTCCTACCGGTGAAATGGTATACAATTGATCACATAAAGCCTTTTCCGGCTCGGCAATCCTATAAAAATACTCTCCCTCTTGAACTAAACGAATACCAAGAGGAAATGCCTTGAAGGCACATCCCGATAACTGAAAGTTCCAAAAGCTGTTTCAAACTTCTTTTCTTTTTCTTTTCAAATGTGGCGGAAGTAACTGTATATACCGCTTCCGGAATCAGTCCATAGAAGCTCAAGGCATATTCAAAAGATATATAGGAAGGTCCGTAAATACTGCCGGCAAGTAAGTAAGCCGGAGTGTGCGGATTCGTCTCATAAATTCCTTTCGTTATGGGGAAGCACTCGCCGCTCTTAGCCATACGGGAGAGCTTAGACTTGGGAGAACCGTATTCACTTAATTCCTCTAGGAGCATTGCTGTTGTTTTATCATATTTTCACCTCATAGTCTCATGTATATGCAACTTTCAGGTGAAAATAAAGCAATCCAATCGAATTTTCACTCAATAACGGCATCGTCATGCCTATTGTCTTTTTGTTAACAATGATCATGCAATCATAATCACTGTATGAATCATTCATACCACAACCAAACGAACCATAGGTGACAATTGCCAATGGGTTATATTTTTTCTTTCAGATAATCAATTATCTTCTTCATTCCTCCCCCTTACAAACCGGAATTTGCTTGCGCTATGTTAGGCAAATCATAATCAGCACGTTCCCATTTTGTATGACCTCCATCACTACCTTAGAATGTCGTGATCCGTTCTATAAACCACATTCCCTGAATTCCAACTATACAGGATTGCCGATACCGGTTCTTTTTTCCTTTTCTCCCAAAGCCAACCTGCATCAGTTGTACTATAGCAGAAATATCCTTTTTCTCCCTAAATCTCCGCAATCACTCGACAGGGCAGTCCCGTCATTTCCGCATAATTCATCAGGTAGGTATGGGCAAGAAAGTTCTCTCCATGCTCCAAAAATCCGATGCAGGAACATAAATTTTCGACAATAAAAACGCCGTGATCCGCACAATCAATATCTCTGTGTTTGATTCCACTCACATCAAATACGATTCCCTTTCTTTCTGTATACTCCAATGGGAATTCTTTATTCATCACGTCAAAATGTGTACCCTAAATGCCCCACCAATGCTTTCTTCTCATTCCCCCTGCATCTGTTCCCATTTTGGGGGTAATCTTAATCGTAAGATCCATTTTCATTTGTGTTTTCTCCTATGGCTCATATCCAAACAGGCTTTCTCTCAATAACTTCTACTTTATCCGAGTCGTATCCGTATGGCGGAGCAGAATGTCTTCTTCTCAAAAATCCGATTCGAAATTCTGTTCTTAAATAGTTGCAACCTTTTTCAATCGCACATCCCTGACCTTTTCTCATCCTCTCATATACCTCCGCCACAGAATGCTCTTTTAATTCTTCTTCAAACTTTTTCTGTACAGCAAGAAGACTTTCATCTAACGCCTTATGAATATTTCTTCCCACAGGACAGTTAGGATTCGGCTGATCATGGAAGTTAAAAAGCTCACCCCGGCCATTCGTTTCCACCGCCTGATAAATGTCCAGGAAAGAAATATCCTTTAGCTCTTTTGTGATATGAATTCCACCCGGGCCACGTTTGATTTCTATGATTTCCGCCTCCCGAAGCTGAGACATGATATTTCGAATAATCACGGATTACTGCCAATACTGGCAGAAAGAAAATCACTGGTAAGCTTTATATTCCTCTTCAAAGTATTTCACGGCAATTAAAATGTGTAAGGCAATGGTAAATTTGGTTGAAACCTGCATGACTCCTCCTTTCAAAGCTTCCCTATAGCAAACTCTAAGCACCTGCCCGATGTCTGCATTCAAGCAAATGCTTCTCTCCGAAAATTTTCGTACTGCATCCCGCTCTCCCAGATTCAGACAGGCGTAGTAAGCACTGGGATTTTCCTCGGTATATTGCCAAAAGGGGAACTTAATTATCACAGGGTATTTTTCCGACCGTGTATTCCTCGGATGTTCTGGATGTGAAAACCTCGTTATTCTGCCTGTAAAAAGTCCTCTATTGCCTTTCTTACAATCTGCGCCTGTGCTATGCCCTTTTCTGCGCTCTTTTTCTTAAAAGCCTCCGCCATATCTTTTAGGCACTCGCACCGCTATAACATCATATACTTTTTTTGTTGTATCTGTCCTTTACGGCTGTAGATGTCTTTGTTTTTCTTTTCTTTATTTCCATTCCTTGCCCTCTTACAATAAAATCGTTTTCCGGCTACATATTGCTTAAGCTCTTCCAGCGTCTTGCAATCCTTTTTGATACCTCGTATGCAAGTGATACTTGCCGCCCAATGCCTTAAGCGTCCATTTTGCCGCTGTTTCCTTTACCTCGTAGGTCGTGCCGTTCTTTTCTATGCTCATTCTTTGCCCCTTTCTGCCTTTTTGTAATTGCTTTCTGCACTTCAATGCTATAATGGGCTTACAAAGTGGTGGCTGTCACCGCTCACCCTCTGCCATTGAGCTTACTTGTCTTTGGTTGCCTTGTCGGGCTTTGGCTTTACAAGTGTGATTGTGACTGTTACTCGTGAGACGGTTTCGTTACTCTCTAACGCTTTTGCCAAATCCTGCAAGGCTTTTAATCTGTCCATGGGCTTTTCTCCTTTCATTTACTCGCTCGGTTTCCTTGCTGTGATTATATAATCACATACTGCTGCACTATGTCAACACTTTTTTTATAATTTTTCAAAAATATAGGGATATGGTGCAAGGCGCATCATATCCCATTAAAAAGAACATAGAGGGTAAAGCGTTTTTCCTCTCGCTTATTTTTGAACCACGTTGAACCACATTGAACCACTTTGAACCTTGTTTGAAGTGACCTTGAAGTTATTTGATAAACACCTTCCCTTTTTCGTCTCTTGCGCAGAGCCAACCGGAAGGAATCTGCATCCAGACCGCCCCCGTTGCGATCGGATAAACCTTTTTACAGGTGACCGCCGTCCCCGCTTGCATAATCGCCCCGCCGGTCACTTTCATGCAGGCGGGCGCCCTGCAGGGTGTTAATTTATCCCACGGTTGAGCGTACCCGCCGGCAGAGGCTCTTACACACAAATTAGACTGAAGCGTGTAAGTTTTGCCGGTCTGATACGGAGTCTGTGCTTGTGGCTGTACCGGTTTGCCATCGTATTGCGTCAAATTATATTTTTCGATCATTTTACAAACGGAATTGACCTCTGTGCTTGACGTCATGTATCCGCACGCCTTGATCTGTGCCATTTGCGTACGATAGTCTACACCGCCCCTCACAGCCCCGTATAGGGCTTGTGTTTAGTAATTCATAGTAATTCCTCACACTGCTCTGGAGAGTCGTATGCGCGAAATGCGAGTGAATAACGGTGTGTTTACCGACCGTGTACTCCTCGGATGTTCTGGACGTGAAAAACTTCCCGCCCCAGTTCTTTGTTGCGGTCTTTCCCGTGCCGACCTTCTGCTCCAAAAAGGCATTGTGCCTTCTCATAATGCCGGATGTCCCGCATGCGGACTCAATACACCCCATCCCTGATGCAGACGGATGGTAGAATCTTGCCAATGTCTTTGTATGCCTTCTGCGCCAGAGGTGCAATCATCTGAATGAACTCTTTTGCTTGTTTATCTGTCGCCATGCTACCCCCTTTTTAGCTTAAATACTTTGATGAGAGCCAGTGAAAAAAACCTCTCCCCCAAAAACCATAAAAACACGTGGTTAGCGTGTCCATTTCCACCCTGCCAAAAGGTGAAAAAGGACAATCGCAACCACGGTATAAATCAATATTGCGCCGATGGAAAAGATCATATTTATCCATTGCCGGCATCTTTTTCGGGGAACAGCTCTCTTCCTTGTCACCGTCCCCCGTCGCTGATCGGCGAGGCGCACCCGATTACTTTGCATCACTCATCTTCATCGCCTTCACGGCCGCTTCGATGATTGCGTCCAACTGCTCCGCAGTGATCTTGATTTTCGCTTCCTTCGCTACCTCTGTAAGAGCTTCCATGACGTACTCTTTACGCTCTTCGCCAGTCTTTGCCCACATCACTTGCTGGGCTTTTTAAAACAAACTGCTTTTGCCCAGAATGCCACTCTGTCCAGCTCATCCGCCCCGATACTGGATTTGAGGTAAGGCACGGCATAGGCACATACCCCAGTCACCACAAGCATCACTACTAGTTTCACGATCTCCAATACTAATTCATTCATGATTTTCTCCTCTCATAAAAAGACGCTTTCACGTCTCACCTTACAAACCCCTGATACCGCCGCACTGATTGCTGCACTCACAAGTCCTGTGATGATACAGGCGATCACCGTATCCCACCTCTTCCCCGGCTCTCCTCGATCGCCTGTAATCTCACTCCCTGCTTTACCTGTTCTTTCGCCATAGTTCTCAATGTTGATTGCCATCACCTTCACGGACGCAATCAGTTCTGCAATCTGCTTTTTGGCTTGTCTCAAGTGCTCCCAATCTGTAATTCTGCCTTTCATTCTCTGCGTCAATTCGTCTAGTCGATTCACTGAATGCTTCTACAACTTACATATTGCTGTTCACCCATGTTTTTCCTCTCCTTTCCCCATTCTTGAATGATTTCAAGAGTTAACTCCCTCGCCAGTTCCTGCAACTTTTCGGCATACTGATACATCAGGTCGACTTGACGCATCAGATCTTCTTTTTTAATCTCCTTCATGACGTCCTCTCCACTGTGATGACGAAAAACGGTCTGACGCCAATCCTACTTCTCAATGAATTCTTATAGAATGTTCCAAATTCATCGACTGATATCGCATATCCACAGTTGCCATGTCTGCCAGCCACCACAGTTCGTTTGTTCTTAATAATAACGGATTATGGCGAAACAATGCCATTTGTTGGAATGATGGGAGATAGTGGTTAGCATCTTCATACCGACAGAATATATCTTGACCTATAACCATTTGAGATGTTAATGCTCCTGCGCTGCATTCAATATCTCCATAAAACGAATAGAGGTTATCCTTCGTCGAAGCATTATAAATGACAGTGACGTGAACATTTTTATATAAGGGATATCCCCTATTGTGCCTTTTATAGTTAGCTGATTCAATGGTTTTTCTTAGTGCAGAATTGTAATAGCCACTTCCGTTTTGGTCAAATTCGGAATATCCGATTATTTGGGATGGTACCAGTACCACATGGTGTTCTGGACTATATCTGACGGATCCGGTGCGTGCTTGGAGAAAATAATCAAGGTGGGCAACATAAAGCTTTTGTTTCCAAAGGTAAAAATAATCCCCAACATAAAGATCTTTAAACGTGCCGTCCTTTATCCCTTGACGTTGGGCGCTTGTAAACGAACGTCCCAGATCTTTTCCTCTGTAAATATTGTTATGGCTTGCGGCGTTGTCTTGCTCAACATATCCGACCAATTCATTTGCGTTATTTGCTACCGATTCAACTCTTGTAAATCTATTAGCGTTGTCATACGCCCTAACGTCTACCTTGTTTCTGATCTCATTTACCGCCTTCACAACAGACGTCTTATCCGCCGTTGTAAGCTCCTTCAGGTCTCCCACTTTGTCAACTACTTTTGGGATCAAATTCTTCCTCTTGATATTCCTTGTCCCCGATCCGTCCGCTTTCCGGATCAGCAACAAGTCTTCATCTTCCGCCGTGGTTGCTTCTGTAAGCCCGTCAATTCTTCTTGTTTGTATGCTAAGTACACTCATGTTTTCTCCTCTACTTTTTATCCGATGACGATGAAGGGTTTCAGTTTGCACGATTCCGTGCGCATTAAAGACTTAATTCTACCCTCTGCAACCGCCCATGCAGCGGCATTGTTCTGTATGTTCTCAAAGCCAGTAAGCTTGAGCTTCATGCCAAAGAGACGGATTCAGTCTAAACAACGCCAGTTGTCCCTACAATCCATTCTGCCATCTTCCTGCATGCCAAACGGAGCCTTTACTCCAAATACCATTGGCACATTTAAGGGGAATATCTCACTTTCAACCCAGATTTTGTCCGACCCTATAATGATTCCCCCATTGGTAGTCATGGCGGTGTCCACTATACTTTTATCTTTTTGCAATAACGTCCCGCTCCATGGGTGGTTTGCATTCAGAGAACATAGCTTTGATGTTTTTGTTCCAAATACGACCCGGTATAACCGGTATAACGGGATGCGTTTTTGCTCTCTTCGTAAGAAGACGACCGCTTAGAATCCACGCACACCAGCACCACATGATGCCCAAGAGAGGCAGAAACGCCAAAATAATCAAAGTGGGCGATCTGCCATTCATAGCCAAACGCCGTGACCTTGTCCCCGATATACATGTCGCTTAAACGTGCCGCTTTTGATCGTTTCATACATATCATTTGAGAATGCGGGCAAAACCTTGCCACGATAGATGCCATTGTGGACAATCCCGCCAGTTCCGACTTTTCGTTTTCCGGATTTCGCTTCGCTACCACTTGCCGGAAGAAGGTTTTTCTTCTTGATGTTCCTTGTCCCCGTTCCGTCCGCCTTGTGGATAATTAAAGATCTTCCTCTTCCGATGTGGTTGCTTCTTCCAGTTCGTCAATTCTTCTGGTTTGTACGCTAGTCCCGCTCATACGGTTTCCCCTTCTTCAATCCGCTTTTGTCCAGTCTGCTATAATCACATGCCCATCATCATCAACTAGTAGCAATCTGGAATCTTTGTCATCCGCTCTGATCGGCGCAATAATGCGGTTCTGTTGAATCATTTCTTCTAGTGCGCTTAGCCGTGCATCAAGTTCTTTTTGCAAGATTGATTAGTTCCCCATTTGTGTTTTTCTAGCATCCCTTGCACGCCGGGAAAACCACTCGCTAAATTCTTGCTGTGCGAAATCCTGAAACTGCCTTCTTGCTTCTACAATTCCTCTTAACTGGTCATAAAAATAAGTTGTCTCCAGATGGTCAATCATCTGCGTAACAACTCCACACTGTGCATTGTCTAGCCTTGTATCCGTGATGTCCGCCTGTGAAATCACGGTTTTGAGTTCCATGATCTGGACGGTTTGCAGTGAAAGCTCGTAGAAATCCCCACTTTCCGGCTGTACTGGTGCAGGAGCCTTCAGGCTTGTGGACGCTTCCCTTTTTGATTACAATCTCGCAAATTCTTGCCGGATAATGGCACGAAGCACCACACGATCAATCCGCTTATATGTGCCCTCTGTCGGTGCTGTTTCTATCGTTAGTGCTGTCTCTTCCTTGTCATAAACAAGTCTCCCCTTAATCGAGTGCGTACCCGCCTTTTACCTTCACGGATAAGCCACCGCCCGCAAGTACCTGAAATCCGTTTTCCGGAAGCGCAAAAATCCCGCTGTTACAAGCTTTTGACAGAAAAAGCGCCATAAAATCCGATGTCTGCGCCCTGTCAAGATGGGCATTCCCTCTTGCATCGTGCCCCGTGATCTCGCTATCAAAATAGCCATATTGCAACGCCATGCCTTAACTCCCCCTTTTTAGTAACTGTTTGATTGATGTTGCGCCCTCGTTCCCAAACGTGACTTGAATTTCCTGTTTCCACCCTCATAGGTTTCTAAAATCTCCGTAATTCGTTGCTCCGATGCGATGCCGATTTCTGAATTGATATACGTGCAGTAATCGCCAAGGTCAAAATCTTTTTGTATACCAGATTGGCATGGGGTCTATTCCGGAAGTGACGCTTTGGGCTTTGCATATTCCGCAAGCTTGTTTTTCCCACGGTTGATTAGCATTTCTCTGTACTTCGCATCTGCTATTTTTCTTCCCGCTCTCGTCTTCGCTTCGAAGGTCTCGTGCGTCTACATACAGTTCTCTTCGCTCTTCCCTCCTGATCGAATGTCCACTTCAACAACAACTCTTGCCGTTCCTTCCCTTCTCCTGCGACATATGCATAGTTTTTATAATCGCTGTCGCATCGGTTATATGTGACGTTCGAATGTTGTAAAAAGTCGTTTGAGAAGATCGCCCACGAATTCACGTTTGACTGTCCCCGCCTGTCCTTTCCCTGCCCACACCTCAAACGCTAGTTGATTCGTCTGGTAGTTAAATCTTAGACGGTGACTGATTCCGTATGCGTTTCCGATCTTGTAAAAGGGCATCTGAAAGATTTTCCCTGTGATCTGCATGCTAAAGGCGCTTGAAACGCCCGCAGGACTCCCAAGCATAAGGTTTGCAATCTTACGATCTGCAAGTTGCGGACTGATCGCATTTGCGCTACCAGTGACCGCATAGCGTTTTCTAACGTGTCTGATGAGAATAGTTCTCTTTGCTATGACTCTTTTGCGCTGAAGGACTTCCGCAAAATTCCCCTTTGCATATACTTCCCGCTTCCCTTTGTCATCTTGTGAGTACTGACCATCAATTACGCCTAATTCTTCCGCATCCTGCCGATACAGGTATCTTCCGGAAGAGAGTTCAAAATAATCCTTTATCGTGTAAAGCTCAAAAGCTCCCCAAACTTGTATATCTTCGTGACCATAAAAGTGTCGTAAAGATAGATACGGCGCCCTAGCGTATTAAAGTCTTTATCAAGAACAATTAGTTGCATGATCACACTCCCAGATATAACGGCGTATAGTACAACATCACGTCAAGATTGCTATAGTTTTCGTCTGCGTTGTACGAAACCCGATTTTTCACCCACGGAAAGCATGAATGGCCTTGACTGTCTGTCTATTTTTCTGATAGGCGTTTACCCGTTGATTTCTATGGTCTGATGTCTGCTGTCGGTATCTACAACAAGTTCATCTCCCTTTTTCAGATCGCAGATCACCCGAACATAATCCCCCGTTACAGACTGCGTAATCTTCGGGTTTTTAACTGCACCACGGGACGCAACAAACCGGATCACAAGCCTGCAGGGACATCACCGTCATTCATAAGAAGCACGTTTTTCGCAAGCGTGCGGTATCCGATTGTTGTGCCTCTAAGCGTAAGACCCTTGTGCGGATCCGGAGTTCCTTAACCTTCTTGTTCAACACTCTCAGGAAATGCCGCCAGTGCCGTGTAACTTGCCATGTTGCGCCCGTAATTGTTCATGTTCCGCATGTAAGGAGAAGGGCAGATCAGATCAACCGAAATGGCAATCTTGTTTCTGATTTTGTTTGAAGGAAATGTCCAGCCTCTAGCTCGTAATCAATATTTCTTTCCGTTCCCCTAAATTTGCCGTAAGCCTTCCGTAAATTTCGGATTGAAAAAGTGTATAATGCGCTGTCTTTCTAACTCGTTGTGCCTATCGTCCCTAAGCTCTGCCTCGATGTGAATCACTCTCTTTAAAATCCGTTTCCCGTCAACGATTAGACCGTCCTGACGCATTATCACTTGTATTGATATCCAGCGCAGAAGACTCCAGCCCGTTATTTTTTGTGATCCCAATTCACGGGGTTTCCCCTTCTGCACTTTTTCCGAACAGAAGGGATTGCCCGTTGCACTCCAGCTTTAAATCTAGAAATTTGCCATTATGTCACGCCCCAAATAGTGCCCTTGCCGTCTCTCTTTGCGTCCTTGCGATCTCGCTAGGAGTGGCAACCGGAACATTATAGGTGTTGTTCTGCTCAAAGTTTTCTGTGGTACGTGTTCCCTACTGTTCCATGTTGCGCCTGTGCGGAGTGGCTCTTTGTGATGTCTCCTGTCTCCATATTGACCGCCAACTTCATCTTCTGTGCTAATTCCTGCATTTCCTCTTCCGCTTCGTCTAACAGCTTCGGAAGGGCATTTTTCATGCCCCCTGTGCAATGCCCGGCAGGATAAACCTTCCAACCTGCTTTGCCATTACCCTAGAAGGGAGCGGATACCAGCGCATCCCTTTGCACTGTCCACAATGCCGGAAAAAGAAGTTTTTGACGTTGTTAAACAAGCGATCTTTTTGCGTCGCAGATGCCACGCCATACCCCACTTACCGGCCCGACCAATATCAATCATCCTGTCCGGAAGCTCCCTGATCCGTTTACAACCGCATCAAAAAGCGATCTGGCGGCGCTTGCTCCTCTGTGCGCTAATTCATGCCCCCATGAAGAGATTCGGGAAGCCACATCCATCAGGTGCGACCAGATCCGCCACGGAAGCTCTCGAAGAAGTGCAGGGCGGCATGAACAGCATTTTGCGCGGCATTCTGCGCCCTTGAAACCAGCCCGGATCCCCATTGGACTGCCTTTGTTAGGACATCACTAAAGACCGACCAGATACGCCCCGAGGCTGCAAAAACCATTGCAGTGCCCCATTGATGCAGTTCTGCGCCCGTCTGCGTGAGGCTTGACAGCATCTGCGCCCCCAGTTAATAGCACCGGTCAAAACGTTTTGCAGAATCTCCGCCAACCTTCCCGGCATTGCAGAAAAGAGGTTACCACCTGACTAATCCATCCGGGCACATTTTGCACCTATCAGGACAGAATATTAGAGCCCCATTCATGGATTCCAGAAATCACACGGCTTAATACCTCCGCTATTCGTCCCGGCATCTGCGTAAAGAATCCAACTGCGCTATTGATTGCGTTTGAAGCTCCGGAACTGATTGTATCTTGCAAACTGCTAACCCATGTTTGCACGGCTGTTAGCGCACCGGAGAGTCTTTCGGGATGCTTTTCCAGAAATCCACGATCTTATCGCGCAATTCCGCTAAAAACGTCCCGATCTGTTCCCAGTTGTCCTTGATCACAATCACCAGCGTCGCAACCGCCGCAACAATTCCGGCAACTATCTGCGGCAACTACTGCAGGGGCTCCTAAAATAACCGCACCGACTGCCGCAATCGCAATCCCAAGCCCCTGTAGGATTTCTTTGATGATCGAAAAATCCGTTCTGGAACATATCAACAAAACTCGTAATTGCAAGGATGCTTCCGCCAATTACCGCCGAAATCCCGCCAAACGCAACCTTTAAAGGTTCCAAAGAATCCCCACGGTCTTTATTAAGGCAGACGCGAACCGCCCACCGCTTTTTGTTACAGTCGATATCACCCGCCAAGCTGCGGAAAGACCTTTACAAGATTTTTGCCGTTTTTGCAAACGTCTTGATCGTTCCGATGTTGCTATTTAAAACGCCTGTAAATCCGGTAACTGTAGAAGTGACCGCCTTTGCGGAGTGTAGTTGCAATGAAAGCCGTTGCAATCGTCCAAGCCCTTCCCCAATTGCCCTTAGTGCATCCGGACTCATGCCGTTTAATACTCAAAAACACCCTTTAGGGACATTCGAACGCCACCCATAACGCTTCCATGCTATCAACAAAAACCGGACGGAACCCTTCTAAAAGAGCTCGAAACCCCGAATTCTTCGGATAATCCCTCACGAAGCCCTGATATCCTCTGCCGCTTGTACGATCGAGGCGCATTCTCGCTAATACTGCGTCCCAGTTGCGAAACTGCACGCCCTGCGGCGCTCCCGATCTCGTGCATTCCCTGCAATCCCTTCTAATACCTTTCTAAAAAGAGTGACGCTGGCACCCAATAAAGGGCCCGACTACGCTTATCAAAGCTTTGATTAACTTAGCGACCACACGCCCCGCCGCATTTGTAAATTCACTGCTGTTCCCCGTAATGCTTTTCAAGAAACGAATTGATTAACCGTTCGGCAGAATCAATTAGCTGGTGTACCATTTAGTATTTTGGTCGCAAGCGTTCCGAAGACTTCGCCCGCTTTGTCCACCATTGCATCGAACCCGCCACTTTTAAAAAGCGTCCTGTAAGGCGTTCACCATTCCGGTCGCTTCCTGTACAACGGTTCTTGCCGTTCCCGTCATGCCCTGACTGATTGCGATCTGAAAAACCTTCCAGCGCAGATTGAAGAATGGTTATCATCTCCTTGCACGATTGTCCAGCTGTTTTTCTGCCATCTCTGAAGCGGCAGAATAGCCCGTTAGCTCATTGGTACACCCTGCAACCGCAGAAGAGAAAGTTTTTCTAATCTCTATCCGATGCGTTTACAATGGCAAGAAGTCCGCTCATGCCGTGCTGTCCTGCAATCGTTGCAGCATATTCGCTTTCTGTGCATCAGTCCAAGTTCGCAAAGGAACCTCTTAGCTCCTTCATAATGGTATTTAAGCTTTTTGACTTTTCCATTCCCGTCCGTTGAGAGAAACGCCAAGCTTTTTAAAATGCCGCATCGGATTGTTTTTAGTAGGGTTTAGCCAGGCTCGTCATGATTGCCCGCAAAGAGGTTCCCGCTGTGATCCTTTTATTCCGGCATTCGCCATTAGACCAATCGCCACAGCGGTATCTTCTGCGGAAAACCTTGGTGCCCCTCGCAACTGGTGCTAGATACTTAAATGTTTCGCCCATTAGTGATACATTCGTATTCGCATTAGACGATGCCGCCGCCATATATCCGCAAAATGCCCGCTATCTTTTGCAGACATGCCGAAAGCTAGTAAGCGCATCGGTCACAATGTCGGACGTTTGCGCTAGATCTTCGCCGGAAGCTGCCGCAAGATTCATGATGCCCCTATGCCGTTCATCATGTCCCCTGTCTTCCATCCCTGCCATTGCCATGTAAGAAGGCGTCTGCCGCTTCCGATGCAGAAAACTTCGTCTTTGCGCCCATTTCTGCGCTTTTTGCAGACAACTGCTCCATCTCTTTCCGGAAGCTCCACTGATTGCGCCAACGTTTGCCATTGCGCTTTCAAAAATTCATACCTCTAAGAGATGCCGCTCCGAAGGCTCCGATAGCGGTTGATGCCGCTCGATTACCTTCGTTGTTGCTTTCATCGCCTTTCCGGCGAAACTTCCCAGCTTGCTAACTCCCGATTGAAAGCCTTTTCATCAATCGAAGTATCAAATTTTAGGGTGCCATCACATGCCATATCTTAGTCCCTATGCCAGACAAGTCTCCGCCGTTTTTGCAGAGCCTTGATTATTTCGTCTTCCTTCTCCTCTTCGTCTTTGGGAAGCGGAAGAGCATGCACCGACTGCATTTTTCGGATAAATTCCTTTTCCTTTTTGGACATATCACTATCTATCTGCGTTGCCCGGTATCCCATGATCTTTACAAATTCCGTATCAGAGGACAGCGACTTGAATAGTGCTCTGAATTTCCACCAGTGAAGTGCCGTATTTTGCAGATCAATTCCGTAATCCGCCATGAATGCGGCATAGATATAATCATCGTCGTATTCAAACGAATAGATCCGGCGCTCTTCCCTCTCCTCGTCGCTATGTCTCTTCTTTCTCCGCTTTCCTTCCGCATTGCAGGAATAAAACCACAGTAACGCCTGAATCGCTCCCCATGTCTTCCGGAATCTGCGGATAGTAGAGTTCTAGCGCACGCATGATTTTTCTTCGTCTGCCAGCTCTGATCCTGCATCAAAAGTTCAAACATAATAGAAAAGCGGAAATCCCGAATTAATCGGATATTCCGCCCCACTGATCTTCACTGTTTCCGGCAGTGCGTCTAGTAGTCATGTTCACTGTGTGGTACCGCCAAACATCGGACGAACCACACGGCTAGCCGAATACTTTTTCTGTCAGGTTCTTCACCTTATCCGACAGCGAATTGATGCCGAAGCCACTACGCCGAAGGCTTCCAGATAAATATCCAGCTTCTGCGAATTCCAAAAACCTGCATTGCTGTTCCGGCTCCAAAGATTTCATCAAAAATAGTCTCCTGACCATTCCGCAGATCTTACGCATCTTATCCGCTGTTGTTCCGGGCATGTTATTGATGTTCTGCACCTGTTCGGAGATTTTTGTTCATGGCTTCATACCGCTCCATGACATCCGCATCCATAAGATCCAGCTCTAAACTGGTTCCATTCACATTTACAATGTCCATTTATGCGCCTTTCGTAAAAAGTCTTTGTTTTCTGTGTTAAACGTGCCAAGAACAGGATCCCCAACCGCATTCAGGTTTCCGGAAAGAGACATCTTGTTTTCTCCCGAAACCTTCGACACCTCTGCGGATACCGTGAACTTTCTTGCCTGATAGGTGTTTTTGCCCCGTCCTCGTAATAGGTCGCAATGTCTGCGGTCTTCGGCTCTTCTACTTTTGTGTAAACATAAGCCCCCGCACTTCCGGAACGTGTAAAATACGTCTTTCCTGCACTAACAGAGGTATCCGACGTCTTTTTGTAATCATGTACCGCATTCCAGAGTTCAGCACGGATATAATCAAACTCCGCTTCGGAACCCGTGTAATGATTGCGCCCCACCTCGTAAAGTGCCGCAATCGCTCGTTCGTCCACGATCTGTTCCGCCTCAAAAAGAAAATTGCGTCTCGTACGACACAACGGAAGAAGATGCCGAAACATCGTTAACGTATTTCACACTTTCCGATTTTGCATTCGGGCTCTCGTCGATTGCCGTAAAGCCTGCGCCCATTAGTACATAATCCGGCGTGTTTTCTGTGCCAACATTCAGATAGTCGGCATATTGATGTCTCTTAACAACGTTGATTTTCCCCATTTCTATTAAGCCTCCTTGTAATAATCAATCTGTATTTGTATCTGGTACCTTGCGCTTTGCATGGATATATCCATCACATAGCCGGAAGACAGTGCCCGCATTCCTTGCACCGTACAACCTTTCGGAAATTCCGGATAGTTCTCCGCCATGTCCTGCACCCTGATCCATTCCGCCAGTTCTTCGAAAACGCACTGTTAGAAATGCTCTGAAGCCTGTCCATTGAATAAAATTCCCGGCTGGTGAACGAAAATTGAAAGATGCGCTCCTCGTCGCCGTTCACGTATGTTTTACAACCGGATCAAAGACATCTGTTGTAATGGCGTATTCTGGGCTTATCTCCCAGCGCATCAATGCGGAAAACGCCGTCTTTGAGAGAGGACACGCCAGAAAATAATCAGCTATACCCCTATCATCGTTTGTTCCATCCCGTGCCCCTCTTACATGCTTGCCCGAACGGCTCTTAAAATTGCTTCCTTGTTTGCTACCTTCATGCGTTCAAACCATTTTGCGCCACGCCGTGGATCAGCAGATTCTTGTTTCCGCCGTTTCGTAATATTGATGTCTTGCATACGGTGCCGTATGGAAACCTCGCCGCTTCCGATGACCGTCCCTAAATCACCGGACCTTTTCAAAAATCCCGTGCGAAGCGGGACAAAGCAACATCCAGCCGCAAGACTTCACTGTCTGCGATCATTTTGTGCCTTCACTGGCTTTTTCTCCGATTACTTGCAAAACTTGCGTTCCATTTCAGGAACGGCGTTGATGTCGGCGCTTTAATCTCTGAAAAATCTCTTTTTCTCCCCATCATGCACCCCCTATTCGAAGGTGTTTGATCGCATCAGATCCCAGGTGTGTTGTCTGCGTACTCCGTAACCGTAATCACTCGGCAGGATTGCCCACTTTGCAACACTTTTCAATGTCCGCACGCGTGAACGGCTCCGGATCGCTTTGCTTCGCAATCAAAAATCAGGTCGCCTTTTTGCAGTGTGAAATACATTGGCGCATTCCATGCATTATATTTCTTTTTCGGGGAATGTATGTTTTGTTTCCTTCTATCTCTGCTCCAATCGTGGAATACGAAAACGATAGACGCTTTTGTCTGTCCAGATGCCATCATTTGCGCTAATTGCCTCGCTCTCATGAGTAAGACACGCCACGAATCAGGGTAGAATAGTATTTTTCCTGTCTTGTCTTCTTGTCTACAATCGCATTAAAAAGCGTTATATCCACGTTTGTCAGCATTCTTCCACCCCAAAATCCATCAGCCCCGTTCGGGATAAGTACGCATAAGCCGCTTTGTAAAGCTTCTCTTCTTGCGCCTGTATCATCTCCCTTTCCCCCGTTGTTACATAGGTGACGGAATAGCCATCGTTTGATTCCGATGCGATATTTTGACCTCCCGAAGTCCTTTTTCTGCAAGATAGAGAATATCAGCCATGGCGCAAACAGCCCGCCTAACATCATCCGTGATATTAGACGGGTTTATGCGTCCCATTGTGAAATGGTCTAATTTCTCGCTTGCTCTTAATGCAAGGCGTTCAAAGGTGAATTGCTCCGCTACGATCGTTCCGCGGTACTCCCCAATATAGAAATTATGGTCTGCATAGATCATGCGCCCTCACCTCTTTTAAGCGGTCACATGTGCATAAATGCCCGCAACCTTGTTATCACGTACATCCGCAATCCCTGCCGTACGATATCCAAACTTCCAGGCATCCGCATCCTGATTCTGATCCGGGGAGATGATCTTGTTTACCGTGTGCTTCTGGAACTGAATCACTGCCTTCTTGTCAACCGCAATAAAGTTCAGCGCACCGGTTCCGGAGAATCCGCCCGCTTTCTGCGCACCGGTTACGCCGTCATTCAACAACCGTCTTAAAGAATCTAGCATGAAGGCACTTCAATCACCCCCGCCCATCCTTCCAGTGCCGCACGGCTTGCCGTGGTGTCCAGAGAATCGATCAGATCTTTGAGGGTACTCTTGATAAACAGATATACCGTCCCCAGCCCTGCTTCCGCATCTTTGATTGCGCTCTTTGCAGTCATAACCGCACTGATTGCATCTTTTCCGGTTGCCAGTGCTCCGGTTGCCGAACCAACGCCCGCATGCGAAGCATAAGCCCCGAAACGATATGCATCCAGCTCCGGAACAACCTGCGTTCTAACGAATTCCGACGACAGAGCGGAAAAACCGAGTCGCTTCCTGCTCATCCAGTGCATCCACGGAGAACATACGCCCCCTGTCATAGGCGATCTGCTTTGTCTCATAACTGAAATTCACAGACCCATCCACGAAGCCCGTATTTCTGCCATACGTGGCAAGTCCGTCCATGGTCATTTTGGGAATCAAGATTTCATTTGCGTTTGCGCCCTCTTTGACAAGACTGTTATCGCCGTCCAGAACGCTAGTAAGGAAGCCTGTTTGTATACCTCATCCAGTGCTTCAGAGTAAAATTTTCTCAGTTGAATTGTGTTTGCCATTGTGATCTCCTTTTATTTTTGTCTACCGGAAGCCCCATCAGAGCCCAGCATAGTGTCAAAAATTTGAATCATTTCACTGCCGTCCCCGCCTGTTCTTCCTACCGCATTCTTGTGCGGCTCGTCCACTCCGAACAGATAGCCATCCGACTTCTTCACGGCTTCAATGGCGGCAGAAATATCTTTGCTCTGATCTTTCGACGCCCTTAGAGCGTCAAGGTCAAGCATTGCTTTACCGCCTTCGTGTTTCTTCCCCGCAGAGGTAATCGCACTAGACAGCGCATCACTAAAACGCTCGCTCGCTTCCTTCGCCGTGTACTCATCGTCCTTCTTTTTCAGGTCGCTTGCGTAAGTCTGTGATCTGCTTTTTCATGGCTTCCACGTCCACACCGTCAAACTTGTTCAAGCTTTTCCTTAGCGGTGTCTAGCTGACCTTTGTAATTGTCCCGCTCTCCTTCCGCTTTTTGTGGTCTTTGCCTTCTCTGCGGCGATGTCTTTGCCGTTCTCTGCACATGATCTTGTCGATCTGCTCCTGTTCCAGTCCTAAGCCTTTTCAAAAATTCGGTCTTCATTTGGTTGCTCCTTTCGCATTTAGGTTGTTTTAGGGCTTTAACCAACGCCCCACGAATCATCCGCCTTTTAAGGTCTCGGATTATAGACCAATAAAAAGACACACGACCTATAAAAAGCCGTGTGCCCTAATTAACAATTATGTGGTTGGAATGTTGCGAGATAATCTCCTTTATCCCCTTTGCGGTCTGGTACATCTTGCGCGCATGATACTGTTTCTTGCAGGTACTCAAGACCCTTTAGCGTAATGCGCACTTCGTCAGCATCGATCTGTGTTTCTCCGGTGATATTCTTTGTGATCTGAACTCCTTTGATATAGCCAACATCCGCCATCATTTCCAGATATCTGTTATATCGCTCCTCTGATACTTTCAGATGCTCCGGGCTGACTTGCTCCAGCAAATCGAACTTCGGATAATCCATCGCCCGTTCTAAGGCTGAGAGGATTTTATAAACTGCCCTGAAGTTGTCCATTGGTTAATCAATGATCAATGCATAGGGATCGTACGGCTCCGGAACAATAGGTTCAGTGCCATACAATTCTATTGTATAATCGAAAGTTGTCCGCCACGCATTTATCGAGCAGGTCTGCATACTCATCTTGATCAAAATCAACATTGCCTGGGTATTGGCATAATAGTGAAAGAAATAATAAAAATTTATGGATCGCATCAAAAACCTTTCACTAAAATGAAGCTTTTTCGCATGCATTTTCTTTTTCATCTTAACATCTCCTTCATCAGCGTTTCGATTCGATCAACGGTTTTAGGAAATATTTTTCAATTGCGCTCGCCTCTCTTGATCAAGTGCGACTCGTATACATGTGCAAACGCTTCTTGCCCCAGCTTTTCTGGATGACCAGAAAAAAATATCCCGTCTGATGACAGGAAACACCCGCTATCTTTCCATTGGTTGCTCCATCCATTAAATCGGATACGGCAGAATGTTTTTCTTATATCCGACAGCTCCTTGCTGATAATCGTATCTATTGCATCAAATGCGTCAGCATCTAGCTTATCTTGCATCTTAGCCTTGTATCTCATTATATCATCTTTTGAGAAGCATAACAATATCAATGTTCTTTTGATATCCCGCCTGCCTTGTCATCAATATAATGCCCGTGTTCATGGAAGTAGGTTACACCACTGCCCCGGGGATTATTTTGATCCACAGTATAATTCATGTGTATTTTTGGTTCTCCAGTTATAACACGGAACATCAAGATAAGCAGAATCGGCATTACACCTTGTTCCACAAATTTATTAAACAATGCTTTTCCAATATCTGTCCCGTGGGAAAATCTCGTTTTCAGACATTCATAATATTCTTTTCCCCACTCTTTTCATCAAGTGCGATGTGTTTCTTGAACTTGCCCAGATCGGACTGTTGCAAACCGTTAAAGGCTGTTTTCTAATGCTTGTGTGTAAATGGCATGTGCTTTTTACTTGGTGCAACTCTCCCTTTCAAGTCTGCATAAATGCGTTCTTTCTGTTCCGAAGTCTGAACTTCCTGAAAAACTCCTTGTATTCGTCAAGTTGCGCCTGATATTTACACTTTGCAATAACGATATCGTCCGGATCCGCTTCGCCCTCTTCTAAAAAGGCGTACTTGCTTCTCTGCGCCCGCATGTTGGTTTCCATCCGGCGCTGTTTCTGGGTGGCTTCATAGGTGTTATATTCTCGTCCCCTAAAGGATTGCTTAACGGCTTCCGCTTCTCTGCTCTTCTAACCATTCATCTGTATACTGCCTCTCACTCCCCGGGAAGAACAGGTAATAACTGTGTCTGCAATTCCATCCCAGAAGTCCCGCACCTGTCCCCAGTCCGCAGATGTCTTCCAGTTGATCCATGGTATATACTTTGCCTTGCCACTCTGCGTGTTCCGGTCTTGCTCCCCACATGCCACGATACTTCAAACCGATCCACGCCAAGGATTTCTGCGTTCTTCCTTGTGATCTGATCCGTTAGCTGGGACACCCCCGTTAGTATGGCACGCCTGGCAGCGACATCGATGCGGTTATGCCAGCCGGAAGGGTAATCAATACCCGTGTAATCTGTCGGGTTCGTTGAGAAGGCGTGATCTGTCCTTAGCCCGCTTCTGGTCATTTCTCCGACCACACGACGAATCACCGTATTATAATCAAATGCCCCAGATGTAATATCAACAATGGCTTGATCTAGATAATCGTCGTAAATCGCCGATAAAGGTGTGTACGCACCCTTTTTCAGCATGAAGCCCATGGAACGGGTGATATTGATCAGATCCCCTTTTGTTTGGCGAATCATCGCCTCTGTGATCTGCTGCAACCACAGATTCTCACTATAGGGGATGAATTTCCCTGTGATTTCCTCGTATTGCTTCCGGTATACGGTGTATTCCTCTTCAATTACGGCTTGATAGAGCTTTTCTACCTCTGCATCATCGAACTGAACCGCAGACGCCATAGCTTTTTAAGTCTTCGGATGATTTCCCTAAAAATAAGCCGGTTCAATTGCCAGTCCGCTGTACTGGTAATCTTCCCCGCCTTCTTGATGCGTCTAACAATGTCTGACATTATTTCCGTTCTAATGTCCGGTAATGTTTGGCAAGTCCTGCTTCTATTGCCGATGTGTATGACCTTCTCACGTAAGGACACTGAGACGACTGTTCCGCAGATTTGCTTTTGCCGTCTCCTCGTCTTCCTGATACCACTTTGCCCGGTACTCTGCAAGCCCCATTACTCCCATTGCCACATCCTTTCTGTCCTGCCTCTCTCCCTTCTTCATCCGTTAAGATGCTGTCATTAAAGGTGCAAGCGAACTCATAATTAGCCGTGTAAAGCTCCTCATAGAACGCCAGAGCATCCACAAAATCAGTGAGACAGGCTTTCAGGTTCTTCTGAATAGCGCCTACGCGGTTATATTTTGCGCTGTTTTTGCGGCTCTGATCTCCGTTGCGGTCTTCTCCACCTCTGACACGTCCGACAGGTCGCCATAAGCTAGTCCAACGATAAATTCAACGTTTCTATATGCCTTCTCCAGTCCTCGCAGATAGGCTTCGTCTCGCATCGTGGGAGAATATTCCTTGTACAACTCTCCGCCACTCTGATCAAGGTTAAGCCCTCTGTAAAGCCTCTGCATCCCTTCCGGAAGCTTTGCACGACCTTCCTTGTGTCTAAGTGCTCTCTCGTCCACGTGAACGGCTCTTTCCCCTGATCGGTACTCCCAGTCCAGACGCCCATACTGGCATCTGCTCTTCGAATCGCTTGCACTGCTCCGGAATAGATCGAAACACCGCACGGCGAACCGTCCACACGGTTTTTTAACGGTACTCGGAAATAGCCGTAATCGTTTTTTGCTTCATGCCGGGATAGGTGATAGGCTCCGGCGCAATCTCTGCCCACTCGTAAACAGCCGTAAGCGGGCAAGACCTTCCCAGCGTGTTCTCTGAATTCGAATGGTAACACTTACTTTTCAATCACCAGATCATGATTTAAATTAAAAATAGTGCCTTTCCACCCGTGTATAAAAGTTGTTTTCATCCATGCGCTTTCTGGTAAAAAAACAGCATATCATCCGGTTTGCCATCATCACCGAAAGAAACCGGAACGAACTTGTCTGCGCTCACATATTCCGCCCTTCCGTTTCCAAGAGGCTTCGTGACAAAAGAACCAAGTGCAAGACCGTCCTGCAAGTTTTCATTCAGATCACGAAGCGCTTTTGAAAAGATCGCATCCAGTGCCGGAAGATTGATGCTTGCGTCCATCTCCACCAGCGTCACATCCGCAAATTCCTGCAAATGCCCTCTTCCAGCCTGAGTGATGTAATCCCCTTGCTCTCGTCGATCCAGTCTGCACTTCCGTATAACATCCGCTTCCACAGGCTCACCGCATCAATCATCGGTTGCGACATAGTGATGTTCTGCCCTACTATGCTTTTTAATTGGCTATATCCGAACATTCTCCCTATTACTCCCTTTTATCCAAAAAGCCACTTTCTCAAACATTACGAATCCTCAAAGATCAGGTCTTTCATGTCCCGCTCAATCGTGTATTCCATTGCGTCCAGTGAGTCGATATCCGAAGACCCATCATCTCAGGCGTTCATCAGACTCCTTCGCCTTGTCCCATACCGCATCAGATAAAGCCTTAGTGACGGTTTCAGCGTCTTCCGTGACCCAAAACCGCCCCGCCCCCATCAGTCGAAGAGTGCAATTGATTCGGTCATTGATGCGCTCTTTTTCTTGCCGGGCGAACACAAACAAAGGGGAAATCCTTTTTCCACCGCATTGCGTATCGATGCGCCCAGGATGCTTTCTGCATTGTCCCAGTAAACACCTTCTAAGTTGTGAAACCCGTTACATGTGCTATATTTCTTTTTCCACATACCGCACAAAAATCAACGAACATGCGATCAAGTGCGTTGCTGTCTATTGGTTCTTCGGTGTCGCTTGCACTGATTCGCCTAGATGCAAGGATGATCACGTCCCGCATCCCGTTCGCATAAGCACGGGCAACAAATGGCATGACTGGAACGGTTACCCCCTGAAATCAAGTCCTATTTCTATGCTTTCCAGCTCGCTTCGCTTAAACTGTTTATCGGGGGTACTTTTCGCCCCGCTTCGTCTACGATCTGACAGCAAAAAGGCACGGGGATTATCTGCAAACCTTCGGTAAATTGCGCCTTCTGCTCTTTTTCCATTTGCCAAGGATGAGGCGATCATAATAAATCGTTCCTTCGTACTCCTTGCAAATGTTTTTCTACAAAATCATTTGATAGATATGGATTATCAAAGATCGTGTATTCCTGTAAGTATTTATCAATATCGGAATCAATGAACGCTTTTAACCAGTGTGTCGGGTGCTCCGGATTGCAAGAGCCATCAAAGCAGGAATAGGGCTTGTCCAGACGGCTTTTGCAAACATCCGGAACACGTCTCTATGCCATTTTGCAATTTCGTCTCCGTACGCATATTTGATCGAAGAACCCTGTATCTTTGCGACCTGTGAAATCTTCTCTGCGCCTAAGCAATAAATATCCTCGCCGAACAGACGAGCAATATTCCGGCTATTGATTACGCCAACACGCTTTTGCGCTGTATATCTCCGCATCGGCTCTAGCACGTTTCTTTCTATCGTCTCTCTGAAACGCCTAGAATTACACTGATTCCCGGCTTTCCTGCCCGCTCTATGATTCGCTTAGGAATCACGGCGGAAATATCCACAAACGATTTTCCGGAACGTACTGCGCCACTTTTTAATGTTCCATCTATGATTCGCTCTCGCTAAGTATTCTTTCTGCCTGTCGCTTAGGCTTAGCACTCTTCATCCCCTCAATGAATTTCAAAACAATGTCATTATCATCTGTCCCAATGTCGATCTGTTCCCGCTGTCCCAGATACTGTTTCCCAAGCCAGATCGCCATAGCGGCATTCTTTTCTGCCAGATGAAACTGCGCTCTTCTAAGTGAGATTTTACCGCCCGTTCTCTTTTGTCGAAAAACCGTGGAGAAATCCTCGTGATATGTTCTCTTCACCCATGAATAGAGCGTCTTTTTCTGCGATATCAAACCACCCACAAATTTCTGTCTCTTGTGCACTGTAAAAACAGAGCTTTTCAAACTCTGTTCGGTCTATTTCTTTTGTCGGTCTCCCCATGTTTATTTAACTCCCATACGTGTCAACACTTCTTTAATGAATTTCTTTCCCTCCTCACTTCTCCCAAGGTGGGGTGATATTTGAGCTCTTTTTGGGCGGGTGGGTGTCCAGTTCCTTATAGTTTCTTCTTGCTTTTTCTTCCAATATTCGCTCTCTAGTTCTTTTTCTGTCTAAAAACTATCCTTCGTCTTGCCAGCAAATGATTTAGGCTCTCTTGCTTTTATGTCTAGCTTTTGCGTCGACCCCACGTGTGCCCTGCGATATAAAATTTAGATCGATCACTTTTTCATCAAGTTTCTCAAGGGCATTTTTAATAGACTGCATACTGTTCATATCTACCTTAACTCCGTGTATAGTGATCTTACTGCCGCCGCCCGATCCGGATCCTCTTCCGCCCATGTTTAAACTCTCTCTCAAATTTTTGAATCGAGTAGGAGGGGTGATTAACCCCCGTCCTCTCACACCACCGTGCGTACCGTTCGGTACACGGCGGTTTCAATAGTTTACGTGCACTGACTGGTACGCAAGAGTGAGATCATAAAAGCCCCACCGTACCAGTCTTTCTTTTGTTAGGGCTCTTTTGACCGCTCCTGTGTTGGTCGTCCACCAGTATCCGCGACGGCATCCTGCCGCTTGATGTGCAAAAATATTCCGGAACGCCCAGTCCAATCAGCTTACGCTTCTTTGTCTTGAACTTCTTCCATTGTTTCCAAATGCACATACGAATGCGGTGACGCAGCCATCCATTCAGAGCATCGACTTGATTCTTCATGCTTGCGGTTCCGTAGTAGTTCATCCACCCTCTTACATAGACCTTTATCTTTTCAAGTGCCGGTCTGATGCTTTGACAGCGTTTTCGGGAAGAAAGCTCTCTCAATCAGGGCTTTGAACTTTTTCCATCGACTTTTGCATGAACTCGGATAAATATTCCGCTTCCGTTCCTTCCCAGTGCAAAGCCGAGATACTTTAAAATTTCGGATTGCAAATGCACTGACCACACGGCTTTTTCTCCTGATTCACCTTCAACTTCAAGGTTTCTTCCAGATACTTCGTGCTCGTCTCCAGTAGCCTCTTTGCCGCTCGTTCGCTCTTTGCCAATAGGACAATGTCGTCCGCATAGCGTATGCACGGAACTCCACGTCTCAGATACTCCTGATCAAATTCATTGAGGGTAGATGTTTGCTAACAGCGGAGACAGATTCCTCCCTGTGGCGAGCCTTCCTCTGTATCGATGACCACTCCATTTTTCCATGACTCCGCTTTTCAGATATCGCTTTACCATCTGGATGACACGCTCATCCTTGATCTCTCTGCGTAGCAGGTTCACCAGAATGATATGGTTCAGTGTGTCAAAGTATTTGGACAAGTCTAGACTTACCGCTTGGGTATATCCTTGTTCCGCATACTCCTTTACCTTCCGTATGGCATCTTTTGCGCTCCGTCCGGGACGATAGCCGTAGCTTCCGTCTGCAAACAGCGGCTCATAAATCGGCATCATCTGTTGTGCCATGGCCTGTTGGATGGTTCGGTCAATGACGGTCGAATACCAAGCTTCCGTATTCCCCCGTCTGGCTTTGGGATCTCTACTCGTCTGACCGGCTTCGGCGTATACTTCCCTCGCCGTATCCTGTCTACCAACTCGTGGTTGTTCTCCTTAAGCCATACAAGCGTCTCGTCAACGTTCATTCCATCGACTCCCGGCGCTCCTTTGTTTGCCTTCACTCTCTTAAAAAGCTCTGTTCAGGTTGTCCTTTTCCAGTATCTTCCCCAAGAGATCGGGCTGTGCACTGTCCCTTTCCTTCCATATCCGGTTGAATGAGCGATGCGCTCTCACATACCCTTTGTGTTCCGCACTATCTCTTTGTGAGCAGCTATCGTGTCCGATGTTTTCTGCATCCATGTGCTCACCCTCCTTTCTCAGTCGTACTATGGACTCCTACTGATTCGGTCCTTTCCCTCTCGGGTACTATGACCTCTGCTGACTTCTGCATGTTCATTGCCACCTCTCGATGACAGTTACTCCTTTCGGAGCATTCCACGCAGACCTCCCCAGGTACCACACGTTTCTTTCCTCCATCTACCTGCCATTTTTACTACAAACGATTCCGTGTAGTTATCGGGCTTCGTCTTGTCTAGCAGCCTTACCCTCGTTTGCAGCCTGTAAATGATTTCTGTTCGTCAGGCCAGAGGTTTGCCCTCGGGTTAGTAGGTTCCCCGAATCCGGCTTCCTTTAGATTCCACCTCACGATGGACACCCTTGCCTTCGGCTATGTCCTTCCCACTACCGGGCGGACTCCGGACTTGCACTGATAGAAACGTGCGCCGCTGGGCGCACTACGAAAAAGGCAGAGCCGTTCAGCTCTGCCCACAATTTACACGATACTATAATACCACATTTATATGTCCCCTGAGTGACACACTTTGATGATATTATTGTATCACGTTTGTTTTGTCCCCTGAGTGACGCATTTCCGCTATAAACTGTTCCATCAGCTTTACTATCTGTCCGGATTGAGACACTCCGGCGAGTCTCGCAAGCGGTCTTGAATTCATCAGCGGTCTTCTGGTACATCCGAAAGCCTTTTGTAATATACCCATTCTTCTTGTCCCATCTGTCTTGTGGTCTAGTCATTGCGCCACCTCTTGACCGCATCCACCAGACCATATCCCCCCGCAATTAAAAGGGCGATATTTAGCGGAATACTGTCACTTGCGACTTGAAAGATAACCGCCAATGCTAGAAGTGAATAAAATGTTTTTCTTTTCATGGTCTTTTCGATGAGCTATAATAGCAACTAAGGGAGAGGCTTTCGCCTCTTCCTCTACCTTAGAGCCTGTATTAGGTCTGCTATTGCTTGAATGACTGCTCCCGTTGCAATCACGATCTGCAATGCAAACTTGATACGGCTCTATGCTTTTTGCTCATCTCTTACCTCCTTTCTGATTTAATTATACTATACGATATATCGTATGTCAACCCCTGTAATGTAATTTCTTTTTGCAAGAAGGTAATAGAATCTGCGTCTAGCCTTGTAATAGGTTGTCTGCTCATAGGGGCATGTGCATGTACGTTTTCAGGTAATTAAATGTTGCCCCTCTGTCGTTACTGCCTTTAGGACATATATGCCCAGATCATCCCCGCACTCCCTTGCGGTATCCTCTATAAGCGTCATTTTGTCCCTTAGCTCTGCACGGGAGATCGCCGCCTTTTTCCACCATGTCCGGCGTAACAGACGCCTGTACCCTGTCCTTGTCATACCGGATACATCTTGCCGTGTCTGCAAGTGAATTATACTCGTCTACCCACTGCGGATATTGCAAGGCGAAATGATAAACCGTATAGAATTCATGCTTTGACAGCTTAAATCCCCTTTTATATCCTGCCCTTACTCGTGGCATTTTATCCCTCCCCATCAAACGCCGTTATAGGCAATCATAGTCTCCCGCATTACTTCATCCGGATCGTATCCCATTCGATCTAACTGCCTTTTGATTTTTCTTTTTATCTCGCCAACCACTTTACCGCAACAATCGAAGTGGAGTTCCATTTGCCTACACGTGATATACACGTCTGCAATTTCTTCGGCGATATGATCCACATCCTCATCCCCTGTCTCGTTCTTCATCAGGGCTTGTATAAGCTCTGCGCATTCCTCTGCGCACTTTTTGATCTGGTTTTTCAGAGCCATATTCACGCAAGAACAAAAGCATGCTTCTATCGTGTCCGCTACAGTACATCGTTACCCCTTTTTTTAAAATGGCATTCCTCTTCGATCTCGTCAGGGATGTTCATGAATCCATCCGCATCCGCATTTTGCTGTTGCTTACTCTCGCAGAAGTCCAGTTCCTCGCAGACGACATTGGTTGTATAAACCTTGTGCCCGTCTTTGTTGTCGTATGATCCTGTCTGGATCCTGCCTATACCGCCACTTTCATGCCCTTGGAAAGTATTTCTCCTAAACTCCCCGTTTTTTTCCGAAAGCGACGCACGAGATAAAATCTGCATCTCTGTTTTTCGTCCTGCGATCGACTGCAAGCGTAAATCTTGCGATCGCCATCGGCTCCCCGCCCCTGTGAATATCTAACGTCAGGATCCCTTGTTAGCCGTCCGATCAGCGCAACCTTGTTCATCTTGTCTCCCCTTTCCTGAAGTTCTTGCCGAATACCTGCATGAATTCGGCGTGTCCATATCTGTCCTCAAAGACGTTTTGCGCTAACTCCTGCAACTCTGCATCCATCACGCCATGATCGTGTAAATCCATGTGGCATCTATGGCACAGATGCACCGATAGCCCGTATCTGTCCGCCGTTTTTCCTTCGTGTGCCGTGCAACATGTGATGCACATGCCCACCGTGGATATAGCGCCCGCAAAGATAGCAACGATCTTCCCTGTCGTCCGGAACGATGCTCTTCATGCCTTCGCCTCAAGAGCCGTTCTTTCTGCTGTCGCTATCCCAATCAGCTTTTTCACGCTAGATGGGATTTTCGCATCCTCTTTCCGCCTCTCTTCTGCCGCTCTGAATCCCCGCATGAAGTGGCTTTTTCCACCGTGTGGATGTCATCAAGGCTCATCTCTGCCATCTCCCGAAGGTTTGCCGGAGATACTACGACTTTTTTGCAGACGTCCGGAAGATTTTTCAAACTCGCTTGTTGCGTTATACAGGCTGTTGCAGACAGCCTTATACACATATCCCCACGCCTCATCAGCGGTGATGTCCTCTTGTGGCGGTGTGGTGATCTTTTGTGATGCAGTCGATCACTTGCCCCGGCGATGGCGGGAAGCCCTTTGTATCGCTTGACAAGTATACCTTCAGCCCCTCGGATGCCACGCTGTAAGAATAATCCTCAAGTACCATCTGCCAAGCGGCAATCATGTTATCAAGGTCTTGACCCGTATATCTCGCAAACGGTTGCGGGTAGCGGCTTTGACAACATAGATCAGCTTTGCAATCTCCCCTTTGGTCATCATGCACCCCTTGAATGATGCCTTGCAAGTAGTCATTTGCGTTAAAGCTTGCGGGCTTTTTCCTGTGGGGAAGCACGGCACTCCCTTTTCTCCCAAGTGCGAATAGCGGATTGCCAATCTTTCATGGGCGAACTACCAACCTTCCAGCCCTTTGACGCATAGAAATCCACAAACGTTTCTGCGTCTATGCTGTTGCCCCTCTCCTGCAATAATCCCTCACCTCGTCGACAGAGGGAGCGGAGAAGCGCTTGCGCTTCTCTTTTGCTGTTTTTCTCTTTTAGTCTCCGAAGGAGACTCATTACTGAATACAGAATCAGATACAGATACAGAATCAGATACAGATACAGTTATAGGTGTTATGCTTTCTGTAACGGTGTTATCGTTTGTTATCGGTGTTATAACACTGTTATCGTTTGTTATAACGGTGTTATCATTTGTTATAGCGGTGTTATCATTTGTTCTCTTGTCTTCGCTCCACTGCTTTTTCCATGCCCTTTTTTTCCGGATTCAGAGCGTCTTTGCTTTGCCTTCTCCCACTCCCTTGCATCCTCAAAAAGCTTGTCTTTGATGATTTCAAAGACAAAACTAACAGATGGGTCTTCCGGCTCTGCGTTTTCGTCGTCCTGAAGCGCATATATTGCCTTTAGGAGTTGCCCCGCCTGTTCGTTTGACATTTTCTCGATTGCAGAGCTCCAACTCCCATACATTACAAAGCTTTTTACTCTTTTTCCATCGTTCCACGCTCCGTACAGATCAATCCAATCTGCTAACCGCATTGCAACTAACCACTCGCCCCTGATCTCGTCTAAAAAAACCGTCAGGGAGACCGTCCGCCCTCTTGTGCCTCTGCTACGCTTGCGCCATGGATTTATGGATGTTTAGACGCTCTACCCGCTTTACTTCGGGATGTATGCCGGTAAGCCCCACAAGGTCACTTTCTTTTGTAAAAAAACCTTGCCTCTATGAACGTCATATCCCCATGTGTCCCTGTAGCAGGTTCGCGAGCTCCCTCTCCGCATTTGCGCCCTTATTCCTGCATGCTCTTCCCCGTTTTTTTCCTTGTTCCTTCTCTGATCACGCTCCCGCATCCCCTCTAACAACCGTTTCATCTCTTCATCTGGTGGCGTCTCTAAGTGCATTTCCTTCATTTCGGAGACTACCCCGTCCAGTAGTTATGAAAACTCTTTTGTGTTGTATGTGGAAGAGCCGAAGAAGCAAAGCACCTGCATCATTCCGTCCTTCTCACCTACGATTTTTTTGTTTCTCGCCAGACCTGTCTAACCTGCTCTACCGCTTCGGGCTTTACTAGGATGTGTGTAAACTTGCCATACCTCTCCAGCATGTACAGATAGATGCTCCATGTGTCGCTGTTAATGGCTCTTGCGATCTCTCCCAGGCATGCCCACAAAAAGGCATTCGCATCTATGCTCCTGCGGTTCCGGTGCCTTGAAAAAACTGATATCAAGATCAATATCCATGTATTTTTTTCCAAGGCTTCCGGCTCCGCTTTGCACTTCGAAGGACACTACCGGACGCTTTGACCTAAATGGCATCTGTATTCCGGTGATTCGTCCTTTTGCCTTCATTGCTTCCCGTGCTCCTTGTCCCACTCATCAAGAATCGCCTGTCCTGTTTGCCCGAATGTTACCCAATCGGCAATCGTCATATCGTCTATACTGTTTCTTTTAAATCTTTTTGTAAATATGCTCTTCCGGCATCTCGTGGCGCTTTGCCATCATCTTGATCGTTAATGCCTGTTTAGGACTTATCTTTTCATCCATGTTCACAGGTTTTTCAGGCTCCTGCGCAGATTTGCCAAGTGGGCTAAAAACGTCATTCCCGTTGTTAGTGATCACAAGACTTTGTGATTGCTCCGCCCTCGTATCCTATCTTTTTCACCTTGAAACGGTCATAGGGTGGTTGGCTTTCCGGATGAATTTTTAACCAGTTTAAACTTGTCCGGCGTAATCCAGATAAAAGGTGCGGTGTATAATTCCCGTCCAATTCCCAGATTGAAGCATGCTCTCTTGAAGCTGTCGGACGCTTGCCCCTTCTCCTTTTCCGTGTTGCTCTCCGTCCCGACGTCCTGCTTACTAATCCATTCTCCCGTTTCAGGGTTTTTAACTCTTACGGTACAATACAGGCGGTCGCCGATCAGCTGGTGGGTGCGCTCCCATCCATATATCCCGAAGGTCTCATCTAGTATGTTTTGATCAACTCTCGCATCTTTGTACAGGGAGAAGGGAGCATCCTTTTTCGGAACAGGTGGCAACCCTCACATCGATTTCATCTGCCCTCAAATTTCTGAATTGATTCATCCCATCCCCCTTTACCGTATGCGCAGGCTTTCCGTTTGCTTTTAACCTTGCAAATGGCAACTCTTTCCTGCCTTTAACTCCGCAAGCATCCGTTTTTATCCGGCTTCGGGTCCGCAACGATTAGATAATCGATCGGCACTTCCTGATCATCATCGATGACCACAGAAGGCGGGTTTTTCTGAATCCCGAAAGAAAAAGGCTTGTCTTGAATTTTTGTTTTTCCGGTTGCAATCATGGCATCCTGAAGGTTGGTTCTGATTCGATTGGCTGCATTTGCAATCGCAGTTTTTTTGCTTGCAATCGTTGGATTTTCTGCATCCAGTCCGGCACTGTCCTTTCCAAGCTCTAGCAATACCTTCGCATACCCGTCTGCCTTGTCCTCAATCGCCCCTTCTATCCCTTCTAAGGTATCTTTTAGCGCCTGCTCGTCTGCATCCTCTGCCATCTCAAGAAGTGCGGTATAATCGCTTGTAAGCTCGTATAATGTACTCATGACTCCTCCTTCTTTTTGGGAGAGCAAATCAGCTTTATTAACTGGCAAGACTCACTCCATCCCATGACATCACGAATCTCCGAAACACTGATCGTCGTATATGCCGGCTCGTTTGCTTGTTCGCCCCTTTCTGTTTGGCGTTTCGTCGCCTTGTACTCTTCCCGATCGACGATTTTTATGCAGGGCATCTAGCCTGGCATTCAGCCTTGCATTATCAGTTTCTGCATCAATCAACTGACCAATTAAATTCATCATGTTATCATCCATTTTTACACCGCCCTTTCGTATTTTGCTTCTTCCGGACTCTTTTATGCGTCCGTCCGGAAGGTATGTTGTGTAGTCGTACTCCTGTCCTCTTGTACCCTTTTTCTTTTTTGTTAGCCAGTCAACGAAAAGCCCTAGCCCTGCCAGCCCCAGACTGATCAGCTGTAATCTAACAAATACATCATCAATGGGGTTGTCCCCAATCACCAGAAAAGCCCATACCCAGGCTGCTGCCTGAACTGATAATGCTATGCTCTGAATCCCCTCGCCCAATGTCATCCCTTTTTTCTCCCCTCATCTTTATGACCACGTCCGCCATGCTAATACAATGCCTCACGCCAAGCTTATCCTTAGTGAGAATGAAATGCGGATATTTGCCTATAACCTCATCACCTTCATACCGTGCGCCGATCTGCACCCAGTCCCGTGCTTCCTGGGTTTCGGAAGGCTTGATAATGTCATGTATCTTATCCCCCACATAGACATACATACCCGACCCCCTTATACTCTGATTCCCGTGCATTCTTCGAAGATGTCTATTTCACGTACAATCTTGATTTTGTTTGTGCAGCATTTTGAACTATCTGCTTCCTGATCAATGTCACCGTATGCTTCAATTTCAGCAACCTTATTTTTGCGAATTGAAGTCATAGAATTTGAAAACAGTCGGATGCTTTGATGCAGAAATGAAAGCCCCTATCACAAACAACCGGTTTATCATCCATTTCATAGGATTCACCAACTTGATATTGCAAATCTCTGCAAGTCCAATCAGGATTGAAAACCTTATAGCCCTTCATCTAATAATTCTCCTTCCGCAGATATAATGCTTTTTAAACTCAGCCGTTAAATGCGATCATCTTTGCTAATACAAACTTTTGGAAAATCAAGTGTCATAAACGGTAAATCATCATGAATGCGATAGATTGCGGTACCTCCTGTATCTAATGGTATTCTTTCCCCACGTACTAACGTGCCATCGTTTTTACAGCCAATGAATCTGGTAGTAATTAGAGATACGCCATTGTCATATTTTTCCCAGGATCAGCATCTAACCACTTAAGCGCTTCAATGAAATCTTCTTTGCGAACACCCGTAAATTTGTGCCAATTTTTCAAAAATTCGACTTTTTCCGGTTTCTGTTAGCCATATCTTTGTTTCAAGTTCTGTATGTCTCATTGCATTCTCCTTTACTCATTGAGCAACTTCTTCTGCACAAGTATCTTCCGCAATTTCATGACTCATAAACTTTTCTTTGTTGATGTAAAGTGTATTTACGCACCGATAGCCACCTCCTTATACCCAGCCGCCCGGAGAGCTCGTATATTCATACGCCGCGCTATCTCCTTAAGCTCGTCCGCCGGGATATCCTCGAGCCTCCGCTCCTTCCTCCCTGATCCTGTTCCGATAATCAGAAAAGAGGAGACGCTCCAACCGTTTATTTGTTGCACGCGCTCTCCTCCTTTTTAATCATAAAAGGCGTCGGCGTTTACCTCGAGAGCGTCGCAAATCTGCGCGAATACGTCCGCTTTTAATTGACGGCGACCGTTTAGAATATCGCTCAAAGTTTGCTCGCTGATCCCGGCTTTCGACGCGACGGCCCTTTGCTGATCCCTTTGTCCTTAATATAGGCGCTTATCATTTTTCGCTATCATTTTTTTCCTCCTTTCAAATTATAGCCGAGCTATAATTCAGCTCCAATATAATATAGCTTCTCTTTAATGTCAATAGTTAATTTATAGCCACGCTGAATTTTTTTATTGAAAGGCGAATAGTTTTGCGGTAATATGTAACCGGGAGGATAAAGACGTGGGATATAAGGAAAAGATCGCCTCAAATATTAAGAGGTACAGAAACGCCGCCGGAATGAATCAAAGAGACCTCGCGGCAAAGATCGGCGTTACCTCCCGGAGCTATATCTAATTGGGAAAAGGGTAATAATTCGATTGATATAGATACACTCGTCCGTGTCTGTTGGGAGCTTAACGTCTCGCTTGATGATATGTGCGGTTTTAATGAGAGGCACTCCGGCTATCCAATCGGGAGGAGGAGCTCGTCCGGGCGTACCGTCGTTGTACTCCCGAGAGGCAAGATATAATACTAGAACTCGTAGGTATAAAAAGGGATACCCGTACCTCAGGGCGCGTCAAATAAGAAGGAGGTCGCGAATGGGATTGCTTGATCTGTTCAGAAAGAAGCCAGATATACCTTATCTATACTCGAAAAGTTATCAATCTCTCGAAATGAGATACGGAGAGAGCGTCGGAGAGGTTGAGGGTGCGTGGTCTCTCCTCTATAACCTCAAAGAATACTCGGGCAGAGGGCGGACGCTTTCGAGCGTCTCTGTCATAAAAACATAGAGCTTTTCCTTGCGATCCGAGCTGAGGGATAAAGCATAATATGCCGCCGATCACGATTTGCGACGGATATAAGCGCCTCGCTATGCTTTATGAAAAGCGGAAGGATTATCTCCGGGCATATAAGATTTGTCGGGAGGCGATCGCGAACGGAGTTGAGGACGAGTACGGCGGGAGCGGTAAAAATGGAATGATAACCCGTGCCGTCCGATATGGTAAAAAGGCGGGATCGCCTTACCGGAAAAAGTAAAGAAATACCGCTTCTCGTGCGGCAACACGAAAAGCGGCAAATTATAGCGCCGGAGCGCTTATGAACGCTTATAGTATAATCCTCCGGCGTAGGTTACGCAAGGAGGTTTTTATTATGATACCCTGTATCGAATATACCCGTGCCTCGACCTCGAGGCAAGAATACTCCGTCGGAGATCAAGATAAATCTATCCGGTCTTGGGCGGAGCGGAATAACTATAAGATAGTGCGGTCATATTGTGACGACGGCATCTCCGGGCATTACGCCGCAAAGCGCCCCGGCTTTTTATCTATGATCGAGGATATCACGGCGGAACGCATAGGGGTAAAGGCTCTTTTGATATGGGATTCCTTCCGCTTTTGCCCGGAATATGGTTGAGTTCCTTACCTATAAGCAGATGATCCAAGAGCACGGAATATCCGTTATAGCGGTATCCGAGCCGCTTGTAGAGGACGAGGACGCCCAGCTATATATCGACGCTATAAACGGAGCCTCCGGGGAGTTATACCTCCGCAAGCTCTCGAAGGATAGTAAGCGCGGTATCCGGGCGAAAAGTTGTAGAGCGTAAAGAGCACCTCGGCTTTGCCCCGTACGGGTACCGGATCGACCGCAACGAGCGCATCCTTAAGATCGTGCCGGAGGAGGCGAGCTGGGTAAGACATATCTTTTCCGAGGTGGTAAAGGGTACGCCGTATCTCCAAATCTGTCAGAGCTTAAACTCCGCCCGGGCGTACGGTAGGCGCGGCGTCGAGTGGAGCGTCGTACCTCTTAAGTACCTCCTTAAGAATAGGACATACTGCGGAGAGCTTGAGGTAAACCTCGACGGTAAGCACGGGATATATGAAGGAAAGCACGAGCCGATTATCAGTAAAGAGGATTTCGAGGCGGTGCAAAAGATTATATCAGAGAGAGCCGCAAAGCATAAACCGTACGAGCACTCGACAAATAAATACGTCCATTGGCTTTCCGGTCTTATGAGGTGTCCGGTCTGCGGCGCGTCTATGAGCCGCGTTAAGCGACCGGGAGGAGGAAACCAGCGTATAGATGCAACAGGGGCGTATTCCGGTAGGGTCTGCGATAACGGCTCCGTCCGGGTATGTATACTCGAGGAGGCGGTCTTTACAGAGTTAAAGAAAATCTTTACCGATCCCAAGGGAATAAATACGGCAAAGATCGAGACGATCCGCCCAGAGGCGGTCATAGATTACGAGGCAGAGATCACGAGGGTAAAGGTCAGCTTACTAGAGCAAAGAGGCGTATATCGAGGAAATAGATACGCTCGAGGAGTATAGAGAGAATAAGGCGCGGCTTACGGATCAGCTCCGGGAGTTGTCAGAGAGACGCGATCAGATTACCTCTCGGGTAATCTCGCCGGAGCACTTTAAGGCTCGGTGCCGTCACGCCCTCGAGATTTTACAGAGCGACGCACCTATGGACGAAAAGGCGGCTATCTCCCACGACCTTATGAGAGAATCGAGGCGGATAGCCGGACAAAAGAGATCAATATAAGATTTTTACGGATAACCTCTCCGATATCGTCGTCGATAACGATAGAGCGATCCGCTATCTCCGGGGAGCGTAAGCCTCCCTTTATTCTATGCAGACATAAGTGGAGTGCGGATTTTTCGGCGGTTAGCCCTATGGAACACAAACTTAATTATTACAGGGGTATTCATCCCAACTCCCAGCTCCCAGTATAAGACATGCTTTCCCTTATGACTATGCAGGAAATCCTGATAGCGTTTTGCCGCCATTTTCCAGCCCGCGTCCTCCACAAAACTTTCATCCATACGGAGATTCATGGTCATGGGGAGTCCGTCATCCGGGCAAATGGGGATAAGCTCTGTGGGAATCAACATTTTCAGCTTCTTATCCTCCGGCAGCTGAAAAATCCCCGCATCATCCCGGACAAAACCCTGGGCTTCCAACATTTTTCTCCACAGTTTCCTGATTGTCATAGGTCTTTGCCACTGTAGGGCGGGAGCTTTGAAAAAGTCCATAATCTCCCTGGGTGTAAAAGATTCTTTCTTTCTCAAATCCGGCTCTTTGAAACTGATGATCTACGTTGGTGGTTAAGACAAAGTAATCCTTTCCCTCCACAATCTTTTTGAGATTTCCGTAAACATCCGAGGGGCATCAATGTAACGATTAAAGTAAATATGGCGACTCCACTAAGCTCAAAAATTCCTCCGGACTTTCAAAGGGAAAGAAGCCCCCGGAATAGATATCTCGAATGGGATATTTTTAGCAAAAGTCAAAGAAATATTTCTGAAAACGCTCTCCGCTATACGTGAAACCCGCTGCCGTAGAAAGTCCGGAGCCGGCACCCAGTACAATAGCCTCCGCATGTTGAATTTTTCCTTTAATTTACGAACTTGCTCTTCGTAAGGGATATTTTCCCCGGGATGCTGTATGGTATTTCTATTAAAAGAAAAACATGGGCACCGCTCCTTTCTATTTATATAGATTTTATATAGACTTACGCTTTTTACTACGGAAATTCTTTTCCTGAATATGCTTTCCGGATTCAATTTCATCCACCATAGCTATGGCATAGTCTGCATAAGAAATCACAGACTCTCCGGCGGATTTAATGTAAACTCTTCCGGCAAGGATATACTTTCCGCTTCTCTCTCCCTCTGCCTGGAAATCCGCCGCAGGACTGATGTAAGTCCACTTCACATCCTTTCTCTCTAAGCTCGGAAAAGTGCTGCTGCCATAGCCTGTGCCAAAGGCTTAAAAGCTTCCGGGAAGTTCTCCCCTGTCAGCTACTTGAATCGTATGCTCCGGATTTACATAAAGAGATCCGGCTCCTCCTACCACCAAAAAGTCTTACATCTGTGCCGGAGAGAATGTCTGCCAAGTGTTGTGTTGTCTTGCTATGAAGAGGAAGGGTTTCTGCTGTCCATGCGCCAAAAGCATCTACCACTGCATCATATCCCTTTAAGTCCTCTGTTGTCAGATCCAAAATATCTTTTTGGATATAGTTCTTGGCATCCGTATCATTTTTCCGCCCTTCTTCCAAAATGCCGTTACTCAAAACCTCTGTTTACTGCCTCTGTAATGATTTTCTTTGCTGCTTTTCCGTTTGCTGCTACTACTGCGATCTTTGCCATGATTCTTTCCTTTCCGAGGAAGCTTTCCTCTATACACTATTTTTTTCTTTGGTTTTCTTAGACTGTGATTTTCTAAACTTTACTTTTTCAGTCTTGTCAAAGCCTGTAATAGTTTTTTTGATAAGTCTTTGTTGTAATTTTATTTATTACATCTTTGACATGCTCAAATATATCACGGCCGAATTTTATTGTCAACTATTTTATTACATCTTTCAAAAAATTTTTCTGTCACTTTTCCTCAAGGCTATTCTCAAAAACGAAAATATTTTCTCGCTGTTACCTCGGAAAAAATATGTCCCACGCAGCGGAGCTGCTTCATGTAACACAGCCCACCTTATCCAAAGCACTAAAAGGCTTAGAGGAAGAATTGGGGAAAAAAATTATTTATAAGAAAAAGCTTTTCCATCAAATAACGGTTCTATGTTCGCTGCAGAGGGTCTTGGCATCCTTCTTAGCTTTTAAAAACCCTCATTAACTGCTCTGAGGAAAGTGATTTGACCTTTATTCCTTGTCTCCTAAATGCGAAACAAAGCTCCATCTTATTTGGAATAAATATCAGACCTTCACGCCAATCGCCCATAAATTTCTGGAACAAGTTGCTCAGTCCTTCATAACGCTCTACCATTAATAGACAGCGATCATTTTTCCTGTGAGAAACAGTATTTTTTTGATGCTCTAAGGCAAGAATTTAAAACTCGAAAGATTCCTTTCGCACAGGCGCAAACGCAAACACTCCACATGCAGTCCACCGACAAGTTCTATACAAATCTTGCCCTATTACTCTCCGATCAATGTCCCTACTCTATTAAGCTTTGCTGTTTTTGAAAGTGGCACGGAAACCGTCTTTAAAGATCGTAGAGAGTTTTCCGGCTCCCTTATGCAACAGCTTCATGATGTATACGACTATATCGACCTTCACAACCAGGTACATGCAAGCTTTGATAAACTATTGCGGATTGACAATCGGGATTATCCGGAAGTGGCCGTCCGAGAGGCACTGCTCAATTCCCTTGATCCACCGAGACTACGCCTTCCATGCCGCTACCCTTATCAGTATTTATCCGGACCATATGGAGTTTGTCACTCTTGGCGGTCTACCCACAGGGTTGAGCTATGGATATCGTTAGGGATTTCCGTTTGCCGAAATCCCCATCTTGCCAATGTTTTCTATCGATTGCAATTAATAGAGGCCTATGGAACCGGCATTAAAAATCATGGACAGCTACTTTGGAAAATGGAAACAGCCCTCCATTATCTGTAGCAATAATGCCTTTAAAATCATCCTTCCCAATACCAATGCAGGACAAATCGTAAAAGAGGATCATGTCTGCTATTCTGTTGCTCCTTATTCTGTAGCGCCCTCCCCTGCACTGCCCTCCGCTGAGGAGCAAATTATGCAAGTCCTATCTACACAGAAAGAAATCACCAGAAAGGAAGTGCAAGAGCTACTGGAAGTCAGCCAGTCTACTGCCGGCCGCATTTTTAAAAACGATGGTAGATCGGGGACAAATTATCAAACTGGGGGTAGCTCTACCACGCGGTATAGAGCAATACACCTGGAAGCTAAGTGAAATACACTTTTACGGAAGTTAAGGGTTAACCCTTTTTTCTACATTTTTTCAAAAAAATCCTCTGTCAGGAAAAACGTGAGATGAGCGGAAAGGAGATTACTGCTTGATTTTTTTGCCTGCTGCCCTCCTTACAATATAATAAGGGTTCATCCTCAAACATTTTTCATCCTTCCAGAAGAGCTTATGATCTATTGACAGACACCCAAAGCAAAGTATCATCCATATCGCTCCTGGTCGTCCATCCGCCGATGGAGCCCCTGATAAAAAGGAGACCTATGCTACCGATATCCTGCAATTCCAATCCGATTATCAGGAAGCCTGTCATGAAAATATCTTAAAACGCCTGACCGAAGAGCACCGAACTCCTTATCCGGGCTATGGGAGCGATGGCATTTGCACTTCCGCCAAGGAAAAAATCCGAAAAGCCTGCCAGTGTCCCGATGCGCAGGTGGAATTTCTGGTCGGCGGAACCCAGACCAATGCCACGGTAATCGATTCCTTCCTTGCTTCCTACCAAGGCATCCTCTGCGCCGACAGCGGACATATTGCCATTCATGAAGCCGGAGCCATTGAACTGACACGGCATAAGGTTCTCCCCTTAAAAGGGAAGGACGGTAAACTCTCCCCCCAAACTTTGGAGGCCTTTCTTTCAGACTTTGCCCTGATGAAAAACAATGCGCACACCGTCCAGCCCGGCATGGTTTATCTTTCTCAGCCCACCGAATACGGCAGTTCAGGCTGACAAGGCGGAACTGACCGCCATCTCAAACCTTTTGTAAAAACATCAGCTGCTGCTTTTTGTAGACGGCGCCAGGCTTGTTTATGCCCTGGCCTCTCCGGAAAACGATGTGACGCTTCCGGATCTGGCCAAACTTTGCGATGTTTTCTATATCGGAGGCACCAAATGCGGCGCTTTGTTCGGAGAGGCTGTCGTGATTCCAGATTCTAGGCGCCTGCCTCATTTTTTTACCTCCATCAAAACAACACGGCGCCCTCCTTGCCAAAGGCTGGCTTCTGGGTTTTGCAGTTTGACGAGCTGTTCCAAAAAGGATCTCTATCTCCAGATCGGAAAAAGCCAATGCCTATGCCCGGGAAATCAAGAAAGCCTTTACAGGATGCCGGTCTTCCCCTCTTTGGAGATTATCCCACCAATCAGGTCTTTTTATCATTTCCCACGAAAAGATGACAAAATTAAAAAAACAGGCGCAGTACGCCTACATGGAACGCTATGACGAAAATTCCAGCGTAATTCGCTTTTGCACCAGCTGGTCCACAAGGGACGCGGATGTAAAAAAATGCTGTGAACATCCGCGGCCTGTAACCCTTTTGAGGGGAAACAGGCCACAGGAAAGAGGTGACGATTTTTCTTTAGAGTTCTTTTCCCTTAAAAATCGACTTCCGTATCATAGTAGCAGCACTTTAAGAGCTTTTTCCATTTCTCTACGCTGGGCTGGCGGGGATTGGAGCCAGTGCAGGCATCCGCAATCGCATTGACCGCAATGTCATGAAGTCTTTCTAAGAAAATGTTCTCCGGAACAAAGCCCTGCTCGGTGGGATAAGAATCTGCGCCATAGTGCTGAATGCAATGCGGAATGTTCAGCTGATCATTGAGATCTCTGACATAGGCAATCAAGGCTTTCACTTTTTCTTCATCGCTGTTTCCGGCAAGGCCGATGACGTCGGCAATCTTGGCATAGCGCTTCTTTTGCCGTCTCATCCTTTGCATTAAAAGCAATGACCTTCGGGAGATACATGGCATTTGCCGCACCGTGAATGATATGCGCACCTAAATCCCCGAATACCGCACCGGTCTTATGCGCCATGGAATGAACAATGCCGAGAAGCGCATTGGAAAAGGCCATGCCAGCAAGACACTGTGCATTGTGCATTTCATTTCTGGCCTGCTTTGTCCTCGTTATAAGAATTCACCAGATTGTCTCGAATCATTTCAATGGCATGCAGCGCCAGAGGATCCGTATAATCGCAGTTTGCCGTGGAGACATAGGCCTCAATCGCATGGGTTAAAGCGTCCATTCCGGTGTGCGCCACCAGCTTCTTCGGCATGGTCTGTGCCAGGGCCGGATCGACGATTGCCACATCAGGCGTGATTTCAAAGTCCGCAATCGGATACTTAATCCCTTCTGGTAGTCCGTGATAATGGAAAAAGGCGGTTACTTCGGTCGCAGTTCCCGATGTAGAGGAAATCGTACAGAACTTCGCCTTTGTTCCTAAGAGTCGGGATGCCGAATACCCATACATATCTTCAAAGGTGCAATCCGGATATTCGTACTTAATCCACATCGCCTTCGCTGCATCAATGGGGGAGCCGCCGCCGATTGCCACGATCCAATCCGGCCCGAAGTCCTGCATTTCCTTTGCGCCCTTCATGACCGTATCGACGGAAGGATCGGACTCAATGCCTTCAAACAGCTTTTACTTCCATACCGGCTTCCTGCAGATACTGCACCACTTTATCCAGAAAGCCGAAACGCTTCATGGAACCTCCGCCCACGCAGACAAAGGCTTTCTTTCCCTTAAAAGTCTTCAGTGCCTCCAGTGCGTTTTCTCCGTGGTAAATGTCTCTTGGTAATGTAAATCTCATCTCCTGTCTCCTTCTTCAAGCAGTCAACTGAAACCTACCCAACATGCTACACTGCCCGCTCCGAAATAGCAATCTTTTCCCTTCATCGTTTTTACGAATCAATTGCACATCTATATGGTATACTGTATATTTCGATGTGGGCGTCAAACGTATTTGGCAGACCATCATTCGGGATTCCCGGAAGCCTTTACGAAACTTGTGATTGCTTACTGAAATCCAGTAAAAGCCGTTTGAAAGGAGCCTCCTTGAAATGAAATTGATCGGTAATATTTTTGTTCTCCTGTTTTATGCTGCAAGCCTGATCAGCGGCAGCGCTTTTTCCACCGCTTATACAAGGAAAGAAGATCCATGTGGACCGGTACGCTCCTCAGTTTATTCCTTCTGAGTCTGTTTTTTTCCTCTGTTTTTACCGTATTTACCTATTCGCAGGAAATCCAAAAAAGCAGTTTTTGGATGGGGGTGCTTACCGTATCGGTGACCGCTCTGGCTCTTTTTTTGGTATTTTTCCCTCTTGCTTTTCTTCTCCTATACTTTATTCAGGGGATTCAAGTCCTTCGAAAGGAAGGATTCAAGTTTCATAACCTTTTTGTCTCTCGCTTTTCTCGATCGGTCTCTTCCTCTTTCTTCCTTTTTCCGCGCATCTCTTTCTTTGCGGCTTATCCTGTCCTGGAAGCTCTCTATCTGGTCGTCATTCTAAGTCTTTCCTACCTTTTGTTTCTGGCTGCCATGTATGCCTTTTCGGCCGTACTGAATCTGGTGCATCTACGGGAAAATCAGGGCTTTCACTATATCATCGTGCTGGGCTGCGGAATCTTAGGGGAGAAAATGACGCCCCTCCTGCGAAAACCGGGTAGACAAAGGCATTTCTTTACTGGAAAATCCGGATGCAAAATTAGTCCTTTCCGGCGGAATGGGACCAGGAGAAAGCATTACAGAGGCGGAATGCATGAAGCGCTATATACTTTCCAAGGGCATTTGCTTTCCCGGATCCTGATCGAAGATCAGTCCAAAACACCCTATGAAAAACCTCCTGTTTTCCAGGCAAAAATAGAGGAGGATTCTTCCGAAGAAAAACCCTCCCTCGCCATTGTGACGACTTCTTATCATGTGTTTCGCGCGCTGATTCTCGCCAAAAAGCTCCATATCTCTTGCAAAGGCTTTGTGGAAAAACCAAGTGGTACTTTACTTTTAAATGCGATCTTAAGGGAGTTTTGTTGCCTACCTCAGAATCAGTTATCGTACCCATCTGTGTGTCATCGTTTCTGTAAACTTACTGGCTCTTTTTTGCCTCATTACTTTTTACAAGTTCTAGGGAACGCAGGGCGGTACGCCGTGACTGTACCCCGTGATCGGAATTGCCTTATTTCTCAAACAACGATTCCGCCTTTCTTCCCATCTCTACAATCCAATGAATCCATGTTTATTGCAAAAGCTCCGAAATTCCCTTTGCACAGCGGAGATTGACATCCTGAAAATGATTTCCCGGGTTCAGCCCTATATTTGCAGGGAATCCCTAAACTCCCTAAAAATACTCGAGCAACTCTTCCGTATTTTCCTGCATGGTTTTTTTAAAATAGGATGTCTCGTTCTGGACTCTTGATCTCCAATGGATAAATACAGCTTTTTCCGGCAGGATTTTCATCGTATTTTCTTTTGCAAAAGTTCCGCATCCCCGGAAACCACAGAGAACCGGACATAGCGGCTACACGGGAAAAACATCCGTCTTATACAGGGCATACAATGCAAATAAACTGGCAAGAGAATAGCCGGCTATGCCTATCAAGCTCTGCCTTCCGTGAATTCTTTCCGTAGCCCCAGGTAAAATAACAGACAGTAGGCTTTCCAAATATACATCCGCGCCTCCGGAAAAAGCCTCTGCGTCTTTTCGAGAGCTGCTGCCGGCCAAGGAGACATCTCCCTCTGCCAGTCATGAATGGCAATGGATAGAAAATTGCACCCGGCGCATTCTGCTTTCGAAGCTCCTGATACACCGCCTCCCCCTCATCGGAAAAGCTGAGAAAAACAATTAGCGGACAGTCCGCTTTCTCCGCCCGAAAGAAACTTAGTTTATGATCATATAAGGTAATTTCTCTCTATGCATAGATTGCCCTCCCGGTTTTTTCTCCGTATACCCTATCTTAAATCCAACACCATACTGTCAAAGTCGATATATTCTTCCCCAATCTTAAAATACGCCGGTAAAGTTCCCACTTTCTTAAAGCCGAATTTCCTCCTGCTCATCCTCTACGGAAATTGGAAATCCTCCTTCCCAAAGGATAAGTTGTCCGTTTCCGAACCCACCTGTCTTGCATAGGCTATTCTTGCCTCCGCGTCCTCTGGCAGAGCTTCTTGAATGATGATGTCTTTCATAATGTCCCTTTATATCTTTCCTGCAAAATCTCTAATATGCTTGATTTAATACTTTGCTCAACACTTTGTTCAGCACTTACACATTTCTTTTGTTCAACACTTTACTCAACACTCCATTCCTTATTTCTTAAAATGAGCAGGTCCGTATAAAGTCCTTCACCTCAGCCCCCTGCTTCCAGATAACGAAGCTAAAAATCTCCATGCAGGCACGGCTGTCTCCACATCAAAAACAATAAAGCGTGCCACAAAAATCTCCTTTACTCATCTTTCGTTAATAAATCAAATCGTAATTATTTGTAATCATTAGTAATCGTATGATTGTTTTTTTCCGGTTTCTGTCTGCTATACTAATACCACAAGAAGATTTTTAGTATATATTCTACGAATGGAGGCGAAAAATATGGCAAGTACACTGGTCTCAATTCCGAACAGAAGACACGGAAAAAGCTAAAAATCCATACAAATCTTAGAAAAACCTGGGACTTTTCTTCCCTGCCTATCTTAGGATGTGTATGTCTCAGGTTAAATCAGGAAAACGGTATACCATTTAGCATGACCCTTGAAAAAAAGTATTCCCCCGGAATTTATGCTTTAGAGAAAGCCAGTAAAATTGCGGAAGAATATGGTATTTCCGATATGTCCTTAGATGAAATCAACGCAGAAATTGCAGAAGCACGGAAATAGTATCTTATGAAATGTTTTTGCTGTCATTGATACCAATGTACTCGTATCCGCAATGCTCAAGCATCAATCCGTTCCCGGTAACATTCTCGACATGGTATTTTTCCGGTACCATTACACCGGTTTTAAATTACAATATCGAGTCAGAATACCGGGATGTGTTATCTCGCCCCAAATTCCATCTTCCAAAAGACTTGATTGATGATATTATACAGACTTTTCGTCCGTATGGTCTCTATATAGTCGCGGAACCGCTATCCGTGAGTCTTCCCGATCCGAAAGATTTAGTTTTTTATGAGGTGGTAATGGAACAACGAAAAACGGGAGAAGCTTGGCTTGTCACCGGTAATATAAAGCATTTTCCTGAAAAAAATTTTTGAGGAAGTTACCCCTCGTCAGATGTTGAACATCATCTTAGAAAAACACCGAACTATAAATTCTATCTCCTACAACTGATACAGCTTCGTGTATTTCTCCTCAATGTAATCCAGGAAATCATTTACATTAAACTCTTCCCCGGTCACCATTTTTCATCAGCTCCGGTGCTCATAGCGGAAACCGTAGGTATGGATATGCTCCTTCAGCCAGTTCATGATGGTATCGAAATGGTTTTTTCCGCCAAAAGAGCATCCACATCCAGATCCTTTCGCATCGACTTCACATACTGCGCTGCATAGGCGGTGCCCAGCGCATAGGTCGGGAAATAGCCGAACAACCCGTCTGACCAATGCACATCCTGTAAAATGCCCACCTGATCATTTGGTACATCTACCCCTAAGTACTCCTTGTACTTTTGCATTCCATGTACGGTTCAGCCCTTCTGTGGAAATGCTGCCGTTAAACAAGCCCTTTTTCGATTTCATAGCGAATGAGGACATGCATCGGATAGGTCAATTCATCCGCTTCCGTACGGATCAGGGACGGCTTTGGCCACATTGATGGCTTTGATAAAACTCTTCCAAAGATACCTCTCCCAGTTGCTTTGGAAAAATGCTTTTGCAGCCTAGGATAGTGATAGCTCCAGAAAGCCATCGACCGTCCCAGATAATTTTCTAACAACCTGGACTGGGACTCATGCATACCGGAAGACACTCCCTCAGACAAAATCATTCCGTCATACTTCGGGTTGATATTGTGCTCATAGTAGGCATGCCCCACCTCATGCACCGTGGATAAAACGGCGGAAATCACATTGTTCTCGAGGTATTTGGTTGTGGTACGGCAGTCATTTTCACAGGTCCAGGAAGTAAAAGGATGCTTTTCGACTCATTTTTGATAACCCCAGGCAGGATCAAAATGCAGATACTCCAAAAAGCCCTTCCATAAACTTCTTCTGCTCTTCCACTGGAAATTTCTGCGTAAGAAAATCCTCCCGAAGTTGTTTCGCCTTTTGTAACCTTCTGAATAAGAGGCACCAGTCTTTCCTTTAAGGCAGCAAAAAAAGCATCGTACTTTTTTTCCTGATTCATGCCCGGCTCAAAATCGTCCAGCATCCGGTCATAAATGCTCTTGTCGCTCTTTTTCGGTAAACCGTAAAGCCTTTTCTGGCTCTCAATCATCTTCTCCAGGTAGGGGGCAAAGAGGGAATAATCCGCCTTAGATTTTGCCAGAATCCAGGCATCAAAAAGACTCCGCACAGAGCTTTTTAAAAGCCACAAACTCCGCCTTTGGAATGCAAAGCGTATCCTGTGCCTTTTTATAATAAAGCCCAATGGCCCTCCTATTGTCCGCGTCTACCTCAGGATCCTCCTGCAAATCCTTCAGTAAGGCCACGATTTCCGGATCGGTTTCCAGACTGAAAAGCTCCCCTTCAAGGTATGCGGAACGCTCATCCCGGTAGCTCGCCTCTGCCACAGGCGCCACCGTCTGCTTATCAATCACAATGATGTTTAACGCCATTTGGTAGGCGGAGCATTTGAATATCCAGTCTTGATATTTCTTTAATTTTTCTTCTGTAGTCATAGTGGTTTCCTTTCTAATCGTTTTGAATCGTATTTTTACTATAGCACAGATCGGTACGGAATCATCTGATATAAGGATTTTGGCGGTTTTAACATTAGCGTTTTTACCTTTTCACAAAAATCACTCACGTTAAAGCGAGGGATACTGCACTCTATGCCCATTGAAAGAAGAGCTTACACCCTCTTCTCTCCTGCGTATTTTTGATACGCATATTGTCCATGGGCGTTGGTCGCCCTTGCCGCTCCCCTGTAATATATGGCAGTTTCGGGCAACGGTGAAGACAGCCCAGACACATGGTGCAGTCCTCCTTCACCCAAACCGGCTTTTTTTGTTCTGCATTTCAATAGCCTGAACTGGCATTTCTTAGCGCAAAGTGTGCAACCAATGCAGGCGTCGGACACGGAAAGATTCTTTGTCTTTCGCATTTTGCCGTCATAAATCTTTTTCGCCATCCTTCCTACAAATTCGGGCGTCGTAAAATCCATCACCTTCCTCTTTTCTTTTCGGAAAGTAATGCCTTAAGCTCAATGATTTCTCTTCTGCCCGCTTTAAGCTATTTTTAAGCTTTTCGGCATTGGATAAGTCAAAAATCACAGTCCAGGTATCCGGCATACGAATGTCGAATTTCGCATCCAAGGCTAAACCTTTTTCTTTTTAAAAGGCTATCCGCAATCGAAGAGGCTGCCCCGTTGTCGTCCTGAAGGTTCCCACATAAAAGCTGTAGGGCTTTTGTTTCATACCGAAGCTTCAACTTTTCCAAGAACGCATAAACAATACCGGGCAACCCCTAAGCATAGGTGGGACTTAAAATTCCAAACCTTCCATCCTTACCGTATACTCATAACTTTCCGCCTTGCAGGCTTCCTCAATGGATATCACTTCTTCCTGCGGCTCTTTAATTTCCTCTGCTACATGCTTGGTATTTCCGGTAGCTGAAAAATAAAATAACATCGTCCTTACTCCTCACTTTGTTTCTTTATTAATGCCCTATGTTCTTCATCCCTTCTGTTCATTTACTTAAACCGTTTCATTGTAGCAGAACTTTTTGAAGAATAGATGATCGGTAAAGAAAAATCGAGACGGATATCCTCAATTGTAAACTGAGATTCCATACCCAAGATCTCAGGCAGAGTTAATCATCAATAGTTACATATCAGGGAAGAAGGGTATGGATTCTTCTCACAAAGATGAGATGGGCTGAAAGCCTGTCTCATTTTTGCTATCTTTAAGACCTCTGGCGGTCGTTAGAAAGGAACCGCTATGTCTAAATTTTTTTAACTCTATGAGGACCGTCTGGAGATTGCCAGCGGTCTCAAAGATCATCAGTCGTTCGGCAATCGGCAGGAATCTCGGGAAAGACTGGACAACGATTGCCAAGGAAGTAAAAACGATACTCCTTTGATAAAAAGAGTGGGCGCCCAGGCTATCCCTTTAACCCATGCAAGCTTAGGAAAGGATGTAACGTGCGCATCTAGGAAAAACAGATGCACTCATACCTCGCTTTATAAGTGCAGCCTGTGCGCAGAATGCTACCGACACTGTAAGGACTTTGCTGAGGATGTCTGGTACTGTCAAGAATAAACCTCCTTACGTCTGTAACGGATGTGGAGAGATGAGCAACTGCACCCTTCCCTGCAAAAGCTCTGCGATCCCGCAGATGCCCATATCCGGGCGGAGAAGTCCATCTCAGAAGCCCTGTACTGGAATCCTGACGGATGAAGCCACGATTGCAAAGGATCAATGCCATCATCACCCCTCTGGTAAAGAATGGTCAGTCTCTCCATCAGATCTATCTTGATCGCGTAGATGAGCTCATGTGCAGCGAGAAGACCCTTTTACAACTATGTAGACGCCCAGCTCTTTTGACGTCAGGGAACATCGACCTTCCAAGGAAGGTGAAATATCGTCCGCGGTATAAGAGCTGGAGTTCAAAGTAGACAGAGGCTGCCGCATAGGGCGGAGCTATCAGGATTTTCTGAAGTTCATGGAGACAGAACCTGAGACCCATATCGTCCAGATGGACAGCGTTATCGGCAAAGTCGGAGGCAAATGCTTTCTACAATTCCACTTCGTGGATACCAGTCTGATGTTGACTTTTCCTTCGCGATGCGAATACCTCGCGATCAGTTATCGATATATTCAACCGTCTGGATTACGCCCCTGAGCACTCTCTTTGGAAAGCTCTTTCCCTGTGATTCTACCGACAATGGCAGCGAGTTTTCAAATCCCAAAGAGATAGAATACCGGGAGAACTTTGGTGAACTTAATCCCTCATGAGGACCAGGGTCTATTACTGCGATCCAAGCAGTCCGTATCAGAAGGGCTCCTGCGAGGTCAATCATGAGCTGATCCGGAGGATACCGCCCAAGGGTTCCAGCTTTGATGACCTGACTCAGGAAGATGTGATCCGGATGATGAACCACATCAACTCGTACAAAAGAAAGAAGCTGAATGACCGCACACCATACTGACCTCATTCAGCTTCCTGCATGGAGAAGAAGTGCTTAAAAAACTGGGATGTTCAAAGGTTGCCGCCGAGAACATCATCCTGAAGCCAAAACTTCTCAAGAAGTAACCATTATTCAGACACGGCCGCCAGAGAAAAACACAACTGAGCACCTGAAGTAAGGGATGGAATCTCCGTATACAAAAAGTTTCGAGCGTGATTCGATCTCTGTTTGCTATGCAGAAATTTGGTCTGAGTCATTAGTAGCATGCCCATTGATTATTAAAAATCTGGGATTCTTTGATTACAAAACGGGATTTTTCATTTACAAACTCGGATTCTCGGTTACAGAATATCACCTCTCATTTACAAAACGGGAGTCTCCGCCATAAACGGATTCTCAAGCTACATTTCATCATCGAGACGGATACTCCTGAAGAAAGTTTCCTATCTGATGTCTTTTTGTAAAATATACTTGACATATCAAAAACAAGGTGTATATTGGTCATGTAAAGTATTTACGACATTTTGTAATACATATTGCTTTCACCCAAGAGTGAAGGCAAAGAAATGAAAGGAGTTTTCGATGAATTATTTTAACTTAGGAATCGCTGTAGGTGCCAGTTCCTCTTAGTTCTATTTCGAAACAGATTGAGTAAGAAACAACAGGATTGCTATGATGAGAGGCAGGTAATCGTCCGTGGAAGGGCTATCAATCATGCTTTTTCACCGCCATGGGACTCCTCATGCTGTACGCTGCTTTTGCCGAGCCGATTGAGAAATATTTGGAAGCCGGGATTATTCCCCTTGCCATTCTTCTTTTCTCGGGACTGATCCTCATGGGATACTGCCTTTTCCACGATGCCTTCTGGGGGCTTAGCAATAAAAAAAATAAAAGGATTGCTGTTACAGTATGGGCTCTGTTCAGTGTACTGAACGTCTTTAACACCGTAGAGAATATCTCTCCCAATAAAATATGGATTGCCGGAAGGCTCAGCAGCCGCTTTATGCTTCCTCTCCTTCTCAGTATCTTTTTTGCTATTGCCCTAATTCTCATGGTACTGAAGGATCGAATGAAGAATGATGAAGAGTGAGGTGAAAAATGAAGAATCTTCGTTTAAAATCCGCTAGAGCGGGAAAAGATCTGTCTCAACAGGAGCTTGCGGATCTGGTAGGCGTCAGCAGGCAAACCATCAATGCCCATAGAAAAGGGACTATAACCCTACCATCCAGCCTCTGCCTCGCCATTTGTCATGTCATTAGGGAAAAACATTGATGAGTTGTTCTGAAGAAGAAGAGAATTCTAAATCAATTCCTCTAACTCTTTATCCGAAAGACTGCCCTCTTCATATAATTTTCGGAGTAAGCTCTCCGAAAAGTCTTGTTCATAATAGTCTTTAGCAAAGTCCTGAAATTTCTCGAAACTATCAAAGGCATAAGCTAACAACCACTGCCCACCCTCATTTTTCTGCTAAGGAATTTTGATGTAGTTCTCCGTCATACCAAAGGAAAAAGTCGTTTCCTTTTTTTCCTTTGGTGAAAAGAAATTTGATACTCCTCCGAAGCCCGGCATACATCCGCTCAACTAAGCTTTGCTCCTCTTGTTCTTTTTGCAAACAGATTCAATGCACTTTCATGTGCAAATCCTTTCACCAATACCAGCTTTTTCCGTAAAAATCACGGATAAGGAATCACCTGCTCCATTATCCACATGATAATGAAGCTTATCTCCGCCTTCTGTCTTTCGAATTAAGCGGAGATACTCTTCAGAAGGATCTGTCAAAGCATTATCCAAAACATATAATGCTTCCAGTTTTCGTTGCATTTTCGTTCCAATCCCTATACTTCATAAAAGCGCTCACTTTCCTGCATTATCTTCGTTTTCTCGCAAAGCTCTTTTAATTCCTCAAAGCTATAGTCCCTGGTAGACCTTCCCCTTTCCAGTAGAGATTCAGCCGTTTCCGGCAAGACTTTCAACAGTGTTTCCGGCTGGATTTCCTTCGGGAGAGAAATCAATTCTCCATCCGCATCTTCCACCTGATGTGCCATGAAAATAAACTCTCCCTTTTCCCAGTCTATGGCAAAGTGATTCATCACTTCTGTAGCAGGCACTTGCAAGACTTTCTTCCTGCGAGATGATATTTTCAGAGAAATTCATACAGGGCTTCTTACTGATTTTTGATTACTCTAACGGTGTTTTCCTTCATCCTTTTTCCTCCCTCATCTTTTATCCGAATATAGCTTCCCTAATTCTTTTTAAACTGTCTTCATTCTCCAGATATTCATGCATAAGGATACATAAAGAAGCTCATGGGACGAACTCTGTAGGACTTGCTACATCCCAAAGCTTACTTTTTGCCCAGCGCTCTATGACTTCCAATACCTTGTCTTTTTGCCCGAGATACCCATAGCAAATACAAGCTTGTCTCGTAATACACTCTCCAAGATTCAAGTCCTTGATTCTTTCATAATAGTCCACTGTATCCTCCGGGTCGTCCTTCATAAAAGTAAATTCAAAAAGCTTCATCTTATCAAAGTCTTTTTCGAATTCAGCTTTCCTCTGCTATCAATTCCGAAGCCGTTTTCGGTGCTGGCGGCTGATAATTTTGCTTCTTGATTCCGGTAAAATATCCTGCTGCAAATAGTTCAAGAGAATCTTGCAATAATTGTATCGTTGGCAAGAGCCCTTAAGACATTTCTCTTCCTCTGCTTCCATTAAGCGACTTTTGTTCTTCCTGAAGAGCCTGACTGGCTTCCCGCTTCCCGTCCGATTTTCTTTGCCGCAAAGCACAAGGCCATCATATATTCAGCTAGCCACATTGGAATAATACCACCATCCCAAAAAGGGCATTAATAGGAGAGTATGACTCACCGCCTCTTCATACTTTCGGTCAAAAACTCCACCCCCAGCCCTTACCGCAAGATTTTGATGGGAAAAACTTCTCTCAAAGGCATCAAGCTTCTCCAAACTTTCATAGGAGCCATTTTTGATTTCCCCTGCAAATGTCTCTGGTACTTCTAGGTAGTTTTATTGCTTCCATAAGCATCCCTTTTCCGGGACAATATCCCTCGCTATCATTACTGCTTCACTGTAATATCAAATCCCTGATTCCCTCAGTCTATAGTCAGTAAAATTTCATCCACGAACTCCGAAAGTCCTGCTGCGGCATAAATCACCTCATCCGGATCATGGATATAGCAAAGAATCTGTCCCTCTTTTCCCTCCTTATCCGGGTCAAAATCCAGCATCAAAAAGCAACTGTCACAATACTCCGCAAAGGGAATCCATTGCTATGAAAAAGATAAGGCTTAATCCTGCTATCCCGCATTTTTCTATTTCTTCTTCGGTGAAAAGTCCGAAATTCTGTCAGAAGAGCATCTCTGTTCTGAAAATATTGCTTTGTCTTCTCCATCTGCTCTAAACTCATCAGAGAAAATGACATTTCCACATCATGGATTGTAGAAGGTAAAATGCTGAAATATTTGCTTCCGTTTTTATAGCTGTAAGTGCCTTAAAGTCTTTTTGGTAGCTTTGATGGAAAACTTCTTCTCAAAAGCCTCTATCTCTTTCTGCGAAGCCCTGGGAATCTCTTGATACCTCCCAATATCCCTCTTCTATCGGATCATCCAAGTCCAGTTCTTCTAAAAATTCTCTAAAACATACTGTTCTATCCGCTTTATCTTCTGAATAAGATCCATTTCTACTCCTGCTTTCTTTTATCATAAATATTCGATTTTATCCTGAATATTCACGCAAAAATGCTTCCACTTCTTCTTAACTAACGATGGTAATTATACTATATCTGTCCTGAAGAATCTTAATAAAGAATATTGACTTTCATTTTTTTCTGTGTGTATAGTATAAACAAGATTATCATAAATTAGTTTATAAAGAGGCCCAATGTATGAAATTTATAGGCAGAAAAATGAGCTTAGTAAATTGGAAGAGGAATATAATCGTGACAGCAGCTAGTGGTTATCTATGGCCGCCGCAGAGTTGGAAAAGACAACGCTGATTAAGGAATTTCTGAAGGAGAAAACCGCATTTCATTTTTCTTGCCACAGAAGAATTGGAAAGCCAAAAGCATGAAGCGATTGGCAGGCGTTATGGCTCGTACAACAAAAATACATTACTGCAAAAACAACATTTACGGATTGGTTGGATTTATTCCAAGTGATTGCTGACTATAAGCTCGAAGAGAAGAAGGTGTTTGTCATTGATGAATTTTCCATATCTTGTAAAGACCAATTCGGCTTTTCCCTCTATTTTGCAAAATGCCTGGGATGAAATTTTTAAAAGACAGTCATGTGATGCTGATTCTGTCCGGGTTCTTTCATCGGTATGATGCAGAAACACGCCCTGTCCTATGACAGTCCTTTTTGTACGGGCCGTAGGACAGCACAAATACGCTTAGCTCCACTGCCATTCACGGATATCTATGCTGTACAGAAGATGCCCTTTTGACCATGCCGTAGAACAGTATGCTGTAACAGGCGGCATTCCGAAATATCTCGAGTTTTTTGAAGATGGACGTCCTTTTGAAGAACAAATCATGATACTGTTTTATCTAAAAATGGTTTTCATACGAGGAACCCAATTTCTTGCTAAAAAGCGAGTCCATGACAGCGGTAAACTACTTTTTCCATCACATAAGTGATTGCGGACGGCAATCATAACCAGGCAAGATTGCCGTACACTTGGGCAAGAGCTCTCTGACACCACATCTATCTACGCTTTTGGATTTAGGATTTACAGAAAAGAGAACGCCTATTACTGAGAAAAATCCGGGTAAAATCCCTGCAAGGGTCTATATTTTATTGCGGATACTCTCATCTGTTTCTGGTTCCGCTAAGTGTTTATCCTCATAAAGGCGAACTGGAATTGGACAATATGTAGATTGTGCTGGATGAAATACACATAGGATTGGGAAAAATTTGCAGCATTTAGCTTTATGAGTGATATCTGTAAAGTCCATTTTGTAGAGCTGTGCAACAATAAGGCATTTCTTTTTACCATCTCGTATCGGTTTTACTGGTTAAATGATTTTTGATCGTGATACGGAAATTGATGTAGTATCCGTAGACCACCAAAAACAAACGGTATTTACTCGGCGAGTGCAACATCTATGCAAAACCGAGTCAATGCACGGTGTACTTGCATTAAAGAAAAAGTGATCGTGCCGCAGAAATTCGAAAGGCTTTTTCAGGATATGAGATTATCTATGGCGTGTTTAGTAAAAAGCGGCTTTACACGACGTATGTTGGATATTGCAAAGGAAGGTTCCGGTATTGTTCTGATAAATGAAGACCATCTTATTTAAAGGAGACCGTGCAAGTTCATTGGAATGTTAATCAGCATACTGCAAATCAGACTCCAACCGCCTCTCTCCACCGTCTCCACCAGCAACAAATCCATCATTCTATTTTTATCCCTCCGGCTGTGGTACTCTTATAATATGTGCGTAAGCAGCAAAACAGAAACTACATGTATGAAAATTTTGCGGGGTGCGTGTAATGAAATACAAAGGAATCTATTTTAGCTTATTCAGTTTATTTCTGAAAAAACCGATGGTCAAAAAGTTCGGGAAGGATAAGACGAAGGAAAGCTTACAAAAAGGACGGATCTTATATCGGGAAAATGCTGGAAAAACACGGAAGATGTCGGAGAGAAGAACCCCTATGGCGCACAATATTTATTCGCCTATGTTTTCCTGGCAGTTTTGCAAAGGCGGTAGTTTTCGGTAGAGGATTTTTGAGAAATCATCGCTGCATTTATGGACAATCGTTTCACTCAGAAAAGCCATGAGCTCCATCGATTTCAATCAAGAGACGGACATGAAGAATTTGCCGAAAAGAATGCATCAGGCGGAAGAATGGGCAAAGACGCATCCGGAATATCAGGATAAAACCTGATTTTTCATTTTGATGAAAGCGCCATAGAGACGGCTTTTTATTATCACTTCACAAGATGCCCTTTGGAAAAATTCGCAAGAGAGAATGATACTCTTGATTTGCTGCCCTTGATAACTGTGACATTGACCACATTGCGGTGGAACGAAACAAAGGCGTGCTGCATATAGACGAACAGACGCTGGCAACAGGCGGCGCAATCTGTGATTACTGGTTCTGTGAGGAGATCAAACGAAGAATCCGAGCTAAAAAGTCCAAAACAGATAACGGGTTCCATTAGGGAAACAAATGCCCAAGCGTGATCGAGTCATCACTTTTTCTGAAGCACATCCAAAGAATATTTCCGTCCATTAGTAACTCTCATACTCTCCTTCTCGCCTTGTCTATTTCCGATCGCTCTTCAGTATTCCTGCAAGGAATCCAGTTAAAAAGATCACCGCCTTTTAAAGGAGAGCCCCTCTTAAATGAGGGGACTCTTTCTCACAAGCACGTAAAGTCTATTTTAAAACCTCGATAGAGTGCTTCCTTATCTCGAATGGCATCATAACAACCACTGAGGTAAATTGCAGCAAATTTTATTTTACCGCCCTGAACAAATCGTTCCAGCGCTTCCGCCATGTCGGGTGGGTGAAAAATCTGGTCTCAAGAACAGTGAGGCTGTCTTGTCATCATCGCTAAAACTACGATATTGATTACTTCATGGGACTCTTCGCCGAACAAGGTCACGCCCTAAAATCTGATTGTTCTTGCATCCACAATCGCTTTTATACAGTCCGGTTTGATTTCCGAGGATTTTCGCCTTGGGAATCGCGGTAACCGGTAAGGTCGCCACTTTGATTTTGTAGCCTTTTTCTCTCTCTCTTTTTCACTGAGTCCCACTCTGAAAAAGGTCGGATGGAGAAAGGCGAGAAAGCAACTCGCTACGCTCGATTTCCTTGTCATAGCTTCCCTGATTATCCAAAAAGCTCTTCACAATTCGGAAATCATCTAAGGAAATATAGGGTAAACTGCGGACCTCCGCTGACATCTCCCATAGCAAAATGTGGCCTTATTGCTCTGCAGGTGCTCATTTACCTCTGATAAAGCCTCTTTCGAAACTTCCACCCGCACTTTTTCCAAATGCAGCTCTTCCGTATTCGCCTGTCGTCCGGTCGCAACGAGAAAAAGTCTCTACGGAAAGTTCCTTCTTTCTCCATTTACTGTGTAAGAAAAGGTGAACCGCATGTTCATCCCTGCGATACCTGCATGAAGGCTGCGCCAAAGAGAAGTCCACACCCTAATCCCTGATAAGATGCAAAATACTCCTTCGCTACATCCTCATCTTCTCTCGGGTAAGATTCGATCTCCTGGTCAATAATCGTAACCTTTGTACCGAACTCGCGTAGCTCGCCGCAAATTCCAGCCCTGATAAAGCCACTCGCCGAGAATCGCCAAGCTCTTCGGGAATTCTTCCAGATTCATCAGCGTTTCGCTGGTATGAACCGTTTTCCGACTTCCAAACCGGGAACACTTGGGATAAACGGTCTTGCCCCGGTGTTTGCAAAGATGCGCTCTGCATAAACTTCGGACACCTCGCTGCCATTCGTAATCTGCACGGTATGCTCATCTTTTAAAAAGAGGCGAGTCCGTCCAGCACTTCGACATTTCATTGCTTTGCCACCTTTGTCGTAATTCACCTGATCCAGCTTGGCAATCAGTGCTTTTTCTGTACAACGGCATTTTTATAGTATTCCGCATCACTCTCTCCACTAAAGCTTCTTCTATCCGCATCACTCTCTCCACTAAAGCTTCTTCTATCCGCAGCGGTCGCCAGGAACTTTGAGGGAATGCAGCCCACATTGATACAGGTTCCGCTGTACATCAGAGGGATTTTTCCACCAAAAACGGTCCTTCTCGCCCTTATTTCCCAGAACATTCTGCAAGAGTCTTTCCCTGCCTTACCGAATCCGATTAAGTTTCTACTTTTTATTTGTCACAAACAATCTCCTTTCGATTTCAATGATGACAATGAATACAGAGAACCATCATAAAAGATTCTCTGCAAACCACTTTACACGCAGATGGTCTCTCTTTGACTTAGTAAAATCATTTCAAATGGCAAAATAACCATTTTTCATCATCAAGGGGCGAATTCGGATAAACTGTGGCGAAAACGTAAAAAATATAAATTTATCTTCACTACCTGCGGAAGAATGTGATGAATGGAATTACTGGATTACTTTAAAATGGAGAAATGATGTTTCCCTATCGGTGTCCCTCTTAAATAGGGTAGATAACATTATTCTTGCTCACCCGTTTTGTTCTCGATATAATAATTTCAAATTGTGATTTAGTAAATCTAGATTAGACATTTATATTGAGCGGGAGGAACGAGCTTTGTTTATCGGAAGACAAAAACGAGTTAAATTTTTCAATAACAAATACAATGAAAGTGGCGGACAGCTGATTGTTTTATATGGTAGAAGACGTGTCAGTAAGACGGAAACTTTACGAGAGTTTTTGTAAAGGAAAGCCCCACGTCTTTTTCCTGTACTGAAACAACAGATGAGTGCAGCTCAGAAATTTTTTTCTAGTTGTATGTTACGAGAAGAGATTCCGGCAAAAACTATATCTCTAGCTTTCATGATTGGGAACGGCATTTCGCTCCATCCAGGAGCTTTCCTTATGGAAAAAGAAAAATTATTGATTATTGATGAGTTCCCCTATATGTGCCATGGCAATAAAAAGTATACCCTCTATACTACAAAACTTATGGGATACGGAGCTTAGAGATAAGAATGTGATGCTGGTTTTGTGCGAAGTGCCATGAGTTTTATGGAAAAAGGAATTACTGGCAGATCCTCTCTATGGCAGGGCTACCGGAATCTACAAAATGTGAAATGGTTTTTATGATGCGGCAAAATTCTTTCCGAATTATTCTGCAAAAGATAAGCTGTTGTCTTATGCTATTCTTGGCGTATACTCACATTATTTATGTCAGTGGAATTCGAATTTATCTCTGAGGAAAATATAAAAAGAAATATTTTGACGAAGGGCTGTATTTTTATAGCGAGGTGGAGTTTTTGCTCCATCAGGAGTTGAGAAACTCCGATCACAATTCTATCTGAGGCGGTTGCATGAAATACCAGCTGAGCCATTAGCCAAAAAGTCTTTGTGAGGATACTCCAAGACCAGTGTGTCCTTTAAGAACCTGATGGAACTGGGCATTGTGGAACGGGAATTTTTCAGTGGATGCGGAATAAAGAACATGGAATTCCAATAGAGAATTTGATCGTTTGACGGATCATTATTTTCGCTTCTGGCATGCGTTTTTGCTTTACGAATTTTTTCTCAGCTGGAAGATGGGGATGTGGATGGATGTCTATGAATATTTAGTCAAGCCTGTGCTTCAGCAACTTTGCCTCTATCCTTTTGAGTCTGTCTGCCATGAGTTTGTTCGGGAAATGCAGAAAAAGAATGCTTTGCCCTTTCCGTTATGCCAAAATGGGAAGTATGGATGGGAAAAACGACAGTCTCGTGATGAAAACCATGCCTAAGGAGTCCGTATAGCGGAATCTGAAATAGATCTTCTTTGTATCAGTGCCGATGCCAAGCAATACCTACTGGAGAATGTAAATGGAAAAAACGAGTCCATTTTTCTTATTCAGAATATTTGGATACTGCTGGCAAAACTTGCCTCCCTTAAAAACAGCAAAGTTCTATTATGCGCTTTTTTCGGAAAGCGGATTTGATAAGAAAATCATGGCGGAAGCAACCAAAAAAAACACAATGCTTTATGCGTTAGAAGAGATGATCGCTGAATTTCCCTTGTGAGAAACACAGCGCAGAGCTCCCTGCTCTTTCGATTTGTGTCATCGTCTCCTCCAGCTTCGCATAGGGTCTGTACATACTCAGTGAAAGCTCTGTAATTTGTGATAAAAGTGAACCAGAGATGTTTTTACCATGATATGAAAGGATTCTTTCTTCTCCCTAAAATCATTGATTCCCCTGTTTTTGTGATGATATCTGACTTCCCATCCAATTCGATCTGTCTCCCCAAACTTACTGGAAATTGCATACTGGGGAAGGGGCAAAACGGCACGTCTCTGCGTTCTCCTTGCAGGAGCATCCGGAAGAGCGGATCCGCGATTACCTCCTGATAGCGGGAAATCGTTCAGGACTTCCACCATTTCTTTTTCCGTTTTCAAATTTCTGTCCTGAGGAAAGCGCAAGCGCCTTCTCCGCCCAAAGAGGCTGCAGACCGTGACTTCTACCTCCGGGTCTTCAGCCTGTAAGGCACATCTTAGCGAATTGCCATAAGACTTGCTCTCCTATGATCAGAACCTTCTTCTTTTGATTGACTGTGCGCTTGTTTGCTGTGCCCGACTGTCCGAGAACCACTACTCTCCTGCCCGGTGAACTGACCGGAGTCGCTTCCCTCCTGCCCGGCGGTCTGATTAGAGACAGCTTTCCTGCTGCCTCATCGTCTGAGTTGAACCAATTCCCATCTTCCTGCAAAATGATCTGTGACTTCCGCTCTCACACACTTCCCGTAAGTTCCTTCAAAAAGCCTCTTTTCCCTTTTTCCCACGGGACCGTACAAAGATAAGGCGTACCGACTTCTTTTCCAGATGCCTGGCAAGTAAAAACCGAAGCGGAAATCGCCAGATTGACCTGCGCCTCTCCATCTTCCGGATTTGTTTGGTATCGTATCCCCTCGGAAAGACGGTGTTGACCTCATATCCCGCATCATGCAGAAGGGAGCAAATCCGTTCATTTCTTCTTCCGTATAATCCATGGAGAGAGCTCCAGGATGTTTTACCCTCCCGGACCACCTTCCCGGACGGGTCCAGAAAACAGGGACAAAAGCAATTTTGCTGCTTGAATGCTCAAGATCATAATAGTCCGTTCCGTTGCAATTCACACCGATGGAAGGGAGTCCTGTACGCTCCTCGATTTCCTGTGCGATTCCTTCCACATCGGTACCGATGACCATGGGTACCGGACTTGCGATCAGTGCCACCAGTTCCGGCTCTCTTTCTTTTACCGCCTGCAGAACACGGGCAATCAGCTATCATCCTCCCCCAGGATCACATCCATCCGCAGCGCCCTGAGCAGAAAACTGCCGCTCTGGAGCCGTACCACCTGGGTTCATCATACAGCGTATAATTTCCGGTGCAGCCGGAAGCATCATGCAGGGACCGTCACCGCATTTAAGTCGAATAAGACCGCCGCTGTCGGAATAATCCGGTGTAAACGGCGGCATGACCATTGATAACCTCGCCATCGTTTTCCTCTTTTCCTCTTTTTCGCTTCTTCCTGTTTTTCCTCACCCTGCAAGGATTGATCATTAGGCGCAAGTATTAGTGATGAACAAATTTATGTTTTTCCTCACCCGCAGATTGATCCTGTGTTGGAATGTCAAGTCCGCCCGTAGGGTCTTTGTTTTTCCTCACAAACGAGGGATCGATCCGCCCCATGACGGTGATTGGTTGTAGTAGTCTTTTTCCCCATAAACGGAACTTTCTCTACGTCATACCACCAGTCCCTTGCTCTCGATAAGAGACTTCAGGAGCGCCCGTCTTCTTCATCCCTTCCCGCATGCTCCTCATCGAGAAATCACACCGTCATAACCGAACATACCGCCGTCCATAAAGAGATCCGCCACGTGTTTTAGAACCCGCCAGGTACCCTCCTCGAACCCCAGCGCAAGGCTTTCGGGAAGCGGTCTGTCCATTGCAACCGAAGAACTGTGAATCGGCTGGAAGCTCTCCACCTTCGGGTAGTTTTCCTTCAGTTCTTCCAGATGTGCCCTGTCAAAGGGCACAGAGCATCCGCTTCCACCCGCACCACATGGAAGCCTTTTAAAAGCGTGAGGCAAGCCCAAAGGGCTGGATCGTTGCCGTGTCATCGACGATGATCGGATAATCTCCGAGCGCTTCCTGGGTTTCCTCCATTTCGTTCTCTGCCCGCTTTCGACTCTCCTCTAAGCACTGCTTCGCCTCTGCCTTCCATTTACGTGCTAAGAATTCTTCCAATCTTCGGTAGTTCTCTGCAATCTCCTCCAGATCATAGGTGGCGGGTAGAAATTCCGTCCCCAGTCGTTCCTGCAAATCCCTTGCCGCTGCCCTTCCGGCGGAAACAGGAGAAGATTTTTCTTACA
>BNJU01000951.1_pt1 | contig 114709 bp, 135 predicted proteins | sample 8539281 | NCBI WGS metagenome assembly BNJU01 (sample SAMD00202456, study PRJDB9452) | human saliva metagenome | isolation source: human saliva | place: Japan
CAATATTATTTTTGCATATCTATTAAAACTCCTCATGCCCCACCAAGTGATGCTGAAAGGCATAGACCGCAGCTTGAGTGCGATCACTGACCTCAAGCTTGGCTAGGATGTTGGACACGTGGGTCTTGACCGTCTTGAGAGAGATGAAGAGTTCATCAGCGATGCGCTGATTTTCGTAGCCCTGTAGCAATCAGTTGAAGTACATCTCGCTCACGCGCAGTCAAGTCCTCATGTAGTTCTATGCGATTGCGGTGGTATTCGACCTTCTTGCTGACCTCTTGCTCAATAGCCAGCTCGCCAGCAGCCACCTTACGGACGGCATGGAGTAGTTCGTCTGCGCTAGAAGTCTTGAGCATATAACCCCTAGCACCAGCGTTCAAGACAGGCATAATTTTTTCATTGTCTAGATAAGATGTCACTATCAAAATCTTGGCTTCAGGCCATTCTTTTAGGAGGGCCAAGGTCGCGTCAATTCCATTCATCTCAGGCATGACAATATCCATGACAATGACATCCGGACGCAATTCCAAGGCCAACTCAATTCCTTGAGAACCGTTGGACGCCTCGCCCACAACTTCTACATCATCTTGGAGGTCAAAGTAGCTTTTCAAACCCAATCGGACCATTTCATGGTCATCTACTAGTAAAATTTTCATCTTTACTCCTTTATCATTCCTTATCGAGCAGAGGAATACGGATATCAACTGCCAGCCCTTGCTTGGGAGCTGTCAATAACTGAACCGTTCCCGCCATATCTTCAACCCGCTCCTTAATATTGCGGAGTCCATAACTCAGGTCATCTAAACTCCCTAACTGAAAACCAATCCCATTGTCCACCACCTTCAGTTGCAATTCAAAATCCGTCTGATAGAGATAGACATCCAGACAAGAGGCATGGGCATGACGGAGGGTATTGCTGATCAATTCTTGCAGGATACGGAAGATATGTTCCTCGATTTTCTTGGGTAATTTCGTTACATTTTGCTTGAAACTAACCTTGAGATCACTCTTGTCCTCAAGCTCTTTTAAGAGGATTTGAATTCCCTCAACCAGACTCTTCTGCTCCAGTTCAACTGGTCTCAAATGCAAGAGCAAGACCCGCAAATCCTTCTGGGCGGTTTCTAAAATAGCTGTGACACTCTGCAACTGGGTCTGCATCTTTTCTCTATCCAATTTCAAAGTCTGCTGGCTGACACCTGACAAAATCATGTGAGCCGCAAACAACTCTTGACTAACTGTATCGTGTAAATCCCGAGCAATGCGCTTTCGTTCCTTCTCGACGATTTCCTCTTCCTGAGCAAGACTTTGATTTTCAGCCTTTTGAAGAGATTCTGTCAAAAGGTTAAGTTTACCTGACAAGGACTTGAAACTGGCATCCAAATCTGGATCTGCAATCTGAACCACTTCCTGACCAGCCAATAAACGCTTGAGATTAGCCTGCACTTTTCTTAGAGATAGCTCTTCAACACCTCGCCAAAACAGGGCCCAGAGAAAGGTCATGGACATGCTGAACACCAACAACAAAAAGACAAATTTTTCTGTTTTTTCGACATCATGCAGGAAAATAGACCAGTCAAAGTCAAGGATTTCCAGCAAGCTGTGGGAGAAAAATAAGACAAACAGGAAGGAGGTGAGAGCAATAATTACATAGGCTTGTTTTTTCATCCTCTAACCACCTCAACATCCCCAATCATAGTGGTCAAGAAAATCTTGACACTCTTGTTACTCTTAAGATAGTCTTTCGTTTCCTGATGATAGTGTTCATTGCGGAGGGCTCGCTTGGGTTGATTGAAAAAAGTCAAATCACCATAGAGACAGTTAACACTGAGACTGACTTCCACATCTACAGGTACGATGATTTTGGTCGTTCCTACCATCTTTCTGAGGATAATGACATTGTCATGATTGGTTAGGATGACCCTCTCCAGATGAATGGTGTCCTTACCCATGAGACGAAAGAGATTGATATCATCAAACTGGCAAGTCTGGTAACTTGAAAAATGATGGAGATTACCAAACCAACGATTTTTCTCCTTCTTAACCGTTACCACCTCTTCAAATACCAAATCGGTCTGCTCTTTTTCCTGGTTCATCATCGGATAAAAAGAAGAAAAAGGCTATAGATGACCGCAACAAAAATAGCTAGAATCACAAAAGGATTGAGCATAACGATGAAAAAGAAAAGAATGGTTGCCACTACTAAGAGAAGGTTATTACCCTCTTTACCAGTGTAATAGCGAATCAAAAGCAAAAAGAGGAATAAAATCAGCAGAAAACGCGAAAAATGCTCTGATACCATCAAAATCAGAGCTCCTGTCAAAAGACAGGCTTCGATAAATAAAAAGATTTTAAATTTTCTCATAGGTTGATCCTCTCCCTTCTATTTTATCACAATTCAAAAAAGTCACCTCGGTCTGAAGATGGAAAAAAGGCGGTGGTTACGCCTTTTTCATCTGATTATTTACTTCTTTTAATTTTCCATAAAGAAGATAGTCTACTTTTTGCAGATCTGCTATGGTGGCACAATTAAGGGCACACATAATCAAGCGTAGATCTGCTTTCCAGCCTTGAACAATGTCAATCACTTCTTCAACTGTGTAGGTTTCAACCAATTCCAGAATTGTTCGAGACAGTCCTACAGCTTTAGCACCAAAGATCATGCATTTAATCATATCAAGAGGATTGCGAACGCCACCACTGACCAAGAGTTCGACCTTTTCCTTCCAGTCTTGGGCATTGAGAAGGGCTTGCATAGTGGATTGCCCCCATTGATTGAGATAATCACGCTGGCCACTGCGACGGTTTTCAATGTAGGCAAAGCTGGTACCACCACGACCAGACAGATCAACAGTTCGAACGCCTAGTTCATAGGCTCTCTCGATGGTCTTGGCATCCATTCCAAAGCCCACTTCCTTGAGAACAATAGGAACAGGGATTTGTTTGCTGTAGTCTGCTAAATTCGATTGCCAGCTTCGAAACTTTCTTTCTCCCTCTGGCATGAGCAATTCCTGCATGACATTGACATGCACCTGCAGGAGAATAGGTTTCATCTCTTCTACTGTCTGAAGTCCTAACTCGACAGGCTTGTCCAATCCAATATTGGTTCCAAGGAGGAGCTTTGGATGACTAGACTTGACAGAAAAAGAGTCATCTGTTGGATCTTTGAGGGCTGCGCTATAAGAACCCGTTACAAACAAAATACCACAGGCTTCCGCCACTTGAGCCAGCTTTTGATTGATCTCTCTTCCCTTATCGCTTCCACCTGTCATAGCATTGATATAAAAAGGAAAGTCCCACTTTCGACCAGCAAATTCTGTAGACAAATCAATCTCATCTAGGTCATAGAGTGGTAGTGAAGAGTGGATTAACTCCACCTCATCAAAGCTATTATAGGAACTTTTCTGTTCAAGGGCATAGCGGATATGCTCGTCCTTACGATTTGTCGTCATGTCCTATCCTTTCTTGATATAAGAGCTCAATCCCCAGATCGGCCCAACGATTTTTTAAGGTTTCAGTTGACTGCGCATCAAAACTCAAGGCAATACCACAGTCACCACCACCAGCGCCGCTACTCTTGGCAACAGCTTGTAAATCTTGACTGACTTCTTTCAGCTGTCTGAGCGAAGGCGTGTAAATATCTGAGCTCAAGCCTTCTAAGAGCTTGCTGGCTACTTCTACTTGCTCGATGATTTTGTCTGCATTCCCCTGTTCCAAGGCTTCTACCAAAGAAGACACCGTTTCTTTTGAAGAATTTAAAAAATTCTGATTGATGTTCTGTTTGATTTGCTGGACCATGTGACTCGATACAGCCACTTCCTTGGTCCATCCCACTAGAAAATCACATTCTAGGGCAGGCTTTTACGTGTGAGATTGAAAAGCCCCAATCACGCTCTAAAACATTCGCCAAATTTTCTTCTTCCAACCAAGCAGCTACCTTCTGGCGATCAAATGACTGGTAGACAACCAAATCCTCTGCCACAATACAGGCAAGGTCTCCCATGGAACCATTGTCTCCTCGCTTGAGCAAGACAGCGCTAGCCAGCTTGAACAAGAGAGTCTGATCAACCGAAAAATCATACAGAGCCAGCAAAGCCTTGATAACCAAGACAACGACGCTACCACTAGAACCTAGACCAAACTTTTTCCCTTCTCGTTCCATTTTTCCTCGAATCTCTAGAGAAAAAGGTCTTAAATCTTGACCTCGATAAGTCAGGAAATCTTCCACTAAAGCAATCGTTTCTTGAATCAAACTGTAGTCAAGATTTGGCGTCAAATCAACTGCGAAATCAAACATATCTGAGTAGATACGGTAACTATCAGAAAAAGCAATCTCCCCCTTCATATAGATGGGAATAGCCTTTATCAAGGCCAACTGCCCTGGCTCTAAAATAGCATACTCACCAGCCCAATAGAGTTTTCCGCAAGTTTTAACAGCAATCATCTTAACTCAAATCCTTTGTTTTTGACACAATCAAGCGATAACGTTGGCCGAAAATTTCTGATAGATGCTCCAAGTCTTTCTCCTGACAAAGTACCTTGACATTGGGACCAGCATCCATAGTAAAGTAGCAGGCTTCCCCTTGCTCACGGAGCTGGCGGACAAAATCCATGGCTTCATAAGAGGCATCCGTCAGATAAGAAAAGGCTGGTGATGCTGTTTTGGTCGTAGCGTGCATAGCAAGGGCATTTTTCTCCGTTAATTCCCCAACCTTGGCAAAGTCATTTTCCTTGAGATAAAGCAGCATATCCTGATAGTCTTTCTCAGACTGATGCACCCAGTCATCAAAAGTCGTCGAAGTCTCCACACAAAGCTTCATCCCATCACGGCTAGAGATTGGTTTTTTCTTGTCTTCTAGCACCAACATAATCATAGCTAGTTTCAAGTCTGTCTCTACAGGGTAAATTTCCCCACTATCCTTATCCCAGGCACCGAGTGGTCCATAAAAACTTCGAGAAGAAGAGCCTGAGGCAAACTTAGCTTCCTGCGCCAACTGACTTCTATTCAAACCAAGCTGGAAATACGCATTGCAAGCCTTAACCAAGGCGGATAAACCACTAGAACTTGAGGACAGACCCGCCGCGGTAGGCATATTATTCTGAGTATCAATACGGACAAAGCCTTCACCATCTGGACGGTAGCGGTCAATAATCTTACTCATCTTAGCATGCTCCGCCTCATTTTGTAACTGACCATTGATATAAAAGGAATCAGCTGTTGCAGGGGATGGCAAAGGCGACAAAGTCGTCTCTGTATACATATTTTCCAAAGTCAGAGAAATACTGCTAGTAGCAGGCACCATCTCTTTTTCTTTTTTCTTTCCCCAATATTTGATAATAGCAATATTTGCGTAGGAACATACTGTCACAGGCTCTCTATCCATGTCTGAACAGCTCCTTTCTCTTCTAATCTTTCTGCTAGTTCTTGTGCGTGTGGCAAATTGGCTGCCAAGGCTATGATACATCCTCCAAGCCCACCACCGCTCATCTTGGCCCCCAGAGCACCATGACTAAGAGCCGTTTCAACCAAAGAATCTGCCTCAGGGCTACTGACACCAATTTCTTTTAAATGTAAATGCGCTTGACTGAGGATTTGTCCCAGTTTTTCAGCATCTTTTTGTGAAATCGCATCTTCTGCCTGCTGGGTCAATTCCCCCAAAGAATGTAAAAACGGCAGGGCATCCTTTCCCTTATTTTGAACCACTTGGATAGCTTCACGAGTATGACCATAAACGCCCGTATCGGCAATGACCAAATAGGCTGATAGATCCATCTCAAGCTCTGTAAATCCTACATTCTTAATAAAGCGAATAGGTTGATCACTGAGACAGGTCTTGGCATCCAAACCACTAGGATTCATATGGGCAATCATCTCAGCCCTATTGACTAAAATTTCTAGTACATCATGAGGTAGTTCTGCCTGATAATAGTCAAATACCGCACGAATGGCTGCTATGCTGATAGCTGCTGACGAGCCCATGCCCCGTTTTTCAGGAATAGCTGAGTCAATCTCACAGCGAATGCAAGCTTCTTTGATATCCAAATACTCCAACGAAGCATAAACCGCCATGGACAAGGTATCTTCCTCATAGAGGCGCCATGGACTTTCAGCAGGGACTACCTTACAAGTAACCTCCACCTCCAAAAGAGGCAGGGAAATGGCAGGATAACCGTAAACAACCGCATGCTCCCCTATTAAAATAATCTTACTATGTGCCTGACCGACACCAACTTTTTTTGTCATATTTTCCTTTTACTATACGAAAAAAGCCGTCTTATACTCAATGAAAATCAAAAAGCAAACTAGAAAGCTAGTTGCAGGCTACTCAAAAACACCGTTTTGAGGTTGTGGATAGAACTGACGAAGTCAGCTCAAAAGCACTGCTTTGAGGATGTAGATAAGACTGACGAAGTCAGCTCAAAACACTGTTTTTGAGGTTGCAGATAGAACTGACGAAGTCAGTAACATCTATACGGTAAGGCGATGCTGACGTGGTTTGAAGAGATTTTCGAAGAGTATTTTTTTCATACAAGTATTTATTCTTTCCTATCTATTTTATTATATTTTCACAGCGATTGTTTCCTTCACAATCGCCTCTTTCATTATTGAACACATTCGCCATTATAATTGACAGAATAGCCATCTACGGTCGTATTCACTGCCAAAGCACCTGAGCTATAAGCGTAGTACCATTTTCCATTGACCTGGAACCAACCTGTTGCCATAGCTCCATTACTTGCATTTAGATAGTACCAAGTTGAACCATCTTGATACCAGCCAGTTGCCATAGCACCTGACGAACGAAGGTAGTACCAGTTGTTACCAAGGTTTTGCCAACCAGTTTTCATATCACCATTTTGAGCATCTAGATAATACCAAGTTGAGCCTTCCTGATACCATCCAGTCGCCATAGCCCCTGATGAACGGAGGTAGTACCACTTGTTGCCAAGTTGTTTCCAATCAGTTTGCATTGCAGCGGTTGTTGGATCGAGGTAGTACCAAGTTGAGTTATCATTGGTCCAACCACGTGCTAGCTCCCCAACAGTCAATCTGTTGATGCGGGCATCAAAGTCACCATCCTCCTGTAAATAATACCAGTGTCCCTCATCACGAACCCAACCAGTCTTTAAAGTGTGATAACTTCGTTGGTCTTTAAAATAATAGACTCGTTTCTCTGCTGGACTATCATATTGTTCCCCATGATGTTTGTTGGTATTTGTAGCAGTTTTTGCTTCTAAAACTTGCTTACCAACAAATTCTTGTAGTACCCCATCTTGACCAAAGTAAAACCAATCTGGTCTAAAAGCAACATCTTGCCTTGGACCAGAGCCAATCGTAACTCCTTTGTGTGGAGCAGGTATATATTGCCAGCCGACAACCATCTCTCTAGATAAAGGATCAAAATAATAGTACTTACCATCAATCACTCGCCAGTAGGTTTCTTTGAGTTCCCCCTTCTTGTAGTAGGTTCTACCATTTTCTTGGACAAATTGCCAGCCTTCTGAATCAGCATCATCCGCCAATACTACACTTGTCGCTAACAGACCAAAGAAAAAGACTGCTAATGCAATTTGCATCAATTTTTTTATTATTTTCATTAGACGTATCCTCCTGCAAGAATTATATTAAAAATTAAATTGTATGTCAATATGACGGCCTTAAAATCATATAATAACGAAACATATTAAAAATGGAAACAGTAGTACACTTTGGTTTTGAAAATATTTTTAGAAATTATAGTATATTAAAAGCTATAATAGTACAATAAGACTCTAAAATATAGCATATTGAATCTAGAATACTATATTGTAGATGCTAAAAATATTCCTAGAAATTAATTTTAGTTCCCTAATCAATTTGTTCATATTTTTATTTCATTTCACTATACGTTGTTATTCGACGATTACTATTATGACGCGCTTACAGTCAGCCTTCCACTTCCTGAAATGCAAAAATCTCCTAGCAAGCTTTCCTGCTAGGAGATTTTCTTATGAGAGGTACTTGTTTTAGCTTTGAAAATCGGACTTATCATCTGATGTTTATCAAACAATCACCAATTAAGCTTCTTCGTCTTCTTTACGACGACGACCTGCAAGACCAAGACCAAGTAATGCACTTGCAGCTGCTGCTACCATAGCTACAGTAGAATCTGCTGTACCTGTATTTGGCAATTCTTTAGCTGCTTTACGCGCATTTGCTTGTGCTGATGCTGTTTGGTCAGCATTAGCTGCTGCTTGAGTTGTAGCTGGAGCTACAGCTGGTGTTTGAGCAGCTTGGTCGTTAGCTGGAGTTGCTTCTGCATCTTTAGCTTTCTCAACTGCTTTAGCTGCTGGGATTTCTGCTGTTGATCCATCTGGGAAGGTCACAGTTGCTGTTCCATCTTTACCAACCTTAACATCTGTTACACTTGGGTTAGATTTCTTAACTTGTTCTGCTACTTTAGCTTTTTCAGCATCAGTCAAGTTGCTTGGATCTACAACTGGTGTTACCGCTGGGTCCTTAACTGCGTTATCTGATGATTTCTTAACTGCATCACCTGATGGAATAACCGCTGTGCTACCATCTGGGAAGGTTACTGTGGTTGTTCCATCTTTACCTACTTTAACATCTGTTGCTGTTGGGTTAGATTTCTTAACTTCTTCTGCTACTTTAGCTCTTTCTGCGTCTGTTAAGTTAGATGGATCTTTAACTGGTGTCGCTGATGGATCTTTAACGTCTTCTGAATCCTTAGACTTGTTAGCTGGTTTAGCTGGGGCTGTGGTATCTGTTGCTACTTTCGGATCACTTGCGTCTGATGTGTTTCCTGCTGGATCTGTTGCTTTCGCTGTTACATTACCTGCTGGAATATCAACGGTTGGCGTGATCGTAGCTTTACCATTTTTCATCAGCTGTTGCTTCACCAATCTTGTTACCATCTTTGTCGAACAATTCTACCTTAGTGCCTGGTGCTGCAGTCACTTCAACTGGGTCTTTAGTTCCGGCTTTACCTGTAAGGTCTGTATCGACTACTGGTTGGCTTGGTTTAGCTGGTGTTGCTGCTGTAGCTTCTTTTGGTGCGCTTGCATCTGATGTTTGACCATCTTTCGTAGCTTTAGCTGTTACATTACCTGCTGGAATATCAACGGTTGGCGTGATCGTAGCTTTACCATTTTCATCAGCTGTTGCTTCACCAATCTTGTTACCATCTTTGTCGAACAATTCTACCTTAGTGCCTGGTGCTGCAGTCACTTCAACTGGGTCTTTAGTTCCGGCTTTACCTGTAAGGTCTGTATCGACTACTGGTTGGCTTGGTTTTTAGCTGGTGTTGCTGCTGTAGCTTCTTTTGGTGCGCTTGCATCTGATGTTTGACCATCTTTCGTAGCTTTAGCTGTTACATTACCTGCTGGAATATCAACGGTTGGCGTGATCGTAGCTTTACCATTTTTCATCAGCTGTTGCTTCACCAATCTTGTTACCATCTTTGTCGAACAATTCTACCTTAGTGCCTGGTGCTGCAGTCACTTCAACTGGGTCTTTAGTTCCGGCTTTACCTGTAAGGTCTGTATCGACTACTGGTTGGCTTGGTTTTAGCTGGTGTTGCTGCTGTAGCTTCTTTTGGTGCGCTTGCATCTGATGTTTGACCATCTTTCGTAGCTTTAGCTGTTACATTACCTGCTGGAATATCAACGGTTGGCGTGATCGTAGCTTTACCATTTTTCATCAGCTGTTGCTTCACCAATCTTGTTACCATCTTTGTCGAACAATTCTACCTTAGTGCCTGGTGCTGCAGTCACTTCAACTGGGTCTTTAGTTCCGGCTTTACCTGTAAGGTCTGTATCGACTACTGGTTGGCTTGGTTTTAGCTGGTGTTGCTGCTGTAGCTTCTTTTTGGTGCGCTTGCATCTGATGTTTGACCATCTTTCGTAGCTTTAGCTGTTACATTACCTGCTGGAATATCAACGGTTGGCGTGATCGTAGCTTTACCATTTTCATCAGCTGTTGCTTCACCAATCTTGTTACCATCTTTGTCGAACAATTCTACCTTAGTGCCTGGTGCTGCAGTCACTTCAACTGGGTCTTTAGTTCCGGCTTTACCTGTAAGGTCTGTATCGACTACTGGTTGGCTTGGTTTAGCTGGTGTTGCTGCTGTAGCTTCTTTTGGTGCGCTTGCATCTGATGTTTGACCATCTTTCGTAGCTTTAGCTGTTACATTACCTGCTGGAATATCAACGGTTGGCGTGATCGTAGCTTTACCATTTTCATCAGCTGTTGCTTCACCAATCTTGTTACCATCTTTGTCGAACAATTCTACCTTAGTGCCTGGTGCTGCAGTCACTTCAACTGGGTCTTTAGTTCCGGCTTTACCTGTAAGGTCTGTATCGACTACTGGTTGGCTTGGTTTAGCTGGTGTTGCTGCTGTAGCTTCTTTTGGTGCGCTTGCATCTGATGTTTGACCATCTTTCGTAGCTTTAGCTGTTACATTACCTGCTGGAATATCAACGGTTGGCGTGATCGTAGCTTTACCATTTTTCATCAGCTGTTGCTTCACCAATCTTGTTACCATCTTTGTCGAACAATTCTACCTTAGTGCCTGGTGCTGCAGTCACTTCAACTGGGTCTTTAGTTCCGGCTTTACCTGTAAGGTCTGTATCGACTACTGGTTGGCTTGGTTTAGCTGGTGTTGCTGCTGTAGCTTCTTTTGGTGCGCTTGCATCTGATGTTTGACCATCTTTCGTAGCTTTAGCTGTTACATTACCTGCTGGAATATCAACGGTTGGCGTGATCGTAGCTTTACCATTTTCATCAGCTGTTGCTTCACCAATCTTGTTACCATCTTTGTCGAACAATTCTACCTTAGTGCCTGGTGCTGCAGTCACTTCAACTGGGTCTTTAGTTCCTGCTTTACCTGTTAGATCTGTATCGACTACTGGTTGGCTTGGTTTAGCTGGTGTTGCTGCTGTAGCTTCTTTTGGTGCGCTTGCATCTGATGTATTTGACGATCGGGTCTGTCGCTTTCGCTGTTACATTACCTGCTGGAATATCATACGGTTGGCGTGATCGTTGCTATACCTTTTTCATCAGCTGTTGCTTCACCAATCTTGTTGCCATCTTTATCGTAGAGGGCTACTGTTGAGCCTGGTTCTGCAGTCACTTCAACTGGGTCTTTAGTTCCTGCTTTACCTGTTAGATCTGTCTTAACTTCTGGTTTCGCTGGAGCTGTTGTATCTGTCGCAACTTTTGGTTCACTTACGTCTGATGTATTTCCTGATGGGTCTGTCGCTGTCGCTGTTACATTACCTGCTGGAATATCAACGGTTGGCGTGATCGTAGCTTTACCATTTTCATCAGCTGTTGCTTCACCAATCTTGTTACCATCTTTGTCGAACAATTCTACCTTAGTGCCTGGTGCTGCAGTCACTTCAACTGGGTCTTTAGTTCCTGCTTTACCTGTTAGATCTGTCTTAACTTCTGGTTTCGCTGGAGCTGTTGTATCTGTCGCAACTTTTGGTTCACTTACGTCTGATGTATTTCCTGATGGGTCTGTCGCTGTCGCTGTTACATTACCTACTGGAATATCTTTCGTTGGAGTGATTGTTGCTACACCGTTTTCATCAGCTGTTGCTTCACCAATCTTGTTGCCATCTTTATCGTAGAGGGCTACTGTTGAGCCTGGTTCTGCAGTCACTTCAACTGGGTCTTTAGTTCCTGCTTTACCTGTTAGATCTGTCTTAACTTCTGGTTTCGCTGGAGCTGTTGTATCTGTCGCAACTTTTGGTTCACTTACGTCTGATGTATTTCCTGATGGGTCTGTCGCTGTCGCTGTTACATTACCTACTGGAATATCTTTCGTTGGAGTGATTGTTGCTACACCGTTTTTTCATCAGCTGTTGCTTCACCAATCTTGTTGCCATCTTTATCGTAGAGGGCTACTGTTGAGCCTGGTTCTGCAGTCACTTCAACTGGGTCTTTAGTTCCTGCTTTACCTGTTAGATCTGTCTTAACTTCTGGTTTCGCTGGAGCTGTTGTATCTGTCGCAACTTTTGGTTCACTTACGTCTGATGTATTTCCTGATGGGTCTGTCGCTGTCGCTGTTACATTACCTACTGGAATATCTTTCGTTGGAGTGATTGTTGCTACACCGTTTTCATCAGCTGTTGCTTCACCAATCTTGTTGCCATCTTTATCGTAGAGGGCTACTGTTGAGCCTGGTTCTGCAGTCACTTCAACTGGGTCTTTAGTTCCTGCTTTACCTGTTAGATCTGTCTTAACTTCTGGTTTCGCTGGAGCTGTTGTATCTGTCGCAACTTTTGGTTCACTTACGTCTGATGTATTTCCTGATGGGTCTGTCGCTGTCGCTGTTACATTACCTACTGGAATATCTTTCGTTGGAGTGATTGTTGCTACACCGTTTTCATCAGCTGTTGCTTCACCAATCTTGTTGCCATCTTTATCGTAGAGGGCTACTGTTGAGTCCCTGGTTCTGCAGTCACTTCAACTGGGTCTTTAGTTCCTGCTTTACCTGTTAGATCTGTCTTAACTTCTGGTTTCGCTGGAGCTGTTGTATCTGTCGCAACTTTTGGTTCACTTACGTCTGATGTATTTCCTGATGGGTCTGTCGCTGTCGCTGTTACATTACCTACTGGAATATCTTTCGTTGGAGTGATTGTTGCTACACCGTTTTCATCAGCTGTTGCTTCACCAATCTTGTTGCCATCTTTATCGTAGAGGGCTACTGTTGAGCCTGGTTCTGCAGTCACTTCAACTGGGTCTTTAGTTCCTGCTTTACCTGTTAGATCTGTCTTAACTTCTGGTTTCGCTGGAGCTGTTGTATCTGTCGCAACTTTTTGGTTCACTTACGTCTGATGTATTTCCTGATGGGTCTGTCGCTGTCGCTGTTACATTACCTACTGGAATATCTTTCGTTGGAGTGATTGTTGCTACACCGTTTTTCATCAGCTGTTGCTTCACCAATCTTGTTGCCATCTTTATCGTAGAGGGCTACTGTTGAGCCTGGTTCTGCAGTCACTTCAACTGGGTCTTTAGTTCCTGCTTTACCTGTTAGATCTGTCTTAACTTCTGGTTTCGCTGGAGCTGTTGTATCTGTCGCAACTTTTTGGTTCACTTACGTCTGATGTATTTCCTGATGGGTCTGTCGCTGTCGCTGTTACATTACCTACTGGAATATCTTTCGTTGGAGTGATTGTTGCTACACCGTTTTTCATCAGCTGTTGCTTCACCAATCTTGTTGCCATCTTTATCGTAGAGGGCTACTGTTGAGCCTGGTTCTGCAGTCACTTCAACTGGGTCTTTAGTTCCTGCTTTACCTGTTAGATCTGTCTTAACTTCTGGTTTCGCTGGAGCTGTTGTATCTGTCGCAACTTTTTGGTTCACTTACGTCTGATGTATTTCCTGATGGGTCTGTCGCTGTCGCTGTTACATTACCTACTGGAATATCTTTCGTTGGAGTGATTGTTGCTACACCGTTTTCATCAGCTGTTGCTTCACCAATCTTGTTGCCATCTTTATCGTAGAGGGCTACTGTTGAGCCTGGTTCTGCAGTCACTTCAACTGGGTCTTTAGTTCCTGCTTTACCTGTTAGATCTGTCTTAACTTCTGGTTTCGCTGGAGCTGTTGTATCTGTCGCAACTTTTGGTTCACTTACGTCTGATGTATTTCCTGATGGGTCTGTCGCTGTCGCTGTTACATTACCTACTGGAATATCTTTCGTTGGAGTGATTGTTGCTACACCGTTTTCATCAGCTGTTGCTTCACCAATCTTGTTGCCATCTTTATCGTAGAGGGCTACTGTTGAGCCTGGTTCTGCAGTCACTTCAACTGGGTCTTTAGTTCCTGCTTTACCTGTTAGATCTGTCTTAACTTCTGGTTTCGCTGGAGCTGTTGTATCTGTCGCAACTTTTGGTTCACTTACGTCTGATGTATTTCCTGATGGGTCTGTCGCTGTCGCTGTTACATTACCTACTGGAATATCTTTCGTTGGAGTGATTGTTGCTACACCGTTTTCATCAGCTGTTGCTTCACCAATCTTGTTGCCATCTTTATCGTAGAGGGCTACTGTTGAGCCTGGTTCTGCAGTCACTTCAACTGGGTCTTTAGTTCCTGCTTTACCTGTTAGATCTGTCTTAACTTCTGGTTTCGCTGGAGCTGTTGTATCTGTCGCAACTTTTGGTTCACTTACGTCTGATGTATTTCCTGATGGGTCTGTCGCTGTCGCTGTTACATTACCTACTGGAATATCTTTCGTTGGAGTGATTGTTGCTACACCGTTTTCATCAGCTGTTGCTTCACCAATCTTGTTGCCATCTTTATCGTAGAGGGCTACTGTTGAGCCTGGTTCTGCAGTCACTTCAACTGGGTCTTTAGTTCCTGCTTTACCTGTTAGATCTGTCTTAACTTCTGGTTTCGCTGGAGCTGTTGTATCTGTCGCAACTTTTTGGTTCACTTACGTCTGATGTATTTCCTGATGGGTCTGTCGCTGTCGCTGTTACATTACCTACTGGAATATCTTTCGTTGGAGTGATTGTTGCTACACCGTTTTTCATCAGCTGTTGCTTCACCAATCTTGTTGCCATCTTTATCGTAGAGGGCTACTGTTGAGCCTGGTTCTGCAGTCACTTCAACTGGGTCTTTAGTTCCTGCTTTACCTGTTAGATCTGTCTTAACTTCTGGTTTCGCTGGAGCTGTTGTATCTGTCGCAACTTTTTGGTTCACTTACGTCTGATGTATTTCCTGATGGGTCTGTCGCTGTCGCTGTTACATTACCTACTGGAATATCTTTCGTTGGAGTGATTGTTGCTACACCGTTTTTCATCAGCTGTTGCTTCACCAATCTTGTTGCCATCTTTATCGTAGAGGGCTACTGTTGAGCCTGGTTCTGCAGTCACTTCAACTGGGTCTTTAGTTCCTGCTTTACCTGTTAGATCTGTCTTAACTTCTGGTTTCGCTGGAGCTGTTGTATCTGTCGCAACTTTTTGGTTCACTTACGTCTGATGTATTTCCTGATGGGTCTGTCGCTGTCGCTGTTACATTACCTACTGGAATATCTTTCGTTGGAGTGATTGTTGCTACACCGTTTTTCATCAGCTGTTGCTTCACCAATCTTGTTGCCATCTTTATCGTAGAGGGCTACTGTTGAGCCTGGTTCTGCAGTCACTTCAACTGGGTCTTTAGTTCCTGCTTTACCTGTTAGATCTGTCTTAACTTCTGGTTTCGCTGGAGCTGTTGTATCTGTCGCAACTTTTTGGTTCACTTACGTCTGATGTATTTCCTGATGGGTCTGTCGCTGTCGCTGTTACATTACCTACTGGAATATCTTTCGTTGGAGTGATTGTTGCTACACCGTTTTTCATCAGCTGTTTGCTTCACCAATCTTGTTGCCATCTTTATCGTAGAGGGCTACTGTTGAGCCTGGTTCTGCAGTCACTTCAACTGGGTCTTTAGTTCCTGCTTTACCTGTTAGATCTGTCTTAACTTCTGGTTTCGCTGGAGCTGTTGTATCTGTCGCAACTTTTGGTTCACTTACGTCTGATGTATTTCCTGATGGGTCTGTCGCTGTCGCTGTTACATTACCTACTGGAATATCTTTCGTTGGAGTGATTGTTGCTACACCGTTTTCATCAGCTGTTGCTTCACCAATCTTGTTGCCATCTTTATCGTAGAGGGCTACTGTTGAGCCTGGTTCTGCAGTCACTTCAACTGGGTCTTTAGTTCCTGCTTTACCTGTTAGATCTGTCTTAACTTCTGGTTTCGCTGGAGCTGTTGTATCTGTCGCAACTTTTTGGTTCACTTACGTCTGATGTATTTCCTGATGGGTCTGTCGCTGTCGCTGTTACATTACCTACTGGAATATCTTTCGTTGGAGTGATTGTTGCTACACCGTTTTTCATCAGCTGTTGCTTCACCAATCTTGTTGCCATCTTTATCGTAGAGGGCTACTGTTGAGCCTGGTTCTGCAGTCACTTCAACTGGGTCTTTAGTTCCTGCTTTACCTGTTAGATCTGTCTTAACTTCTGGTTTTAGCTGGGGCTGTGGTGTCTTTTGCAGGTGTAACCAAGTATGCTGCTGCAATCTTGTCTGTTGATCCATCAGGATAAGTGATTGTAAGGTTACCCTTTTTCATCTACACTGTATTGTGATTCTGCTGGAAGATTTGGGTTCGCAGTTTTAACTGAGTTGATGATCTTGCTCTTTTCATCTTCAGAAACGTTGTTAGGATTTGCAATATCTACTCTTGTACCTGCAGCTGGATCATACTTTTTAGTGGTTTCAAGAACTGTGACAGTAATTGTTCGTTGAATTACTGCTCTCTGATTGCTTGTTGGATTTGGACTTCCTTCAGCTCTAAAGGTAATCGTAGTATCTCCAAGACGTTGGTCCCATGCAACAGTACCTTCTGCTTTGGCATGGCTGCTTGTTATTTTCTTAGATCCATTTTTGTCCAATCCACCCGATGGTAATACCCCTTTTACATTAAGCTGTATCGCTAGTAATCCCAAACCAACGCAAGGCTGTCCCAGCAGCATCACCCTGTTAAAAGTAAGTTTATCTCCACGATGAAGTGTCACCTCAGTCGCATTGGTCATCATTTGCAACTGATAAGGACCTTCAGTCTTCTTCTCGTTCTTATACGAAGTTGGGGTTTTTGTAACTGTAATCGGTGCACTCTTAGCTGACTCACTTCCACCTGCTGGTGTTGAAGTAGCTGTAATTTCTCCTTCTGGAAGGCTGTTTGTAGGATGAACAGTTGCTACACCTTGGTCGTTGGCTACGGCTTCACCGATAACTACACCATCTTTGTTGTAAAGTTTAACAGTTGAACCTGCTGGTGCTTTGATAGTCACATCAGCTGGCGTACTTGCTTTACCTGCCAAATCGTTGACAATTTCCGGACCACTAGTTGCTGGAGTGTCTGGTTTTGATGGTTCTGGTTGTGGTTTTGGTGTTTCTGGTTGTGGTTGTGGTGCTGGAGTCTCTTCTTTTGGAGCTCCTTCAACGTTACGTTTTTGCCATCCTTGAAGACTTGAGTAGCTACCTTCTTGCATGTTAGAGATAACTTGAGCTGTTGTTCCAGCTTTCATATCTTTGTTCAAGGTCAAGTTGATCGTTGAGTAGAACTTACCATCTTCACTTGAAGCAACGCTTGCAAGTGCACTGTTTGAAGAGTTTACTTGCCATTTACCTGGAACAGCATCACGTTTGAGTCCAACTTCTTGCGCCTTGCCATCAGCGTCCGTGAATTGGAAGTAAGCTGCTCCTGCATCGTGTGGTACTTTCAAGGTAACATTTTTTTCACCTTGAACAAGATTATTTTTTTGCTGAGACTTGTCTGATGGGACAATTTCTGAGTGACCTAGAGATACGTTTACATCTGTATCTCCACTTTCTTGACCATTAACGGTTTGGCTTACGCTAATTTTATTTGCAGGAACTAACTGTGCACCACCAGTAACATTGCTGTTCAAACCAATTTCAAGCGGGAATGTCCATCGCCCATCTGCTGCAACTTGAGTTTGTCTAGCAGTTCGGCCATTTACCTTGATATTGATGGTAGCACCTGGCTTACCTGTACCTGTCAACGTTTCATCTGTAGAAGCTACTGTAGGCACTGTAATCGTGTCATTTGTTTGGGTATAGGTGTTGTTGACTCCTGGTTTTGGAGCCAGTCTTGATGAGATATTGACACCGACTGTTGGGAAGTCTGACGTACGATTTTTAACAACTGTTGTACCATCTAACCCATTATTTTCTAGTGTGTTTTTAAGAGGAGCTGTTGCAAAACGAGCAAACAGATTGTGATGGGTCCCGTTTGTAACTACTCTATAAGTCAACGAATCAGGAATTCCTCCACCAATGAGTTTATGATGAGACGCCAAAGCTTTGGAATTTCTCATAGGAGGGAGTTTATCAAAATTTTTATTAACGTAATGATCCTCATCCAGTTTTCCAGCGTTAGGACCACGGTCTATAACAGTAATACTTTCGATGGTGTCGTCCGATGCGACCACCAAGCCAGCAGATTGGTGTCTCTTATGCTGCGGTACAACATTGATTGTCCAAGTTGTTTTGTTTCCATCCACACTGTAGCGAACTGACTGAAACTGCTTGACACCCGCACCAGAAAATTCACCTTCAGCGAGTGAGCCGTCAACTGAACGGTATGCTGCACGTGAACTTAGATCACGTTTCCCTCTTGAACGGACTGGTTCAGCTGGTGTAGCTGTCTCGGTTGCCGCTTCCGTTACTTCTTCAGCTTTAGCTTCAGCTACTTCAGGTTTTTCTTCTGCTGCAACTGCTGTTGATTTTTCTTCTTTGGTAGCAAGCTGAGCTACTGCCTCTTTGAGATTAGCAAGCGCTGTATCTACTTGGTCTTGGCTAGCTTCTACATTTGCCAAAACCTCTTGTGCTTGTTCAAATGCTGTATTTAAGCGTAAAAGAGATTCTTCTGTCTTTCCTGCTTTATCTAGAACTTTGATTTCTTCAACTAACTTCTTCAAAGCCTCTTTATTAGCTGCTTTTGGAGTAGCTTGCTCTGCTACTGCCGGTGTTGCTAGAGCTGGTTCTGTCGTAGAGCACAGCTGGTGTTGTAGCAACCTCTGGCTTGATTTCTGCTGCAGCAGGTGCCGCATAAGTATTGCCAGCCCCATTCTGTGTAGGGGGAACTTCCCCAGTAGTCGAGTTGCTTGCTACAGTAGCTTCTGCCGTGTCTGCATGGACCACTTGAGTAGCTAAGCTAGCCCCGACCGCAAAAACAAGAGAACAACCGAATAGGAAATGCTTTCCTTTTTGATCATTCTCCAGTTCTTTTTGTTCTGCATTTTTACGATTAAAAATACATCACATTTTCTCCTTTTTGGTTTTTAAAAATAGTATGTAAAAAAACATACATTTACTATTATATTTTTGATAGCGGTTTTGTCAATTTATTGATCTTATTTATTGATTTAAATTTATTATTTTCCTTATCTCTATGTCATTTTAAATATTACTATAGTTATCATGTTATAATGCTTTGATAAAAATAAAATTTCCATTTTTCTTCAAGATTACTATAAATGCCATTCTTTTGAATACTTGTAAATAGTATATTAACTTAACACACAGCTAGCTCATCCCTTTTGACGTCAAAAAGTAGAGAACTATGAAAGTAAAGCTTATTAGATACCCATACTCTTCGAAAATCTCTTCAAACCACGTCAGCTTCCATCTGCAACCTCAAAACTAGTGTTTTGAACAACCTGCAACTAGCTCCCTAGTTTGCTCTTTAATGTTCATTGAGTATAAACTATGGTCAAGAAAAAATCATTATCTCTGACCATCTCTTTGAAACATTACGAGCCGTCTAGGGGCCTGCATTTTTCCCTCTTCAAAAAAAGCCCCATACTATCTGGTATTCAGGAATTCCTGCTACAGATAGTATAGAGCTCAAAAAGCAGTTACATAACTGCAACTGCTTTCTATTCTTGCATAGTGTAACCAACACCACGCACTGTTTTAATGTAGCTTTTTTGACCTTTTACATCAAGCTTGCTACGTAGATAACGGATATAGACATCCACGATATTAGTTTCGGTCGCACTTTCATACTTCCAGACACTTTCCAACAACTGCTCACGAGTCAGGACTTTCTTGCTTCCCATAAGAGTGGCCAAGAGGTCATATTCACGACGCGTCAGAGCAATCATCTCCTCGCCACGATAAACGGTATGATGTTCTACATCCATACGCAGATTTCGGTAAGACGTTGGAACCTTCATCTGACTACAGTGTTGGTCGATAAAGTCCCGACCTCGGAAAATCGCTGAAATACGAGCTACCAGATTCTCAATAAGCACTGGCTTATAGATGTAAGAAACGGCAAAGCGTTGGATTGCCTCAATCTGATCTTGCAAGTCTTCGCGATGGTCCAAGACCATGATCACTGAGGCTGGCTTAGTCCGACTCAGCTTGTCTGCAAAATCCTGGGCTGTCATATCCCCCAGATGAGCATTCAATAAAATCAAGTCATAGTCTGTCTGAAGAGCCATGGAGAGGGCTTTTTGCCCCTCCTCAACCTGATCAACTCGGTATTGCTCTTTTTGGAGTTCCAAACTTAAAAAATGAGCTAGATTTCGTTCTTTCTCAAGTAATAAAATCCGTTTCCCCATGGCAGACCTACTTATTTTTCGTCATACCAAGAGTAGTGGAAGGTTCCTTCTTTGTCTTTACGTTGGTAAGTGTGGGCACCAAAGTAGTCACGTTGTGCTTGGATCAAGTTAGCTGGAAGGTCAGCTGAACGGTAGCTATCAAAGTAAGTAATAGCTGCTGAGAAGGTTGGTACTGGCACACCAGCTTGAACTGCAAGAGCTACGATATCACGCACTGCTTGTTGGTACTAGCAGTAACATCCAAGAAGTATTCATCCAAAAGAAGGTTGGCAAGGTCTGCATCACGGTTGTAAGCATCTGTAATCTTTTGCAAGAAACGAGAACGGATGATACAGCCATCACGCCAGATAGATGCGATGTCTGCAAATGGCAAGTTCCAGTTATTTTCTTTAGAAGCTACACGCAATTGCGCAAAACCTTGTGCGTAAGAGATGATTTTTGAGAAGTAAAGGGCTTGACGGATTTTTTCAATCAACTCAGCCTTGTCGCCTTCAAATTTGAAAGCAGCTGGTTTTGGAAGAACCTTGCTAGCATGTACACGTTCTTCTTTGTAAGTTGAGATGTAACGGGCAAATACTGACTCAGTGATGAGTGACAATGGCACACACCAAGGTCAAGTGATGATTGGCTAGTCCATTTACCAGTTCCTTTGTTTCCTGCAGCATCAAGGATGTAGTCTACGATTGGTCCTTCTTGACCTTCATCGTCTTTACGGCTCAAGATGTCAGCTGTGATTTCGATCAAGTAGCTGTCCAATTCACCCTTGTTCCACTCAGTAAAGATTTCAGCCATATCTTCTGCAGAAAGGCCTAGCAAGTGTTGCATCAAGTCATAGCTTTCTGCGATCAATTGCATATCACCATACTCAATACCGTTGTGAACCATTTTCACGTAGTGACCAGCTCCATCAGGACCGATATATGTCACACATGGTTTGCCATCTTCTGGTGCTTTAGCTGAGATTTCTTCAAGAACATCCGCAACCAATTCGTAGGCCTCTTTTTGTCCACCAGGCATGATAGAAGGACCTTCAAGGGCACCTTTTTCACCACCAGAAACCCCAGTACCGATAAAGTTGATACCTGAGTTTGCCAATTCTTCATTACGACGGATTGTATCTTTGTAGAAAGTGTTTCCGCCGTCAATCAAGATATCACCTTTATCAAGGTGTGGAAGAAGGGCTTGGATAGTAGCATCTGTACCAGGTCCAGCTTGAACCATGAGCATGATACGACGAGGTTTTTCGATTGAGTTTACAAAACTTTCAACGTCATAGCTTGGTACAAAGTTCTTTTCAGGATGGCAAGCAATGACATCTTCCGTTTTTTCTTTACTACGGTTGTAGATAGCAACTGTGTAACCACGAGATTCAATATTAAGGGCAAGGTTACGACCCATTACGGCCATACCTACGACACCAAAGTTAGCTTTTGTCATATGACACTCCTCTTGTTTAATTTGTTTTATTTTATCATTTTTACTTTTGAAAAGAAAGAATTTTGTAACGACTGCTTAGTAGTCCAAGTCATCCGCATGTCCAGAACCATTTCCAACAAAGTAGCCTGTCTTACAGTTAAGGGTAAAGAGATAGGTTCCATCTGGCTTATAGAGGTTGTAATAACCATTGCCATTAACAATATTGACACGTTCAAGGATATATTGGTTGCCAGTGATATAACCACGTGAGCGTGAAGTCGCTAGAATTTGTTCCAAGACACCATCCGCAAAATCCCAGGCAGAGTTATTGCTATCATCAACAGCCGATTGATTGAACGGTACACGACTTGACGCTCTCTGGAGGTTAACTCCAGAACCTGATAAACCGCCATGGCTATCATCACGCGCAGAAACTGAATTGTTTGATGAGGCGCTTGAAGACGGACTAGTGTTACTTGTAGTACTCTCTGTAGAAGAATTTGCACTTGCTTGACTAGAACTGCTAGTTTGACTAGAACTTAAGCTAGACGTACTTGTTTGCTGGCTCTTACCAAGGCTGATAGCCTTATTTAGCACTTTATCAATCTCCGTATTCCCAGTTTTGATATCCGTAAATTTAGCATCCGCTTTGGCTTTGGCATTAGTATCCAGAACACCATCAACAATAGCTGGTTTTTCAAATTGTGCATTGACATCTTGAATGGCTTTGATTTGCGTTGCTAGGCTATCATACTTAGATTTGGCAAGTGCATGTTCACGACTACCTTCCAGCTTATCAAGTAAAGTCTTCAGTTGACTCAGTTTATCAAACTGGCTATTCTTCAAAGCCGTTTTGTTGCTATCTGTGTAGAAGGCATCGTATTGGCTATTAAAATCTTCTAAAATAGGCTGAACATTCTGCTCGCTAGACGTTGATTGAGCATTTTGGATTTCCTGTGTTGAGCGAGTAACTTGACGGTAAACATAATAACCAGTCCCAAGGATAAGAACCGCTAGCGCTGCTAGGATCCCGTAAATCACCCATTTCTTCTTACTTTCTCCATCTTCACTATCCGTAACTCGAGAAAGTATTGGAACCTCTTCCCCTTCAAACAATTGTACTTCTTCAGTCTCAAATTCTTCAACAGGGGGAACTTCTGAATCGTGTGTGAATTCTAAATCATCGAACTGATTCAAGTCATCTTCTTGTACTGAGGACTCAACTTCTGTCTCCTCCCGAATCTCTTGGATGAGATCATCCAGACTCTGAGTTTCGACTAATTTTTCCTTTTTGTATTGGCGAGTCGCAAACTTATCTGCCTCAATTTCATCTTTGTGTTGCTTGACATACTTATCTAAAATAGAATCTTCAGGCAAGACCCCTGCTTCCACTTCTTCATTTTTACGAATAGCTTGACCAACTGTTAGCTCTTTTGCTTCATCAAAATCAAATCGCGGTTCTTGGCCTTCTTTTTTATGACGATTCCGTCTTTTCTTACTCATGAGTTTACCTTTCTATTTTAACTCTTGGCGTTTAACACGCTGACCAAAATATTGATACAGATCCACTTTCAAGGTTCCGTTATACAGTTTACGCTTCTTGTCCGCTTGGCTACCATACTTGCTTTCAAAGGCTTCATCACTAGTTAGGATAAACTTGCTCCAGGTTTTTAGCGGTGCAAATACTTGACCCATTTCAGCATAAAGTTTGGTAACACCTGCATCATCTGATAAACGTTCCCCATAAGGCGGATTGGAGATAATCACGCCATTGATTTTATCAGAACGTAAATCCTGCACGCGCATCTGCTTAAAAGTAATGTCTCCTGCAACACCAGCTGCCTGGGCATTGGCCTTAGCAATTTCCACCATACGTGCATCAATATCACAGCCCATGATATCCAGTTCCAGCTCACGATCCACTTTTTTAGCCGCCTCTGTGCGCACTTCTTGAATCAAGCGATCGCTAATCCAGTTCCATTCTTCAAAAGCAAAAGAGCGACGAAGTCCTGGAGCCATCTTTCGAGCAATCATAACTGCCTCAATACAGAAAGTCCCCGAACCACAGGTCGGATCAATCAAAGGCTTATCTGGATACCAGTTAGAGAGTTGTAAAATGGCTGCCGCCATGTTTTCCTTGATAGGAGCGCCACCCTTTTCCGTACGATAACCACGTTTAAAGAGGCTAGACCCGGTCGTATCAATCATGATAGTTGCCACATCTTTGAGAATAGAGACCTCAATCTTAAACTCTGGGCCATTCTCCATCAGAGGAACACCTTCTGGGCGGGCATAGTGTTTCTGCAATTTCTTGACAACAGCTTTCTTAGAAATAGCCTGAACACTCGGCTCATTGTGAAGTTTAGATTTAACACATTTGGCCTTGGAAATAGGGAACCTAGCTCCGAGTGGTAAATAATTTTCCCAATCTAAAGCAAAAACTCCCTGAAACAGCTCTTCAAAAGTCTTAGCTGGGAAAGTTCCTACGATGATCTTGATACGATCTGCTGCCCTAAGCCAGAGGTTGGTTTCAATAATAGCTCTCACGTCTCCTTGAAAACGAACACGTCCATTTTCAACCTGACAATCGTAGCCCAACTCTCGCACTTCTCGTCCCACAACAGCTTCAAGACCTGCTGCCACAGTTGCAATTAAATTAAATTCTTTTTTCATGTTACAGTCTTGCAAGACCTTTCTATATGTCCACTTTAAAAAATGAGGTTGAGAAAATTTCTCAGCCCCAACCTATATGCAATTTTCTATAAGCCATGTTTTGTTCCAGAAGTGACTAGGACCACTTCCTTCGATAATCATCTGTCTACCACTAACAGCTCCAGCTGATAGCAGTCAGAATACTACGTTCGTTTCCGCGTACTCCATGCCCCGACCAAAATTTGGGTTGCTAGCTTGAGGGGTTTACCGCGTTCCACTCTCTCCGTTTCCAGAAAGACTCCGTCACTGTGGCACTTTCAAGCCTACTCTGGCCTATCCAAGGACTTAGCCATTTCAACTGCCGTAACGATTTCTCGTCCCTAGGCTTATGGTTTCGCCTAGCACAAACACTACAGGCATCACAGCCTGTGCTAGCATGGACTTTCCTCATGAGAAGCAACTCTCCTCACGCGATTATCCAAAAATTGCACACCTCAAATAACTACTTAGAAATCTGAGTTATCTAAAATTTGTTTACCAAACACTTCTTTTTCAAGACGATTCAAGCGTTTCAAAATATCAAAATTCGTCATAGAACTTGTAGTTGCCGCTTCAAGGGGTTCTGCTTGAACTGGTGAAGGTTTCGGTTTACGAGCCAGTTCTTCCTTCAAATCCGCAATTTCCTGACGAAGTGACTTGACCAAGGCAGCATAGGTTTCATAATCCTTAATGACATCGTCTAAAAACTCATCAACTTCTACCTTGCTATACCCACGGACTTCACGCCCAAACTCTTGTTCAAAAATATCTTTCGCTGAAAAAATAATACTACCATGTCTCTCTCCATTCTCGCTTGCTAGTATTATTATATAAAAAGCCAAACAAAAATCAAGGTCAAAGCTCAATTTTTCGGAAAAATTTTCCAGCAAGTTCATTTAGCTGATCAAATGTTAATCTCTTTATAAAAATAGTCCTCTTGGTTTTTCATCTTTTTGGTCAAAAATAAGCTAATTTCGTTTCATTTTTCCTCATCATAAAAAAAGATAAGAACTATTCGTATTTTTCCAGTAAAAACTGCTGGTAGTCTCTTAACTGCCACTTGTGTTCATAGCGAGGATAGGCATATTTGACAAAGTCTACCTGCTTAAAACGACTCAGTTTCATCTGATTGCCTTCATTCCAATTTTCCCCATGGGTTTCAAAAGCAAAAATAGTGGCCAACTGGAAATCGTACTCTGTCTTCATCTCCTGAGCAACCTCTAGAACCCAATATTCAAAGCCCAAAGTCCCTGTAAATACAAGCCAAGTCACCCCATCTGCTGCCATAGCTTCTAAATCTTTACGTATCGCTTTTTTAATCAATTTAAGACGAGGATCCTTGTCAGAAAACAAACCCAAATCAAAAGCAGAATAGCCTAAAACCAAAGCTGTAGTCATTTTTAACCCTTCCTGTGCAAATTTATGATATAATAGAGTGATGTTATTGTACCAATAAGGAGAATTATGGTCAACTATCCTCATAAAATTTCATCACAAAAAAGACAAACATCTCTTTCTCAATCCAAAAATTTCGCAAATCGAGGAATGTCTTTTGAAAAGATGATCAATGCTACCAACGACTACTATTTGTCTCAGGGCTTGGCTGTTATACACAAGAAACCAACTCCTATTCAAATCGTACGAGTGGACTATCCACAACGAAGTCGTGCCAAGATTGTTGAAGCCTATTTTCGACAAGCTTCAACGACAGACTATTCTGGCGTTTATAATGGATATTACATCGACTTTGAAGCTAAGGAAACAAAACAAAAACGTGCGATTCCGATGAAAAATTTTCATCCACATCAGATTCAGCATATGGAACAAGTCCTTGCCCAACAAGGAATCTGCTTTTGTCCTTCTTCACTTTTTCTTCCCAGCAAGAAACCTACTTATTGCCGGCATTCGATTTAATTCGCTTCTATCATCAAGATAAGGGACAAAAATCAATGCCACTTGGATACATACGAGAATACGGTTACCAGATAAAACTAGGGGCATTCCCACAAATTCCCTATCTCGATGTTATCAAAGAACATTTACTAGGGTGGTAAACAAGATGAATAAATACATTCTTATGCGAATATTAAAAGTATATTGGAATCTTTTCCTAACTCTCTTTATCGCATTATTTCTATTGGGCGGAGGTGTTTTTCCTCTATTTTTGTGAGCAAACAGCTCCAGCCCTATCAGATAGTAAATTAGTTGCAACAACTTCTAGCAAGATTTATGACAATAATAACGAACTCATTGCCGATCTGGGCTCTGAACGCCGAGTAAACGCTCAGGCCAACGAAATTCCTACTGATTTAGTCAAAGCTATCGTGTCTATCGAAGATCATCGTTTCTTTGACCACAGAGGGATCGATACGATTCGGATTATGGGAGCCTTCTTACGTAACTTACAAAGTAATTCTTTACAGGGGGGATCAACCCTAACCCAACAGTTGATTAAGTTGACCTATTTCTCAACATCAACTTCGGATCAAAACATCTCCCGAAAAGCACAAGAGGCTTGGCTAGCTATCCAATTGGAACAAAAAGCTACCAAACAAGAAATCCTGACCTACTACATCAATAAGGTCTATATGTCAAATGGTAATTATGGAATGCAGACAGCAGCTCAAAATTACTATGGAAAAGATCTAAAGGATCTATCTTTACCACAATTAGCTTTGTTAGCAGGTATGCCTCAGGCCCCCAACCAATACGATCCTTACTCTCATCCGGAAGCAGCACTAGACCGTCGTAATTTAGTTCTTTCAGAAATGAGAGGGCAAGATTACATTAGTGCTGAGCAATATGAAAAAGCCGTCAACACACCTATCACTGATGGTTTACAAAGTCTTAAATCGGCTGCTACTTATCCAGCATATATGGATAACTATCTAAAAGAGGTTATTGAACAAGTAGAGCACGAAACTGGATATAATCTTCTTACTACTGGGATGGAAGTCTACACAAATGTAGACAAGGGAATTCAACAACGACTTTGGGATATTTACAATACAGATGAGTATGTCTCTTATCCAGATAATGACCTTCAAGTAGCCTCAACTATCGTTGATACTTCCAATGGTAAAGTCATCGCTCAACTTGGAGCACGTCACCAAGCAAGTAACGTTTCATTTGGTACCAACCAAGCTGTGGAAACCAACCGTGACTGGGGATCAACCATGAAACCAATCACTGATTATGCACCAGCCTTAGAATACGGTGTATATGATTCAACTGCAACTACTGTCCACGATATTCCTTATAACTATCCTGGTACAACTACTCCTGTTTACAACTGGGATCGAGCATATTTTGGTAATATTACTCTGCAATATGCCCTTCAACAATCTCGTAACGTACCTGCCGTTGAAACACTAAATAAGGTTGGTTTAGATAGAGCCAAAAGTTTCCTAAATGGTTTGGGAATCGACTATCCAAGTATTCACTACTCAAATGCCATTTCAAGTAATACTACTGAATCTAGAAAACAGTACGGTGCAAGCAGTGAAAAAATGGCTGCGGCTTACGCTGCATTCGCTAATGGTGGTATCTACCATAAACCAATGTACATCAATAAGATCGTCTTTAGTGATGGTAGTGAAAAGGAATTCTCGGATGCCGGTACAAGGGCTATGAAAGAGTCTACTGCCTATATGATGACTGAAATGATGAAGACAGTCTTAACCTCTGGAACAGGTTACAATGCCTACCTTCCTGGAATCCCTCAAGCAGGTAAAACAGGTACTTCTAACTATACAGATGAAGAAATCGAAAATCATATTAAGATAAATCAACTTGTAGCACCAGATGAACTCTTTGTCGGTTATACTCGTAAGTATTCAATGGCCGTTTGGACAGGTTATACCAACCGCCTCACTCCAATTGTAGGTGATGGTCTTACAGTTGCTGCTAGAGTCTATCGTAGCATGATGAGCTACCTTGCACAAAATAACCATCCTGGAGATTGGACAATGCCTGAGGGACTATATAGAAACGGGCAGTTCGTATTCCAAAATGGAGCCAGAAATACATTAAATACTCCTGACACACAGCAAACACAATCAGAAGTAGAGAATCCCTCTACCACAAATGAAAATACAACTACACAAGTACCACCTACTCCTGGTCAACAATCAAATAATCCTGCTCCAACGAATCCAAATCAGGGACAGCCTGGCCAACAAATCCAACAACAACCACAGGCCCCTCAATTTCAACAACCACAACAGTAAATACGAAAAATCCTGAGAGTTAGAAATTCTCAGGATTTTTTTACTACAAGATAGCTAATACTCAACGAAAATCAAAGAGCAAACTAGGAAACTAGCCGCAGGTTGCTCAAAACAGTGTTTTGAGGTTGCAGATGGAAGCTGACGGGGTTTGAAGAGATTTTAGAAGAATATAAAGGAGTCAGCTACAAACCAACTCCCTTACCCTTATTTTACATGTTTTGCAAGGTCTTCTTGCGCTTTTTTATTGGATTCTTCTTTTTCTTTCATCCATTTATCTTGGGCTTTTTGGTATTCATCTACAGTGACTGCCTTATCTTGAAGTTCCAAGTATTTGTATAGGAGTGGATCACTTGTCCCCTTGTTACCAGAGAAGGCAAACGGCATCGTAAATGGTACCATCTTAGACAAAATTGGGCGACCAGTAAGTGTTGTTGTTGGGATAATCAAGGCACTATCTGTCAACCAAGCTTGGGCTGTAGCATATTTATCATATCGTTTTACTACATCTGTTGTCTCATTTCCAGCTTCAGTTACTAATTTCTCATAGTCGTTTAGACCTACAGTTTTAGCTGCAGCATTATCTGTACCAGAATCGAAGCCAAGGTAGGTTTTAGTGTTTTCACCAACTGATGGTTTGATAATATCGAGATAAGTTGATGGATCCGCAAAGTCTGGAGACCAACCAACATTATCTGAAATATCCCAATCTTCCCCAGCTGCTGTTTCAGCAAAGTAGGTAATATTCAAGACTTCATCTTTTTGTAGTTGTTGAATATCAATTACGACATTATCTGTACCCAAGGTTTCTTCAACCGATTGTTTGAAAGATTGAACACGTTGAACTTTTGTAGTTGCTGTCTGGTCAACTGGCATATCCAAATGAATTGGGAAGGTCACGCCTTCTGCCTGTAAAGCTGACTTAGCCTTGGCAAATTCGGCCTTGGCTTTTTCTGGATTGTAGAGACCATCTTGTGCATCAGCCAGATTAACATCCTTCCATTCTTCCCCATAGGTTACTAATTTTTCTTTGACCATATCGTCAAAGTTTTTCCCATCTGCTTGAACAAATGTTGGTGGCACAAAGAGATTACGCAAGATTTTGCTTGCACCACTGGCACCGTTCACTTGTGAAGCATATGCTGTACGATCAAAACCAAAGGCAATAGCCTGACGGAAATCCTTGTTTAAGAGAGCCTTTTTAGTAGATGTCTTTTGTTCGTCGCTAGTCTTAGAAGTATATTTATAGGACTGACGATCAATATTTGTTCCTACTAGATACGTAGTCGAGTCTTGTTGAGTATAGACAATATTGTCTTTCATACTCTTCTCAAGCTCTGCGAAAACTTGCACTTGTTGGATAGAGACGAGCTGCTGTAAAGCTTCCATCCTTAAAGTTTTCTGCTGGTTTGCTGGTATCTTGACCATCCCAGAATGACAATTTAATCTTGTCAACATGAACATTGTCCTTATCCCAGTAGTTAGGATTTTTCGCAAATTCAACGGAAGATTTAGCCACAAGAGATTTTAACAAATAAGGACCATTATACAAGATACTGCTTGGATCCGTAGCTTTGGCAAAATCATCCCCTTTTGAGTTCAAAAACTCTTCATTGACTGGCGCAAGTACACCCATAGTTGTTTTAGAATTCCAAAAAGTTTCAGGTTTGTTCAAGGTGTATTGGACTGTTTGATCGTCAAGAGCTTTAATCCCGACTTGAGCAAAGTCTGTGGTCTCACCTTTTGCATAGGCATCTAGACCTTTGATTGAATCTTGTACCAAGTAAAGGGCTTGTGATTTCTTATCTGTTGCATATTTAAGACCTGTCACAAAGTCCTGTGCCTTAACAGGAGCATACTCTTCACCTTCTGCAGTATACCACTTGGCATCCTGACGAATCTTATAAGTATAAGTCAAGCCATCCTTAGAAACTGACCAGTCTTCTGCCATAGAGGGAATAAGATTCCCATAGCGGTCATTTTCAAGTAATCCATCAATGACATTACTAGTAATGTTTGAAGTAGCTGCCTTACTGGTTGTTAAATAGTTAAGATTATCTGGATCTGTCTCGTAGGTAAATGCAAAGGTCTGCTCACCTTTAGTAGCTGAACCACCAGAACAAGCCGCTAAGACACCAGCTGCTAATAAAGTGACTCCCGCAAGAGCCAATACTTTTCTTGTTTTCATAGTCTTCTCCTTTGTTTTTCTATCCATTATAGACCCTTTTTAAAGTCCTGTCAATATAATTTTTCTGAATTTTTAGAAAATTATTTTTAAACAAAAACTTTTGCAAAAATATGAATATTATCAAAAATCCCTCAACTACATCACATAGTCAAGGAATTTTTAATACTTTTATAAATGAGAACTGGTGATCAATTTTTACTTATTTAATCTAACTCATTTCTTACACACTGTAAAAGCTGCTCCAATTACTTGGTGCATATCGTAATAACGATAGTGTCCTAAACGACCACCAAAGATAACATTCCCTTGCTCATCGGCCAATTTTTTATACGATTTATACAAATGATTATTACGATCATTATTAACTGGATAATAAGGCTCATCACCTTTTTCCCATGTTTTGGAATGTTCTTTAGTAATGATAGTCTTTGCTTGACTCCCAAACTCAAAATGTTTGTGTTCAATAATGCGAGTATATGGGGTATCAGCATCCGTATAGTTCACAACTGCATTTCCTTGGTAATTTTCCATATCCAAGGTCTCGTTTTCAAAACGAAGACTACGGTACTCTAGTTCACCTAATTTATAATCAAAGAATTCATCAATCATACCAGTAAAGACAATCTTAGGGAAGTCTTTCATATATTGTTCTTTATTGGCAAAGAAATCAACATTTGTTTCTACATCAATATTTTCATGATCTAACATTTTTTCAACTATTTGAGTGTAACCACCAATTGGAATCCCTTGATAGGTATCATTAAAATAGTTGTTATCATAGGTTAAGCGTACTGGGCAAACTGCAAATGATAAAAGGCTGGAAGTTCCGTAGTTGGTTTTTCCCCACTGTTTCTCTGTATAATCTTTGATTAATTTTTCGTGAGATATCTGTACCTACAAGAGATATAGCCTGTTCTTCCAGATTTTTCAGGAGTTTTGCCCTTTAAAACTGCTCGTTGTTCCTCAATCTTAGCTTGTGCTTCTGCTGGCGTTACAACTCCCCAAAGTTTATTGAAGGTATTCATATTGAAAGGAAGGTTATAAATCTCACCCTTATAATTTTGCAACTGGGGAGTTTGTGTAACGGTTAAACTCCGCAAACTGATTTACATAATCCCAGATTTCCTTATCAGAAATATGGAAAATATGAGCACCATACTGATGAACTTGAATCCCTTCCTCTTCACGAGTATAGATATTACCCGCGATATGATTTCGTTTTTCAATGACTTTTACTTTTTTTCCTTTTAAGGCTGCTTCATGGGCAAAAACTGCACCAAAAAGACCAGCACCAACGATAAGATAATCGTACATCTTATGCCCCTTTGAAGTTCATTATCTGTCTCTTTTATTAGACTAGGAAATCATTCTACTACTTATCTCACTTCTTGTTTATAAAATTCTTTCAAGGCATCTTGCCAAGTTGGAATGGCAAATCCAGTAGCTTTAGCTTTAGCAAGGCTCATTGTTGAGTTTAGCGGACGTTTAGCTTTGGCTGGAAATTGACTTGAGTCTACCGGCTTGATTTCCACATCTGTATCTTTCAAAATTTCAACTGCAAAATCATACCAAGTTGTATCATCTGTCGCATCATTTGACAAATGATAATAACCAAATTCCTTGCGATTTTCAGCTAGGTAGGTCATAAATTCAGCCAAAGTACGAGTCCAAGTCGGACGACCATGCTGGTCATTTACAACTGTTAAAGTCTTATGAGTTTTCGCAAGATTTTGCATGGTAAAAACGAAGTTTTTGCCATAATTTCCAAATACCCAGGCGGTACGGATAATATAGAAGTTAGAAACGTATTTTTCTACAAGTTCCTCTCCCATACGCTTAGTCCGACCATATTCAGTTTGAGGATCTGGTTTGTCATCAACTTCCCACTCTTGTCCAACTGGTTTCTTACCATCAAAGACATAGTCCGTAGAAATATAAACTAGAGTTGCACCATGCTTTTCAGATGCTTTGGCGACATTTTCTGTACCCGTAACATTGATAGCAAAGTCCAATTCTTTCCCTTCATCCTCTGCTGCATCAACAGCGGTGTAGGCTGCACAATGGTAGACTAAAGTCGGTTTCACCTCTTCAAAAACTTTCTCAACCATTTCTGCATCTGTAATGTCCATCTCAGCCACATCTACTGCAACGTATTCTTCATTACGCTCATCCAATAAATAGCGAAGTTCCGTTCCTAATTGGCCATTTGCTCCTGTAATTAAAATCATATCTATACCTTTCTAATTTGCAACTCTTCCCAATATAGCAATAAAAAGCAGCGATTTCCTGCTTTTTATACTGTAATAATCTCCTGAGTCTTGGCATAATTGGCTTCAACAGCTTCTTTCTCTGCTTTCCACCAGTCTTGGTTGTCTGTGTACCACTTAATAGTCTCTTTGAGACCAGCTTCAAAGTTGGTAAATTCAGGTTTCCATCCCAACTCATCACGGAGCTTACTTGCATCAATCGCATAACGAAGATCATGTCCTGCACGGTCAGTTACATGATCATAAGCATCCATCAGTTGTCCCATTTCCTTAGGATAAGTTCCAACACTTCCTTGTTATTCTTCTCGCCATCAGCCCCCAATCAAATAGGTTTCTCCGATTTCCCCTTTTGTCAAGATTGTCCAAACTCCTGAAGAATGATCATTGGTATGAATCCAGTCACGAACGTTCTTACCTTCACCATAAAGTTTTGGCTTAATTCCACTTAGGATGTTGGTAATCTGCCGTGGGATAAATTTTTCAATGTGTTGATAAGGACCGTAGTTATTTGAGCAGTTGGAAATCGTTGCCTTGACACCAAATGATCGTACCCAGGCTTTGACAATCAAGTCTGAAGCTGCTTTAGTTGATGAGTAAGGAGAGCTTGGATTGTATTTGGTTTCAGCGGTAAATTTCTCACCTGCTCCTTCACCATGGCCTGGCAAGTCCTCACGTAGAGGAAGATCACCATAGACTTCGTCTGTTGACACATGGTGAAAACGAATGTCGTATTTACGAGCCGCTTCCAAGAGTGTATAAGTCCCGATGAAGTTGGTGTGGATAAAGGGGCTCGGATCATTAAGTGAGTTGTCATTGTGACTTTCCGCTGCATAGTGAACGATAGCATCTGCTTGAGCAGCCAACTTGTCTACTAACTCCGCATCAGCAATGTCACCAACAACTAACTCAACACGATCACCCAAAATTTCCTCAATATTAGCGCGATTTCCAGCATAAGTTAACTTGTCCAAGACTGTCACGTGAACATCTGGAAAATTCTTGTAAACATAGTGGACAAAGTTGGAACCGATAAAACCAGCTCCACCCGTCACGATAATTTTTTTATATTCAGTCATATTCTTCCCTTTTTACAAATCTTCTTTTTTCAAAGGTTTTACATCCTTAAGTGAGTGGATGATTTTTATCAGCTTCTGAAACCTCTGCTTCTGCAAGATTTTCCCATGCGATGCCAAGAGATGGATCAGCGTAGTTCACAAAGGCATACTTGGGTTTGAGTTCGAGAGCCCAGTAGTCATTGACCAGATAACTATAAGAAACTGTATCTGATAGGACTTGAAAACCATTAGCTACACCACGGGGAACAAAGATACCCTTACTCGCATCAATTACTGTTTGATAGGTATTTCGAGGTTTCTCCTTCAGTAGATCAACCCAAGAACCCAGAACTCTCCCTCCGTCTGCTACAGAGATGTACTTATCCCAAGGTTCTGCGTGTAGGCCACGGAGAACATTTTTACGTGAGAAGGATACATTGTTTTGCAATTTTCCATCTGCAAAGAAAGACTCAGGAAAACCAAGTGGGAGCATTTTTTCCTTTTGGAAATTTTCTTTAAACCAGCCACGATTATCTCCATGCACAGGGATATCAAACTCCAGCATACCTGGAATTGCATCAACCTTGCGTGCCGCAAGCGTCTTACCGAAAAAATTGTCTGTCATCTATGCTTCTCCAATCAAACGGAGCAAATACTGCCCGTATTCATTTTTCTTAAGTGGTTGGGCTAAGGCCAAGACATCTTCGCGACTGATATAGCCCATGCGGTAAGCAATTTCTTCCAAGTTTGCTACCTGAACATTTTGCATCCGTTGCACTGTTTCGATGTACTGTGAAGCCTCTAGTAAACTTTCATGAGTTCCAGTATCCAACCAAGCAAAGCCACGTCCCATAACCTCAACGGACAAATCTCCACGATCTAGGTAAGCCTTGTTAACGTCTGTAATTTCCAATTCACCACGAGGGCTTGGTTTAATACTTTTGGCAATCCCTACTACATCATTATCATAGAAATAGAGTCCTGTAACTGCATAGTTTGAACGAGGGTGTTCTGGCTTTTCTTCGATAGAAATAGCATTCATATCCTCATCAAACTCAACTACACCAAATCTTTCAGGATCCTTCACTTGGTAGCCAAAAACAGTTGCCCCTGAATCCTTACTTGCTGCCTTTTGTAGCATCTTAGAAAGACCAGGCCCATGGTAGATATTGTCGCCTAAGATTAGCGCAACGCTATCATCACCAATAAACTCTTCCCCAATGATAAAGGCTTGTGCCAAACCATCTGGACTTGGTTGCTCTGCATAAGAAAGTTTAATACCAAACTCATATCCGTCTTGAAGAAGCTCTTTAAAACGAGGCAAATCTTGAGGAGTTGAGATTATCAAAATATCCCTAATCCCAGCCAACATCAATGTTGAAAGTGGATAGTAAATCATCGGTTTATCATAAACCGGCATTAGTTGTTTTGATGCGGCTCGAGTCAAAGGATATAAACGTGTCCCCGAACCACCCGCGAGAATAATACCTTTCATAATAAGTAACCTTTCTTCGTTGTTTTTCAATTACTAAATTCTTTCTCCACAACCTCAAGTGCTCGCTCAATCACCACATGCATATCGTAGTATTTATAATCTGCTAAACGCCCACAGAAGATAATCTTATCATTCTTTGAAGCTTCCTCCTGGTACTTAGCAAATATAGCATTATTTTTCTCGTCATTGATAGGATAGTAAGGCTCGTCCCCACGCTTCCAGTCAGCTGGATATTCACGCGTGATAACTGTCTTTGGCTGCGTTCCATATTCGAAATGCTTGTGTTCGATGATACGAGTATAAGGGATCTGACGCTCTGTATAATTCACCACAGCATTCCCTTGACAATTTTCCTCATCCAAAATTTCATGCTCAAAGCGAAGGCTACGGTATTCTAACTCCCCATGTTTGTAGTCAAAATATTGGTCTATCATTCCTGTGAAGACAACTTTTTCAGCTGATGCTTCTAACTCTTCACGGTGAGCAAAGAAATCAACACCAAGCTCAACTTCAACGTCTTTAAGCATGTTTTCGATGATGACATTATAACCACCGATTGGAATTCCTTGGTAACGGTCGTTAAAGTAGTTATTATCGAAGGTCAAGCGAACTGGAAGACGTTTAATGATAAATGGTGGAAGGTCTGTTGCAGAACGTCCCCATTGCTTTTCTGTATAACCCTTGATCAATTTTTCATAAATATCCGGACCAATCAGCTTGATAGCTTGTTCTTCCAAGTTCTTGGGCTCAATGTCTTTCATGTCAGCCGTTTGCTCTGCAATCTTATCCTTGACTTCTTGAGGAGTCTTGGTTCCCCACATAGCGTAGAAGGTATTCATGTTAAAGGGAAGATTGTAAAGGCTCCCCTTGTAGTTAGCCACCGGTGAGTTAATGTAGTTATTGAACTCTGCAAACTGGTTAACATAATCCCAAACTTTTTGTTTGATGTATGGAAAATGTGAGCTCCGTGCTTGTGGATATTGATTCCTTCAACATTTTCACAGTAGATATTTCCACCGATGTGATCGCGCTTGTCAATCACTTTTGCTTTTTGCACGTTTTGTAGCTTCGTGTGCGAAGGTGCTCAGACAAACCAGCACCAACGATAAGATAATCGTACATAGTTAACTCCTATTAATAATTTATAATTTAACGATTCGACTTAAATAGGAATTTTTCAACAATATTCCAACTACAATGAAACTAATGCTTAACGTGAAGATGACAAAAAGCAAATGTGCTCCTGCAAAACTGAATCCTACTAGTTTCTCCCACATCTTCATAATAGTATGTATAATAAAAACTCCCATTGTTTGATTAGAAAAGCTGATAATCCATCTGTTCTTATCTGTATTTAAATCAAACGTGAGTACAGTCAAAAAGTTCCTAAACTTACAGCTTTTACAAGAATACTATCATAAAAATATTCAGCAAAAAGATTATGATGAATATCCTTCGCTATCATAAACAAGATTAACGGTGAAGTAAATAGTAAAAACTACGGTGATTACTTTCATCCAACTCTTAAAACATTTTTTAGAATATCCAAATTAAATTGAGCGATAAAACCACCTAAAATATAATAGAAAAAAACCAAGTCCATAATCTAAACGTTTGTATAATATAAAACTGCACCGGCAATTTGACAAAATAGTTTGTCAGCTCAAACATCAAACCAATAATTACTAGGAGAGTTAAAAATAAATAAATATCTATTTTTGAATTTAGAAACTTTTTCAAAATAGGTAAACACAAGTAAATAATTATTAGAGCACCAAAAACCAAAATTGGAAAAAATATCCTTTTTGTATCAAAAGGTCTAAAATTATTCTTATAGGATTTTTAGAAAATCTCTCTTATATATCCAAATTATTAAAGACCAAATTGATGCTGTTATAAAAATCCAGTTTACCTTCTGCGGGATGTATGAATAGCTAATCTTATTCCTGCCCAATAGTAAATAGCCATTTACCATAAAATAGAGGAATTGAATAGGTGCCTAAGTAATATAAATATGTTAAATAATTCCAAGATTCAGTTTCTTTAAATCCTGATATTGTAGTATGGAGTAATACAACTCCTATACAAAGCCATAATTTTAAGGAAATCTAAGTTTATATTCCGTATTTTCTTCATTTCGATCGTTCTCCTATTATTTGTTTTATTTCACCCATATTTACTACTTTAAGACATATTACTGCGATAAAATAAATCAATCCTCCAAGCACCGCATGAGACTAAAACATTTAGAGTTGGTGAAAAATGTATAACTGTTTTTGAAGCTAGCAAAAATTCCATACATGATAGCTGATGCTAGGACAATTTTTATCATAGATCCGATAATAGGAACTTCTTTTAGGTATCTGCGAGTAAAGTATAATTGGATCGCCCATACTAGCGCCTCTGTCAAAACAGAAACAATGGCTGCTCCGATATATCCAAGCTTAGGAAGGAATAGTAAATTCAAACCTACACTGATAATTGCGGGAGCTGTTGTTGAAATCATGAATTCTTTATTTTGATTGTGAGGTATCAGTATCTGAATTCCCATGATATTGGTCCAACCGATAAAGAACATACGGAATATCATAATGGCGATTGCATAACGTGCATCTTGAAAATCTTTCCCAAGGAAAAATTGAACAAAATCATCATTAACAATCAGAATCCCTGCCATAATAGGAAAAATTACTAAGTTATAAATCAGGAAGGACATCTCATGCATTTTATTGACTGCTTTGTGGTCACCTGTTGCTAACAAATGCGAAACACGTGGCAACATAACGCTTCCCAAGGAAGTTACCAAGGTCAGAAGGATATTTACCAACTTTAGAGCCTGGTCATAAATCCCTACATCTTTTGTAGAAGCTAAGACTCCAAGCATGGTACGATCTAGAGTAACATACAAGGAGATTGCCACTTGCGGAAGGAACAATAATATGACAGGTTTCAAATGATGTCTAGCATATTCTATGTCAAAATGCGAGTCTACCGATAAACTCCCGAGCAGGTAACCACATCAGATTTGCCCCAAAAAGTTCAAATATGGTTAGCAAAAAAACATAGAATATGGGTCATTTGCAGATTTGATAAAGAGGAAGATTGAAATGACTCCAACGAGCTTGACCGTGATATTTCGAACAGTAATCTTTCGAAAATCCTCCAACCCTTGAAAGAGCCAGGAAATGTCTAAACCTTTTGAAACTAAACTCAAGCCTAGAATGTAGGCTACTGGATTTTTGCATAAAGGGAAGAGTCAGACAAAGAAAGAGCATACAAGGACATAGAAAGAACTGTTGCACCTAATTGCAGAAGTAGATTCCCAAAAGTTTTTTCAATTTCCTTGCGATGCTCAGAAAATGACTATAGTTCCATAATTAGCAACTCCTAGCGTCGCCAAAAAGGATAAAATAGATGACAATGGAATTGAAATAGCCGTAGGTCCCTAGGTCATCTGAACTAAAAACCCCGTGTCACATAGGGAGTAGTGATAATCGGCAAGATAATCACCAGAAACTGGTAGGAGAAGATTGTAGGGCGTAATTTTTAACACTTTCATAAGGATGTAACTCGTCTTAATCTTTCTTTTTAACTGGACTTAACTCATTTTATTCAATTTTGTTATCTGGATTCATAATAAACAATCTACTGATGAATAAAATTAATGGAAGTAACGAAGGACCAACATTTGAGGATCAAACATTCCATGGATAATCATAATCCTAAACGAGGCAAGTACGATATCTTTTCGAATGGACACAAAAATAACGCATCACTTTTGTCAATGCAAACAACATAAATGCACTGACAATCAAGCCATCAATAACCAATAATTGAACAAAAGAGCTATCAATATAATTATAATTACTAGCGAAATTCCCAAATATATCTAACGTAGAAAAAGAAATTCGTTGCCCAAACAAATGAACTCCAAAATTTTTGAAAACCTTCTACACTAAAGCCGTAGTCGATTGTGAGTGAATTCATCAACGAAAGTGGAAGAGATTCCCAGATGAATAAAAACAGAAATACAAGATAATCGCTAAAAGCTAAAATAAAACCGTTCTGCACAAGTGTCTTTTGTCCAGAAACTTCCAATGATTAACTTTTTTAAAGATTTTAATACTAAATAAAGCATAGGTTAGTATCAAAATACTTAAGTAAAATGGACTAGATGTTGAAGTTTGTTGGTACATATAAATCGTGAGTCAAAGAGTAAGGCCAACAATTCAAGGTAAGAAATCTTCTTCCCTCTAAACATAAGATAACTACATAAGGCAAAAGAATAGTCTCTGTGACGCAAATGATACATAGTTAAATCCTAAACTAAAACGATAGCCACCATCTGCATTCATAAACATATTGGCAATAATATCTTTTTTGACTGGCATAAAGTGTCAAACAAAAAGTACCAGGAATGTCGCAGCAGAAAAAAAGTTCCTAATAATTTCCTAAAATCAATATCTCTAGCAGAAAAAAACAAGAAATAGCACATTTATATTTAATATTCCATCACGATTTTTGAAACTATAGACATCACTATAAAAATACTACTACTATTAATAATTGTTTCCAATGAAATTTAAAATAATGTAGAGTTTTCGAAAAAGTTTATCAACTCCTTTATTAATATCAATAAAAATAGTACAATAGTAGTATGCGATAAAATGATAGAAAAACCGTCTAATCGAACAAAATAAGTGGTTGTGACTAATGAAGTAACAACAACCCACACAAATAGGGTAAATAAATAGATTTTTCTGAAATAAAAGCGATTGTTTTTCTCAGTACTTTCCATTTCCTTTCGACTATTGTATTAGAAAAACCAAAATAATTCAAACGTAAGATAAATAGTAATAAGGTCAGTCATATATGTTGATTCTGTAAAAATTTCGAAATATTACACGAATCAATCTTTCCTAAACCTCTCATACCCTTAATTTTTATCCATTATCCGATTGTAAATCAAACACAATTTGTATTGTTTTAAACCTCAACAACTTTCTAAATACAACATAACGATTTCCAATGGAATAATCTGACCTGCTACTATTAAAAGCCTTTGAAAATTTATTATCTTCTATTGTGGTTTTCATCAATTTTGACGCTTTATTTAAAAGTAGGTTCCATTTTAACCAAAAGTGGTCCCAAAAGTAGCGATCAATAAAAATAGTCATTGCATTTATTATGAACTATCCTCTAGTAATTGTTTATCAAATTATCAGGATAGATAGATAATATTTTTCTTACCTGATTCACAAATTCTACTTGACCAGCTAGATTTTTCATTATAGAACATTAAACTATGCGTACCTGTTACAGTATAAAAATTTTTCTGAGCTAAGTAGTACATTATCTGCATACGTAATAAAGTTAAAAATTAAACAGAACATCTTCACTTACAGACAATTCTGTATTGAATCTTATCCTATTTTTATTAACTATCTCTGACCTAAAAGAACTTTCCTGCTACTCCAGGTTCAATGCCGAATTCTCCAATTCGTAGCAATTTTTAAAAACATCGATTTTTCAAAAAATTCTTGGTATATATAAATTGCTGGTAAGAATTTAACATCTATGAGACAAGATATCAAAATTATTTTTCTATACTTGAAAAATATCTAAAAGTTCTCTTCAAAAGATCATCACTATCAACAAAACTGATAAATGTGCCTGATACCATATCCAATGCTGTGTTTCTAGCTTGACTTACACCACCATGGTTATTTCGTATCACAATTAAATTATCAAAAAAACAGATTTATATTCTTCCAATATAGCGACAGTATTGTCAGTTGAACCATCATCAACACAGATTATTTCCACAGAACTACTGTGTCGACCAATTGAAACAATCAAGCTATCCATAGTTTTGCCAAGTATTCTGAAGAGTTAAAAGTTGGCATAATAAAAGCTCAACAATAATTTAGACATTTTCGCTCCTTATTAATAATTAGGTTCTACTCGTTTCCCCCATACGTTGAAACACTCCATCCCAAAAACCTTTCCAAATAATTGGGAAGTTCTGTTTTTAAATGTCGATGGCGAATAGCAAGCACAAGATGATGAGCAATTAGTATCAGTGGAAGCTTAATTGACGGACTTTCCAATTTTTCCATAACAGCTTATCAAAAATGATGTTATTTCTAATTTTATAGTAATTCCGCCAATTATGAGCTCTTCCTTTTTACAACAGAAGGATCAGCCTTTACAGCAAGTTGTCTATGTAACTGTGCCTTTGTAACAAACATAATTTCTGAATATTTTTGTAGACGTTGTGCAAAATCTGAATCATCATATTCAATAAAAACCACTATCAGGTACTCTAACTTTACAGTAACGACATTTCAACAACTGGACCTTCGAATGGCATATCAACAACTTTTATAGCATCATCATTAAACGGACCATAAGTTACTGTCTTCCTCATTTCTGTCCAAAACTTATGATAATCATCGAAATCGAAGTTAGTAATTGCTCTATCATCAAAATTTTCATCGGTACGATTCGGTATACCCTACTTGAACACTTTGTAAAAAGCCATTTGTTCCAAAATCTTTCTAAACAATCCGGCTCAGGATATACATCATCGTCCATAATCCATACGTAATCATAATCAGTTTAGATATTAATTTAATACCATTGCAAATCCCCAGCACCTCCGAGATTTTTCCTGATTATGATAATAGTAAAAACATCTTCCGTCCCTATCTGTTTCATAAAAGATGATTTTTTTGCTATTTCATCACATTTCGCATCTATGTACCCTAAATCAATAAGCATTTCCTCAGTATTATCCATAGAATTATTGTTGAAGATTAATACTCCTGAAACTTCTTTTTGTTGATTTATTATACCTTCTAAAAGCCTTTTTGAAAGATATTTTTGAGCGATTGTGAGAGTTACTACAAGGGCACAAACTGATTTCATACTTAACTCCTTATCAATCTATAATTCAAATGAACTTTTCTCCAGGAAACAGTTGATCCATCTCCTTTACAAAGTCCACTATCACTTTTTCTTCGTCTTGAATATTAAATCCATCATTGATACACATAATTTGATATTTGCAGAATTCAATAAATTCAAAAATCTGGGTTTGCATTGTCTAAAGAAAAAGACCTCCCAACTAGGATTTCCAACTGCGTATTGCCCACTAGCAATTTGCCAATACTTAAAAGACCAGACATTAGTATCAGAGGATTTCTAAATCAGCTAGCTGAAGTTTTTCTAAAGATATCTTTTTCCTTCTCCCACACTAATTCCATAGTTGATTTTAATAGAGGATAAGGTAAGTGACTTTCCCAAAAACCACAGATAAATTTACTATTTTTATAGTAGAAAGACTTAACAATATTTTTCAAACCTTGCTTAGGATCAAAAATATCCATTTTTAAAATTTCATTTTCAGTAAAGTGGCTAGTAATAATTTCCATATCATTTATCTGAAAATTCCCTGTTCCATATCTCTCAGGAATAATCGGAGATGAAACGAGTATTATATCTAGGCAATCCTTCCTCTGAGAAGAAATCATCAGGTGATACAGGGGCAGTTAGATACATATCATCATTAAAAAAACAAAAATGCTCTGACAAACCTGTTATCCTATGAATGTTACTTTCAATTGGGTTAGCAGACTGGTAAATAATCCTGACAAATAATATCTTTATGATCTACTATTACCAATTTTTCATTACTAATATTCAACCAATCTGGTCTTTGATTGTCTGTTACAAAGGTAAACTTTATTTACCCAAAGGTGCAAATTTTTCTACCCTCTAAACCAGTACTTAAAAGTTCCCCCACTCACGGTAGGCCTTGACTGAATTCATACTTTTTAGAAGTATCCACAGTCTCGGAATATTTAGCCTTCTTTTTCTCGCCAAATCGGATCACTTCCATCAGCCCAAGTAACTACAAAATCTATTGGAAAATTCATATTACTTCCTTAATATTATTTACTTATATTTTTATACAACTCCGAGAAGTTCTTAATGTAACTATCTAAAGAAAACAATTCTCTTTGTCTTTCTACTGATGCTTGGCCAAATTGGTTTCTTTTCTCTGGATCCTCCACCAATTCTTGAATGACTTTTGATAGTTCTGCAGGCTGATTCAGTATAGCAAAAATTCCATTTTTCCTTCCTTTACCATCTACTAGACACCTCCATGACGATATGCCACTACAGGTTTGCCACAGGCCATAGCTTCTAAGACTACGGTTGGTAATGGATCTGGATTGGTACTTGGCAAGACAAAGATATCAAACATATTATAGATCTCTGTCGTCTGGCTATAATAATCGATTCGCTTAATTTGTCTAGCTACTGGTGAGTCTGATATAGCTTTTTCCAACTCATCAACACGCCACTCTTCACCCTCAAATGCACTACCTGCCAAAAAGGCAACTGCTTTTGGATTAGCCTTCAAGATTGGAGTCACCGATTCTAAAAAGTCGCCTTGACCTTTCCAGGCATTAACTCGACCGATCATACCGATGACAAGCGCATCTTGTGCGATACCAAACCGATCACGGACGGTGTTGGCATCCATTTCATGATAGACGGCATTGTCAACACCATTATAGATGACTTTGAACTTTGTCATCTTTTACAAAGTGAGACTGCTTGACATGGTTGGCTACGGCATTTGAAACCGTCACAATCTTATCGCATAGCGTCCCATCAAAAAGTTGATAAAATCAGAGATTGCTTTTGGTTTGACAATAATCTCGTGCACATGCCAAACCAAAGGAAGTTTCAGCTTACTTTTGAGATAAATCCCTCAAGTACTGCAGTCGTATTGTTATGAATAAAGTAATTCCCATTTTTCCTTAGCATATTTAGCAATTTGCTTTTGAATAGCGATTATATGAACCAAAATACTCAAGAAATTCCTTAGGATTAAAATATTTACGGCGCAAGATTGGATAATCAATAACTTTAACTTTAGCATCAACCTTTTCCAATGCACCTACTAAAATACCATCATTGGGTAAAATAACATGTGCTTCAAATTCGTCTTTATTCAAACCTTTAATAAGCTCCAACAAAACCTTGTCAGCGCCATACATTTCGGCACCAGCGTGGAGATATAAAATTTTCTGCATTTCTAACCTTTAAATAATTTTTCGTAGTCTGTAACAATCTTTTTCCCAAGTGAAAAGCATCCGCAATTCTCTGATTTGATTGTCTATCTAACTCATCAATCATTTTTGCATCAAATTGTTCAACTTTCTCGATCACTTGTGAAAGTTCATCTTTTTTCCAATAAATGGCATTATCCTCACCAACTTCTCGGTTAAAACCAACATCTAGTAATAAATTCAGTTTAGTTGATGCCAGAGCTTCTAAAAGCGAAGGATTGGTTCCACCAACTTCATGCCCGTGGAAGTAGGCAAAGGCATTTTCTCGAATATACTTAAGAAGCTCTTGGTCATAGACTGTACCTACAAATTTTACTCGTGAATCTTTATCAAAAGCAGTTTTTGCCAACAACTGATTATAAAACTTATTCTGTTCTACATTTGTAATTAAGACAAAGTCCTTCTTAGAGTTAGACGCCAAAAAGCCACGAATCATAGATTCATAGTTGTTCTCTGGTACAAATCGCCCGACAACCAGATAATACTCATTTTCAGAAACATTCTTCTCTTTGAACCAAGAACGTACTTTTTCGTCACTACTCTTTAATGTAGAGCGTGTTGTATCTGTCCCATAAGCGATATAGGTTGTTTTAGGTTGATACTGTTTATAATCTTCTTGGATATACTTTTCAATATTCTTACTATCACACACTAAAAGATCTGCGTGTTTGACCATTAGACCTTCAGAAATTTTCCAGTAGCGACGAACTGGAGCACTCCACTTAGCTCGCAACCACTCATGACCATCCGGATTAACCAGAAGAGTTCCGCCTATCGCCTGGATTTTTTTCTTAATTCTATGGATGAACGGACCAATTCGACAAGCTAAAATATAGAAGATTGGATCTTCATCCTTATTTTCTTTGGCAATTTCAATAGCTCTGTTAATTGCAGCAATGTCATAGGCTATGGCTCGCGCTGGACCAATATTAGGTACATCGACGTTATAACAGATAGCACCGTTATGCTCAAAGGCATCCTCAGTAATCCCTGACTTTGCAGAGTTTTCACGCATACAAGCTACATAATATTGGATGTCCTTGTCTTGTTGAAAGGCTGTTAATTTTTCAACAAAGGTTTCAAATCCCCCATACTTAGCAGGAATCCCTTTCGACCCTACAATATAGACAGTTTTTTTCATGTTACTCCCTAATTTATAGACAGAGATCACAAACAAACTCACTTTGCTCCATCTCTCATCAACACAACTTTAACAGTTTTAAGCAAAATTTCAATATCTTTCCAGATTGTCCAATCATCAATATAGGCTACATCTAGTTTTACGACATCATCGAAATTGGTAATTTTACTGCGACCACTAATTTGCCACAAACCTGTAATACCAGGTTTGAAGCTTAGACGACGTTTTTGCTCAGGTGTATACTTTTCATATTCATCTACCGTTGGTGGACGAGTGCCGACTAGACTCATATCTCCGATAAACACGTTCCAAAATTGTGGCAATTCATCCAAACTTGTCTTTCGGATAAGGTGCCCAATCTTAGTAATCCGAGGATCGTTATCCATCTTAAACATTCCACCTTGCATCGTATTCTTCTCCATCAACTGTTCCTTGATGGCTTCTGCATCAATACGCATTGAGCGGAATTTATAGAAGGTGAAGTGACGACCGTTTTTCCCAATACGAGTCTGAGAAAAGATTGCAGGCCCCCCATCTTTACGAATCATAGGAACTAAAACTATACTAACAATACCACAAATGATTAGACCAACAATGGCTCCACAAATATCAATGATACGCTTAGTGATGACATGACTCGGCTTGTAGAAATTCGTAGAGAAGGTCACTACATTCAAGCCTGCCATTTCGTGAATCTGTTTATTGCGACCTAGGTTTTTATCGAAAACATTAAGGTTAACTGTTACATCAATACCCATTGTTTCAAACTGAGAAATAATAGATCCAATATCATAGTCCTCACTAGGAAGATTGACAAAGACTTCATCAACTACTTCATGGGTAGCGTAGGAAATCAACTCTTCTTTTGGTACAACAAGGACCTTTTCATGAGTAAATTCTGGCTTATCTAAAACACTAACAGCAACCAGCTTCCCTTGGACATCATTTGCGGTCAATAAACGATCCAGCACTTTTTCAGTACGGGATGTCGCTGTAATCAATAGAATCTTGCTACTACCTTTTAAGTTGTGGTTAAAGTGTACCCAGTAACGTTTGACAACAAAACTGAGTAGATAATTTAAAACTCCATACAAGGAAAGTAAGTAAATCATCCCTCGTCTAGAAATCACAAAATTTTCCTTTAAGAAGAAACTTGAAAAACTAATCAGCAAGGCGTAAAAGATAATATATTTAATCGTTTCTACTAATTCAACATACTGACCTCGTTTGAAAAAATCCTTACCGTAACCACTGATATAGAAGGCTACAAAGTGAAGAAAAAATAGGACGAATACTGTATTTAAAACAATATCAGTTTCTGAAATTGCAATCAGTATATAAGCTAATAAACTAACAAGTATACTCTGCAAGACGGCCAGAGTTATATTGTAGAAACTCCTTCCTTCCATACTGGTCTCCCTAACTTCATTCTATTTTTTTCCATAGGAACCATAGGCCCCGTAAGAACCATATTTTTCACGTTGAATATCAAATTTATTGAGCACGACCCCTAAAAATGGTTTTCCTGTTTGTTCTAACTGGTTTTTCGCTTTTTGTACTTCTCTTCGTTTTGCAACTCCTGCTTCTACAACTAAAATGGATGCATCGCATTTTTGCACAATAATAGCTGCATCGATTACAACTCCAATTGGTGCCGTATCAACGATAATATAGTCAAAATATTTGCGTAATGTTTCAATCATAATTCCAAAGTTGTCACTTTGAATAAGAGCTGTTGGATTAGGGGAAGCCACTCCTGACTCGATGACAAACAAATTATCAACATTTGTCTCACAAAGCCCCTGTGACAAATCCTGAGTTCCAGCTAGATAGTCTGTCAGGCCTGTAATTCTTTCTCTTGACTTAAAGACTCCAGACATAACTGAGTTCCGGATATCTGCATCAATCAAAAGAGTCTTATATCCTGCACGTGCAAAAGCCCAAGCAATATTAGTAGAAGTTGTAGATTTTCCTTCACTAGGATCAACTGAGGTGACCGCAATAACTTTCAAGTTATTACCACTCAATTGTACATTTGTTCGTAAAGCATTATAATACTCTTCTGCTTTTTTTACAGAGTTAAGTTTCTGTTGTGATAATTCTAACTTTGCCATCTCTTCTCCCTTACTTTACTTTATCCAGATTTGGAATGACTCCAAGGAGTGAAATCTCCATAACATCTTCTATATCTTCTGGACGCTTTACTCGGTCATCAAATAGTTCAATCAATAGCACTACTACAATCACTAGACCTGCTCCAAGACCTACTCCAATCACAGTATTACGACGAATATTCGGTGATGATGGAGCAATTGCTGGACGTGCCTCTTCAAGAGTTGTTACATCTGAAACTCTGGTAACTGTAATAATTTTTTGGGCTGCAACTTCTCGTAAAGCATTTGCAATACGACTAGCCTCATCAGGTTTATAATCACTGACTGAAATAGATACGATACGCGTATCTGCAGGAACTGTTACCTGAACCTTTTTAGCTAACGCTTTTGCATCGATAGTCAAGCCAAGATCAGTGACTACCTTCTCTAGAACATCTTGAGAGAGAATGATTTCACGATAGTCCTTAACCAAATATGTACCAGCTTGTAAATCCTGATTTGTCAAGCCTGGTTTGTCACTTTGGTTTCGATTGACCACATAAATTCGCGTCGTACTTCTATACATTGGTTTTATAATAAAACTACTGTATGCAAATGAAGCTCCTCCAATCACAATTGCTGCAAGAATGATTACTAATTTCTTTACCCATAATGCCTTTAGCAACTGAACAACGTTCACTTCAATAATATCTTTTTCTTTCATACTTCCTCCTAAATTAATTGATCCATTATAATTTTTCTGGGATTTTCTACAAAAAGTTCTTTCGCTTTTTTCGCTCCATATTTCTTAGCAATGATATCGTATGCCTGTTCCATATATGGAGGTCTGCTGTCTAAATTGTGCATGTCACTTGCAATTACATGAACTAAATCACGTTCCAAAAAATACCGAGCTCTCTTTTTCATGAATTTATATTTTTCACCAAAGAACTTAGGTTTTAAAACATGATAACTATTTATCTGAGTATAGCACCCCATATCAATCAGTTCACGAACACGTTTTTCATTATTCTCTAAAGCATCATAACGTTCAATATGAGCAATTACTGGCGTGATTCCCAACATCAAAATATTGCTCAATCCCGTATGAATCTCACGATAGGGAGTATGCATGCTAAACTCAATCAAAGCATAACGACTATCATTAAGGGTAGGAATTGCTTTTTTTTCTAGCTTTTCTAGAACATCCAGAGTATAGTATATCTCTGCTCCATAAGCAATGACTAAATCATCTGCTACTTTCTTTTGCAATTTCACGAACCTTAATAAAATTTGTTGCAATTTTTTCTTCTGGAGTTTCAAACATCCCTTTTCGACGATGCGAAGTTGAAACAATGGTTCGAACTCCTTGATTATAAGCTTCCTTTAACAGTGCTTTACTTTCTTCTATTGACTTTTGGTCCCATCATCTACATCAAAAACGATATGCGAATGAATATCAATCATTTTATTTTCCTTTCCATCACATCATTGATTGCAGCCTTGACCGACTCTAAACTGCTGTCACTTATCTCCATCATGTAGAGATTGCTCTCAGGCATGGCATAAGATGGTAAATCCATCCGCCCGGTTCCTTTAAGATCTTGCGAATTAATTTTATAAGTTCCACCACTCTCAAGTTGGGCATTGACCAAGTTCATCATGGTTTCAAGTGGCATATTGGTTTGCACGGAATCTTGTAGCCCCTTTATAATACTGTCATAATTTTTTTCAAAGCTTCTGTCGAGGTTAACTTTTGCAGAATAGCTACAATGACCTTTTGCTGGTTACGCCCACGATCCCGGTCTCCATCTGCCAAGGAATAGCGTTCACGTACAAATCCAAGAGCTTGTTCAGAATCTAAATGAACATTGCCTACTGGGAAATGGAACTTCCCATGTAGAGCAGTGAAATCTTGATCATTATAGACATCAACTCCACCAAGGAGATCAATCAATTTCAAGAAAGAAGTGAAATTCAAACGAGCATAATAGTTCAGGTCAATACCGTAAAGATTTTCCAGTGTATGAATCGAAGCATCTACACCATAAATCCCTGCATGGGTCAACTTATCTTTTTGGTTGTTGCCTCCATCTGCAATTGGAACATAGGAATCACGAGGTGTCGTTGTCAAGAGAATCTTTTTAGTTTCGCGATTAACTGTCATAATGATATTGACATCCGAACGAGAAACCGAACTGATAGGACCGTAAGTATCAATTCCACTGATATAAACGTTGAAACTGTCTCCCTTGACATTTTTGGGAGTCTCAACCTCTTTAGTCATTTTTTTAGTGTAAATTTTCTTGATTGTAGAAGCATAATCTGGATACTCTGCCTCAATAATATTCTCAAACACACTATTTAAGACAATAGCTTTAGCTTCTCCAGAAATCAAACTTTTATAAGTTGACAAATAAGAAGTACTTTTATCAACCGTCAAATCCTTATTTTGACTCGACTTAATATCAGCGATTAACTTTTGAATATTCTCATTATCCGTACCTGTTGGCCCCATAATACTAGATAATTGGGCAACATTATTGATATCGCTATCCTTTAAAACTACAACACTGAGGGAATACTCTGAATAATTTGAAGTTGCATTAATATGACTGGTAAATCCTACAAATTGTTGCAGAGTAAATAATGAAACGGAACTCACTAACACAGCAAGCATCAAAAAGAAAATCGTGAACTTTTCGGCTTTTTTATAAATTATTAATATTGTGGCAATCACAGCCACCATCAAAGCAAAAACTGCGACCACTATATTAACGTGCCTGAAAGCAAGTATATTGTACTTAAAGATTAAGAACAATAAAAATACACTCAGCAATGAATAAACAAGCAACAAGATTATGTTAAGATTCTGTTTTGTTTTCTGTGAGCGTGATTTTTTAAAACGTCTACTCATGATTATCACCTATACATTTAATAGTCCCATTATATCACTTTTTTACGATAAATTCCACATTTACCGAGTTTATAAACATCCTTTGATATAGATTATTTAAACCTCATCAGCACTGATACTATTCGAAAAATCTTCAATCTCAAAGTATACAAATACCTCCATATAATAGTTATATGTTACTGTGGACAATCTCAAAACACTGTTTTGAGGTTGCAGATAGAGCTGACGCAATTTGAATTGATTTTCGAAGAGTATTACAATTCAACATAACTAGACAACTACTAGCCCATACAGCAAAAAACAGCCCTATTAAGACGGCTTTATAAAAACCATCCAATAGAACTGCTCCTTATTATTTAACATGCTTTTCTGCTTCTTTTTGAGCTTTTTCGATTGCTTTTTTGCTTTCTTGCTCCCATTTAGTCTTGGCTTCTTCATACTGTTTAGTCGTAACAGTATCTTTTTGCAGTTTCATGTACTTGTAGTTATTTCCATCGCCCTTGATACCAACCAATGAATATCCTCTTGTAAATGGTGTCACTTTAGTTACAGATGCTGTTCCACCATTTGACATAGCTGACATAAGGAGAGAGTTATCAATCATCCAAGCTTGAGCTTCAGCGTATTTTTCATAACGCTTCGCTACATCTTTATTTTCATTATCTGCATCTTTGAGCATCTTAGTGTAGGTATCAAGACCTAGGCTAGCAATTTTTGCTTTATCTTCCTTAGCATCTAGACCAAAAATCTTGAGGTAGAATCCATCCTCTGCATTGAAAGGATTGAGATAAGTTGACGGATCTTGGTAGTCACCTACCCAACCATCAAAGTTCAAATCGTAGTCTCGATCAGCTGGTGTCGGTGCCAAGAAGGCAACATTATTAAAATCATCTGTCGATAGTTGCTGAACATCAATGACAATATTATCAGCACCCAAAACTGATTCAAGAGTCTGTTTAACAGAGTTCATACCTGTCACAGCATTTTTATTTGTCTGATCAACAGCTACATCCAAGTGAATAGGGAAGGTCACACCTTGACTTGCCAATTCTTTTTTAGCTTCCGCAAATTTTGCTTGGGCTTTTTCTTTGTTAAAATAGGCATCCTGAGCATCTGCTAGGTTTATACCTGACCATTCTGTGCCATAGTTGACCAATTTAGAAGCAACTACTTCTCCAAAGGTCTTGTCTCCAACTTGGACAAATGTAGGAGGAACCAAGGTGTTACGAAGGGTCTTGCTAGCCGCCTCTTCCCCATTTGACTGGGCAGAATAGGCTGTGCGGTCCAGGGCAAAGTTCACTGCTTGGCGGAAGTTTTTGTTCAAGACAGCTGTTTCGGTTGACTTCTTCTGCTCATCTGTCGTTTTAGACGTATGGTTGTAAGCCTTACGGTTGACGTTGAAATTGAAATACCAAGAAGTCTTGTCCTGTAAACTGTAAATGATATTATTCTTATATTTTTCCTTTGTCTTAGCAAAGTTTGAACTATTTGGATAAACCCCAGCGATTGAATAGGCTCCACTTTCAAAGTTACGGATAGTCAATTCTTGGTCTGAGCCATCAAAATAAGCCAACTTGACATGTTCAATTGATACTTTGTCATGATCATAGTAATGCGGATTTTTCACATACTCGATAGATGATTTTGATGTGAAATCTTTTAACAAATAAGGTCCGCTGTAGAGAATACTATCTGGAGATAGGGTTCCAAAATCTTTCCCTTTTGAATTTAGAAACTCTTCATTCACTGGGAAAAGAATACTGTTCGTTGTTTTTGAATTCCAGTAAGGTTCTGGGCGTGCCAAAGTATACTCAACCGTCTGGTCGTCAATGGCCTTCACCCCAACCTTAGAAAAGTCAGAATCCGCTCCTGTAATATAATCATTCAAGCCCTTGATCGAGTTTTGAATCAAGTCAATGGCCTGTGATTTATTGTCCACGGCGTACTTGATACCTGTTACAAAATCTTGTGCCTTAACTGGGGCGTACTCTTCACCGTCAGCTGTAACCATTTGGCATCTTTTCTCAATTTGTAGGTATAAGTCAGACCGTCGCTTGAAACAGACCAGTCTTCTGCCAAAGATGGAACTAGGTTTCCGTGATTGTCATTTTCAAGCAAACCATCAACTAAGTTGGTGATAATCGATGTATTATCAGCGTAGTAGTCTAATAAATAGTTAAAAGTAGTTGGATTTCCACTAAAGGTTGATGAGTAAGTTTTTGTATCTGAACCTGATTGTCCGCAAGCAGCTAAAAGCAAAGCAGTCGCAAAAGTCAGACCTGCACTAAGGACACGCTTTTTTGTCTTCATCTTCTTTCTCCTTTATGTTAGTTTTTATAACATAAGTTTATTTTACCAAAATTAGTGAGGATTTGTAAAGTTAATTGAATTTCTAGAATGAAAGTTTATAAAATTTGGTCATAAAAAAACAAAAGGATTTCTGCCTTTCATACAGTCCTCCCTTGTTTTTTTATACGATTTATTGATTAAAATTATTTGTAAAAACAAGCCTAGACTCATTTTACGTGTTTTTCTAAATCCTTTTGATACTGAGCATTCGATTCTAGTTTTTCCTTTTGCCACTTTTTGAGGGCTGCCTCATACTCTTTAGTTGTAACAATATCATTTTGAAGTTCCATTCCTTTAAAAATAAATGGATCCCCTTTGATACCAACTTGTGAATAAGCTTTTAGTAAATGGCACAGAACGACTTACCATAGGAGAACCTCCTGAAGACGCCACTGGAATAAGGAGAGAACTATCTGTTACCCAAGCTTGAGCCTTAGCATATTTCTCATAACGTTTATCAAGATTACTTGTCTCAGAAGCCGCATCATCCAAGAGCTTCTTGTATTCATCCAAGCCAACTTTCGCCACAACTTCAGGATCCTTGCCTTTTGTTATACCTAGATGTTTCAAGGCAGAACCCTTCTTAGCATCTAAAATATTGAGATAGGTTGCTGGATCTTGGTAATCTGGTCCCCAACCTGTTCCGTTCAAATCATAGTCCTTTTGCGTTGGCACTTTTGCTTGAGAAGTAATACTTTCCTTCTCATTGTCTGTCATTTGAAGAACATCTACAATGACATTCTCCGTTCCAAGCGTTTCTTCAATTGATTGTTTTAGCGAATTGGTTTGTTGAACCGCAGCTACATCTGTCTGTTCTACTGGCACATCCAAATGAATCGGGAAACTTACTCCCTTAGCTTGTAATTCTGACTTCGCTTTTTCAAATGCAGATTTAGCCTTTGTAGGATTGTAAATTGTATCCTTACCATCTGTGAGAGTCACATCTTTCCACTGTTCTCCATATTTCAGTAGTTCATCCTGAGCCAACTGTCCGAAGGTCTTCCCTGCTACTTGAACGTAATTATCTGGCACTAGACTATTACGAATAATCTTATCCGCACCTTCTTCACCGTTTAATTGAGCTGTATAGGCGTGGCGATTGAAGGCAAAATTAAGAGCTTGACGGAAGTTCTTATTGAGAAGAGCTTCTTTTGTTGATGTTTTTTGTGAATCATCTGTTTTAGCTGTTTTATTGTAAGACTGGCGGTTTACGTTCACAGTGAGGTAGTAGCTTGTTGCCTCTTGTGGACTATAGACAATCTTATCTCCGTACTCTTTCTTAGTTGATTCAAAGTTTGAGCTTGCTGGAAAAAGACGTGCAGTAGTATAGGCACCTTGTGTAAAAGCTACGAATTAAGGATTCTTGATCTGAACCATCATAGAATGTCAATTTAACATTATCAATTTTGACATTGTCCTTATCCCAATAGTTAGGATTTTTTTCATATTCAATCACAGATTTAGAAATCAAAGATTTCAAAAAATATGGACCATTGTAAAGAATACTTGATGGAGTTGGCGCCCCGTAATCCTTGCCTGTTGCATTCAAAAATTCTTCATTTACAGGAAGCATGGTTGCTGTTGTTACTTTAGAGTTCCAAAAACTTTCTGGTTTATTAAGGGTATATTCTACCGTATAATCATCAAGAGCTTTAACACCTACAGTTGAAAAATCATTGGTCTCACCACTAACATAAGCTTCCAAACCTTTGATTGATTTTTCAATCAAAGAAAGACCATCTGACTTACCATCTGCTGCATGTTTCAGACCGGTAACAAAGTCCTGTGCCTTAACTTCTGCATACTCCTCTCCTTCAGAGGTATACCATTTCACACCCTTACGAAGTTTGTAAGTGTAAGTCAAACCATCGGCTGAAACAGTCCAATCCTCTGCTAGAGACGGAATCAAGATTCCCATATTTATCATTTCTCAAAAGACCATCGACAACGTTTACCTATCACGTCAGAAGTTGAGCTTTTACTCGTAACGCTATAATCCAAAGGATGATGGATCAACTAGCATAAACATAAGAAAATGTCTTTAGGAGCGTCTGCATTCTTTTTCACTTTTTCCCACAAGCTGTTAAAAGAAGGGCTGTACTCAAAGGTCACTCCTGCTCCTAAGAGCCACTTTTTTTCGATTTGCATAGGTAATCTCCTTTAAGATAGTATTTTTCACTATTATACCCTATTTTTTTATAAATGCAAGAGCTTTTGAGAGATTTTTTTAGAAAATTCTAACAAATATTTTTAAAAGAGTTTTTTATGCACAAACTTTTTAGTAAAAACCTCAAACTCTCATAAAGCTTAAGATTCTCACTTTTTAATCAGCCAATTCCACACAGAAAGCATCCCATGGAGCCAAGATTTGTTTTTCAAAGACTTCTTGAGCCGTGGTGTTTTCAATCAAGACAGATTTGACTGTTCCTTCTACTGTTCAAGTCTTGTTCTTCATTGGACAAGTTAGCCACAACTAGGAAACGACGGTCACCATCTTTACGGATATAGGCAAAGACCTTATCAGCCGTATCAAACAATTCAAAGTCAGCTCGAATCAGCCAGCTGTTTTCCTTACGAATTTGGACCAACTTCTGATAAGTATAGAAAATAGAATCTGGATTTGCCAGCGCTTCTTGAACGTTGATTGCTTGATAGTTTGGATTAACTGCCAACCAAGGTTGACCTGTTGAGAAACCAGCGTTTTTGCTCTCATCCCATTGCATTGGGAGTACGGGCATTGTCACGTCCAATGACACGGATACTATCCATGATTTCTTCCATCGGAACACCTTTTTCAAGAGCCTCACGCGCATAGTTGAGGGATTCAATATCTTCTACTTGATCCAGTGTTTCAAACGGATAGTTGGTCATCCCAATTTCCTCACCTTGATAGATATAAGGAGTCCCTCTCATGAGATGAAGCAAGATTGCAAAGGCTTTGGCAGATTTTTCGCGGTATTCTTGGTCATTTCCCCAGATTGAGACGATACGAGGGAGGTCATGATTGTTCCAGAAGAGCGAATTCCAGCCATCCTCAACTCCTAACTCTGTCTGCCATTTGTTGAAAATTTCTTTCAACTTAGCGATATTCAGCTCTTTTTGATAGTGCCATTTAGGTTGACCCTTCCTGATACTGAAGACAAATATGTTCAAACTGGAAGACCATAGACAATTCTTGCCCCTTTGGATCAGAGTAGAGCTTAGCAATCTCTGGCGTTGCTCCCCAAGTCTCCCCTACTGTCAAGAGATTCTTATCTCCAAAGGTCGCCTGATTCATCTCCTTGAGATAGGGATGGAGCATAGGACCATTATTGACTACTTTCTCGTCAGGAATTTTCCCAATCATGTCAATGACATCCATGCGGAAACCACCAATGCCCTTTATCAATCCAGAAAGTTCATCATCTCATAAATTTTCTGGCGAAGTTTTTTTCATTTTTCCCAGTTGAGATCGGGCTGTTTCTTACTGAAAAAGTGGAGATAGTATTGACCTGACTTTTCATCGTATTCCCAAGCAGACCCACTAAAGATAGAATCCAGATCGTTGGGTTCATCCCGCCAGATATAGTAGTCTCGCTCAGGGCTGTCAGGATTTTCACAGGCCTCGACAAACCAAGCATGTTCATCTGAGGTATGATTGACCACCAAGTCCATGATGATACGAATATCACGCTTCTTAGCTTCCGCGATCAGTTGGTCCATATCCTCCATGGTTCCGAAAATAGCTGCAATCGCTTGATAATCAGCAATATCATAGCCATTATCATCCATAGGGCTGTCATAAACAGGAGAAAGCCAAATCGCTGTGATTCCTAACTTAGCTAGATAGTCCAACTTACTGGTAACTCCTGGCAAATCGCCAATTCCATCTCCAGTACTATCCATAAAACTCTTAGGATAGACTTGATAGACTACGGCATTGTGCCACCATTTTTCTTGCATCTTCTTACCTCATTATTTTCATAATCTACAGTCTATGATAGCGCTTTTTGAATTTTTGTGCAAGCGTTTGCCTAATCTTTTTGATTCCTTTTTTAAGTCCATAGTTTCCTAACTTCCAATTTTTTATTATAATAGAGGTCAGAGGTAAAAAAATGAAAAAACAAGCTTTTAGTTCTGAACAATATTTGAATCTACAACGCGACCACATTTTGGAGCGCATTAACCAATTTGACGGCAAGCTCTACTTGGAGTTTGGTGGCAAAATGTTAGAAGATTTCCACGCTGCTCGTGTCCTTCCTGGTTATGAGCCTGACAACTAAAATCAAGCTCTTGCAAGAATTGAAAGAGCAGGTTGAGGTTGTGATTGCCATTAATGCTAGCAACATCGAGCATTCCAAAGCACGTGGTGACTTGGGCATTTCTTATGACCAAGAAGTTCTTCGTTTGATTGACAAATTCAATGAATTGGGAATTTTTGTTGGCTCCGTTGTCATCACACAGTACGCTGGTCAACCAGCTGCAGATGCCTTCCGCAACCAACTCGAGAAAAACGGAATTGATTCTTATCTTCATTATCCAATCAAAGGATATCCGACGGATATGGATCACATCATTTCTCCAGAAGGTATGGGGAAAAACGACTACATCAAAACCAGTCGCAACTTGATTGTCGTAACTGCTCCTGGACCTGGTTCTGGAAAATTGGCAACTTGTATGTCAAACATGTACCACGACCAAATCAATGGTATCAAGTCTGGCTACGCGAAATTTGAAACCTTCCCAGTTTGGAATCTTCCCCTTCATCACCCAGTCAATTTGGCCTACGAGGCTGCTACAGCTGACCTTGATGATGTCAACATGATTGACCCTTTCCATCTTCAAACCTATGGAGAAACCACTGTCAACTACAACCGTGATATCGAGATTTTCCCAGTGCTCAAGCGCATGTTAGAACGTATCCTCGGTAAATCTCCATACGCTTCTCCGACAGATATGGGTGTCAACATGGTTGGTTTCGCTATTACAGATGATGAAGCTGCTGTTGAAGCTTCTAAACAAGAAATTATCCGTCGCTACTATCAAACTGTTCTTGATTTTAAAGCCGAAAAAGTTGGCGAAGCTGCTGTCAAGAAAATTGAGTTGCTTATGAATGACCTCGGTATCACACCAGCAGACCGTAAGGTTGCTGTTGCTGCACGCCAAAAAGCAGAAGAAACTGGCGGACCAGCCCTAGCCCTTGAATTGCCAACTGGGGAAATTGTCACTGGTAAGAACTCAGAACTCTTTGGCCCCACAGCAGCTGCTTTGATCAACGCCATCAAGAAATCAGCTGACATCGCTAAAGAAGTAAAACTAATCGAACCTGAAGTTGTTAAGCCAATCCAAGGTCTTAAAATCGATCATCTCGGTAGCCGCAATCCACGCCTTCATTCAAATGAAATCCTGATTGCACTTGCTATCACAGCTACAGAAAATCCTGATGCTGCTCGTGCTATGGAAGAACTTGGCAACCTCAAAGGAAGCGAAGCTCACTCAACCATCATCTTAACCGATGAAGACAAGAATGTCCTTCGCAAATTGGGTATCAATGTAACCTTTGACCCTTACTACCAATACGACCGCTTGTATCGTAAATAAAGATTTCAACCTCTCCACTCTCGGAGAGGTTTTCTCTCTGTCTCAGGAGCCAGCTTTGTGTTATAATGAAAGAAGAAAACTGAAAGGATTTACCATGTCAAAAGAAGTTATTGTTGAAAGTTTTGAACTTGACCACACCATTGTTAAAGCACCCTATGTTCGCTTGATTGGGGAAGAAACAGGGCCAAAGGGAGATGTCATCTCCAATTATGATATTCGTTTAGTGCAACCTAATGAAGACTCTATCCCTACTGCTGGCCTTCACACTATCGAGCACCTCTTAGCCAAGCTCATCCGTACCCGCATTGACGGTATGATTGACTGTTCACCATTTGGGTGCCGTACAGGCTTCCACATGATTATGTGGGGACGTCACACCAGTGCTGAAATCGCGGCTGTTATCAAGGATTCGCTCAAAGAAATCGCTGAAACTACTACATGGGAAGATGTCCCAGGAACAACCATCGAATCTTGCGGAAACTACAAGGACCACAGCCTCTTTTCTGCTAAAGAATGGGCAAAACTCATCTTGGAACAAGGAATTTCAGATGATGCCTTTGAACGTCATGTGATTTAGACACAAAAAAGGAACCAGTTTTTTCAGCTGGCTCCTTCTTTTTTTATTCTCAAAATTTTGTCTTAGGCTTTTTCACGAATAACCAAAACACCATCTTCCATATCTGCTTCTAGGTGTTTGGCATCCAGGTGATCCAAATGGAAGTCTGTCACCTTATCACGAATTTCTTGTTCAACCACGCGACGGAGAGGACGAACACCCATGACTTCGTCATAACCTTCTTCTGTGATATAGTCTTTAGCCGCTTGACTGACTACCAAATCAATGTCTTTCTTAGCCAAGGTTTGGTTAACTTCAGCCAACATCAAGTCCACAATCTTAGAAAGGTCTTCCTTCGTCAAGTGTGAGAACTCGATAACTGCGTTAAAGCGGTTAAGGAATTCTGGACGGAAGAATGGTTTCAAACGATCCATCAATTCTGGTTTATCCGCATCTTCTGTCAAGTTGGCTTCATAGCCAAATCCAGCATTTGATGTCGCAATAATGACAGTGTTCTTGAAGTTCACTGTATTTCCTTGACCATCTGTCAAACGACCGTCATCCAATACTTGGAGGAGAAGAGTGATGACTTGAGGATCAGCCTTTTCAATTTCATCCAGAAGAATGATTGAGTATGGATTGCGACGGACACGTTCTGTCAAGGTATTGTTATTGTCATCATAACCAACATAACCTGCTGTTGTACCAATTAATTTAGATACGGCTGTACGATCACTGTATTCAGACATATCCAAACGAATGATGGCATCTTTGGTTCCAAACATATCGAGAGCCAATTGTTTAGCAAGCTCTGTCTTACCAACTCCAGTTGGACCTACAAAGAGGAAGCTACCGATTGGGCGGTTACCTTCATCAAAACCAGCACGGTTACGACGGATGGCACGAGCTACAGCTTCAACTGCCTTGTCTTGGCCGATTACCTTGTCTTGCAGACGATGAGCCATATCCTTGAGGCGTTCGATGTCTGATGCTCCCATTTGTGAAACTGGAATACCAGTCATTCGTTCCACAGATTCAGCCACATCGTTGACACTTGCAGTCACTTTCATATCTTCTGTGTGGTTTTCGATTTTCTTTTCCAATTCTGCAATGCGTGTTTTATAGTTTAGAGCTGCTTCAAAATCTTCTGCCTCAACAGCTTTTTCTTGCTTGTCTTTTTCTACCTCAATTTCACGTTCAACAGCATGAACATCTGTTACAGGATGTTGTGCTGCCAAAGTGAGCTGCCGTTACATCGACAAGGTCAATAGCCTTATCTGGCAAGCTACGTTGAGGAATGTATTGGATAGAATAATCCACGGCTGCTTTCAAAACCTCGTCTGGCAGGATAACATTGTGGTGTTGTTGATAGAGGTCACGAATTCCTTGAAGGATTTTAAAGGTATCCTCTGCTGAAGGAGCATTGACCTTGACTTCGTTGAAACGACGAGCAAGAGCTGCATTCTTCAAGATGGTGTTACGATATTCGTCTTGAGTTGTTGCTCCAATCACTGTCAATTCTCCCACGAGAGAGCTGGCTTGAGAATATCCGCAAGCCCCTTTAGAACCACTGTCTCCACCAGTGCTACCAGCACCGAGAATTTGGTGAATTTCATCAAAGAAGAGGATAATATTTCCTGCTTCTTTCACTTCATTTGACTAGGTTTTGAACGTTTTCTTCAAAGCTACCACGGTATTGAGTACCAGCCTCAAGACCTGAGATATCAATGGAAATAATTTCCTTATTCTTAATAGCAGCTGGAACATCTCCGTTCACAATGGCTTGTGCCAGACCTTCGACAACTGCTGTCTTACCAACACCTGCATCTCCGACCAAAACAGGATTGTTCTTAGTACGGCGTGAAAGGATTTCAGATGTTTCTTGAATTTCCTTGTTTCGTCCGATAACAGGATCCAGCTTACCCTCACGCGCTTCTGCTGTCAAGTTTCGACCCTAGTTTAGCAAGGACACCGTCTTGTTTCATACCCGACGTATGTTGTGGCATTTGTCCATCAGTTTCTGCATTTCCTGGCAATTGACCAGTCGCACGATAGTGAGCAAATTCCTCAGGTGTGACTTCGCGTCCATTAATCAAGTAACGGCGATTTTCAGAACTGCATCCTCGCATACCACCCATCAATTGGTTAAATAAATCATCCATGTTGTTAAAATTATTAAAGTTGTTGTTCATATTTCTTTACCTCTTTTTGTTTACTTAGTTATTATTACTGATATTGACTATCTTTGACCTTTGTTTTAAAAAATTTAGACTAGCTAAATCGCTACTCTACGTACTATTTCTGGTTTTTCTTTTTCAAGCAGGAGTAGACTATCTTTACTTCTGAAGATTTCTAGATTAAACATAGACCCCACCTCTTTCTATTTTACTTTAAATAAGTGTTCTAGTAAGGCTTTCATTTACCTTACGTTCATAATATACTACATTAGTCAGAAAAAGGTCAAGAAATTTTGACTTTGATTGACCAATGTTTTTTTATACTCTTAGAAAATCTATTCAAACCACGTCAGTTCTATCTGTAACCTCAAAACAGTGTTTTGAGCACTTCCTAGTTTGCTCGTTGATTTTCATTGAGTATAAGCGTTCTAGTAAGGCTTTCATTTACCTTACGTTCATAATATACTACATTAGTCAGAAAAGGTCAAGGGATTTGACTTTAATTGACCAATATTTTTTAAAAAGCAAAAACACCCTGAAACATCAGGGTGCCATTCTTATCTCAAATACAAAATTGCTAGGGTCAGGAGACTTGCTAGAAGCCCCTACTCCCCAAAAGAAGAAGTCAACCTTCCACTCGCTCCAAGGATTTCCTTTACCAGAAAATCCTCCAAGTTCAAAATGGTGATGTACAGGCGTCATACGGAAAATACGTTTACCACCAGTCATTTTGAAATAAGCTTACTTGCATCATAACCGAAGTTGTTTCAAAGACATAAACAATTCCGATAATCAAGAGAGTCCATTCTTGGTGGAGAGCCATTGAAATAGCTGCCAGCATTCCACCGAGAGCCAAACTTCCCACATCTCCCATAAAGACCTTGGCAGGCTTATGGTTAAAGACAAAGAAACCAAGCAAACCACCAATCATGGCAAGAATCACTAGAAGAATATCCATCTGACCTTGCACATAGGCAATAACTCCATAGGCAGACAAACTAATCACAACGGAAATACTAGCTAAACCGTCAATACCGTCTGTCAAGTTGACTGCGTTTGAAAAACCGACTAGCCAGAAAAGAGCGAAGACAATATAGAAAATCCCTAGATGCACTTGGTAACCAAAGACAGAAAGCATATCGCCACCGCGCTCATAGAAAAGGTAGAAAATGACGCCACCTAGAAGTTGAAGTGCCAATTTTTGCTTAGGATTCAGCCCCTCATTGATTTTACGAAAGACCTTGAGAAAGTCATCTAAAAAAATCCGACAAGTCCATAAAGGACCAAGATGAACAAAATCATTCCCACATTATTGCTGAATTGTTTCTGAAAAATAGGGCAAAAAAAGAAACGCAACCACAAACAGAAGCAATTAAGAAAACCAAGCCTCCCATTGTAGGAGTCCCAGCTTTTGCCTGATGCTGTTTGACATCCTCATGCATCTGCTGGCCTGTAATTTGCGCCTTTCTATAAAATTGGATAAAGGCTGGAATTCCTACCAAAGTTAGTAAAAATGTCACAATTCCAGCACTGATGGAAATAAACATATTAGTCTCCTAAAGTTAATGTAATTTTTTTAATGTCCTTGATAGCTGTGTTAGCACGAACATCTTGCTTCTGCACAGTAGAACCTGAACCTTCAAATTCAAGTTCTATATTTAACCACTTAGAAAAAGCTTCTGCGGTTGTTTTTGTCCAACCATACATATCTGGAATTTCTTCTGCCTTATCCGATAAAAGAAGAACTTGCTGGTTAGGTGTAAGATTGGTCCCTTCTTCTACAGATGATTCTTTAATCTTTGTTCCTGTTCCTACAACGATTGGTTGCACAATATTGCGACGTAAGGCTTCCGCCAAATCACCAGGTGAAATATCCTTGATGCTAGGCATGGCATAAGCGCTTTGATTGGTTACCTGATCTAACATTTTAGCGGTAGATTGCAGGTTAAGGGAATCTTTCATAGCCACTGCCCTTTCCAAGATAGGATTGGCAAATTCTCCCCAACTGGATACCCTGAATAATGCTCAGGCTGTTGAACCGTTACATACAAGATAAAATCAGGATTTTCAGCTGGATTCATCGATACAGCCGAAAAAATGTAATTGGTAGAACCAACTCAAAGTAACCTCCATTTTTCTCATCAGCAATCTGGGCTGTACCGGACTTGAGAGCTACATTTTGACCAGGAACAGTTACAGTTGGCTTGCCTGTACTGTGGTTATGCATAGTTCCATAAACAGGATCAGTTCCTACTAACACCATATGAGTTCGAGTTAAACTTGCCGCATCTTTAGAAACAGGATTCCCCACAATCTCTTTTTGAGACTTTCGAACAGATTGATTATTTAGGATCATACAAGGCACTAATAAATTTAGGCTCTAACATAATTCCATCATTAGCAATCGCTGTAAAAGCACGTAACATTTGGGTTTGGGTCACTGAAACCCCTTGTCCAAATGAGCTCTGAGCAATATTTACGATATTGTCAGCCGGAAGTTGACCTGGATATTCATCCGTCAAGCCAAAACGAGTCGGAACACCAAATTTAAAGCGACTTAGATAATCCAGCCAGGTAGCATCTCCCATCTTTTGCTCCAGAAGCGTCATCCCAACGTTACTTGAGTGGGCAAACCCTTGAGAAAAGGTCATCATTCTTCCACCAGTTAATCCTTCATTGACGTCCCAATCTCGGATAGTAGCATCTGCCACTTTTAACTCACTACTGTTGAAAACTTCTCCTCCTGGGAAAGTATTATTGTCAATAGCAGCAGCTAGTGTCATGACCTTCATAGTTGACCCTGGCTCATAGTTGCTTTGATAGAGGATATCACGCCAAACAAAGTCCTTGGTCAACCCTTCCTTAGTATCGGCATCAAAGGTCGGCCGTTGCGTTGTTGCAAGAATTTCCCCTGTTTTGGCACTGACCAAGGTTGCTGTCATATACTTGCCTTTTTACTTTTTTCTTGAAAGGCATTCATCTGGGTCTCCATGAAGGACTGAAGGGTGCTGGAAATAGTTGTATAAACATCCTTGCCATCTACCGTTTGCTGGGAAACTTGTTCTGTTCCAGGGACAATATTACCCAGACGATCTTTTTCATAGGTAATAATACCGTCTTTCCCTGCAAGAATACTGTTCAAGGAACTCTCCATCCCAGAGTTCCCAGCAAACTCTTGCTCCCATCTTCATTTTCATGGAGTTGAGCTAAACCAATAAAAACTAGAAGCGAAATTGTCCATTTGGATAGCTTCTGTTTGGGCTAGTTGTGAAAGTCAATTCCTTCAACACTAGCGTCTTTTTCAGATCCTTTTTAATAGCCATCATATTGGCATAGGTAATCCCATTTCCTTTGCACCAAAAAGAAACTTGAGTCAGATTCGGTTGAGACAATTGTTCTTTTCACATAAGCCTCGTCCATATCCAGATACTTATGGAAAACCTCTGCTACCTTATTAAACTGGGCATCTTCTACATAAAGAATTTTACCCGTGGCTGATTTGTATTTTTTATCAATGACAGCATAGACATTATAGGAAGTTGCATCCTCAGCAATCGGGACTCCATTACGGTCATAAATAGTCCCACGTTTGGCAGGGACTGTACGGGTTATTTGGTGAACTTTCTTAGCCTCTTTGACTAGATCCGTTCCAAATTTACTACCACTCCCGATAATAACAGCAAAATTAACCAAAAAGACAGCGAAAAGTACGACAGCTAACAAGCTGATGTACTTCCCCACTATTTTACGGTTTTCTGCTGGAGATTTACGGTTTCTAATCGCAAATCGGGTTATTTTTTTTGTCCACTTCATATCTTACTCCGCTGATCGAATATTCTCATTATTCAATTTTAAGTCCTTAGAATTTGCGATTTCTTTCAAGCGTTCTGCCCTCAACAATTCATTTACCTCTTGTTTGGCATCATCCAATTCTGTCTTCTTCTCCTCTATCTGCGCATTGATTTTTGTCAAATCACTTTGCACTTGTAGGAGTCGGGTCTGCATAAAGATAATACTCAGCGCCAAAACGAGAGCTGTAAACGCAATGGAAAGATAAAAAGCCTTCTCCACACGGGAGAATTTTTTTATACGATTCTGCAAGAATTGACTGGTTGTTTCTTTTTTATCTACCATTTTTTCCTCTTACTTGTGAATTTTTCTGGCCACGCGCAACTTAGCTGAGTGCGAGCGGTTATTGGCTTCTAATTCTTCTGCACTTGGCAAGATTGGCTTACGGGATACCAATTCCATCTTGGGCTTGAGATCATCTGGGATGAAAGGCAAACCTTTGGGAACTTCAACCGTTGAAGCTTCCTTAAATAACTGCTTAGTCAAGCGGTCTTCCAAGGAATGAAAGGTAATCACTGAAATTCTACCATCCAAAGCCAACATATCCATAGCCTGCTGGATAGACTCATCTGCCGCTCCCAGCTCATCATTGACTTCAATTCGAATAGCCTGGAAAATCTGCTTGGCAGGATGCCCCTTCTTCTTGAGTTCCTTGGCAGGTTTGGCCGACTTGATAATTTCTGCCAACTCAGTCGTTGTCTCGATTGGCTTGACTTCACGCGCTTGTTCAATCTTACGCGCAATCTGTTTAGAGAATTTATCCTCGCCATACTAAAGAAAATACGAACCAAGTCATGATAGTCATAGTGGTTCACCACTTCATAAGCTGTCAGACTAGCATCCTGATTCATGCGCATGTCCAGTGGCGCATCCTTTTTATAAGAAAAACCACGCTCACGCTGATCCAATTGAGGACTAGACACTCCCAAGTCATAACAAATTCCATCAATTTCCTGAACACCAGCTTCGCGCAAACGTGCCTGTAAATGACGGAAATTATCCTTGATAAAGGTTACCATCCCTTTTTCGATATAGGGTGCCAAACGTTTTTGCGCGTTGTCAATGGCATTCTGGTCCTGGTCAAAGGCATAGAGATGGCCTTTTTCACTTAATTTACTTAATAAATATTCGCTATGGCCTGCTCCACCCAAAGTCGCATCAACGTAGATACCGTCAGGCTTTACGTCGAGCATATCAATCGTTTCGTGGAGTAAGACCGTTACATGATGAAATTCTTTTGTCATATCCTATCTATTTTACCACAAATCCGACCAGCTTGCACTTGTCAGACAAATAGGCAAAAAAAAGTAAGATTTCTTTAAAAAACATGTCAAATATGCTTGACATTCACTCTATAGAAGAATATAATATAGTCAAATATATACGACACAAATCAGAAAGGAGACCAGATGAATCGTGTGAAAGAATTTCGCAAGGAACTAGGCATTTCCCAGCTCGAGCTAGCCAAGGATATCGGTGTCTCGAGACAAACCATCAATATGATTGAGAACGACAAGTACAATCCAACCCTGGAACTCTGTCTCAATCTCGCCCGCAGCCTCCAAACTGACCTCAACAGTCTCTTTTGGGAGGATAATTTTTAAAAAAGGAGCCAACTCATGAAAAAAGAAACCTTCACTGAAAAACTGATCAAACGCACATACGGTATTTCTGATCCACTTGACGAATACAAACGACGCGAGGCTGATCGTATCGGCAATCAAGTCTTTTATCATCCTCTTTTATCTGATGACTTTTTCGGAAATCTTATTCCCCTCGTCCTCGCCTATAAATACCCTCAAATTGTCGCTATCGTCTATCCTCCTCTGATTTTCGTGATTTCCATGATCTCTGCTGGCTATGTCACCTACCCAAACCAAAAAAACAGGGATTACAGCTATTGATCCAGATATGCTGAGTGAGAAAGAAAGTAAGCAACTACATTACCCAGGTCTGAAAAGCAGGTTTGTTCTTTATGGATCTATGGATGTTTTTTTATAACTCCTCTTCTCGATATACTAACTAGGTGAAAAGTCAGGACTATTTTATCATTCTCTTCTCACTATAAAAACATAGTGTATCAAAACTATTCTCGGTTCTATCTTCTTCGGAGCGATGATACAGATTGCTCGATCTCACGTCGCATTGCAAAAAGCTAAGAAAAGACCGGATGAGATTAGGAGGTACCCTATGAAATCACTAGTAACTTTACTTACCTATCATCTTTTTGTTTCAGCTTCACTGCTCATCTTCATCATCGTTTCAGGGAACTTGCCAATCTACGATATAGTCCTCCTTCCAGTCTTTGTTCCAGCACTCAACAAAGGATTGACTTATCTAAAGATTGACTCCCCAAAAAAACGCGCATACTCAACTTAGCACTATGCTTTATGATTCTATCTTTTACCACAACTGATGCTCATCTCAAGCGATTGGAAATATTATTTACTGCTCACTATCGCTATCCTTTTCTTCTATCACTTATCTTTATTATCTCTATCAATTCGTAAAAGAAAGTCAATCAAAAACATCGCTCATTTAGGAGGTTACTAGCATGAAAAAAAGAAGACTTAACCACTCGCCTACTTCGAAATCTCTTTTCATATCCAGGGCCCTTTTTGATGAATGCCGACAAGAGATTATCTACAAAGGCTTGTGCCCGTTCCATGGTTCAAATCGTTTTATTCTTCCTTCTTCCTCTTCTTGTTTTTATCTGTTATTTGGACGCTTTCATAGAAAGCTGTTCGCTATGCCATGCCCTATGTTTACTCTGGACTCATTTTTTTCATTACTTTAAAAAGCTCAAAAAGAGCCGTCCAAAGAGCTTCATCTTGAAAAAGGATGACAAAGTCAGAAATCATCCTCAAAACCTACAGCAAAGCCCAAATCAAATTTCGAAGCTGGGATTGTGTTTATCGGTCTTCAGATTGGCCTCTTTACCCTACTCATCTTTCATAAAGTCTTCGTTCAGCAGATGTCCCTTTCAGATTTTTGTGAAAGTTGCTCATGCAATTCGATAAAAGTGGTCCTTTCCTGATGTACGGCCTGATTATCGGTAGCATTTTTTTGGAACCCTGACCTACGGTTTCTATCACTACAGGAGGAAAAAAACTCTAAAAATACCAAACAGAAGGAGAAAAGCAAGCAATGACTTCACTATACGATTTTTCAGTCTTGAACCAAGACAATCAAGAAACTCCACTAGATGCCTATCGTGGGAAAGTTCTCTTGGTTGTCAACACTGCTACCGGATGTGGTTTAACGCCCCAGTACCAAGGTCTACAAGAACTCTATGATCGCTATCAAGAACAAGGTTTTGAGATTTTAGACTTCCCTTGCAATCAGTTTATGGGACAAGCCCCCGGCAGCGCAGAGGAAATCAACGCCTTCTGTAGCCTACACTATCAAACCACTTTCCCACGTTTTGCCAAGATCAAGGTCAACGGTAAGGAGGCAGATCCCCTCTATGTTTGGTTGAAAGACCAGAAATCTGGCCCACTAGGAAAACGAATCGAATGGAATTTCGCTAAATTTCTCATCGATCGTGATGGGCAAGTCTTTGAACGCTTCTCTTCAAAAACAGACCCACAACAAATTGAAGAAGCGATACAAAAACTACTATAATTCACAATCTCACTATGATTAGGTTTCCTTTAGCCTGATGAATAGTGAGATTTTTAATTAATACTCTTCAAAATCTCTTCAAACCACGTCAACGTCGCCTTGCCGTATGTATGGTTACTGACTTCGTCAGTTTCATCTACAACCTCAAAACAGTGTTTTTGAGCTGACTTCGTCAGTTTCATCTACAACCTCAAAACAGTGTTTTGAGCAGCCTGCAGCTAGTTTGCTCTTTGATTTTAATTGAGTATAAATAGAAAAAGTAGACGATTGTCCACTAGGAAAAGCAAAAACATTGTGAGTTTTAATCAAACTAAAAGGACTTAGCCCTATACAATACAGAACTAAATCCCATGAATAAATAATTATCCTAACTTTTAGCATTCCTACAGAAATTTCAATTTTTCTCTATTTGATACCAGACATTAGTTTTTCAATACGTGGAACGTAGAAGAGTAAGATAATACTGAACACAATCGTAATTCCTCCAACAATCCCATAGTAAGCAACTTCAGTTTCGCTTGTATAAAATTTTACAATTTGAGCATTAATCGCTTGGGCAGCAGCATTACTCAAGAACCAGATAGACATCATTTGTGCTTGGAAAGACTTTGGTGCTAGCTTATTAGTGACTGATAGACCAATCGGCGAAATCAGCATTTCCCCCACAATCACAATAGCCCAACTCATAATCAACCAGAAAGGACTGACCTTAACATCTGTCCCAAAGAGCATACCTGGTAACATCATCCACAAGAAAGATAAACCTGCCGCAAATAAACCGATAAGCAAATTTCTTAGAAGAGGACGGTTGCTTTTTACCCATTTTCCCCCACAACCACGCAAAAATCGGTACATAAATCATAATGAAAAGTGGATTGATACTTTGGAAAAAGCTAGATGGGAAATGAATCTGATTCCCAAATACATTAAAGTAAAGTCGAGTCTGATCATCCGCAAATAGAGCGAGAACAACAGACCCCTGCTCCTCAATAGACCAGAAGAGTACCGCAGCGATAAATAGAGGAATGTAGGCAAATACTCGAGATTTCTCAGTAGCAGTTATTTTCTGACTAGATAAAATTTTTAAAGAAATAGTAGATTGGAATGATTACCGCAATTACTGTAAAGATATTAACAATCATATCCACGTTAAACTGGTGAGTAAAGACTAAGCCTATAACCGCCAGAACAACCATGACAAGTGTAAACAACAAGCGTTTAATCAAGGTCTTCTGTTCCTTCTGTGAAAGTGGATCAGTTGGGTAAAGGCTTGATTCAGGCAGATATTTCTTCCCATCTAAAACATACTTCACCAAACCAAAGAACATCCCAATCGCAGCTAATGAGAAACCTAGATGGAAATTGACTTCCTGACCTAGATAACCTACTAAATAAGGGGCAACGAAGGCACCTAAGTTAATACCAAAGACAAAGATACTAAAACCTGCATCCCGTCTATCATCCTCTTTCTCATAAATTCCCCCAACCATATCTGAGATATTGGGTTTTAAAAATCCAGTTCCAAAGATGATTAAGGCAATAGAAAGATAGAGAGCCACTTGTCCAAAAGGTGTTGCCAAAGCAATATGCCCTAGCATAATCAGAATCCCACCGTAAAAGACAGTCTTACGGCTTCCTAAAATACGGTCACTGACAAAACCACCGACAACCGAGGACAAAAATACTAGCGAGCCATAAATCGCCATAACCGATGCAGCTGTGGTCTTATCCATCCCCAATCCACCATCTTGCACACTATAGTACATATAGTAAAGTAGGATAGCTCGCATTCCATAGTAAGAAAAGCGTTCCCACATTTCTGTAAAGAAGAGGGTGGACAAGCCCATAGGATGTCCAAAAAATGTTTTCTGTTTTTCCATATATATTCTCCTTTAAAACATAATAACTCATTTTACAGAATTTTCAAACGAATGTCAAACAAATTATGCTTATTTTAGAAAATTTTCTGAAAAATCACACATCTCATACTTAATTCCATCATAAAAATCCATTTCAGACTAACTTCCACTTCGGTCAGGCAAGCAGGGAGTTACTTTGAAAAATCACCTTTTAAAAATTTGCTCTTGTTTAGTTTTAAAAATATTTCAAACCTTGAAACATACTTATCCTTTCCTCTTCAGTAAACAAAAACATCCCTATGCCAAACTTGTAATTATTAAAATACAAGCCAATAAGCATAGAGATGTAAAACCATTACACATTAAATAATAGAAATTGTGTACGAAATTTCTCAATTAGTTTTTAGCTAGTAAATATCATTTCCAACAAACGCCCTCTCAATTCCTTATCCTGATGATGCAAGATATTCATTAACTCATGAGAATTTTTGGCATTGATGAATTGATTTAATAATCTATCTTTTAATTCATATGAAAGAGAAGCTGTCTTTAGTAGTCTAAAAACTTCATCATTTTAAAGATGGCATTTTATTCTCTTTGCATTCAAATCTAACTGTATCACTCTTATTTGGCAATTCAATTATAGACACATTCGTTCCTTTAAAATGAATTCTATGCCTTCTATTACTTGGAACAATGCGAGAATCTCCTTGTAATGCTAACTCTACCATTCCCCTTTCCCAATCAATCGATAATCTTGTTTTATATCTTTGACCATTCTGATCTTCAATCATTTCAAAAGAATGTTGTTTGCCCGGGAATACATACCAATCTACAACTTCCGGTAAATCAACACCCATATCTATCTCAGAACCAACCAAGGGAATGATGGCACCACTTTTTGCAAACACAGGTATAGTTGAAATGTCCCTATAAACACTTAACTTCACACCACCTGTATATTTTTTCTCTGAAAAGAAGTCATACCATTCACCTTCAGGGAACCATACATCCACTTTTGCAGATTGGAATGCCAAATCCATCTTTTCTACAACGGGAGCCACCATCAGTTCTGTTCCAAAAAAGTATTGATTTGGAACATTATAGCTCTCATCATTCTCTGGGTAGAAATAATACATTGGGCTGATTAAAGGGGCACCTTCCTCGTGTGTCTTTACATTCATGGTATATAGATAGGGAATCATCTGATGTCTCAAACGAAGGTATTTCTTCATAATCTTAGATGTTGTTTCTGAAAAAAACCAAGGTTCTTTACTATTAAAGGGACTTCTAGAACTATGTAATCGAGTTATCGGACTAAAAACGCCAAACTGTAGCCATCTAGTTTGTAGCTCTTCGTCATAATCCCCCAGCATGTGCCCACCGATATCATGGCTCCACCAACTATAACCGATGTTAGATGCTGTCGCTGTAAAATAAGGTTGAAATCTTAAGGAATTCCAACTAATAATGGTATCTCCTGAAAAACCAACAGGGTATCGATGACTACCAGGACCTGCATATCTTGATAAAATCAAACCACCTTCTGCATTTTTACAACTATCCTGATAATGATAATGGTTTAAAAGCCATAGTGGATCCAACATGCCTTGTGTCCCTTGTTGCCAGTCAATCCACCAAAAATCTACTCCTTGCTTTTCTAGCTCATAATGAACATCTTTAAAGTAAGCTTCCCTAAAGGATGGATTGAAAAAATCAAAAATGGCAGGTTCTTCTAATTCTACATTTAACCCCAATCGTTTGGCGACTCGAGGATAAGCTTCTTCATAAGCCCGTATACCATCAGCAGGATGGACATTTAAAGAGAGTTTTAACTTTCTATCATGAAGTTGTTGCAATAACTGTTCTGGATTAGGTATTAAGTTTCTATTCCAACTATATCCTGTCCAGCCACTTCCAAAACGTGCTGGAATTTCAGTTATATGCCAATCCATATCTAAAACACCGATAGATAATGGAATTTTCTCTGTTTTAAATCTGTCTATTAAATCCAAGTATTCATCCGACGTATAAGGCCAATATCTACTCCACCAATTTCCTAAAGCATATCTTGGCAACAAGGGTGTTGAACCAGTCAAATGGTAAAAATCTCTGATTCCTCCTCTATAATCATGCCCATAGGCAAAGAAATAGAGGTCAATTTGATTTTCTCTCTCAATATAACCAGACTGTTCATCCCAAATAAATCCTTGAGAATCATCCAATAAGGCTATACCATTCCGGCTAATAATTCCATCTTCTAACGAGATTGCTCCATCTGCCTCATCCAGAGTCCGAGCTGTTCCTTTTAATGTTTCAATAGATTCACCAAAATACCAGCGACTACCATATACAGCAAAATTTCCTTTTAATTCTATAAATAAATTTTCGGCGTTAAATTCTCCTTTATTAAAGTGCAAATGAAAATAGTCCGTCATAATATCTAGTACGTTTGATGTCTCGATATAATCTAACGAAACTTCGACAAAATCTCTATTATAGATAAGTTGTGTCGTTCTATCCTCAAAACTTCCAGTTTGAGAGTATTCTAGCCTTACTAACTTGTCTGTTAATACAGAGATTCGATAAAACTCTCCTTAAAAAATTTTTCAATTTGTTGTCCTCCTTTTAGTAAATTGCTTTACTTTATCAAACATTTTATTCGTTATCGTTACATTCATCAATCCGCAAAAAGCAAATCCCCCAAATGTAAACACGTAAATCGCTGTTAAAACCCGTTCTGGACTACTAAAACTCATATATAGTACAGAAATATTAAATAAAACCAAAAAATGATAGCTTGTATTGGTTTAAAATACAAATTAATACGCTATTTACAATACTATTTTTTTAGATTATCCTTAAATAGACCAATATAGGGAAAAATAACACTTATCAAAAAGTATTATAACAAATAAAAAGGGCAACACTAACAATAAACTATACTCTGAAAATAAACTTGAATAGCCCCAAAGACAATAGTTCACATATAAAAGTAATTCTATTAGGAGGATAAACAACCAAATAAAAGTTGATTGTTTAAAATTTCGTCTAAAGATCCGAAAATAATGATAAGTAATATCGGTATCTTTACCTTTTTAAAATACGATACCACATTGTCGTAAGAGAAGTTAGTGATGCCCCAATTGTAACTATTGGAATACAACTAACAATAAATAGAGTATTTAAAATAATTAAATCTGTCAAAAAGTTAAAAATTCTAACCACTTTTTCCATCTAATGAAAATAATTTTTGCATAATAGATATCTCCATAAAATCGATTGTCTTAACTCTATATTTTTATAATGTCAGTTGTACAAAAATATTACCTAAATTATTTAAAAATATTTCCAAATTTCTTTAAAAATTAGAATAAAGGAAGCGAGATAATTTAAGGTTATCAGTCTCGCTTCCTGTAATTAGCTAGTCACTTGTTCATACAACCAAGAGTTCATATAAAATATTACTCTTTTACTTCTTTTTGGTAACGATTATATGCTTCCTGTTGAATCTTCATAAACTCGTCCAATCCCATATTCTTAAGAGTTTCTTTGTATGAATCCCATTCTTTTTCAATGCCACCTTCAACTACCCATTTAGATGCCTGTTGTTTGACATAAGATTCAATACTCACATAGATTGATGATAATTTGTTAAGTTCTTCTTGTGAATAAATCACATTAGGGTAAGCTGGCAACGCAAATTGTTTCAAATCTTGGTCCATCTTCAATTTCAATCCATCACCTTGTGTTTGATCGATTTCTACACGACTATTGATATCATCGCTTACGTATTTAGGACCAAAATCTCGAAGTGAATTAATCCATGCCCATTCATCAGCTGATTTGCCATCTTTAGGAGGTAACACTTTAAACTTATCACCATTCTTTTCAGTAGCTATTCCAAATGATCCATAGAAATTCTGAATACTTGCTTCATCTGTATATAATTTATCCAACCATTTCAATAATTTAGCAGGATTTTTGCTCTTATTTGTAATCAAAATTTCATTTCGACCATAGTTATAATGATCTGGATCAGAAAAGACATATTGTTTACCATCCATACCTTTTAAAGCAGGTAGAGCAATATACTCACTTGAATGTAAGCCAAACGTTGCATCTGCTGTCCAACCACTAGAAACACCTACTCTAGATACTCCCTTATCCATACGTTTCGCTACACTCATAGAGGTATCTTCTGTAAAGATTTCTGGATCAATCAAACCTTTTTTATAAGATTCGTGCATTGCTGCAATCCCTTGTTTATAACTTTCCTCTGTACGAAGGTAGACTGGTTTTCCATCTTTTACAGACATTTCATACGTATTATCTGCACCTAAACGATTATTGAACGGAAGAATATATGAGAATGTTGGATCAAAGTTTCCTGCTCCAAATGGAATTTCATCAGAAGCATCTCCATTTCCGTTCGCATCTTTATCCTTGAATTCTTGTAATACTTTTACTAAATCATCATAAGTTTCTGGAACCTTTAATCCTAAATTATCCAGCCACTTTTTATTAATAAATAGCTGATTAGCTACAGTAGGGCGCATCGGTAATTTTTTAGGTAGGCTGTAGATATGACCATCTGGTGAAGTAATCATAGCTTTAATCTTAGGCTCTTTTTCCATAGCCTTAGTTAAATTTGGCATGTTTTCCTTGATTAAATTTTCCAATGGAATAAATAGAGATTGGTTCTGAGCAATTTCTGAATCTGTAAATGCATTTGAACCTAAAAATGCATCTGGTAAATCTCCGCTAGCAACCAAAACAGATTTCTTATCTGCCCAATCTGCAGCTACAAGTGTATCCCATTTAACATCAATACCTGCTTCCTTGGCAGAATCTGTTAGAAAACCTTTATGATAATCTTCTCCCCAGTCAGACCAACGAACAGTTGTGATTTTATAAGAATCTTCTCCAGACTTATCGTCCTTATTCGCATTATTGGAATTTGCACAGGCTGTTAAGCCAGCAAGTGTAACTGTTCCTAAGAACAAATATGTAAATGATTTATTTTTCATGTTTTTCTCCTATTCTTTCAAGGCGCCAATCATTACGCCTTGATTAAAATATTTTTGAACAAAGGGATATAGCAACATAATCGGAGCGGTTGAAATAACAATTGCTGCATATTTCATCATATCAGCTTTGATACGAAGATCTGATGCCACTTCTCCTGTTGCTTGCGATTGTAACATTTGATTACTAATTAGTAAACGTCGTAAAATTAATTGCAATGGCTGTAAATTTTCATTCGTTAAATAAATTAAAGCATTAAACCACGAATTCCAGATACCAACTGCAGTCCAAAGTCCAATAACTGCTATAATAGCTTTTGATAAAGGAACAACTATTTTAATAAAATAACGAATTGTACCACAGCCATCAATTTGCGCAGCCTCCCACATCCCGTCTGGAATACTATTATTAAAGAAAGTTCTAGCAACAATAATATTGTATGATGAAACTGCAAAAGGTATTACCATTACCCAAAATGTATCAATCAAGCCTACATTCTTTACTGTTAAGTAGGTAGGAATCAAACCACCTGATACAAACATAGGGATTATGTATAGAATACTCATCCACTTTCTACCAACTAATTCTTTTCTAGATAAAGCATAACCAGCTGGAATATTGACTACTAAAGCAACTAAGGTACCAACAACAGTATATAAAATTGTATTTAAATAGCTACGTAAAAATAAAGGTTGTTGAATAAGACGTAAATATCCATCTAATTTCCATTCTCTTGGAATAAACCATACCTTCCCGTTTGCAACATCTGAAGGATTACTAAAAGATGCAATCACTACAAACCATAACGGATAAACAATTAACAGGATAAGGAAAATTGCTAAACCATAGGTAACTATATCAAATAATAATTCAGAGTTTGTTTTTCTTGATTTATGAAACCATTTCACCTTGAGCACTCCTTCCTTTAAAAAAGACCCGTTCTAGTATATCTTTTCGAGAACCAGTTAACAGATAACAAAATTATTAGATTGACTACGGTGTTAAATAACCCTATAGCTGTCGAATAACTATACTGAAAGTTCACCATACCAACTTTATAAACATAGGTCGAAATTATCTCACTTCCTGCTAAATTAAGTGGATTCTGCAGTAGTAACACTTTCTCAAAACCTACACTTAATAAACTACCTGCTCTTAATATTAGTAAAATCATAGCAGTCGGCAAAAGCAATGGTAATTCTATATGCCTAATTTTTTGTAATCTAGAGGCACCATCCATAGTTGCAGCCTCATAATATGTAGGATCAATTGCAGAAAGCGCCGCCAGATAAATAATACTATCCCAACCAATATGTTGCCATACATCACTCCAAACATAAACACCTGCAAAATTACTAGGTTTTGATAAAAAATCTGGAATAGTAATTCCAACAGACTTAAATACATTCGCTAACAAACCACTAGTAGGAGATAAAAATAAGATAATCATCCCACACATAACCATTGTAGAGATAAAATGAGGTAAGTAAGTTGTTACTTGAAATATTTTTCTAAATTTCCCAACTCTTAACTGATTACTAATGATAGCTAGTATAATAGGCAAGGGGAATCCTACTACAATACTATAAAGTGAAATTTTTAATGTATTGAACATAGTTGTCCCGAATTGGAATGATGAGAAAAATTGAGTAAAAGTACTTAAATCCCTACCCACTGACTAGCAAAGATACCATTGGCTGGTGAATAGTCTTTAAATGCAATAATTAGTCCCAACATGGGAATATAGGAAAATAAAATTAATAGCAATATTGAAGGAAAAAGTAATATATATAACGGAATACTATGCTTTAATTTTTATTTTTATGAAGTTGAGATGCTACTTTCATGTTTTTCCTCCCATCTGATTTTTCTACGATTATTTTACACCATATAGAATTCCCTTAATAGAACTTTTTTTGGACTAGGTTTATCAATTTTTCAGTTTATCATTTCTGAGAACTATTACTTTTTCCGACATCTTGATAAAAACATATCTGTTTTGTTACATGATATCATATTTTCAAAGTGCTATAATTTTAATAGGAGAATAGTATATGAAATTAAATCACGACTTATCAAAAAAACATTCCATTCATTTTTCTTTAAACTCCTACTTGTACTACTATTGATAAATATTTTTAATCAATATTGCTATGAGTAACATAACCAGAAATTTTATTAAAAACCAAAATATAGTACACTTACGTAGTTCAATTGAAATTTATGCTGACTCTGTTAATGAGAAATTGCATTCTGTAGAACGCTTTATGTACTCAACAATAACGCATAATGAATCTTTAGAGAAATTAAATCATGTACAAACGTTTCTTGACTATCAAGAAAATCTCAAAAAAAGTTCAAACTAGCTTTGCAGAGTTTGAATATCAAAATGAAACTCATATGACATTCTTATTAGAAACAGATAGTACTGATTATTTTATAAATGTCTCCAATCTTTATATTCCATATGAAGATTATCTACTATTAAAATCAAATCTAAAATCATTGCGTAGTGATATAAGTGACCGTAAATGGAAAAATGTAACTACTAAAAACAGTGAATACTTAGTTAAATCTGTTCATTACGAAGGAAAAATCATTTATGCCGTCATATCTTCAGAAGATATCCTAAAACCTCTCAAAAAACTCAATATTGGAAATAATGGTAAACTTTTCCCTAAAAAGAGCCTAACAATATACCCTCCGAAAACTACCTAATTCATGCTCAAAATGAAAAAACGCATTTACCTTTCGATATTTATGTTTTAGTCGATTATGCCGAAGTCTTTAGAAATATCACACTCTTAGAAGTATTTTTATCAGCTGTTCCTATCATTATCACCATTTTATCAATCATCATTATCCTGTATATTCGTCAGTGGATGATTAAACCAATAACAAGACTCACTGAACGACTCTCTCAACTTGGGGACTCCATCCCCCCTTCTGAATTTTTTATATCTGAAGGTATACTAGAAATTGATAAGGCAAATGATAAACTTAATAAAGTAATATTTGATATGCAAGAATTAAAAATACGAGAATACCATTCACAACTAGAACTTAAGAAGATTGAACTTAATTATCTTAAGAACCAAATTCGTCCACATTTCTACTTAAATATGTTATCAATGATTCATAGTATGCTTCAAACAAAAAAACTACAAGGAAATTGAAGAGTTAACTATCCTAACTTCAAATTATCTCCGTCATTTATTTATGGCTAATCAAGATTTTTCAGAACTTAAAGATGAAGTTCAGCATATTAAAGATTATTTAGAAATACAACGAATTCGATATGGAAATAGTATCTACTTTTTCACTAGACTACAATTCTGAGCTACAAAATACTCTTGTTCCATCGTTACTTTTACAAACATTTATTGAAAACACAATAAAACACGGGTTTTCATTTCAGGATTTATTTACAATTTTGCTATCAATAAAAAGTAAAAACTGAGAACTCAGATTATATTCAGATTTGTATCGAAGATAATGGTCCAGGTTTCTCTGAAGAAATTTTTATCAAAAACTAAATCAGAAACAGTCTCTAATAACAGAAGATGGACATCATATCGGGATAACAAACACCATCGAACGTTTAAATCTTCTCTATCCCAACGACTATACTATTACATTTGAAAATAATGAAGAAGGTGGAGCTAAAATTCTTTTACTTATTCCATACAAGATTATAGACGGAGGTTATAATGAATATTTTATTAGTTGATGACGATCGTTTTATCATTGAAGCTTTTACGAGAAAATAAACTGGGATAAACTACACATTGACATTGTTTATGTTGCCTATAGCCTCACTCAAGCTCAAAAATATTATTAAAGAGCATCCTATTGATCTTATGATAAGCGATATAGAAATGCCTCAAGGTAGTGGCCTCGAGCTCTTATCTTGGATTAGAAATGAAAAATATGATATAAAAACAATTTTTTAACCAATTACGCCGACTTCAACTATGCTCAAAAAGCAATTGAATTACAAAGCTTCGAATACTATCTAAAACCCATTAACTTTGAAAAAAATTAGAATTTATTATTCAAAAAGCCATTGGTAAAATTGACAATCATAACTTAAATGGAAAAAAATGATGCACTTTTACAACTAGAGGACAATTTCTGGTATGATTACCTTAGAAAACCTCAAATTTCTCGCATTGATGAGCTAGAAAACATAGCAAGCAAACAAGATTTTATTCTTAAAAAAACACCAATATTTTTCCTTGCAGTTTTAACAATCAATCTTAATGAAGAAGATTATTCTGCAGAAACTCCATCATGGACTTCTCAACTAAAAAGAGAACTTCAAAAGAATTTCACAACCTTCTTATAAGCTGATAAGTCTATTCAAAATGGAAAAGCCAGGTTGATCAATATGTTTGTCTCTTTAGAGTAGACTCATCCAAACGTAGTGACAAATTGGCATATGAGATTCATTCTCAAATTTCCAATAACTTTTAGTAAATACTCAAACATTATATATAAGAGTTGCCATAAAATATCCGATATTTTATTTCATACCAAAGAACTCTACACTTATAATGAACAATATGTTTCTTATTGGAATACTATTACATGTGTTCCACATAGTTTTTCCAACTTCCTTTAAAACAGAAACTCTTTTCAATTACTTTTTTAGATAGCTTAAGTGAATACGAATTAAGAGAAAAAAATTAATTCACTTGCCTATAATTCTCAAATTCCTACTTTCACACTACAACAAATTTTTACTAGATTGGACTCAACAAATAGGAATATATCTAGATCAAAAATGGAATTTCAGCTCATAAATTATTCCAAAAACAGCACTCATGATTTCCTATTCCAACGACGCTTTCATTCAATTGAATCTTTTCAGGATTACTTTGATTATTACTGGTCACATGCTAAGAAATTTGCAACAAACCTTGAAAACCAAAAAAATAGTATTCAACGCATTGTCGAATACATAGATCATCACTACTATGAAGATATAAATCGTTCTATATTAGCAGATATGGTTTATCTCAGTGCAGATCATTTGGCTAGAATTTTTAAAAAGAAACAGGAGAAACTCTTGTTAAATATATAACGGATAAGCGCATTAATGCTGCTAAATCCCTCCTATCTCAAAACAAATATCTCGATATCACAAGTATCTTGTCAAGTAGGGTATGATAATTATTCTTACTTTACTAAAAATTTTTAAACAAAGAACTGGACTTTCTCCTGGAGATTACCGTAAAACTTATCAAAACAAAATGTAAGCAATCTAAATCATTGAAATGATAAGTAAAATCCAAGGTCTGTAGTAATTTTTGACATTTACAGTTTTTCCAAAAGATGAGTTTAATAATCATTTTTAGATTATCACCAGCACAATATCTTTCAGTCCAACATAGCTTCAAAAATGTCTTTAAAATTGTTGACAAGACAACTTCTTAAAAAGTCAGTTTGAAAAGAAAATCCAGTAAATATTTCTAAGATAAAACGTGTACTATCAAGCTTTTTATATACCTGATAGTATGCGCTTTTTTATTATGAATACTTGCTATAAAACCTCACAAGATTTACTATCATGCCATACCAAAATGGACTATTTTTGATTATAGAAAAATATTATTTTCAATTTTTTTAAAAAAATAATTAAATGAATTAAATGTTATTTCTAAATATTTGAAAATAATCTTTGTTTGTATTATACTATCTTTGAGGTAACTATTATGAACTATATTAAAAGACCACATTATTTAGACTTTTTAAGAAGACATCGTGACCGACAAATCATCAAAGTTGTGAGTGGAGTTAGACGAGCTGGTAAATCTGTTCTCTTTCAACTCTATAAAGAGGAGTTACTAGCAACTGGGGTAGATGAGGATCAGATTATATCCATCAATTTCGAAGATTTGAGTTACTATGACCTGCGACATTTTCAAACATTATTTGCTTATATAAAAGAGCAGTTAGTTGGGGAGAAAACATACTATATCTTTTTAGATGAAATTCAACATGTTGAAAAATTTGAACTGGTAGCAGATAGTCTATTTATCCTACCAAATGTTGACCTCTATTTGACTCGATCAAACGCCTACTTTATGAGCAGCCAATTAGCTACAAATTTGACTGGTCGGTATGTTGAGATAGAGGTTCTTCCTTTGTCATTTGAAGAATACCTATCAGGTCAATCTCTCTCAGAGAATCTGAATACAACAGAAATTTTTAACAATTATCTCTTTAGTGCTTTCCCTTACCTATTGCAAACATCATCTTACGCTGAAAAAATTGACTATCTCAGAGGAATATATAACTCCATACTGTTAAATGATATTGTCACTAGATTGGGAAATCCAAATCCTACGATTATTGAGCGCATTGTACGAACCCTTCTCAGTAGTACAGGTAGCTTAATATCAACAAATAAGATTCGCAATACCCTTGTCAGCCAAAATGTTTCAATATCCCACAATACTTTGGAAAATTATTTGACGACTTTGACAGACAGTTTACTTTTTTATTCCGTTCCACGTTTTGATGTAAAAGGCAGAGCATTATTACAACGCTTAGAAAAATATTATCCCGTTGATTTAGGTTTACGACACCTCTTATTGCCAGACCACAAAGAAGATATTGGTCATATCTTGGAAAATATTGTTTATTTGGAATTGAGACGTAGATATTCACAAGTATATGTTGGTAATTTAGATAAATATGAGGTTGATTTTGTTGTTGTAACTGATCTTGGTCACTACGCTTATTATCAGGTCAGTGAAACAACACTTGCTCCAGAAACACTAGAAAGAGAACTTAGACCACTAGAAGCCATTAAAGATCAATTCCCAAAATATCTATTAACAATGGATACAATTCAGCCAACAGCAAATTACAATGGAATTGAGAAAAAAAATATCATAGATTGGTTACTAGAAAAGTAAATAAGTATAAATCATATAGCTAACTAGATTTTGCAACAGTCTGTTATCAATGATTCTCCTAAAACCTAACAAGATATAGTGAATTTAGAACACACTATCTAATGGGATAAAGTGGAATCTATAACTTCTGGAAGAACTATTATTACTCATAATGACGAATCTCCATTGAATTTTTAATAACGATTTAATAATCAAACAGACTATAAAAGAGACTGAGCAATCAGGCTTTAAAATCAGAAAAACGCATAATATCAAGGATTGAATGAACAACCTTGATATTATGCGTTTTATTATGGAAATATTTGCTTCATTTTCTCCGCAAATAGAGTTTTTGCTATCCTATTTTCTCTATTTTAATGACTTACTTCAACTTCATACCTCTTGGAAAAAAAACAACAAAAATACGAACTAGCACAGTTCGGTATCATCAGCAATCCAGAACAATTTGTCTTTACCTATATAGATACAAAGGAAAACATAAACAAACCTCTCCACTCTGATTACCTAAATAACAAAATGAAAAGCATTCGAAAACGTCACAAAGAGTTAGCACACGCTACACCTCATAAATTACGACATACAGGGGCAACGGCTGGAACATCTATTGAAGCTATTTCTGAGGCTCTAACACATAGTGAGACAGGCACAACTCAAATTTATGTCAACACTTCAAATGTCATTCCAATGGCTGTTGGAGAGATTGCTTATCGCAATCTTAAAAAGTAATGGTGTGAACCATGAAGTGTTGTAAATGCTGTATTGTAGCTGGTTCTTAACGTTTTGAGAATTGTGATGCTTTACGAGCTTTCTTAAGACCTGGTTTGGAAAGTATGAGTTTCAGTTGGACTAAAAATAGCGTAATATCAAGGTTTTTTTATGAACGATATTTACTGATTGATTTCATAAAATTTGAATCAATATTTCTTAAATAGGGGAATAGTTCGGTTCTGTAAGTATTAATATAATACACCTACAAAAGCTTATTATATCAGATTTTTCCCCAGTTTTTAGAAAAAAATAGGTAGAGAAAACAACATCTGGATTTTTCCAAAAAAATCTTGACAAAGTCCTCATATAACCGTTTCTGCATTTTATTATATCATTTTTTTGACTTAGAAAATAATATATAATAGAAGATGATTCGTCTTTTTAAACGGACTTATCAAAAACTGGAATTCTATCAATATTTTGGACACATTTTTGGGAGGAAAAATTTGAAGCTAGCGCCCTTCGGTTGCTGGACCCCTTCTACGACCAATTCTCTGTACTCTACAGGGGACTGGTCATTCAATTTTTGTTGAATTCTAGTTTCATTATAAAATATGATGTAATTTTTGACAATATCTGTTATACTATCTCCAGTTATGTTTCTTCACTTATGGAGATAGAAGGTTTCAGACTTTAGGACGGAATGAAACCATTCGATACAGGCATTATCTGCTGGTGTTCCTTACGGGACATGGAGCAGGGTGATGCCTTTTTCTACAAGCCTGATAGTAAGCTTTTTGAGGTGTAAACCGATCCCCTGATCACTGTGTAAGATCGCTCCTTGAGGTAATTCCAATTGATGGAGCGTGTCCAACACAAAGTCCGTATCCTGACAATCTGAGATGGTATAAGCCACAATCTCACGATTATAAAGATCCATGATGGAGGACAAGTATAGCTTACATTTACCTAAGTATAAATAAGTAATATCTGTGACAAGCTTCTCCATAGGCTTGTCTGCTTGAAAATCACGATCCAGCTTATTGTCTGTTACATGGTAAGGCTTCCCTAATTTAGGTTCCTTCTTGGGACGGGCACGGCAAAGGTAGCCCTTTTCCTTCATGATACGATAGACCTTCTTGCGATTAACGACGAGGTTATAAACTTTCTTTAGTAAGCGAGTGATGGTTCGATAGCCGTAAATAAAGTGATTTTCTATACAGAGTTGTTCGATTTTATCTGCTATTTCGCCTCTTTTCTGAGAATTCTTACACTCCTGTTTCCAGCGATAAAAGGTGGAGCGTTTGACGCCGAAACATTCTAAAATAATAGATACAGGGAACGTTTTCTTATACTCTTCTACTAGCTTGATAAGACTTACTTTGTCGATTCTCTTATCAAGCTCTGATACTTTTTTAGTAATTCTACCTGCAATCGTAACTGTTCCACTTCAGATAACTGTTTCATCCCATTACCATAAGTATATTGTTTCCCCACGGGTTGGTGGAAACGGTACAATTCATCATTCTGATACCATCGCTACCAGGTCTTGGCCTGACTAGCATTTTTGATGCTGAGGGTATCCATGATAACTTTATTTGATTTGCCTGCCTTCTTCATTTCGATACAGGCTAGCTTAGTTTCTACTGAATATGCTTTTTGACCATAACAAAACACCCCTGTTTCTAGTTTACCACAACAGGAGTGTTTTCTTGTGTCTCATTTTATGGGTGCAGTGCCGACCCTAGGGATTCTTTCGTTCTCATATATACGTCATTAGTATAGGCTAATTTGATTTAAATTGCAAGAGAAATAACATTTTACATAAAAATCGGTGGGTATTTTACAATTTTTGCATATAATAGAGCTAAAAAGCAACTGGTTTTAAGAATTCTTATCTAAAACATTCGAAAATTCCCCTTAACCGTAGCGGAAAGTTGTTTTCTTTTCCCTGTTATAATATACTATTACTAACATTAGATGAAAAGGTGACTCTATGACTATAAATCAACTGCTTCAAAAGCTGGAGCCTACTAGCCCTATCCTTCAAGCTAACTTTGGAATTGAACGCGAAAGTCTTCGTGTCGATAGACAGGGAAAATTAGCACATACGCCTCACCCTTCCTGCCTAGGAGCTCGAAGTTTCCACCCTTATATTCAAACAGATTTTTGTGAGTTTCAGATGGAACTCATCACACCAGTTGCTAAATCTACCACTGAGGCTCGTCGATTTCTTGGAGCCATTACCGATGTAGCTGGACGTTCCATCAGTAAAGATGAACTTCTCTGGCCCTTGTCCATGCCTCCTCGTATCAACGCCCAAGAAATCCAAGTTGCCCAACTGGAAAATGAATTTGAACGCCATTATCGTAACTACCTAGCCGAAAAATACGGAACTAAACTACAAGCTATCTCAGGTATCCACTATAATATGGAACTAGGGAAAGATTTGGTTGAAGCCCTATTCCAAGAAAGTGACCAGATTGATATAATTGCTTTCAAAAACGCCCTCTATCTCAAGCTGGCTCAGAACTATTTGCGCTATCGTTGGGTGATTACCTATCTCTTTGGTGCTGCACCTGTTGCTGAGCAAGGCTTCTTCGACCAAGAAGTGCCAGAACTCGTGCGTTCCTTCCGAAACAGCGACCATGGTTATGTCAATAAGGAAGAAATACAAGTATCTTTTGCAAGCCTAGAAGACTATGTCTCTGCCATCGAAAACTATATCGAACAAGGTGATTTGATTGCGGAAAAGGAATTTTACTCGGCTGTTCGTTTCCGTGGACAAAAGGTTAATCGCTCCTTCCTTGACAAGGGAATCACCTACCTAGAATTCCGTAACTTCGACCTCAACCCCTTTGAGCGTATCGGTATTAGCCAAACTACCATGGATACCGTACACCTACTCCTTCTAGCCTTCCTCTGGCTGGATACCCCTGAAAATGTTGATCAGGCTCTGGCTCAAGGTCACGCGCTGAATGAAAAAATTGCCCTCTCTCATCCTTTAGAACCTCTACCTTCTGAAGCTGAAACTCAGAACATTACGACAGCTCTAGACCAACTGGTGCAACATTTTGGGCTTGGTGACTATCATCGAGGTCTGGTCAAACAAGTTAAAGATGCCTTTTTCAGATTCCAGTCAGACACTAGCTGCTCAACTTCTTCCTCATATCAAAAGACAAGTCCCTTTCTGACTTTTGCCCTTGACAAGGCGCTTGCCTATCATGATTACGACTGGACTGCCCACTATGCCCTTAAGGGTTATGAGGAGATGGAACTTTCTACCCAGATGCTGCTCTTTGATGCCATTCAAAAAGGGCTTCATTTTGAAATCCTAGATGAGCAGGATCAATTCCTTAAACTCTGGCATAAAGATCATGTTGAGTACGTCAAAAATGGTAACATGACCTCAAAAAGACAACTATGTAGTTCCTCTTGCCATGGCTAATAAAACCGTGACCAAAAATCCTGGCTGATGCTGGCTTCCCTGTCCCTGCCGGCGACGAATTTACCAGTCTAGAACAAGGTCTAGCCTACTATCCTCTTATCAAGGGCAAACAAATTGTGGTTAAACCAAAATCAACCAACTTCGGTCTGGGCATTTCCATTTTCCAAGAGCCTGCCAGCCTTGATAACTATAAAAAGCTCTCGAGATTGCCTTTGCAGAAGATACAGCTGTTCTTGTTGAAGAATTTATCCCAGGAACCGAATACCGTTTCTTCATTCTGGACGGGCGTTGTGAGGCTGTCCTCCTTCGTGTCGCTGCTAATGTTGTCGGTGATGGCAAACATACCATTCGTGAATTAGTCGCTCAGAAAAATGCCAATCCATTGCGAGGCCGTGACCACCGCTCACCTCTGGAAATCATTAAGCTAGGAGACATCGAACAATTGATGTTGACTCAGCAAGGTTATGCACCTGATGATATTCTCCCAGAAGGGAAAAAGGTCAATCTCCGCCGTAACTCCAACATCTCTACGGGTGGTGACTCTATTGATGTCACTGAGACAATAGATTCCTCTTACCAAGAATTGGCAGCAGCTATGGCAACTAGCATGGGGGCCTGGGCTTGCGGGGTTGACCTCATCATTCCAGATAGAACTCAGCCTGCTAGCAAGGAAAAACCTCATTGCACTTGTATCGAGCTCAACTTCAATCCCTCTATGTATATTCACACCTACTGTGCTGAAGGTCCTGGACAAGCTATCACTCCAAAAATCCTAGACAAGCTTTTTCCAGAAGTTACCACAAGTCAAACCTAAAACCTAATTCTTAGGAACAAACAAATCACCTTTATCTCGATGATATGATACCTCTTAAGTAGACAAGGTAAATACCTAAAATCTACGGCTCTTTGTCAACTGTAGTGGGTTGAAGAAAAGCTAAGCTCGAGAAAGGACACATTTCGTCCTTTCTTTTTTGATATTCAGAGCGATGAAAATTCGCTTCTTGAAGTTTTCAAAGTTCCGAAAACCAAAGGCATTGCGCTTGATAAGTTTGATGAGATTATTGGTTGCTTCCAATTTGGCGTTGGAATAGGGTAGTTGAAGGGCGTTGACGATTTTCTCTTTGTCCTTTAGAAAGGTTTTAAAGACAGTCTGAAAAAGAGGATGAATCTGCTTTAGATTGTCCTCAATGAGTCCGAAAAATTTTTCTGGTTCCTTATTCTGAAAGTGAAAAAGTAAGAGCTGATAGAGATGATAGTGGTGTTTCAAGTCTTCTGAATAGCTCAAAAGCTTGTCTAGAATTTCTTTATTGCCTAAATTGTCAAATTAAGTTAGACTTTTCAAGTAACTCAGAAAAACTTGGTAGGGTGATTGAAATAGTTCTATATAGTAATTCATAGACTACCCTCTGTTCAACTATTCCCCATTCATCTGTAACAAAAAAATATTTCTCATGATGTCGCCAAATATGTTGTCCATAACCTTTTATTTCCTCAAACTTACTAACTTCTTCCCAGCCTAGTTTACTATATTCCATGTATGTTCTCCGATCTTTTCACTAATATCTTACATTACACCTTCAGGAATATCTCCTGTTGATCATTGTAACTATCTAGTTGACTGTTATACCAAACCCTGGAATTCTGTCAATATCTTCTTTTCCCTATTTTGATTTATTTCTCAGCTATATGGTATATTAGGATACTTTGAATTCACCTTAAACAAAAAAATGCACAAGTTAATTACAACCTGCACATCTTTTTAATTTTATATTTAAAAAGAGACTATAAATCAACTTTCCGAAAAAAATAATGATTTTCCCGAAAGAAATAGATCAACCTAAAAAAATCACTGTCTTACTTATGTAATGTTTCTTTTAATATAATATAGAAATAAAAAGTATGTAAATGAAAAGATTTATCACATTACTTTTTAGTGTCTCTATCTACAATTTTATTAATTGCATGTTCTAACCAATCAAGCAATTCTTTAGATGGCGAATACCGTTGAATAAACGAGAGTAGAAATGAAGTTGCCTTTACCATTTCAGGTAACAAAGGAAATAGCAACAAAGGAGAGGCCGACACCTTTACAATTGATAAAGATAGTGCAACAATCGAACTGACTGGCTCTAATATCATAAACCGAAAAGAGAATTATACCTTCAAGGATGATGTATTCACTGTAGATATTTCAGGAACAAAGCAGGAGTATTACAAAAAGGATAGTGAAGAAATACAGCGACAAGTAAAACACTCAAACTATTTGATATTCTTTATACAATAAAAACGCTTTTGTACTGACCCCAAAAGTTAGATTTTTTCTGTCTAACTTTTTGGGGTCAGTACACACTCCATAGCGGGTATTTTTTTGTCTCGCACCCTAGCGGAGTGAGACAGACTAATAGTCACATAATAAAAATTTACTTAAAGTCAGATTTTAAATACTGTAGAATAGTTCTTTCTAAAAACTTACTCCCCATTTTTGCTCGTATAATTCATCAGGGGTTTGGGGATTCTCAAAATTCAAATCATCCCAAAAATACATACACTTTGTGTATACAAATTTTGAGATGATTTTTGGGAGTGTGTATACAGACTCTGAGCTCGCAAAAGTCATATTATGATAAATCTTTCCTTCTCGATAAAATAATTCCAAAAATCGATTTGACTGTCATTTGTGTGTACAAATATTTTTAAGAAGATATATAAAAAAACGCTGCAAAAATTTTTTTAACAGCGTTTCCTTATTTTAAAATTCTCATATGTCTTTCTTTTTTTATGGTTAGCATCGTAGTATTCCAGCATCGCATGATACAAACGAGCCTTCGTTTTATCTTGTTGTTTAATCCCATGAAGAAATAATTCTGCTCGCTTTAATTTCAATATGTATTCGCATATCTGATCAAAATCCTTATCCATATTACTTTTTGAAAATAAACATCTTTTTCCTCCATCACATCAACTATTTTTTTGCATCAAAATAGACATATCCATTTTGTTTTCATAGCTTATTCTCCCAACTACAGTTGCAAGACGGGCTATAGAATTGATATTCTTTTCCTACCTGTTCCAACTCTTCTGTCAAAGGAACTAACGCTTCAAAAGAGACTTTGTGAATGTTCAAATCTGTTCGGATTAATTTTTTCTAGCAAACTCAGAAAAATTATGAATATTTTTCCTTCCTCATACAATCATTTAATTTTTTTATTTTTCTTCTTCTGTCAAAAATACCTGTTTCAACACCGATTTTTATTCTCATAATCTTATCACCTCGTTTTCTTATTTAGTCGTTTCACAAGTTCTTTCACTTGTTTGCTTGTCTTCTTTTCATATCCTATCATCAGCTCAACACAGCAGTGAAATATCCTTACATTATCGAAATCTTCACTTTGTTCCGCTATTCTTTCTAACTGACGTAAGTTATTGATAATTCTTCTAACTTGAAATATAAAGTCATGATAAGATTCAAAAATCAAATTGAAGATAAATAGGCGAACTCTTAAACAACATTTTCCTAGCATAAGAGGAAAAATTTAGATGGTTTGTCATTTCAATCAAGTTATTCACTATTTCATTCTGCTCTTCAGTGATATAACATTTCTTTAGAACAGTCCTATATCTACTCATTTATCATATACTTCTTTCGGGCATTTTCATGGGCAATAGCTTTGCACTCCAGCATACGTTCCTGCTTTAAATTCTCCATAGACTTAAATAAATACGCTAACGGAGAAGTCGCATCCTCAGGAATCCGTTCAATCATGCTAATAACTTCATCACTAGTTACATATCCACTAGCTAAATACTCTCCTATCTTCATCTTCTGAGCATGTGTTAAAGTGTAATTGTTAGGATACAAAAATCTATCATTGTACTTATAAGAAATGGATTCTAACAAAGAATAATATTTAGGCAGAATATAAGTTTCAGGCTTTCTAGAACTATTATCCAGTATATTCTCAATCTCTTTCTTATTCTTACTCTTGTTCTTAATCTCTTGCGTTACATTCTCATTTTCATCCGTTACTGTAACGTTACAGTCTAAAACAAGTTGTGGCTCGCCTGTAATTAGTGCTTTCTGTTTTTGTCTATGACGAGCAACACGTTCCCTAGTTTGTTTCCTAATCTTTTCTAGGCCATCTATATTCTGATGTTTCTCCCATTTTGGAATGGTAATAGCGCCATCTATGATTTCTATCATGCCAAATTCTTCAAACATGCTAAGAGCTAATTTTACAGATGTCGCTTTTCGTCTAAACACTGTTGAAAGCATCTCTTCTGTGTAATATACCTTGTTTCCTAGACTCAGTATGCCACTATTATTTTGCTTTCCTGCAAGTACCAGAATTTTGAACCATATTACAATAAGTGTATCTCCTTCTGGCATCGATTCTATCAACTGAATTTTTTCATCATCAAATATATCTGTTGTTATCTTGATCCACTGAACACCATTCATACGAGTACCTATCTTTCATATTGCTTCAACCATCTTGTTACTGCTCTTTTATCGTATAAAGTCACTCCATCAATCACCATGGTTGGCATTCCTTCTTTCGTCCATTTTTGGATTGTAGTCGTAGATACATCTAACCACCTAGATAGACCTGACATACGAACCATGGGTTTATAAAGTTCTTTATCTTCAAATACTCTTGCCACAGCATTTGAAATCATCTCATCATAATGAGCACGTAATTGATTCTCTAATTCTTTAGGAAGCTGGACAACTAAAGTAGTTTCCGACATAAATTCACACCTCATTTCTAAATTAAATAAGCTCCGAAACTATTTAATTTGTTATTCATTTCGAATTATATATCCTTTTTGAATTTTTGTCAAGCTTTTTTTATTCAAAAAGAATAAAATGTGTTATAATGATAAAAAAAGGAGGTTCTTATGACCAATCATATTACTAAACTGATAGAAAATAGCGGAAAAAAATTGACAGAAATTAGCGAAAGCTACAAATATAGCCTATCCTACACTTTCTGGATACAATCAAGGAATCCGCAAACCTAAAAAAAATAATGCTGAAAAATTAGCAAAATACTTTAATGTTTCCGTCGCTTACATTATGGGGCTTGATAGCAACCCACACGCTCCATCAAATCTTAAAATTGTTACAGACAGTTTCAAAACATCTAAAATTGGTTCTGTGACACCTTTTAAAAGCGATATGGAGAAGTTAAAGAAAAGTATCGAATTTGGCGAAAGGGCATTAACACTACCACTTGATGATAGTTTTTCAGATGAATTTCGTCATATATTCTCAGAATACCTAGCTGAGAAAAACAAACGTTTTATGTCTGAGTTTATAGACTATATGAATCACCAAAATAAAGATTCTAAAGTTTGGCAGAGCTGGATTAAAACAGACGAATACGCTATTCGCCAAGAAGATAGAAAAATTAGATAGACACTCATTTCTCAATTACATAAGCTCCGAAAACTTAGATACGGAGAAAAAATGTCTATACACAAATACAAAACAAAAAAAGGAATCCTATACTATGTCAGCTTTTACATTGGCTTAGATGCTTATGGAAAGAAAAAAAGGCACTTAAAGAGAGGATTCAAAACCAAAAAAGAGGCAAAATTGTACGAAGCTCGTTTAGAAGCTGGTGTCGTCGCCCCCACAGTAAATACCGACAAAACTAACCCCAAAGTCACTTATAAAGAACTGTATCAAGAATGGTTTAAGGCCTATGTTGGTACCGTTGAAGAAACAACTTCTTCCCAAACAAAGAATATCTATCGAATACATATTCTACCAATATTTGGCGATAAATTTATTGACCAAGTCAGTCCTTTAGATTGTCAAAATTTTATCACACAAAAATCTCAGACTTTCAAAAATATCAAACAGATAAAATCCTATACCTCAAAAATTTTTGATTTTGCAATCAACATGAACTACATTGATCGAAATCCAATGAAGAATGTTATCATGCCTAAAAATCAAAAACTAGATCAGATAATTTTTTTGGTCTCTGGAGGAATTACATCATTTCCTTGATATAGTGAAAGAAACTGAGCCATTTAAACATTTTGCTTTATTTAGACTGCTTGCATTTAGTGGACTACGAAAAGAGGAGTTATACGCTTTAAAATGGGCTGATATTAACTTTGACAGCAATCTATTGAACATAGATAAAAGTCTAGGAAGAATTGACGGTAAAGCGATTGAAAAAGAGCACAAAGAATGAATCTTCAGTTCGTACAATCTATCTTGATGATGAGACAATCGATATTATTAAGCAATGGAGAAATTTCTATCTGAAAGAACAATCTCAGTTTCCTCTTACAAAGCTGAATATTAGTAACGAATATATGTTCTATTACATATCAAGTAATGACAAAATTGAACCTTTGCATGCTGATTACATTAATAACGTACTGAATCGAATTATTAAAAAGCATAAATTAAAACCAATTAGCCCACATGGGTTTAGACATACACATGCAACACTTATGTCTGAAATTGGAATCGATCCTTCTAATACATCAAAACGTCTCGGTCATGCAAGCAGTCAGATGACATTAGATGTCTATACTCACACCACAAAAACTGGTGAGAAAAAAACTCTATTGACAAATTTGCAGATTATCTCAATAAAGCAAAATAGAATTATGATTTTTAAAATTTTGAAGAGGTTATCAGAAGGTTATCACAAAGCTAATCGAGCTCAAAAATTGACAAAAAAGCACTTTGCAAAACCTTTGCAAAGTGCTTTGAAACGTTGATATAATCGTATTGATTAACGTTTTGAGAACTGGCTAGCTTTACGAGCTTTCTTAAGACCTGGTTTCTTACGTTCAACTTTACGTGAGTCACGTGTAAGAAGTCCTGCGCGTTTCAATGAATCGCGGAAGTCTGGGTCTACTTGAAGAAGGGCACGAGCGATACCGTGACGGATAGCTCCTGATTGACCAGCGTATCCACCACCTACAACGTTAACGAAAACGTCGTATGAACCTACAGTTGAAGTAACTGCGAATGGTTGGTTGATAACAAGACGAAGGTCAGCGTGTGGGATGTACTCTTCAACATCTTTTTTGTTAACAGTGATTTTACCAGTTCCTGGAACAAGGCGAACGCGTGCAACAGCGTTTTTACGACGTCCAGTACCTGCATATTGTGCTTGTGACATACTTTATTGTTCCTTTCCTTAGATAAGTCCTGAAATATCAAGAACTTCTGGTTGTTGTGCAGCGTGAGTGTGTTCAGCTCCAACAAATACTTTCAACTTCATACCTTGAGCGCGTCCAAGTGTATTGTGTGGAAGCATACCTTTAACTGATTTCTCGATCAAACGTACTGCGTTTTTAGAACGAAGTTCACCTGCAGAGATTTGTTTCAATCCACCTGGGTGGTTTGAGTGAGTGTAGTAGATTTTATCAGTTGCTTTTTTACCAGTCAATTTAACTTTTTCAGCATTGATAACAATCACAAAGTCACCTGTATCAGTGTGTGGTGTAAATGTTGGTTTGTTTTTTCCGCGAAGTACGCTAGCAACTACTGCAGAAAGACGTCCAAGTGGTACATCAGTTGCGTCAACTACGTACCATTTACGTTCAACTTGGCCTGGTTTAGCCATAAATGTTGTTTTGTTCATGATTTCTCCTATATATAGTTCGATTTTTGTTTACGGTGATGGGTGTTCCTTCCCATCGAAAAGTATTTGGAAGGTTCCGGGGCCTTTCAAATGGGGTAAACAATACCGCCTACTATAATACCAAATTTCACCCCTAAAAGTCAATAGATATGAAAAATATTTTTCTAAATTCCACTCTTTTTGTCTCTAAAAAACCTCGCTTTCGCGAGGCTCTTCTATTTATAAGCTAAGGCACGTTTAAAGGTTTTCCAAGGACCTAAATCATCTGTCTGCAGAACGAGACTAGCATACATGCGTCCGATAAATCCTGTTGCTACCACCGCAAAAATCACTGTAATAGCAAGTGAAATCCATGCTTCTGCTCCCCCTGCATAGCCATTAATAGTTCGAAACGGCATAAAGAAGGTCGAAATAAAGGGAATATAAGAACCAGTCTTCAAGATGAGATTGTCACCAGCTGCACCCAGAGCTGTCACTCCAAAAAAACCACCCATAATCAAAATCATCAAAGGAGACAAGGCTTTTCCTGCATCCTCAGGACGAGAAACCATAGAACCTAGAAAAGCTGCTAAAACTACATACATAAAGAGACTGACTAAAATAAAGAGCAAGGTATTCAGTGAGAAGGCATCTCCCAAGTGATCCAAAACACCAGACTGAGCCAAGAATGGTAAATCTTTAAAGAGCAAGATGGCTGCCAGACCACCTACAACATAGATCCCAATATGCGTTAAAATCACTAGAAACAGAGCCATCATCCGTGCATAGAAATAGTGACTAGCCCTTATGCTAGAAAAGACGACTTCCATAATTTTGGTGCCTTTTTCACTGGCAACTTCCTGAGCCGTCACACCCGCATAGGTAATCAGAATCATATAAAGAAAGAATCCTAAAGCGCCTGCTGCAATTGTTTGAATAAACTTTTTATTTTCCTTGGCTTCATCAATCTTTTCTGTGAATTGAATTGTCTGCGCTAAGCGTTTTTCCTGCTCTTGAGACAAGGAGGCCGTTGAACGATTAAGTTGATTTTGCAATTCATTGAGTGTACCTGTAACTGCAAATTTAATTCCATTTTCAAGCGATGTTTCGCCATGATAAACTGCCTTTAGAACACTATCTTCTTGATCAATAGTCAAATAGCCTTTTAATTTTTCATCTTTAATCGCTTCTTTTGCACTTGCTTCGTCTTTATAGTCAAAAGTTAACACCATTTACATTCTTCAGTCCTTCTGCTCACAGACGGCACTGTTGTCACTACTGCCACTTTATCACTTTTTTTTAGCCATTGAGGAGCCTTGGAGATAGGCAATTCCTACAGAGATTCCTAAAAAGAGGAACGGCGAAATCACCATAAAGAAGAAACTCCACGATTTGACATGTCGAAGATAGGTTTCCTTGATTACAACCCACATATTTCTCATACTTCCACCCCTGATTCTAGTTTAAAGATTTCATCGATTGTTGGCGCTTGCTGGTCAAAGGTTGCGATATATTGCCCCTGAGTCAAGATTGGGAAGAGTTCTCTTCCGGCACTCTCGTCCTCCAAGATCAATTTCCAACTGCCTTGTTTGGTCAAGCTCACCTGCTTGACATGAGGAAGGTTTTCCAATTCTTCCTTACTTCGCTCACTTGAAACAAAGAGACGCGTTTTCCCGTATTGATTGCGGACATCCTGAACTGGTCCATGCAAGACCACACGGCCATCTCGGATCATGAGAATATCGTCACAAAGCTCCTCGACGTTGGTCATGACATGATCAGAAAAGATAATGGTTGCTCCACGCTCTTTTTCTTGAAAAATGACTTGTTTGAGCAATTCTGTATTGACTGGGTCCAATCCACTGAAAGGCTCATCCAAGATAATCAAGTCTGGCTCATGAATCAGAGTAATGATGAGCTGAATCTTCTGCTGATTTCCTTTTGACAGACTCTTGATTTTATCTGTCAGCTTCCCTTTCACTTCCAACCTCTTCATCCATTGAGGGAGTTTTTCCTTGACCTCCTTGGCATCCATGCCTTTTAGAGTAGCCAAATAACGAACTTGTTCAAGAACTGTCAATTTAGGCATAAGACTGCGTTCTTCAGGCAGATAGCCAATCCGAGCGTAGGTCTCCTGACGAATATCCTGACCATCCAGACTGATTTCTCCTTGATATTCTAAAAACTTCAAAATACTATGGAAAATTGTTGTCTTCCCAGCACCGTTTTTCCCGACTAGTCCCAAAATACGACCTGGTCGCGCTTGAAAGTCAATACCAAACAAAACTTGCTTGGATCCAAAACTTTTCTCTAGACTTCTTACTTCTAGCATCTTTCACCTCCGAAATGTCTTGCACTCATTATACTCTTTTTTGATAGCCTTTACAATGGCTTCTGTCCATTTTTATCATCCTCATTTTAGTAAAAAATCTTAGGGTACTTTGAGTTATGAGTACATTATACACTGGTAAACTCAATTTATCACTTCCGCTCCTCAACTGTCCATTTTTAATCCTGAATTGTTATTTGAAAAGAAAAAATCCACCCCGAAGGATGGATTGATACTTTAACGCACTTCTGCATTGACTTTTTCTTCAAGTGATGCTTGGATTTTTTCCATATAGCGTGCGACTTCTTCGTCCGTTAAGCTGTCTTCTGGATTTTTGGAAGGTCAAGCTATAAGCCATTGACTTCATACCCAGATCCCAATTTCTCGCCTGAGAAGACGTCGAAGAGTCTGATATCTGTCAAACGTTTCACGCCTGCAGCTTGGATAGCAGCTACAACTTCTTGATGAGTCACTTCTGCCTTGAGGAGAAGGGCAACGTCACGGCTTACTGCTGGGAATTTCGTGATTTCCACAAATGGACTAGCAGGTTGGAGCGCTGCTTCGATGGCTGAAAGGTTGAGCTCAGCTACATACGTTTCTGGGATATCATAAGCCTTAGCAGTGACTGGATGCACTTGACCAAGGAAACCAAGAACTTGGTCACCAAGTGAAATGACTGCTGTACGACCTGGATGAAGGCTAGCGATTTCAGATGTTGCTGTATAAGTTACTTGGAGTCCCAAACGAGCAAAGAGGGCTTCAAGGATTCCCTTAGCATAGAAGAAATCAACTGGAACCGCTGCTGTTTGGAAATCTTTTTCATCAACCAAGCCTGTCAAGGCAAAGGCAAAGCTATTAATCTCATTTGGGAGTTCTTCTTTTGGATTGCCTGTTTGTTCAAAGATTTTTCCAATCTCGTAAAGAGCCAAGTTTTTATTCTTACGAGCCACATTGTAGGCCACGGTATCTAGGATACCTGAGATCATATTTTGACGGAGGACAGAACGGTCCACTGTCATAGGCCACATGAGTTCAGTCAGCTTACTTGGTTGAGCTGTGAACTCTACTGCTTTCTCAGGAGTAGTCAGAGCGTAGGTGATAATTTCTGTCAATCCTGCTCCTTCAGCAATCGTACGAACTTGACGACGAAGTTTTTGTGTCGCAGTCAATTCACCAGCTGTACCATCATCTTTTGGAAGACTAGTTGGTAAGCGGTCATAACCATAGATACGAGCGATTTCTTCAAAGAGGTCTGCCTCGATAGTGATATCCCAACGACGACGTGGGACGCTGACTGTAAAGCTATCTGCATTGCCAGAAAGACCAAAACCAAGACGACGGAAGACGTCTTCTACATCAGCATAAGAAAGTTCTGTACCAAGGACACGGTTAACATCTGCAAGGGTTGAAGAAACTTCACATCAGAAGTATCAAGCTCACCCGCTGAAACGATGCCCTTTACGCACCGTCGCACCTGCAAGTGCAGCAATCATGCTAGCAGCCGCATCGAGAGCTTCATTGACTGTTGCCACATTAATGCCTTTTTCAAAGCGAGAAGATGACTCAGAACGAAGGTTAAGGCGACTGCTGGTCTTACGAATAGATTTACCATTGAAAACAGCAGCTTCAAGGACAACACGACTAGATTTTTCAGAGATTTCTGTTACTTGACCACCCATGACACCAGCAAGAGCTACTGGCTTGTCTGCGACAGCGATAACTAGGTCATTTGTTTCCAAGTCACGTTCTTCACCGTCTAAAGTCACTAATTTTTCACCAGCACGCGCTTCACGCACACGGATGTCATTGCCTTCAAAAGTGTCCAAGTCAAAGGCATGCATAGGTTGACCAAAGTAAAGCAGGATATAGTTGGTCACGTCTACCACGTTATTGATGGGACGAATTCCCTCGTTCATGAGGAGATTTTGCAACCATTGCGGACTTGGTGCGATGGTCACATTGTCCAAGATACGACCTGCATAGTAAGGCGCCTTGTCTGTTTCAATACTGACAGAAAGGGCATCTGTCGCAGCTTCATTTGTTTCTGCTAGAGTAAATTCTTTAAAGTTGACTGCCTTGTCATAGATGGCTGCCACTTCGTGAGCCACCCCACGCATAGAAAGGGCGTCCGCACGGTTTGGTGTGATTGAAAGTTCGATGATTTCATCATCCAAATCTAGATATGAGAAGACTTCCTCACCTGGAACGGCGTCTTCAGGCAAGATTTGAATACCATCTGCGAATTCCTTAGGCACAACTGAGTCAGAAATCCCCAATTCACCAAGCGAACAGATCATCCCAAGTGACTCTAAACCACGGATTTTTCCTTTTTTAATTTTGTAGTTGTCAGCGATGCGAGCACCTGGAAGAGCCACCATGACCTTGATACCAGCACGCACATTCGGTGCACCACAAACGATTTGACGAGCTTCTTCTTCGCCAACGTTAACCTGACAAACATGGAGGTGAGTTTCTGGCACATCTTCGCAAGACAAGACCTCACCGACGACAATTTTTGAGAGACCAGCAGCAGGTGATTCGACACCTTCTACCTCGATCCCTGTAGTTGACATTTTTTCAGCCAACTCTTGTGATGGCACATCAATGTCCACCAATTCTTTTAACCATTTATAAGATACAAGCATAATTTAGTTTTCCAGAATGACAGTTGCCACTCTGGTTCTTTTCCTTTCCTATCATTTCAATAGAAGAATCATCTTCTTACCTTAATTTCTTTCTCAGTAACCAATCCGTATCTACTTTTTGACCAACCATAAAATGATGTTGGCTAAATTTTTCAAAACCATATCGATTATAAAGTGATTGAGCTTTTGTATTATGTTCCCAAACACCTAGCCAAGCCCAGGAAAAACCATTTTTTTCGGCAAGTTCCAGAGCAAATTCAAAAAGCTGCTTACCCAGTCCAAATCCTTGGAATTTTTGTAGCACATAGAGGCGTTGAATTTCAAAAGCATTCTCTAATTCTCTCTCAGTCTGAGCACTTCCCCAGTTGACTTTGAGAAAACCAGCTATCTCCTCTTCATGCATAATGAAATAGGTTTCGGATTCTGGATTTTCCAACTCAGTTAACAAAATTTTCAGACTATAAGCCTCTTCAAAGTATTCCTGTAACTGCTCTTCCGTATTATCATGCGCAAATGTTTCACGAAAAGTTTGTTTGGCAATTTTAGCCAACACCTCAACATCTGCCATTTCTACTTTTCTAATCATTATTTAAACTGTTCTGAGAAGCGGACATCTCCTTGGTAGAATCCACGAATATCGTTGATTCCGTAACGGAGCATGGCTACACGCTCTTGTCCAAGACCAAAGGCAAATCCAGAGTAAACAGTCGCATCGATACCACTCATCTCAAGGACACGTGGGTGAACCATGCCGGCACCCATAATCTCAATCCAACCAGTTTTCTTACATACGTTACAGCCTTCTCCACCACACTTGAAGCAAGAAACATCCACCTCAACAGATGGCTCTGTGAATGGGAAGTAAGATGGGCGCAAACGAATTTGACGCTCTTCACCAAACATTTTTTGAACAATCAATTGAAGCGTTCCTTGAAGGTCAGCCATAGAGATATTTTTCCCAACTACCAAGCCTTCGATTTGGTGGAATTGGTGACTGTGAGTCGCATCGTCCGTATCACGACGGAAGACACGCCCTGGTGAGATCATCTTCAAAGGCCCTTTAGAAAAATCATGGGCGTCCATAGCACGCGCCTGAACTGGAGACGTGTGAGTACGAAGTAAGATCTCTTCTGTGATGTAGAAAGTATCCTGCATATCACGAGCTGGATGGTCTTTGGGAAGATTCATACGTTCAAAGTTATAGTAGTCTTGCTCCACTTCAAAACCATCCACGACTTGGTAACCCATCCCAATGAAAATATCTTCGATTTCTTCACTAGTTTGTGTCAAAACATGGCGGTGACCAGTCGCAACTGGGCGACCCTGGAAGCGTTACATCGATGCTCTCGCTAGCTAATTGTGCAGCTACTTTCTTTTTCTTCCAAGAGTTTAGCTGTTTCTTCAAAGGCAGCTGTCAAGACATCACGAGCTTCATTGACGTGTTTCCCGATAATTGGACGCATCTCAGCAGAGACATCTTTCATCCCTTTGAGGATTTCAGTAAGCGAACCCTTTTTACCAAGGACTGATACACGCAAATCTTGCATCTCTTTTTCATTTTCAGCAGTAATCTGCTTCAAGCTAGCCAGCGTTTCTTCACGAAGCGCTTTTAATTGTTCTTCAATAGTTGACATAATTCCTCCATCAGTCTCTCGTAGATAAAAAGAAAACCACATGCCAAAAACTCCACTCGGAGCGTTGACACGCGGTACCATCCGTTTCATCTGACAAGTCAGACCTTCATTTCTAAATCCATGCGCAAGTGAATTCACCCAGCTTTCATATAGAGAGCTTGCAGTCACGGCTCTCCTCCCTGATATACTTCCATTGGGCTACTAGTCTTGCGGATTGCTATTCAATTACTACATAGTTTATCAGATTTTGAGTTAAAAAACAAGTTCGATTAGACTAATTTCATTATAAAACTCATTCCTTTTTCTGTTGCTCCATTTTCCACAAATCCAAGCGACTTGAAACACCTCCTAGAAGCATGATTGTAGGTGTAGATTTCCTTGACTCTCAATTCTTTCCATCCTTTTACTCGAGCCAATTCAATCAAAGTACTTAGAACCTTTTTCCCAAGTCCTCGATGTTGGTAAGCGGGATTCCCAATCACAATGGGGAGATTATCCTGAGATAGAGTAACATCCCCAATTGGAAACCATTCTCCCTTGTCCTTGACTTCAATCCAAAAAAGCTCACCATGCTGATCCAAATAGGAATACATAGCTTCCAAGGTCGCTGGACTGTAAGGTCGCTTCACACCATCTACGAGGTAAACCAAGTTCACATCCTGATACCAAGCCAAAGCTTCCTCACAATGATTGACCTTATAATAAGGAACAAGACGCAGTGCATGATCTATTTGTAGGGTCTGTTTCATCTGCTTTCCTTTTCAATAAGAGAGTTGTTGCTTGATTAAAACCCTCACACCAGTTATACCATTTTGCTTCATACTCATCTTGAGGTAAGATATGATTTTTTAAATCCAGAACAGAGTAAATTTTTCTTTCTTCGCAGACTTGCGCATAGAGATGATATAGTTCATCACCACCATCTCTATCCCACTCAGCAGAAATCGTATCCCGACCTGCCAATAAAGCCTGATAAGCCCTATGATGCCCATCTGTAATCAACAAGCAATTTCCAAAGGCAAGAATACTAATTGGATCAACATTGTTTAGTTCTACCGACTGATAAAGCATCTGAATATCTTGCAACTTTTTTCTGATAAGTATAGTTGAGTCGGATGAAGATCTGCTATATTGACTTTCATTTCTTTCTCCTCAAAGGAATTTGATACTCACTTCTGCTTGCCTTTAAATCGCCATTGGAAGCGGAGTTTGTCATAGAAGGGAAACTCGATAAACAGGACTCCCATCCACAAAAGAGACAATAGTTCATACTACTATTACTCTATTTTCATTGCTCTCACAATCGCTAAGGCAGTCAACACAAAAATAAAAAGTGGAATCACTGTGGTTTTTAGGTTTGTAGCACTCGCTAATGCAACGATGAGCATACTAAGAATTCCTGGTACAACAACATTAAACACTCCAAGCACTGACTGTATGGTTCCCATAACTTCCTCTGGAACCATCGAAAATACAAGGTTGAAAATCCGAGGTCCCATCATTCCTACAGCAACTGCGCATAAGAAGACAACTGCCAATAAAAGGAGAAACTGATTGGTCAACCAAGAAAAGAGAATACAGAGATGCATAATTTCTTCAAAGTAAGCAATCATTTTTATGGGAATATTTTTTAAGATACTTCCGCTCAGAAAACTTCCCACAATCGTTCCTGAAAAAATAACCACGGACAAGACTGCAATGGATTGCCCAGTGTCAAGGAAGATAAATGGATGATGGATCAACATCAAGGTCGTTAAAGGGGTAATAATACTTAAAATCACTTGGTTCATAGCTGCAATGAATATTAATTTGATGATTGCTGGAAAACTTGACAATATCTTCATTGAATGGAGGAAATGCTCTCCAAAAGATTTTGCGGTTAATCTTTTACCAACCTCCATCTGTCCCTCAATATCTCTCAAAGAAGTACGAATAAGCACCACACCCAACAGTGCAAAAAGAAAGGTCAAAGCATTCAAACCTACAAACATCTGAAGACTGATAACCCCAATCAAAACTCCACCTATAAGGTTGCTGAGAATATTAACTACACCAGCAGTTGCCTGTCTAAACCCCATAGCATCTGTCATATCATCTCCGATAATCCTCACATACAAAGGAGAAATCATAGCACCCGCAAAGTAACTCATGGTATCTGATAAAAGATTGATTCCGCAAATAAGGAGAACCATCCCCATAGAGAAGTTCTTATCCGCTACAAACAGGGTCAATAGAGTATAAAGCAGAAACTTACTTGCCAATATAGCAATATATTTTGCGACACGATTTTTTTGAAAATCGGCAATAACACCTGTGAACAACTGAGAAATCTGTGGCAAAGTCTCCGAAACTGTTATACAAAGAACAGCTAATGAAGCAAATTTATATCCCGATACATACGAAATAAAGGAAATATAAAACAGCGTATCACCAAATGACGAAACCCATTGATTAATCAGCAACATTCGATAACTTTTATTAGTCAAAAAAGTATTCATTGAATCGCCTCCTTCTTCAGTTCAAAAGGAAATTGAAATTCTAACAGTGCCCAGTATATTCCCAAAGTTCCAATACCAAAATCAAAATAATCGTAATTTCGATTCTCACTTTGAAAACAAGAAGTTCATCATACTTTCTAAAAGACTTAGTAAGAAGCAACTGAACTATTGACGATATTCTAACACATCAATTTTTAGTTCGTCAATATTTTTTTATGTAGTTTTTCTTATTTTTGAAATATAAATTTAAGTTATCTAAAAATACAAATCTTTTTCTTAATCTTCACTTTTCCAATAATTTCATTTCCTTCTCAATTTCCATCATCATTCTCTGGTTCTCTTCGTGCTTGTAAAGCTGATAAGATACTTGATAAAAAAACCTAGTATCCTATCCTTTTCAGCAAATCCCACACTTATATTTCCCAATAAACAATACAAATCTGCTAATCGATAACTACTATTATATCTTTTACAAATAGCTATTGTTTCTGTAATCTCTTCTATAGCTTCAGATGTTCGTTCATTCAACCACAAATATCTACAATAGTTATATCGAATTTAATCATCAATTCTAATTGTTCCAAATGATGAACAGATAATGACTGGATATTCTCTTTTAAAAGTTGATAGAGCTCCTGATATGTGTCTTCCTGCCCCATATCAAAATAAAAATTAGCCAAGGTATTTCCCAGCTGTAGATAGTAAAAATCAGATTTTTTCAGAGACAACAGTATCTTTTCCAATTTCGCAACTGCCTCTGTTTGATGATTCAGATAATGGAATTGAACTAATGTATCAATCCAGTCTAAATAAATCTGATCTTTAGCAGATAAACGAGCACGTTTAGATTTTTTTCTAGTTCATAGATGTAATGGAGAGATTCATATTCCCTCTCATCCAAAAACTTCTTAGATAGTTCTTTAAACTTATCAATATTTTCTAAGCTAGAAACCTCAGTCTCTTCAAAGAAATAATTCATGCTCACCTTCAATCGCTTAGATAGCTGAAAGAGTAATTCTGACCCGGGTGAGTATTTTACCTTGCTCCATACGGCTAATCTGTCCTTGCTCACAAATCCCTTAGCCAATTCCTTTTGAGATAATTTTAATTCCTTTCTCTTGTTTTTTTAAGCGTGTCGCTAGTAACATGTCCACACTTTTATTCCTCCTTGCTTTATTTATTAAAGTACATCAAGTTTCAAAAACACGTTTAAAAATATATATTTTATATCCTTATCTTTGTATTTGTATAATTTTTTTATCTTTTTTTCATCACTTCTGCTTACCTTTAAATCGCCATTGGAAGCGGAGCTTGTCATAGAAGGGAAATTCGATAAACAGGACTCCCAAGCCCACACAGAGACTAGCAAGGACATCTGATGGATAGTGAACTCCCAGATAGACCCTTGATACCAGCACACTGACTAGGTAGAGGCCAAGGACGATTTGCACGATTTTTCTCCAGACTGGATCTTTAATTCGTTGACTGAGAATGATAATCAGAGTACCGACCATCAAGGTTACAGCCAGAGAATGACCACTTGGGAAGGAAAATCCCTTCTCCTCAACCAAGTGTAAGATATCTGGCCGTGGGCGCTGGTAGATATTTTTAAAGGTCACGATTAAAAGACCTGCCAAAGACAGATTTCCCAGCATGAAGAAACTTTCTATCTTCCACCTCTTACGATAAAAAACAAAGGCTGTAATGACAACCCAAGTGATAATCACTGGAATATCAATCAAGCGTGTGATGGCTCGAAAAAGAATCGTCAAGTAATCTGGCAAATCTCCTCGAATGGCAGTCTGAATCGGTTGGTCAAAACCGACCAGCGTGTCAGGATAAAATTTGACCATATAGCCAAGAATAACGAAAAGTAAAAGGGCAAAACTGCCCTTCATTAAAAATGTTTGTTTATCTCTCATAATGTTTTAAGGTTGGTTTCAAAAGGACGTACAACAACCAGAATGAAACGGAAAAGATGACACCCTCAATCAAGTTAAAAGGTAATACCATGGTCATTAGGTAGTTGGAAAGTCCCAAAATTTTTCCAATATCAAAGTTAGCAAACTTAGCGTACAAAGGAACAGCGTAAACATAGTTGAGAACCAACATAGCCACGGTTAAACCAATAGTCCCAGCTAGAGAGCCTAGTAGGAAACGAAGGGTTGTCCGTTCCTTTTTCCAAATCAAAGCAAATACGATGACAAAAACTCCCAAAGCTACGATATTCATCGGCAAACCAATGTAAGTATTCACTCCCTGGCTGTTAAGAAGCAGTTTCAAGAGTGAGCGAAGCAAGAGAATTCCTAGAGCAGCAGGCAAATCCATGACCACCAAGCCCACAAGGACTGGCAAGATACTAAATTCGATCTTGAGGAAGGACGCCGCTGGCAAAAGCGGAAAGTCAAAGTACATCAGCACAAATGATATGGCTGATAAGATCGCAATGGTCGAAAGTCGACGTGTGTTTGTCATAACAGGTTCCTCCAATTTTCTATAAAATCAGAAGAAGTTAGAAAGGATTCCTCTATCTATTCTCACTTTTTATATCCCAAAAGTTCCCTCTCACTCTATCAAAGTAAACGGTTACAGTTTGGCTATAAATCTATCAGAACAGACAAAGCTATTCTTTCGTCTTCTCCCATCCAGACTATACTGTCGGTTGTGGAATCTCACCACATCAGCTTGCGCTCGCGGACTTCTTTAAAGAGAAGGAAATAGAGATTTTTCTTTTAGACTAGGCGACAAGCTGTAGGCATAACTTCTGGTTAGGCAAAGCTTGTCAACAAAGTATAAAAGGAAAAGATCATTTCCTAGTTAAAGTCACCGCCGGTCGGGAATCACACCCTGCCCTGAAGACTCTTTTATCATAACAAAAAACGCTTGCAAGCGCAAGCATTTTGTTCATTTTCATTTTCATTTTTTATTTCAATTTATCCACTTCATAGGTATGAACGAGCTCAAGACCTGCAAAGTTCTGCTGGCGGAGGGCTTCGTAGACAATCATGCAGACGGTATTAGACACATTGAGACTGCGGACATGTTCATCATTCATGGGAATACGGAGAGCCTTCTCAGGATGTTCTCGCATAAAGTCCTCAGGCAAGCCCTTATCTTCACGTCCAAAGAGAAAATAATGGTCTTCGTCAGTCGATAAATCCACCTCAGAATACACTTTTTCAGCAAATTTTGAAATCAGATAGAGTTTTCCCTTCATCTGAGACATGAAATCTTCTAAACTATCGTAAAAATAAATTTCTAACTTATCCCAATAATCCAACCCAGCTCGCTTCATCTTACGGTCATCGATAGGAAAACCCATAGGCTTGATGATGTGGAGGGGAGAATTGGTCGCAGCGCAAGTACGCGCAATATTGCCTGTATTTTGTGGAATTTGTGGCTCAAATAATACAATGTGATTTGTCATGACTTGCTTCCTTTCACCATTGCAAAAAAATAGCCACACTGCCCGGAGTCAAGCTCAGCAAACAGCGTGGTTAAGGCATCGTTAACTTACCTCACAACAGGTTTGAAGTAAATCAGCGAAACTACTTTCTTAGTATAACACTTTCAGAATCATTGTCAATAGAAACGACTTGATTTTTTCAATTTTTTCAAGCTATTTCCAAGGGTTGTAAAATCGTCCCTGATTCTGCAAGATAAGTAGTAAACTAGCTACTAAAAACAAGGCTGCCAAGAGCAAGGTAAGATAATCTCCTTTTTTCAAGGCCTGATAACTATACCAAGTGCGTTTTTTCTCTTTCCCAAATCGTCGAAGCTCCATGGCGGTCGCGATGGTATCAATGCGTTCTAGCGAGCTGAAAATCAAGGGAGTAATAATGCGCAGATTGCCTTTGATTCGTTGCATGAGAGAAGCTTTCTTGGATAATTCCATCCCACGCGCTTCCTGAGACATCTTGATGGTAAAGAATTCTTCCTGTAAATCTGGAATATAGCGCAAAGTCAGGCTGACTGAATAGGCAATCTTGTAAGGCACACCAATTTGATTTAAACTAGAAGCAAACTGACTAGGATGGGTTGTCATCAAAAAGATAATAGCCAGAGGAATGGTGCAAAGGTACTTAATGGCCAGATTTAGCAGATAAAAGAGCTCTTGGCTGGTCAGAGTGTAGGCACCGATTCCCTGCCAAATCACACTCCTCTCTCCGTAAAGTCCAACCCCATACTCGGGAGAAAAGAGATAGACCATCAAGACGTTTAAAACGGCAAATACCGTCGCAAAAACAGCTACAAAGGAAACATCTTTAAAACGGATTTCTGACAAATAGAGGAGAAAGACCGAAAAGATAGCAATCAGAACAAGCAGTCTGGTATCATAGCTAATCATGGCCGCCAATGATACGAGAATGAAAAAGAGGAGTTTCCCAGCTCCTGACAAGCGATGAATCACAGTATCTCTATGCTGGTAACCGATTAATTTAGCTTGCATCCTTCTCTCCTTTCTTTGTAAAATGCCGTTAAAGCAAGTGGATCCACATCTAGTTTCTTGGCCAAGTTGAAAGATTGAAGTTTCTTTTAGATTGGCTTTTACTAACAGCTCAGGATTGCTCAAACAGACTAGCTGGATCAGTATCGGCAATCAATTCCCCATCCACCATGACAAGGGCCCGGTCTGAATAATCCAGCATCAATTGCATATCATGGGTAATCATGACAATGGTATGACCTTTTTGATGCAACTCTTCGAGAAATTCCATAATCTCAGTATAGTTCTTCTGGTCTTGACCCGCAGTCGGTTCATCTAGGAGAATGATTTCAGCCCCTAAGACCAAAATCGATGCAATAGTCACACGTTTTTTCTGACCAAATGACAGGGCAGAAATAGGCCAATTACGGAATTCATAGAGGCCACAGATTTTCAAAGTTTCATAGACTTTCGTTTCAATTTCCTGCTCATCCACACCTCGCAAACGTAGTCCCAGAGCCACCTCATCAAAAATCATATTGGTTGAAATCATTTGATTAGGATTTTGCAGCACATAGCCCACTCGTTCCGCCCGCTCTGCAACAGAATCTTCTTTGATATCCTGCCCTTCCCACAGATAGCGACCTTCCGTCTGGATAAAGCTACTTATGGCCTTGGCTAGGGTTGATTTCCCTGCTCCATTTTTTCCGACAATGGCAATCTTTTCACCCTTTTTAATATCCAGATAAATGGATTTTAAAATTGGTCTATCATCATAAGAAAAAGACACATCCTCTAGTCTAAAGAGTGACTGTAATTCTGGGGTTTCTTTTGCCAGTTCAGTCTGTAGCTGAACCTGACCTTTCGAGATAGACAAGTTATCCAGATTTGCTAATTGTTCTTCCTTGGCTAAATCCACACCCAATTGACGGAGAGTGGTTAGATAAAGGGGTTCTCGGATTCCATTTTGAGTCAACAGATCAGTCGCCAATAGCTTGTCAGGACTCCCATTAAAGAGGATACGGCCATCGTTTATCAGGACAATCCGATCCACAGGGCGATGCAGAACATCCTCCAAACGGTGCTCAATAATAAGGGTCGTCGTCCCCTCTTCCTTATGAATCTGGTCAATCAATTCGATAATATCCTGACCTGACTTGGGATCCAGATTGGCGAGTGGCTCATCAAACAAGAGAATTGGACTCTCATCAATCAAAACACCAGCTAGACTAACTCGCTGCTTTTGTCCACCTGACAAATCCTGAGGGCGCTGATTCAGTAAAGAAAGAAGGTCCAACTTTTCAGCCCATTTATGAACACGACTTTTCATCTCATCTAGAGCTGTCACGTCATTTTCCAGAGCAAAAGCCAAATCCTCTGCAACGGATAAACCGATAAACTGCCCATCTGTATCCTGCAAAACTGTGCTGACCAGATGAGATTTGTCATAGATGCTCATATCAAAGGCTGCTTGGCCCTTGATCAAAAATTCTCCAGACATATGACCCTTGTAAATATTGGGAATAATCCCATTCAAACATTGACCCAAGGTAGACTTACCTGACCCAGATGGTCCAACAATTAAGACTTTCTCTCCCTTATAAATGGTCAAGTCTACCTCTTGCAAGGTCGGTTCTTGTTGCGTTTCATACTGGAAAGAGAAATCCTTCCACTCAATTATAGCTTCTTTCATCTTACTCTCTTCATTCGCTTCTTCTACTCAATGAAAATCAAAGAGCAAACCAAAAAGCTAGCCGTAGGTTGCTCAAAACACTGTTTTGAGGTTGCAGATAGAGCTGACGCGGTTTGAAGAGATTTTCGCAGAGTATTAGACTTCTATTTTATCATAAATCTACCCCTTCTTGCAGTCTCTTCTCTTAAAAACTTAGCTCCAAAAAGAGTCCTATCATATCTTGATTTCCTAACTAGTCTATAAACATCGAAAAAGACTGGTTTCCCAGCCTTTTCTCTTATCTTAATCCTTTTTCAAACTTCCTGAACGAGTCTGCGTACGTGAATAAGCTAGCAAAGAGAAGGGTTCCTGCGATAGCTATAGTTACAGCGTTAGCAATTCCCGCAACAATCCCTTGGGCAAATACTTTTTCTGCCGCTTCTTGATAAATCACAACATCTCCAAGTGGTGCCAAGACACCCCAAACAAGAGCATTTGCAACAATCTGAATGAGGTTAAAGAAGACAATATCCTTCAACTCAAAAACACCCTGTGTTACTCGAATGTATTTCTAAAGAGTCCGACGGCTAGACCAAAGAGACCACTAGCAATAATCCAAGTCCACCATAGACCGTAGCCAGCAAGAGAGTCCTTCACTGCATGCCCAATTAAACCAACAAGTAGTCCCACTAGAGGGCCAAAAATAATAGACAAGAGGCTCTGTACCGCATACTGAAGCTGGATGCTTGTATTTGGAACAGGCGTTGGAATACTGATCATCCCGATGACAACAAAGAGCGCAGCTCCAACACCGATAGCAACAACTTGTTTAATTGATTGATTTTTCATCTATATTCTCCTATTTTATGATTCTATTTTCTTTATTTCAATGGTCCAAGATGAACCGACACCCACATTATAGGCCTTGGCAAAGGAACCTTGGTTGATAGCCAAACCTAAACGATAGAGAGAGTTAATGTAAAGGATGGGTTGCCCAATTCTCACATCTGCAAATGATTTGCCATAGACAACCTGATTTTGATAAACCAGCATATCAGCGTGATAGATAGTCACCTCAAAACGGTCACCAAATTCTGGTTCCAGTTTGTAAAATTCTTCTCGCGTGATAGAGGTCCAAAGCGAACCGAAACGCACATCCAGAATATCAATAGCTCCCTTCACCAGATGATCTTCTATGATGGTCTCTACGACTGGAAGCTCTACAATTTGATCCACACTGAGCTCTGGCCCCACTTCCTCAAAAGTAATGTGACCACTAGCTAGTTTAGCTCCAGTATAAGCATAAACATCACGACCGTGGAAGGTATAAGAATGCTCTGTATTTTGACGTCTATTGGCCACTTCAGAAATCTCACGAATGGCCACAATACCAACGTGTTTCTTGATAAAAGAAAGCATCCCATTGTCTGGCGTGACAATGTATTGATTTTTGCAGTCTTGGCAACCACACTCTTACGTTTCGAGCCGACACCTGGATCGACAACCGATACAAAAGTCGTTCCCTCAGGCCAGTAATCCACCGTTTGAAAGAGACGGTAGCTCCCCTCAAAAATATTATAAGGCGTGATATCGTGCGTCAAGTGATGAATTTTCAAGGTTGGAGACTCTTCTAAAGCTACTCCAATCATAGCCGATACCGCACCATCAACCAGACCAAAGTCTGATTGTAATACTAGTAAATTATTATTCATTTTATCTCCTTATACTCTTCGAAAATCTCTTCAAACCACGTCAACGTCGCCTTGCCGTATAGATGTTACTGACTTCGTCAGTTCTATCTACAACCTCAAAACAGTGTTTTGAGCAACCTGCGGCTAGCTTTCTAGTTTGCTCTTTGATTTTCATTGAGTAGTACATATCCTTTATCATACCATATTTCAGAGAAAGGTGCTAATAGCTATTTAATTGCTTAGGGTATAGTTTTACCTTATAGCAAATTTCCTACTAAAAACTCTGGTTATTAGCTAGTAGGTGCATTTTTTCTTGAAAAAGGGTATGATAGTTACATCATGAAAAAGTAGGTTTTATTATGAAAATTATCCTTGTCGGAGGGGGAAAAGTTGGTTTCTGCCCTCTGTCGCTCCTTGGTTGCAGAAAAGCATGATGTTTTGCTGATTGAGCAAAGACGAAGCCGTCCTCAATCATATTGTCAGTCGCTTTGATATCATGGGTATCCTTGGTAACGGGGCTGATTTTACCATCCTTGAGCAAGCCAGTGTCCAAGATTGTGATATCTTTATCGCCCTGACTGAGTACGATGAAGTGAACATGATTGCAGCCGTTCTAGCTAAGAAAATGGGGGCTAAAGAAACCATCGTTCGAGTGCGAAATCCTGAATACTCTAACTCTTATTTCAAAGAAAAGAATATTCTCGGCTTTTCTCTTATCGTTAACCCTGAGCTCTTAGCTGCCCGCGCTATCGCCAACATCATTGACTTTCCCAACGCTCTATCTGTCGAACGCTTTGCGGGTGGACGCGTTAGCCTCATGGAATTTGTCGTCAAATCCACTAGCGGTCTTTGCCAAATGCCCATTTCTGATTTTCGGAAAAAATTTGGCAACGTCATTGTCTGCGCGATAGAGAGGGATCATCAAATTATCATCCCAAGTGGTGACATGACCATACATGATAAAGATAGAATCTTTGTCACTGGTAACCGTGTTGATATGATGCTCTTCCATAATTATTTCAAGTCTCGTGCCGTGAAGAGTCTTCTTATTATTGGAGCTGGTAGAATTGCCTATTATCTACTAGGTATTCTCAAAGACAGTCGTATCGATACCAAAGTCATCGAGATTAACCCTGAAAGGGCACATTTCTTTAGTGATAAATTCCCAAATCTCTACATCGTTCAAGGAGATGGTACCGCAAAAGATATCCTGCTGGAAGAAAGTGCCCAAAACTATGATGCAGTAGCAACCCTAACAGGAGTTGACGAAGAGAATATTATTACTTCTATGTTCCTGGATAGTGTCGGGGTGCAAAAAAATATTAGCAAGGTTAACAGAACTAGTCTCCTTGAAATTATTCATGCGCCTGATTTCTCAAGCATTATCACTCCGAAAATCATCGCTGTAGATACAATCATGCACTTTATTCGTGGCCGTGTGAATGCCCAGTATTCAGACCTTCAAGCCATGCACCATCTAGCAAATGGCCAAATCGAAACCCTACAATTCCATATCAAGGAAGCCAATAAAATGACTGCCAAACCTCTTTCTCAACTAAAATTGAAAAAAGGGGTTCTTATTGCAGCTATCATTCGAAAGGGCAAGACTATTTTCCCTACTGGGGAGGATACGCTTGAAGTCGGAGACAAGCTCCTAGTAACAACCCTGTTGCCAAACATCACCAAGATTTATGACTTGATCGCGAGGTAAGAGATGAATAAAAGTATGATTCGTTACCTCCTTTCAAAGTTACTTTTGATTGAAGCTGTTCTCCTCTTGGTTCCTGTTGCGATTGCCATCTACTACCATGAATCGAGCCAAGTCTTTACATCCCTCTTTACAACGATTGGGATTCTCGTATTACTAGGTGGCTCAGGAATTTTACAAAAGCCAAAAAATCAACGGATTTATGCCAAGGAGGGAATCTTGATTGTGGCCCTCTGTTGGATCCTTTGGTCTTTCTTTGGTGGTCTTCCCTTTGTTTTTGCTGGTCAAATTCCCAGCGTTATCGATTCCTTTTTTGAAATCAGTTCGGGTTTTACAACTACTGGAGCAACTATTCTGAACGACGTTTCGGTTCTCAGTCGTTCCCTCCTCTTCTGGCGAAGTTTTACCCACTTGATTGGAGGGATGGGAGTACTTGTTTTTGCACTTGCTATTATGGATAATGCCAAGAATAGCCACCTAGAAGTGATGAAGGCTGAGGTTCCTGGCCCTGTTTTTGGCAAGGTTGTATCCAAACTAAAAAACACTGCCCAGATTCTCTATCTCCTTTATCTAGCTCTCTTCTCCCTCTTTGTCATCATCTATTATCTAGCCGGAATGCCCCTATTTGATAGTTTTGTCATTGCCATGGGTACTGCGGGTACAGGAGGATTTACCGTCTATAACGACGGAATTGCCCACTATGGTAGCTCACTGATTACCTATCTAGTTAGTATCGGAGTTTTGGTTTTTGGGGTAAATTTCAATCTCTACTACTACCTCATGCTCCGCCGCGTCAAAGCCTTCTTTGGTGACGAGGAACTTCGTGCTTACTTGCTCATCGTGCTAGTTTCTACAGGCTTGATTAGCCTTAATACCCTCTATCTCTACCCAGGATTTTCCAAGAGCTTTGAAATGGCCTTCTTCCAAGTTTCCAATATCATTACAACGACTGGTTTTGGTTACGGAGATATTACCAACTGGCCCCTCTTCTCCCAGTTTATCCTTCTCTTCCTCATGGCAATCGGTGGTTCTGCTGGTTCAACCGCAGGTGGACTCAAGGTTATTCGAGGCCTCATCCTTTCAAAAATTGCTAAAAATCAGATTTTGTCAATCCTATCACCCCACCGTGTTTTGACCCTCCATGTTAATAAAACGGTGATTGACAAAGATACCCAGCATAAGATTCTCAAGTACTTTGTCATCTATGCTATGATTTTGCTAGCGCTTATCTTTATTGTCAGCCTAGATAGTAATGATTTTCTGGTCGTGACTAGCGCTGTCTTTAGCTGTTTCAATAATATAGGACCTATTCTAGGAACCACTTCTAGTTTCTCAATCTTTAGTCCTATCTCAAAAATTCTCCTCTCCTTTGCAATGATTGCAGGTCGATTAGAGATTTACCCAATCCTACTTCTCTTTATGAAGAGAACTTGGTCCAAGAGATAAAATACAACCACACCTTGTATCTAACAAAGTGTGGTGTTTTTATTTTTAAATACTCCTCCAACTCACAAAGTATCTTTGAATCCTGGTCAGACATTTCAGTGCCTGACTTATGGAATTTCATCACCAAAAAACAACCCTCAGTCAACTGACCGAGGGTTCCTTATTTCATTATTCAAGAACTTGA
>BNJU01000740.1_pt1 | contig 114512 bp, 130 predicted proteins | sample 8539281 | NCBI WGS metagenome assembly BNJU01 (sample SAMD00202456, study PRJDB9452) | human saliva metagenome | isolation source: human saliva | place: Japan
CATCCGCAGCCCACGAAAGATGCGTACGCGCCTGCATGCGAAGCTCCAGCGACCCCATATCGCCGGTACGCTCCTCACGCACCATCCCGCGTGGATTCTGCGTGCGCCGCGCCTGGGGAATCGCATATCATTCGACCGCGCCGAAGGTCTGCGGTAATAAACGCCGCAGCCTGCTCCGCTGACGATGGCAACTGAAAACGCGACCGAAGCATCCTGGAATCTGGGAGGGCGCTCAGCGGAATGGGTGGCGGATGCGCCCGAAGACCCGGCGCCCTCAACGCGCAGCCCCAACCAGATAGAATCCAGCGAGCATCCTCACCACGGGCTCAAGCTTGCCGTGCCGTCACTGCATCATCGGCAACCGCCACCTGCGCCGAACCCTGCGGCAGGTGAGCTCACCATCGCTACGCCATTTTGCGCTGTTCCAGCATGGACCGTTTGAGTGAACGCTGCTGGCGCGCGTGGCGCGACATCGCGCACATCCCGCAGGTCAGCTCATAGGAATGCAGGTCTGCACCATTAGGGAGCGAGGGCGTATTGCCCGCGCACGCTCGCCGCCAGCAGCGCGCCACATCTCCGCCAAAATCAGGGTTGTCCTTGCCACCTGGGAGACGTCTGTCGCATCAAAAACCAAGGACGTACTCGCGCAGATACAGGCAGCTTAACGCCGCGCAGACGGGCAGAAACCGAGGCGCGGCGGCTGAGGCCCATTTACGCGGCATGACGCTTGCGGCGGCGCACGGCGTACCACGATCAGCACCGCCTAAAGCGACAGCAAGCACGGAAGAGTGCTGACCATGACGGAGTTCGAAACCGGCCCCGGTGCTGGCCAGCCGACGCAGCGGCGGGCTCTTCCGCTGCGCAATCCTTCTGTTCCTGGTTGGTGAGGGCGCAGTCCTTACCTGAGGCGGTTCGCAACGATGCGCACCTTCATGCCGTCCGGTTTCGTCCGCAATACCGCTGGCTTCGCATCCACGTGTGCCGCGCCCGTACCCGCTTGTCAGTTTTGCTCTCGCAGCGGGCGCATCATTACGCACCTCCGCGGTGGCGCGCCGTTCCCTGCGGGTTTCGCGCACTGCCGCTTATCGCCGCCGTGGAGGTATGCTTTCGGGCACTGCCGCTACACCCACCGGCAGCGTTCAGGTGGAGCGCCTCAACGGTCTGCCCGTGCTTCAGAGCGCACCTGCCAGCCGATCGTCACCCGGTAGCGGCTCCGCCAGTACACGCAGTTGCTGTGCGGTGCGTATTCAGCGGAACCTGAAATGAGACCGCCGCGTGAGGCAGTGGAATCTCTGACCCGGCGGAACCGAAGTTACGCGAGAGCACCGACACATTGAGCCGCCGTCGAACTCATATACAGGGTCATGATGAGCCCGGCCCGTCGCCTGCTTGAGAAGCTCAGGATCCCTGGGTGCTCCACCCCAGCCACGGTACACCCGCCTGCAGGTGCGCGCAATCATGCATGCGGTACTGCGCGAGGCAGCCTCTTCGCATGCCTGCCAGGACTTTCATAGCTTCGCAGCATCACCCAACACGAGATTGGGTAGAGCGCTGAGACGTGCTTGGGCCAAAGCGGGCTGCAATGGTCATCTACGCAGAGGCTCAGCGTGAGCCGTTTCAGTCGAAACGGACCCACATCAAAATGCGCTTCCAGTGGCGCGGTCGACCCGCCGTATCAGCATGTCTGCTGCGTTGCCGGTGCACGCGCGGGCTCCAACACTCAGGACAGTTGAACTGCACAGGGACTGTTTGTGCGTCTCTGACCTGAACCTCGGTGGCGTAGCATTTCTCGCTGCCCGACGCCGCCGAATCCGCTGACCCGCCTGAACCAGCATCCCGGACCCTGCCTGCGGCAGAAACCCGCCGGCTGCCTGCACCCTGATGGGACGCACCGCCACATTGGCGCTGGGTGCTGCGCACTTACCGCCGGATGCGCCGCCGGCAGGGTGATGCTACTGTAGCCAGTACCGTCGTTCCGTTGCCGCTGGGTCCGCATGGCGCTGGCACTGGCACCGTACTAGCAGGTTCCGCCGCGTTTCACGCCTCCGGGGTGCTGCGGTCAGCGCAGCCCCGGCGGCTGGCTTTCACTGTTACAGCCTGCTGCACCAGGCTCTGGCGCGGACTGCGCGGCAAGGGCCTTCTGGCTCGCGGCTGCTGCGGTGCACCGTAATCCAGACGCCGTCAGAAGGCACCCGCCTGCACGCGCATTGCCAGGGTGTTGGCCCCGAAATATTGGCCGTTTTCGGCAGCGCCTGCGCCGGCGAGGCCGCGCTCGCGGCTGCCGACCGGTCGGTCAGCTGGGCTGCGCACGCGCCACTCGCTCGCCCTCCGTACCGCATCTGCTCAAAAATATTGGCGGAACATCGCCCACCACCGCCACCGTGTGGTCTGCTCAGCGCTCGATCGGCGTGCCGTCGCGCGCTGAGCCGTATCGCCCGTGGAAAGCAAGCCGGTAAACACCCGGTGCGAAATACCCACCCGGTGCATGCTCCACCTGCACGTTATGGCGGCAGGGCAGATTCGCGTGAACCGAACAGGCGCGTGCCGCTGTCGCATGGAAAACACTCGACGGAGCCGCCATCAGCCCTGGGTAGCACACCAGTTCGAGTGATGTCGTTCCTTTCAGCCGGTGCGTCGATACTATCAGCCCCCGAAGCCGGTGCGGAATCCCGCCGGTGCGGTGTGGAGGATATACCAGATAGTTGCCTCGCCAATAAATCACCAGCCCGCAGCCACAGTGCTGCAGGTGTCAGTATGGCAGGTGGAAAACAGTTCGTGCGGGATCGTACACCTTCACCGTCATGCTGTAGCTGGCCTCGAACCGTGTGTGAGCGCACCGTCACGCAGGAGATCTACTAGGTTGGCGACACCCGCTGACGATAGTATTTCTCCCATCAATACAGTGCGTCTCTAGTTACTGGTGGTGTCCGGCTGATGCGCTCGCGGTGCCGTATTCTTCGTGCGCGCGCGCAAGTGCTGCGCGGACGGGCCCGCAGGTGAGGCGTCACGGCACCGTAGGGTCAGGGCGGACATGTGCTTCCGTTGCACGTGTTCCTCCAGGTGCGTGATGCGCGACTGGGCGCAGTGTTTGGCGCGTACGTTCGCGTCGCGCCGTTGGCGTATTCGGAATCACGCACAGAGCGTGTTAACACGATTATTCCCTTAAAACGCGCTACGCTATGCCCGTAAAATGAGAGGCAAGCATGAACACGCGCCTCCGGGCCCAACGTCGGGCACCGAAAGCGCTAGCGCCTCTCCGTCGCGGCGCTGATCATCCTCACGGCCAGCTTTCAGCATCGTACAGCCATCACGCCGCGCCCGACGTGCGCATCATCACCACCTCAGAGGGCACGTGGACGCTGAAAGCCTACTGGAAAACGGCGTTCGTTCTCAAAAATAGAGACTCAGCGCGCGCGACCGGCGCCGCCCTCGCCATGACTCCCGGCATAGGCCGTCAGCACTAGAGTCGGCGAGGCTGCAGGACGAACAACGGCGCTCATGCTCACCACAACTCCACCCAGCCCTGGGTTCTGCGGTAGAGCGGGCAGACCCTCACCATGGCGCCCACCCTCACCTGGGGCAGCGACGACATCCCAGGCGGGTCTGTGCATCCGATCAAAATCCCCACCGAACGGTTCCGTGACGGGAGATTGTTCCGCCACCGGCATCCTCTGGTGGACGCCCCAGGCGGCATGCTGTTCCGTACAACCCCGACGACGGCCCGCTCAGATCAACCGCATTCTCTCAAGCACCCAGCACCGGCTGGCATCACCCTGGCTGCTGAGCAAAGGCAGCCCACCCACAACACCACCTCGCACCGGCGTGGCGGTACGCCGAAGTCACCGACCACTGTGTGCGCGCGTACCGACGGCAGAATCATCCGTTCGCGCCGCAAGAGACTCGTCGCCTTGAGCAGGCGGTAACAGCGTATTCATTCTGGTGGCGGAGCACCGCCGTACTCCACAGAAGAGAGCGCCATACGCGCGCGAATGCGAGAACCTGGACACCGCGTAACATGTGCGGCACCGCACACCCGCACCCGGACCCCGCCAGGAGGAGACATGGGCGATAAGCTCAGCGCATCACAACGCCACGGCGATAAAAACCTCTAAAGCGCAAGCTCACTCCAGCACAACAACGGGTACTTTCTGGCGGATCTTGATGCTCACCAACTGTTTTTGCCACGCACCTGCGAAATGATGGGCGGCGATCATCCTTCACCTGGCAGGCGGTGTTCACCCTGAAGGTGACAAAGCGTGCACGCTGGATCTCGCATCAACTCGCGTAGGCCTGCGGCGCTGGAGACGCGTACAGACGACGGCCAGCAGCGGCGACGGCCCGTAAAGCGGAGAGCTGCACCACTACCTCCAAATACCGCCTACCACACGCCAGCGGCGACTGTCGGTGCGCACACGCCACCTCCACGGTGGAAGGTCCGCACGATTGAGATTGACCTGGCCAGACTCGGCTGCGGGTTTAATATCGCGCAGCCAGGTTCGCCGCCCCCAACGACCATGTACAAATTCGATAGCCGAAACCACGGTCGAGAAACGTGGCGCGTGTCCTACCGGGAGACTTGGCTTCTCGAGAACCAGTGAACTGATCGCTCAGTACTGCCAGCACCTGATATGACGCGCGCGCCTCAAGTGCAAGCCCTCACCAGTGACTTCGGCGCGGCGGCTGACTCATAGCGCATCCGGCACATTCTGTGGAGGGAGACAACCGCCGGGCGTTATGACCCGCACTGGTCTCCCGCCATTAAAACGCCCGCCCCGTCGTTCAGCCCGAGCGCTACACCCGCTGCGCCTATTACCCCGCCCGTCCCGCGCTGGGCAGGACCAACGAGCCCAGCACCAGCAATACGCTCAGGGCCAGCCCAGGGTGAGCCTGCCGCATCAGGCTGCAGCGCGCCCCACCCGCCCCCAGGTCGCACTGCTACCTGCGAGTGCCCGCATTCGCCATGATGGCCGCCGCAAAGATCACGACGGGCTGTACTCGACATCTTCAGCGGCTGCGTCAGGCAGCTTCATCACGTGGGCCCTGAAAGACGATGGCGGTCTGATCGACCCGGACTCGGCGATGCGCCCTACGACTCGGTGGTGCTCACCGTGAGCGATCAGGCACCGCCGCACCCGTAATGAGCACATGACGGCCCGCCCTGAACTTCTGTTTATCGGCCCAGTGAGCACCGCTTTTCCTGCACGGCCGCCCCAGACCCAGACTGGCGGCTGCCTGGCGAGTACAGCACGGAGAGTATTGGCTGCCTCCCAGCTGTCGGGCGGGTGAAACTGCACGTGGTGCCGCGCACCGTATGCCGCGCGGCGCCCGGTTTCGGGTGCGTTTCACAGAGTCACTGACCGCGATCGGAGTGGCTACCAGCTGTCGACTCACCACCGGCAAAGACACGATTGGATATTGCGTACGCCACTCACGCACGCGCAGACTGGGTGTTACCGAACCCGGCCGGTGCCGGGTTTGATGCACGGGTACTACGCGCCACCCTCAAGGATCGGTACGAGTAAGGCGAGGTGCAAAACGGCATGCAGGTTGCGAGTGGGGATGCCGCGGACAGCTGCTCAACCGGCGGCTCACCGGATCCTGCAGCGGCGCGTCTGGGGCGGCACCGCTGCACCCGCCGGTTCTGGCTGCGCCACCGCGCCGCAACCGCCGACGCTTCACTGCTGCCCGCACTCCGCTGCTGCAGAACCTGAGGCCAGCACGCCCTCGTCGCGGGTGACTCATGCAGCTGCCGCGCCTGCGACACGCTACGACATTGCCGGTGCCGTCATGGCTATACTACTGGTGCTGGCACCCGGTTCAGTTGCTGGCTCATCAGACGGTTGCGGTGCACTCGGCTGATGGTGGTGGTGGCTGGCGGCCGGGATCGATACGCCGAGGTGGCTCTGGCGGATCTGGCGCATTATCCGGTGGGTCTGCGGTGCGGGCTCGCTCGGTAGAGGCGTTGGCGCACACAGTTCGCGGCCGCTGGTGTGGCTGCTGTGGGTGCGGCTGCCTTGGCAGCGAGCGGCATTATTTTGAATTGTCGCCCGCCGCCGCAGCAGCTCCACGCCGGGATTCTTGCGCGGCATACGCCTCGCCCCACGAGCGTTAAGCGTTCCTCCGGAGTATGGCGCGGCCTGTAGAGCAACAATACTGACAGGCCAGGACGCCATATTCTGAGCAATATCTGGCATGTTGCGGCTGTGATAGCTAGATATGGCTAGAGTCCGGTGAACATGATAAAGTGGGTTGATAGGCGCTCCACGGCAGGTGCGCATAAAATTATTATCGATGCACCTCTAAATGTTCATTGCCATACATGGTGCGGGTGCCGCCCGTCAATTGCTATACGATTGCTCGTTAGGGTCCTCACACACACAATAGGTCAGCATAGTGTGGTAGGTCTCCTCTGCTGCAGCCACGCCTGGCAGTCCTGCGTACATTATAGACGCAGCAGTTACGCAGTAATCAAAAACACCGGCAGGTGACGGTGAGGCACAATGCAGGCAGCGTATCAGGGCGCGCCGCTGTCTCGTCCTACGGGCTGGTGGAGCCCGTGGGGAGGGCGCGTGTCGGTACCAGCGCGGCGGCCACCGTTCCGATACGTCTGCGTTATTCGCTGCAGGCTGCGCGAAACCCGAGTACATAGACGGCAGATTCCCTGGAGCAGCTGTCCGGGACTGCACCGTGCCATGCGACCCGCAGCATTCGAGTATGCCGTGCCGGTAGTGGACCGCCGTCGTTGAGGGCGGTAACCTGGCGATTAGTGCGAGTACCAGCACGGCGGCATTGCGCTGCGAGATATGCGCGCGCGTACGATTGCTTCAGCACGGCTTTCGCATATGATGATGAGCGCGCGTGCTGCTGGCTCGCCGAACAGGCGCACCGTGCAGTGGTGCTGCACCCGAGACGTGAAACCTGATAACGTGCTTTGCTATCCGTCCACCGCGGGACGTTTCCTGAGCAGGCGCGTTAGCTTCCGGCTTCGGTATCGCCGAAGCTCACCGGCATGTATCGGCTCCGCATGGCAGTACCACCGGGCGCAGCAGCACGCACGCCCATGTACATGTCGCCTGAGCGTAAAGCCGCTATGGCATGCCGCCACAGAATCCGCGACGGTGCTCGGTGATCTATCCGCAGACTTTCTGATTGCCTACTCCAACGGCCACGCGAACAGCGGCAACCCCACCGTGTATGCACGAGAACAATCCTGAAACGACCTGCAGCGCACTGCCAGGCGATGCTCGCCACCTCCCGATGCGCGCCCACTGCCGCGCGCGCGCAGGTGGCCGCAGCGTCGCTGCGCGCCTCAGCAGCCCGGTACGCCCGGCCCTCGCCAATGCTGCCAAGCCGGTGAATCCTCCCAGCATGCAGCACGCCGGGCACCGGGCCCGGGGAGCGGACGTAGACGGTTGTGCAGTGCCATTGCGTCTAGCACTTGCCGTGATGGGCACCCGACGCTGTTGAGCCTTGCCCCGCCTTGAGGCATCATCGTGACGGTGCTGCGTCCGGTGCGTGTGGGCCCTGAACCTGGGCAGCAGGCAGGAGGACAGAGGAAGAGCCAGCGGGCGGCTTTGCACGGCTGCTGCATAGCGCCCGGGATGTAAGTCAGTCCTGGGCGTGCTGCTGGTTGTGGTTGGCGATCGGCGTGGTGATTTGGAACCTGTGGCCCGAAGAAGACCGAAACCACCACGACGAAGTGGGTCTGCGCAGACAACGATTCCTAAAACGTTGCTCGCTGGGCACAGAGGTTTCAGCAGAATACTGATTCATCCTCCGCAGAGTGCTTCTCTTACGCTGTAAGTGCTCGTCGCAGAAGTCGGCGCGAAAGGCGATATTCTGCAAGGTTATCGCACTGCCGAGCGGCACCCGCGGAGACGACGTGGGCTCATCCCAAAGGCCAGAAAGCGCAGAAGAATGCGCCTGATCACACTGGTGACGGTACAGTCGCGTGGTCTCTGCCGGAGGTGGAGATCCCGCAAACTCGACGGTGTCGATGAGCTGCCACAGTGAAGGTCTCAATCTCGGATGCGAAGGACTTGCAGTAGAAGTGGGTTTCTAGGATTGAGCGTAAAACCCAGGATGAGGTTATCATCGCGACACGCAGGTGCAGTCCACCTCGTACTCCGCGACGGCGGTTGCAGGCGTGCGGTGAGGTGCCGGATAAGGTTATGGTGAATCAAGAGTGTCGCCCCTGCCGATTACGGTGGTGCCGAGAAATGTGTGGCCCGAAGCGGGCGGGACGATGCCGCACCATCCTGCGCGTTCGCCAGCGACGGGGACCCGGCCACAGGTGGTGCAGGCGCAGTGGCCCCGGACCAGTCGGCGGTGCGTTTCACGGATAGCCGCGCGCATGTTTCGGTCTCCGCGGATGCAAGACTGTGACGACCCTCATCGAGTTGCTCCGCGATCGCCTATCGTCACCGCGACGGTGAGCAATGATACGGATATTGGGATAACCAGTTTCCAGTCACTGCGCTGTGAAAGCACGGCCAGCGTAGTACGCCCTCAAGCGAATACGCGCGCGCTGATCTGGGTAGCACCGGCAAATACGCCTCATTATTGCGCAGGGTCAGAAGCCGCGGTATATTGCACCGCGGCGACTGCTGCGACAGTAATCTTCCTCTCTACGTCACGCAGGGCTGCTGCGCAGGGCCGGCGACCCTGCTGTGTATACCTTTATAACATGCACGTTGTGCGTATGGCTAGCCTGCAGAACCAGGTGGATACGCCATCAGCTGCAGAACCCGCCGTTTGCGGCGACGCAGCCCCAGCGAGACTCGGACCGGCGTGCAGGAAACGCGCGCAGGCGGTTACCGCGTGGGCCGCGTAGTCTCGCGCCGGACCCGCAAGCCTCGCGCAGCGCATCTTCGCGTTGCACCGAAGAGTCTCAACGCGACTCGTTATTCGCGCTCAGGTTCAGCGCTGGGGCGCGGCGAGAGGCCACACCACGGCATCATGTGGGGATGCGGGAATCGCGCCAGCAGGCACGTACTGAATCACCGATGCGCCGCTGTGGTCTGCGCATTGGAGTCTGCGCTCCCTTACAATCCACCGCTTTCAAAAGGCAGTGCGCCGCTGTTTCGTCTTCATCTGACTGGACTGCAGCGCCACCGAGTCAGCATCACCCGCTGCGTGCTGGCGAGCGGCGGAGATGGGCCCCCACCCCGCCTCACGAGCTCTGCATGCTAAAGACGGCTTATCGCCCGGGGCGAGCATGAGTGGCCTTTTTGACGGCTGCTCTTGAAACCTGCTAGCCAGCCTGCATAGCGGCGCGGCAGCTAACCGTCGCCGTCGTCCGGGGCCAAGCTCCGCAGTCTGCTACTGAGACAGGGCCAGCGCAGTGCGGGTCGTCCCCAGACTATAACTGTAGAGTGTGGGCTGCCCGGACATTGCGGTGCTGCCGCTGGCCTCAACTGCTGGCTGATTCGCGCTTCGGACTGCAGGCCCGAGCGAGCGCCTCTCAGCGTTGAGTTACCGCAAACGACCACGCATCCGCCGGTTCCAGCACGTCGTACACACCAAATCAGCAGCTGGCAGGATGCCAGGCTGCGCCCGCTGCGCAGCGCCCTGCACGTGCTTTCCGGAAGAGCCGCGACGACGCCCTCAACCCTTCGGCCTTCATCTGCTCCACGAGCTTGCGCGGCGCGTCCTCAGTGCCCTAATCGTTGAGGGCCGCCAGCTCTACAGGCGCATGTACCCATGTGCAGACGGTACGCAGCCACCGCTGCACGGAGCGGGCTGCAAGCCACCTGAGCGCTGCAGCTCTGCAGCAGATCACTGAGCTTAATGGACTTGCAAGCGTGCAGTTTAATCTAACGGCACACAGGGAGCGGCACGCGGGTTTGGGGACTCGTAAAAGGTCAGCAGGGCTGCGGCCCGAGGATGAGACCCACATGCCGGTAGCCACAGCCACGCCAGCACCTGCATAACAGCCCCGACGGTCAGCGATGCTCGCGTGACCGCGAGGGCGTCACTGCCCTTCAGGGGTTAGCCATTCTGTGCTTCTCCCACGCGGAAGGTGTACAGCACCCCGAACTTCGGCGTTACCAGCATCCGGAAAGTGGAACGGTTTCATCTTCTCCAGGGACTTGAGCGACTCCTTGAACTGCGCCTGGCGCACGCTAATGTTAGCAATATCTTCAGAACGGATGTCGTGTACCCCTGCGCGTTCTGGGAGGCTAAAAGCCAGCTGATGGTCAGCGCGCCGCCTTTCGCAGAATTCGATGCGTGAGCAAAGCGCAGCCCTTCAACTACGTCGCCAGGTCACAGGGTCTTATTCAAAGTCGCTGTACAGCAGGCGGAGGACCTTCCAAGTCTCAAAGGTCGCGTGCAGGGGTGCGCTGATCGAGCAGCCCAGCGACTGCTGGGTGGCCCGTCGAGCGGCCCACATTATTGGTACGCTCCGACGGGTCTTTTGGCTGGTTCTCAACCGAGATTGCCGGCGCAACCACAATAGTGTCGGAGGCTCTACCAGCTGGTTAATCTGGAGCGTGAGAACGCATCCTCAACAGCACGGTTGCCGCTCTGCCCACGGTCCGAGATCACACCGCGGATCTGTCGCCAATAGAAGTCGTTCACCTGCTGCGCGGTCTTATCAGAGGATCTTTGAGGCTGCCCTCACGGTCTCCGGATTTTTATTGTGCTGCTCACACAGATCTTTCGAGGTTCTGCAAATCGTCGCTCTTGCGGGGTGAAGCATCCACCTTCTCGCTTGAGGCGCTGATGTTCTTCTCCTGCTCACCGTTACGGTCACGGTTGGTGTGTCGCCGGGCTTGTTGCTTCATCCTCTAGGCTGACTGCCCATCGCAAGATCATTCAGCGAGCGTTAACCCGCTTAGCGTCTGCGTGAGGCCCTTTTCCGCGTTCGGGTCGGTTTCAGCGGGAGACGCTCCTCCATGGCCCTGCTGCTCAACGATACGCTGATCCATGGACTTTACCGTGGTGCGCTTCACCTCCTGGCGTTCTCCACTACCGCTGCGGGGTGGGTAGCCTCCTGGGTGCCCCCTCGAGAGCTTTGCGCTGAGCGCTATGCACTGCGGATGCTGAAGGCTCACACTTGGTATCGGTGCCGCTGAAGGCTCAGCGAAGGCTGATCGTTGAAATTATTAGGGGTAGTAGGGTTCAGGCGCAGGATAGTGCGCACCACCTGCACCCACGGGGTGGCCGTGATAGGAACGTAACTGCGCCACTCATCGGGGCTCAAATGCCCGCCACGTTCGAGAGAGCTCACAACTGATCTGCGGCTTCTGATTCTGCTCCTGGGCAGACCATGCCAGTGAGCTCTGCCTGAGCCTCCCTGAAGTCTTAGATACGCCCGATACCTTCCTGCAGGCTGTTGAGGGACTCCTTGAGCGAGTTCACGTGCCGCGATATTCTGTGGGCTGAACTTTCGCGGTGTCTGCGCTACCTGAATTTTGCGAGTTCAGATGGTCAGAAAGCTGCTGAATAGACGCCTGCAAGTCGCTGTGAGTGTCTTATTGCGCGCGCTAAAGGTAATCCGGTCGCCTATCGTTAAACGGCGAATCGCTGGCCTGTCAGACAATCAGATTAGCCTGCAGAGAGGCTGAGGTGCCGTACAGGGCACAGGTCGCGAATCCACCGTGATCACGGCACTGTTCGGGCCGGGGTCTCGGACCTAATCATGCAAAGGGTCCCCGACGGTTCCCGCTGGCATCCTGCGTGTGGCTTTGGGCGTGCACTGCAGCATCCCGCAAACGCACCGAGATTGGAATAGACAGCTGCCGCCATGACCGATCCACCGTGCGGAGTTGCCGCTGGCGTTAACTCACAGGGTGCACGGAAGTATCCCCAGCGCCGAGTCGAGGGAGCCCACGGTGCGCTCCAGCTGGGTTATCAGCTGAGAATTATTGGTCTGAGCGGTTTTTGGAAAGATCAGTTTTCAGATCACGGATCTGATTGCTGGAGCTCCTCCATGCGTTTGGTGACTTCTCGTTACGCTTTAAAGGTTTTCGGCGGTGCCATACCCAAAGAACCAGCGGTGGAGATCAGGGTTTTTCGCGGCTCGTTACATCTGGTACTAGCCGAGGCAGGGTGCCGTTCACATCCGAAACAACCTTTCATGCGGTGCTGCGCAACGCCATCTGGTTCTGGTCGTTCTTATTGAACCCGTTAGTGAGCACGTTTTCACTGGACAAAGAGTCAGCAAACTGCTGCACCGCGATATCAAGTTAGGAACCTTTCAAAGTCCTTCGCATCCATACTTTAGCACCAGGGACGCGTTCGCCTCAGTGGTGGGCGATGATGATGAGTACCCCACTGCACCACCGCCTGCTGCCGTCCGAGGTTGGAACTATCACACCGTTAGTGGCGTTAGGGTCCGCTGAGCGTCAAGCTGCTGCCGGCAACCACCTGATGAGGGTTTGAATTTTCCAGCACCGTGTGGAAGGGCAACGATCCAGCGCACCCACAGGAGCTCTTATGGCTGCTGCCCAGCATCGTAGGTAATTTCCTGCGGTTTAACACTCAGGTTTTCAACCGAAAATTTTAATGGTCGTGGCGGAATACTTAAAAGCTCATTCAAGTCCGTGCCGTTGCCTCTATTGCTCTGAGTATTGCCACCGACACACACACAGGCGCATCGTTCACCACGTCTCCGCCTATACTTCACGTCTTGTAGTGGAGCTTTGATGGAGGTGCTCATTCACATAAATATTGGTGCTATTGATTGCTTTAATGGACCCGGTGTAGTCACGTGAAGTTCACATTCTCCGCAGGATATTTTGTGGGGTCACCTGCCTGCTGTTCGCTTCTGCGGGTCTCTGTGCCTCATCAGCCGAAGAAGTCGGAGGAACATCCTGCGAGCAACAGCTGCTGCGCCGCCAGAGGTGCCCTTGAGCAATCTAGATGCGCGGCGTTTCTGCGACGTTGGCCGACTACTATATCGCGGCTGTTAGAGCGCTTGGCGGGCTGTCATAGATTACACTCCCTGAGATAGGGAAGGGTACGCGTATGCGCGGACCCAGTAGTTCGGTGATGTTCAGCGTAATTCTTTATATTTTATGACTAATCATCCTCCACTTTAAGTAACCTGGAGTGAGAAAGGGAATGAGGTTGGACAGGTAGTGAGATAGGCGCGACACTCTACAGGTGGTATGGACACGCCAAATAAGTCACCGGAAGGAAGTTCAGGGTGAAAATTCTGGTTGACCTACACGGTTCACGCGACCTTCGAGCTGGACCACTGGCAGGAGAATACTGCGCGAGCGACCTATTCTTGCCGCCGGTGGGCCCTATCGCCCCGACGACCCCCTGTATCTGAGACTCTCAGCCGCTACAGGGCGCTTCACGGCTGGGGTCAGTGGCACTGCTGGAGGAGCGTGTCAGTGGCGCCCTCTACCGATGCCCGGCCCCATGACGCGGCTGGAACCTCACTCGGTGGCACGCAGGCCGGGGCCATCGTGCCCCTGTCGAAGGTAGGGCCCCTCATCGTAGGGTCGCTCACCCAAGCCGACATAGTGCTGCCCACCAGGCGCCTCATGGGAACACTGTCATTGAACGCACCGAAGGCGTGAAAATTGACGGCACTCAGCTACCGTGGACCTTCGTCAACGGTATGAAAAGTGCGAAGGCGCAGAAACCGACAATTTGCAGGTTATCTACACTGGTGGTGCTGTGCTTTTTGCTACGGCCCCAACTGGCGTGAGACCCCCTGCAAACCTGGGATGCTCAAACCTCTCCCGCATCACCGCACCCATAACCGTCCGCCACGGTTGCATCATACCAGCCAGATACATCAAAATACCCCAAACGGAAAAACGTCTCAAAATGCATCCCGCTTTAGTATTGCAGCGGTTCAGCCCCCTCATCTTCGCAGGCGCCATAGGTCGCAATGGTAGCGGCGAAAATCTGTTACGCCCTCTTCGCAACAGGCCCGATAGCTGCCCTCGGCATGTGGCTCGCGAACAAAATGGCGGCTCAAAAGCGAGAAACGCAGAAGAAGAACGCTTCAAACAGGAACTCGACAAAACCAAAGAAAAATTCAAAAATATCTACAACCACGAGCATGCGTCTTGAGACTCGCCCCAGACCCCCTATCGCGATCATGCGCCGCATTGAGCTGCCCGAGTGGAACTATGGCAGCGCCGTAAAACGCTGACTTCATGGCGCTCACGGGGTGCGCAGACTATTCATGCGGTTCCTACAAATGACCTGTCAGTAGCCAGAACCGAAAAAGAAATCCAAGAACTCCTAGACTCCTCCATGCCATGGGGCACCAATGATCGCCGACCTCACCGACTCAGGGTAATCGGTATCGCAGGCAACCGTGAAGCGCGCTCGCCTGGCCCGCAGTCTCTCTCACGCAGTCCGTCACCCTGCGGGCCCGCAGACCTACCCCTCAGTGTTTTCTTCGACCAGGGCAAAGAGGAAGAATGGGCGTGGACCTCGGTTGCCGCACACCCGACAAAAGCGGATCCGCTGTTGGGGGCGCTGGATCTCTCACAACTACGAACAATCCGCCATGCTCAAAACCTACAACAGAGCATTGATGGGCTGCTCTCACCCGGTTTTACTGCTCGTTACCTAGACTCAGAAGTACTCACCGAAGGTCCGACGCTTGCACGTAAACTTCTCTCCACGGGCGAGGCAGACCTAACCGGGCATCCAGCCGTGAGAAAAACCTCCACAAGGTGTATGGTATCACGTGATCGCCACCTCTGAAGAGCAGCTGCCAGCTTCTGCACCGTAGTGGTTGACGTAGGGAGGACGCCGCTGCAAGCATTCTTCGAGCCCGAAAAACGCCGCACCGTTGAGGACGTCATCATGTGGCGGCATCGATCTCGATACGCCGTTCGCGCCCACCTGCTCGCAGGTTCGAAGACCCCGAACTCGTCATCCCCGGCGCGGGTCTACCCTCACTGGTGCGCCTGCCAGAAATCACTGAGTGGGCACCCACCCACCGCCCAGAAGATTATTAGTACCTGCGAAAGTCAAAGGGTGCACAGCACCGGAATCAGCGTCGGCGATAAGGGCGTGTACACCTCGACCTCGTCAAAGACGAGCCCGCACGGCCTCGTTGGCGGTACGCAGGTTCAGGTAGAGCGAGTTCCTGCGCTCCCCTCGTGGCGGGCCTAGCAACCCATAACGCCCACCCGCCTGAACTTCATCCTCATCGACTTCAAGGCAGTGCGGCCTTCAAAGCCTGTGAACGGCTGCCGCACGCCATCAGCACCATCAGCAACCCTTGATGAGCAGCTGGCAAACCGCGCCCTCATCAGTCTCGAAAGCCGAAATGGAGGCGGCAGCGGCTCTGCCGCCGCCGGTGAAGGTGTGACAACATCACCCTGAATACCTGGCCTGCAACCCGCCAGAACCCATGCCGCGCCTACTCCTAGTCATCGACAGAGTTCGCCATGCTCGCCAAAAGACTTCCCGATGTGCTCAGCTCGCTTGTGAGTGTTGGCGCTGTGGGCCGAACCCTTGGCGTGCGCATGATCCTGGCAACCCAGCGGCCCGCCGGCGTGGTGAACAACGATATTCTGGCGAACACCAACCTGCGTGTAGCGCTGCGTGTGCAGTCAAAGAAGACTCCTCGAACGTGATCGAAGTTGCTGACGCGGCCTCCATTGAGCGCTCACAGATGGCGCGCGCCTACATCAAACTAGGGCAAAACCGTGTACCCCCATCCAGACCGCACTGGTAGCTGGTTTCAGCGGTGTGATTGAGCACCGAACCTATTGAGCTGCGTTCCACCAGTATTTTCAGGGTTCCTGAGCGCCGCGTGCCTTCCCAAACCCAAAAACAGTGACGCCAACGACCTGGACAACCTCATTGACGCCATTATCGCGGCAAATCAGAACAGCGCTACGCCCGCCGCGTAAAGTCTGGCCTGAGGCGTTGGGCATAACTGCCCCTCAACAATTTTTGGTGCACCCCAGCCCTGATACTGCACAGACCGCACCGCAAGTAGACTCAGACGCGCCGCCGGTCGGAACCCTAAACGGTAGTACCGTACTCTTCGGGCTTGCAGACATCCCTGAAGGTCGAGTGTCAGGTACCTGTCGGATGGGACTTCAAAAGTCAGCACTATGTTCTCATCAGCACCGGCAGCGGCACCAGTACAGCATTAGCATCTATGGCGTTCACCCTGTGCCTGAACACCGACCCGGAACAGTTCGACATGCTGATCCTCGACCTAGGCGCGGAACACTCGCACCCTGCAGAACCTACCGCACGTGAGCGCCTATGTGGGGCCCGTGAAGGGCCAAAGAGACAGCGAGACCAGGTTCTTACGACACCTCATTAACAGAGTTAGAACGCCGCCGCTCCAGCCGCCGGAAACCGCGACCTGATCATCCTCATCGACGGTTACGGAACCCTCCGACGACGAATTTGGGAATACCGGTACCGACTCACTAGGCGCCTTCACCGCGTCTACTCGGAAGGGCCCGCACTGGGCATACGACTTCATCATGGCCCTGGCAACACGTCTCAAAGGCATCCCCTCCGCCGTGAGACGATGTTGCAGCAACTGGCTCTTCCACCTATCAGATCCTACGACTACTCGCCTCACAAAATCAAAGGACCTGACATCCCTGCGCAGGTTCCTGGACGATCGTCGATGGCGGCACCATCCGGCAGATCCAGGTCGCAATCCACAGATGAGTTTCGCCGACGCCGTGCAGAACGTCATACACCGCTGGGGAGCCGTCGACAAACCGGATGTTATCGGTCAGCTGCCATCCCTATGCCGCTCTCAAAGATGGGGTGGGAGCCCTCTATCGGCGGCGAGAACTGGATTATCCCGGTTGGTATGGCAGAGCACAAGCCGCCGAAACCGGTGGCGATAGAGCTGTATGAGGGTAAGCGCCCTCGATTGGCGGATCACCGCGCTCGGAAAAACGACCCTGCTCCAGGCTGCCGACTCTGTCATACAGCAGCGCGAACGCGGCGAAAAGCAACGCCCAAGTGTGGGTTATGTGTACTGAGCGCTCGCCCTGGCCCACCGTGATTTTGACCGTAGGCGGTGACCGCAAAGAGATCACGGCTTTAGCGGCCGAGGCTGGGATTACCGAGGAACCGGTTCTTCTGCTCATTGATGACGCTGAACGCATTGATGACGCGGGGAAGGCATGTACGAATATTCTGAAGGCGGAGTCCCCCTGGATTCGTGTTATTGCTACCGGCGAAGCCGGGTGAGCTACGCACCATGTATTCGCACTGGACGAAGATGGTGCGTAAGTCGCGTACTGGTGTACTTCTGCAACCGCATGTGACTATGATGGGGACATGTTCTCAATGAGACCTGCGCCGCGCACCTGTGGCTCTCACTTCGGGGCGCGGATAGCGCGATGGGCGGTATTCCGGTGTTAATGCAGGGCGATGAGCTCCCGACGGCCTTGAAATTAGACCAAAGATGGCCTCATAGCGTGGAGCGTCTTCTCGAAAAGTATCCCTCACGATACTCGTTACCGTGAGGATATTTTCTGATTACCAACGTGTACCTAGTTGAGTTTTGGCTCTATGTTTCCGGTAGCCATGCCGGTGATGCGGGGGTTTGCAGTGAGAGTCGATGACGCGGGAGGTGATTCGGTAGCCCAGGTGATTTCTTGCATGTCGTGGGGTTGTTGGGGTCTGCCCAGCGGTCTTGGGTGCAGCAGGAAGTATAGGTGTGCGGGGGATGGTGTATTCTTTCATAGCCGCGTGGGAGTAGGCGGCGATGGTGTAGCCTTTGTCGTTCCCAGAGCCAGATGCTGTCGGGGTCGGTGCCGTCGTTGTGCAGGACGGTTGGATTCTGGGGTGTATTGGTATTCGTTGATGGCGGTGATGGGGGTGGTGCGGAGTTTTCCGGTGAGTCCTCGGTAGGTGATGGTGTTATCGAGGATTGAACCTGAGGGTATTTGGTTTCGTAATAGTACATACCAATCAGAGCCGAATAGAGGTACCAAATTGACAAATATTAAAAGAAATTGATTTGAATTACAGGTGCGTGAAAGCGTAGAGGCTGAGTGCTCCGGAACATGTGAAGTGGTAGATGCTCCAGACCCAGGGTTCGGTGCAGGGGAGCCTTTTGACGAGGGGCTCCGCTGCGTTTGTCCCAGGCGCGACGTACCTCATCCCGAATAATATAGAGGGCTACAGAGGATGGGACCGAGTTGATGAAGATGATAAAGGCAGGCATCTAACGGACAGCCTTTCTTATGCGATCATGTAATACTGCTTATTGGTAGAACGTGAGGAGGTTTACTTAAAGAGGTGTAGCTTTTAAGTAAACCCTCCTCCATCCTATGAACAGGTTAGTTTTCTGAATCGTGTGGTTTCGCACGACCAGACGAGTCGTCAACGCGTTCATTTGTACGGTTGTCGTTTGATATTGGTACATGCACCCTTTCCAGCAGATGCTATCTCCTAGACCCTTTTGCACGTAGTCTTGGCTCCTGTCTCTGTAATAAGGTCGATAATTGTAAAAGAAATTAAACTAGGGTAACTCTACACATTTCCTAGTTAATGGTCGGGTTTTGTATTATCGCGGGCAAGCCCTTTCATACTAGGATTCTCTGATAAATATCGTGTTATCACAGGATAATGTTCTAAGCTTTATTGATAGCCTGCATGTCATTTGGGTCAGCAGTGTCAGCCCTAGCAGCCATTAATGCACCGGAAACATAGGTGCCCCAATAGAATACTCTTTAAAAGCTTGTGGGAGAAAAGAGGCGATAGTGTTACCATCGTTATCCCAGAGCCAGAGGTTATCGGGCGAATCTGGTATATCGCCATTGAGGCTTTCGGTCCTAGAAGGTATATTTATACTCATTAATTGAGGTAACAGATGTTGTTTTGGTTTTGCAGAAAAGAACGATGGTAATAGTTGCGTCAGGATTAATGCTGAGGGTAGTTTAACCTCATATCGGTATACGGAGATGCGCCACTAAGACAAACGTAACCATCCCAAGAATATGTGGTTTCAGCACTGCAGCATAAGTACACATCAAAAGCAACAGAGACAATCAACTGCGAAAACCAGTGTGAATATTCCTATCCATCCATCAAACCGAGGAAGGCCTTCACATTTTTCTTTTTCACGTTTTCACAGGCGCGCCGTAATTCGTCATAACATGTAAAAAGTATGACTATCGGAGATACTATGAGATGTTGCAATAATATCTGTTGGTGTGTCCATATCTCGTACACTCTACGAACAGGGTGAAGGTAATCTCCTTGTGGGTTGCAGGGTGTGATGGTTAGTTTTGGGTGTGTGAGGGTGAGGTTTCGGTGGCGAGTTGTTGCCGTTGGGGACTGATGCTGGTATGTCATCTCGTAACGGTGTCTCATACAGAGTCCAGTAAGTAGAAGAGTTACGACGAGGCGCAAACAACTAGTTCAGAGGCTGATATCTATGGTGGCAGAAGAGCTGCTATATCAGCAAATATAAGTAATACCAGTATGCTCGCCCGATGGAGGCGCCTGACATTAGCTCCGCTGTGTTTGTCCTGTGTACGGTGTATTTTGTCCCGGGTGATGTAGAAGATAATAAAGAAGAATGAGCAGATGAAATATATCAGGAATGCAGGCAGTATTCTTATCTTATAAATACGGGACGTTCACAAAGCATCACAGCTATCTTAAGCTTTCGGTCTGTACACACCCACAATGGAGTGTACATACCGAAAACGTCATTCAGACTAACATAAACCATCTGATTTATTTGTTAAGATCCGTATTGCCAGGTGCCCGTGAGTGAAGTGGCTGGTCCTTTAGCCGGGCCTTCTTTACAGTGCCTAGGACCTCTCCTTTCTGAGTGCCGTGAGAGTCTTTGAGGTTTCAGGATCTTTGAAACCCTCATTTGGCTTTGCACCATAATGCACCCCATAACGTCCGTGATCATTTTCAAGGTGTTTGAGTCCTGTTCCGGTTGCTACGTTATCGATACCAGTACCCACGACCTTGTTATAGGCTCCCAGTCCGACGCTATTCAAGTAACTGTAATCCTTGCACGTTCTGGTCGTGGGCGACCGTCTTATCCTAGAACCAGCTGCTCTAGTCAAACTTGCTCCAGGCAGGCTTGATCCACGAGATACAGCTTCCTGCCTCAGGGAGTATTTCACCTACCAGGTAAGGTTGGAGAGTTTTCATCTCCGGCAGGGCAGAGTTGACTTTTGCTCAATTCCGTGGTAGCACCCCAGAACCAGCCCGTTACCGCGTTTAGTAGCCCCGCTACAGTAGGGTGGTCAGCATCTTTAATCATAGCCAAGGTATTTGCGCTCTGTTTGTCACACCACTCATAAAGGCTTCAGTGGCATACTTTTTACCGGTTTCAGAGGCAAGCTGAGTGGTAACACCTGAAACTGCTGGAAGTTTAGAACCGACATAGGTAGCTGCCTTACTCGTTCCATTACCAATCATGAGTACCTACGCCCGTAGCGCGGTGACTGCTTTCCCAAGTCCAAAAAGTGGTTACTTGGATTGCTGCCTGTAACGCCTCCCTTAATCATTGAGCCTTTATCATACGTCCCGTCAGCGTTCATCTTGGTGCCATCACCTACGCCGTAAACACCTGCCCCTGCGATAGCAACATGCGGGGCAGCGGGACCACAAAACAAGACTTACCGCCATAATGGTTGCACCAGCAATATGGTACAAAGTCTGTGTATTCCATGTATCAACGTATTTTTGAAATCCTCATGGCTTAATCGGGCTGTTCCCCAGGGTCGATCATACCGACCGGGTCATGTCCCCAGAAGGAGTACGAGTCGCGAACCAGCCCGCACCTATGATGGGCGGCAGGGATCTTGGGAAAAGGAACTGTCTGACGATGGGTCAAACACTCGTGCGCCCATCAGCGCGAGTCCGCCCACTGCGAGCGTGCCGGAACCGGTGAAGGACACACCCTCGGGCAGCCCCACACTGGTAAGCAGCGCGGATGCACCCGTGCCACCAGAGCACTGGGCAGGTAGAGTGCCAGGGTCTGCGGCACCGAGTAGCGCTTATACCCCCTAGCCCGGGAGCGCTCAGGGCACCACAGACCATATCCCCGGTATTGGGTGCCCAGGGGACACTCAGGGTCAAACCCGCCCGGTACTGCCGCTTGGGAGAACCCGCCGTCAGCCCCTGCAACCGGAATACTCCCGGCCCCCAGCAGCTGCGGGGCCGAAGAAAGTCGGATCCCAGCAGCGGCACCGTTACCTGGTCGTTACCAGTGATCGCGGTGGCAGCCCCGGCAGCGTCGGCGTGCACCCGAGACGCGAACCTACAGTAATATCCCAGTGTTGGTGAGTGTCGCTGACGGTAGCCAGAGCACCGGTAATACCCCAGGTGTAAAGTACGTTCTCGAATCACACCATCCGAGGTGACGCTCTTCTGCCCAGTACGCTGCCCAGCTGCGTTATAGGGTGTAGGACGTCGGTACTCACCCACGCGGCGAAGCACCCTCAGGTGTGTGGGCCGTTTCAAGCGTGGTGCAGTGCAGCAGCTGGTTGAGCCCGTTATAGATGAACTGACGCTCACCAAGCAGAACCCTGCCCCTGGTGGTCTCATCCTCGGTGGTGTTGTGGTGGTAAAGGCGTCTCGGCAACATGAGGCCCTCCTCATACACCCAGCGAGTTCATACCCGTCAGCGCGAGCACCGGTCAGCTGCCCGGCCTCGTCGATGGAGTACATCACCAACCCACTCGTCGTGGAATCAAGCCCGATAATCCGGCCGGTGTGGTCCCGGATCACCTGCACACCCTCAGCAGTGTTTTTCTATCGCCCCTGCTCGCTGGTGTGTTCATGGGAGGACACCAACCCGTCCTGCTCGAAATCCCAGGTCGAGATAGTCTCGCCGACCTGAGCGCACCAGGTGCCCCATCACATCGTAGGAGAACTCCCCAATGACCGACTCACGCTCACGCACACCAGGGGCCAGCGGTTGAGGCTGTGTTGATTGAGCGGATCGGGCGTCCGGCACCATCAAGCACCCACTGGGAAGACCCGTAGAGGTGAGCATCATCGTGCGGAACCCATCGGCATCATACGCATAGGGTGAGCGTATCACGAACCTGTACTGGTGAACGTCTCCAGGGCCTCAGCCCGTACCGGGATCGCTGGTATTCTCAGTCCCATCGACCTGGCGGGTGTACTCGATCAGGTTTCCGGTGGCATCAAAGACACGCCGGTACGTCACCGGGGCATCCCCGGTGTGATCCTTCATCCACGTAATCGTTGATCCCGGCAGCGCGGGCTTTATCTGTGCCGTACTCAGCAGCTAAGGAGCCGTCGATGAGCGTGCGGGTCAGATCCCCGTGCGGGCATCGTACTCGAAGGGCGGGTACGAACCCGTCATCCTCAGACAGCAGGCGCCCGGCGGCATCCACGTATAGGTGGTGCGAATAGCCGGGTCGTGACGACGCTATCCGGGCGAGGCTTCTTCGCAACCTCAAGGATGCGCCCGGCGGCATCGTACTCGTACTCAGTGATGGCGGTCGGATCCGTCACTGAGGTCAGCAGCCCGTCCGCGTCGTAGGCGAAGAATGTCCTATTTCCCAAAGCCGTCGGTAACCCGCACCAGCTGGCCGAGCTCATTATAGGCGTAGCGGCGGGTACCAAAAGTGGAATCCTGCACCCGCACCAGCTGGTTTGCGCATCCCACGCATAGGTGGCAACGCGGCGTCCTGCTTGAACTTTAATGTCGCCCGGCGGCATCGCAGTCATCTTTTCCACAAGCCCGTCAGGGGTGTCGCTCGATCACCTGTGAGGCAGCATCATCACCAGCGTCTTTACAGCCCACCGGGTCCGGTTCTTCCCACGAGGACGCCCCGGTGACGAGATCGGTCACCCGCACAGGCTCATTAAAGTCCAACACGCTCAGAGGACAGCCTTCCGCAGGTGTCGTAGGTGTAATCGGTAAACCGGCCCGCCGCACTAATAATGCGGGTGACACGTCCAGCGGCATCACGTACATACCGTGTGAGCCCGCCATTGGCGTCCAGGGCCTCGACGATATTCCAGCAGCATCATACGTAAACATCTGCCGACCCGTCGGACTGCGAGGTGTACCAGCAGCGGCGATGCTTCAGTGAAGAGGATACTCCGTGCAGGGATACCCGTCCGGTAGTACCAGCAATACCTGCACCAGCAGCACCAGCTCCCGTAGGCACCTCAGAAGCACTGTGCGGGAGGAGATAGGCTCCTGGTGCACCCCGTCCTGCTGGCCGATTTCGGTCACCCGCCCAAGAACATCCACCTTGCAGAACGCCGACGAAAAAGACCCTCACCGGTACCAGCAACAGACTCAACACCCTCATGCCGATCGATCGACCGGTGAAATAACCCCCGTCGCATCCGTGATTTGGGTGATTTCTCCAGCATGATCGTACTCGAACCGCGTGATGGCTCCCAGTAGGATCAGTCAGGCTAATCAACTGGGACAAACCGTCCCAAGAATACTCCCACCCGGTTTCCGGCGGTGACCATCTTCACCAGGTTTCCAGTATCGTACTCACGATGGGTCTTGCCTCCGGCTGCATCTGTGACGGTCGCGATATCCCCACCTGCTGTATAAGTGAACTCAACAGTCGCCCCATCAGGGTTAATGACTGCGCTGGGCAATGTGCCAACTGCAGAATTACAGGTACGACCTTGTAACTGTTCGCGTGCCATATAGGGGTGCCATCGCCAACAGGGGACTCGAGGGTAAACAAATGACCGCCGGCACCCTAGCGGATTTATCACGGCGAAATTACACCCGCTTCATTGTACTCAAGCGTGGTAGTGGCCCCTAGTGGGTTTGTGACAGGGGTTATCTGACCAGCGATATCTCGGGTAAATCGGGTAGTATTGCCAGCAACATCACCTAATGCAACAATATCGTGGTGCTCATCATGCTCCCAGGGTGATGTACACACCTGTTGGGTCGCTAATTTTCAGGATATCGCCTTCGGGGGAATACTCCCACGTGGTAGCTTCCCCGGCACCGTTGAGAACAGCTATTGGGTTTGGGTTCACCACCCAGGAGCCTTCCTCGTACCGGTACGAGCTCACCGGCATAGGCTCGCTGAGGGTTTTTCACATCTCGGGCATCACGCACACTCACTGAGGCAACCGATCTTGCTCATCCCAGGTGTACGTGTAATCAGCACCCTCAGGGGTACGCTCACGCTTAATGTGGACCGCGCATCAGAGGTACGTACCAGACGTGAACCGTCACGTTCAGTGATGCTCACCCGGTTGCTGAACCGGTCATAGCTCATCGACATGCGCGTACCATCGGTTGCTGTAATGCTCAGCAAACGCCCCTTAGCGTCAGAGACCCAGAGGTTTGAATTTTCGCCAGTATCAGCATCAGCAATGATGGTCGTGACGTTCGGCGTATACCTGTAGAAATATCCCGTCCGTGCTCGCTGATCTGCCCGATCACACGGCCGGAATCATCATAGGTATTAGTGACTTCAGATCACCGCGCGAGTTAATCACTCGGTGAATCAAACCCCGCTCAGTGTGCGTATAGGGTACGTGTTCCAGCACCAGTCGTTACCTCAGTGAGCAAGCTAGATACCTGCACAGGGCACTGGATTCAGCGGCTTCGGTATAGGAATGACGACGTTCTGCACCGGTTTCCCGGCATGTTCACTGTCAACGGTGTTGTACGTGAATGCCGCTGCCGGGTGCACTACCGGTTTCTTCAGCGAGGCTCATAGTCCACACTGAACACCGCGATGCGCTACTGGATGTACCAGATCCGTCACCCGGTTTTCCAGCATCCAGAACGAACACGGTCGACTGCTCAGATGCCCCTGTCGGTGTGCCACCGGTGCACCAGAGGGGCGTAAACTACGCCTCATGCTGGTTATTATGCGTCATCACAAGAACGGAACCTCAGGAACCACAGCAGAGCCACCTGTGACTGTAGCCTGCTCATAAGCCCGCATTTGCGCATCGCGCACTCAGGTGAAACAACTCATCCGTGGCGGGAACTTTGGTCAGCCACCATGGCTCCCCAGGCTGCGCGGGCGAACCCTTCGCCCTCCGGTCAAAGAGCACCGCACGTCCATCAGATATAAACCACGAAAGCTTGCTCGTCCTCAAAAGCTCAGATGGGTATCCAAGGTCGAGAACCAGCCAAGCCCGAACACGCCTGAAGGAACTTCGTCGGTATGTGTGACCGCCAGACTGTTATACATACGCTGGCGACAGCGTCATGGCACTGGTGGTTCCAGCAAAGATTAGGTCGGTCTCGGGTTCGATAAAGTTGCCCGTTGCCACATTGACTGGATCATTTGCAAACCCAGAGGTCGGTGTCGCACCAGAAACTTGGGAAGCGTGACATCGATATGCGTAAGAAAATCTGCGGACCTACCTGGGCGTCCAAAGGTACTGTCAGCAAGAGCAACTGGGTTTCCGGAACTTGCACCAGCATCACGGAATGCTTGGGCAACCTTATGGAACCAATCTGTGACGAGGTTACTCTGCTCGTGAGAGTCTTCAGACCACTCATAGCTGGGGAGATATCTAGAGTTCCGAAGGAGGTATCACGTGCTGAATCAAAAGCCGTAAAGGCATCATTGATAGCCCTGTATTCGTTAATGTGCGTATTGGTATCGTCGTTACAGCGGATAACACACATCCAAGTTATCTGGCATGCCGAAGAAGTCCCTGACCCGGAGCTTGGCGCGGGAGGCGCAGGAGCGGCAACACTGAGGGTGCTACAGGTTTGGCAGGGTGCGCCTTCATAGCCAGGCCTACATCGTCATTCCAGGTACTCTGTGGGTCGCCCCACCTCTGCCAGAACCAGCGATCTTCCCAATCACGAGCATGTTGACGGTTCCGATTTTCACGGGCTACACTTCCTTGAAATAGTCCACAAGGTCTGCTGCGTATAAGAGCATCGCGGCAACGTTAGTAGCGTTTGCTAAGCTGTGCATGCCTGTCTTTAAAATCTTCTGAATATTTCCCAGTAAAAGCTGGCGCAGCTTTCAGTGAGTTGTTGGTCGCGTCGCCTGAAGATCCACCGCCACCCGCCGCCTGCCCATGGGACTTCGTGAGATTATTGCCCGCAGTCCTAAGAGCTTGCCGCAAAGTGTCTGCCAGCATCACTAAATTTAACATTTTCTTGTGCTTTGGGTTCTTTCAGAAAAATCAACAGACGTAGTAGGGTTTGCTTGCACCAGATACACTCACAGTAGGGAGCTTCACCACTATCGTTGCTGGCGGAGGTGCCCTCTGGAGTATCGGTTGGCCGATTATTCCACCCGTTATTACTGTCTTGGGCATGTCCTGGGGTTTTGTACAGAGAGAGGTAGGGGTTTTTGTTCAGTGGCGCCTGCCGCGAAGGCGCGCCAATACTAGCCCGCTGGCATTAGGAAACGAAGCTGAGCCAGAGCTGACACCATCAGATTGAGTACCCTTCTGTTGAAAGAGGAGGGCCATCAGAAGAGTTTGAAGGTTCGTTTTTCCGGGAGATCCTTCAGAGTTGCTTCCAGCGCTACTGAGCGTCTCCTGCTGACGCAGGTGCGCTTACATAGATTCTGTGGCGAAGGCGAAGTAGTGCCCTGACGTTTGTTCTATGGGTGTGCCATTGTCTCCATCAAATAGCACTGCTTGCAGTAGGAAACAGCAGATGCAGCCGTGGTATCAGAACTGCCTAGACCGTCAACATGCTGGCCAGGCCCTCCGCCGGAGAATGTTCCGCTCTGTACATGTGTGTGCTACCTGAAGGGCCAGCTTGCAGCGAGACATCAGGATCTACTTGGTGAGAAGACAGGGTTCCAGAACTCTCGTGGGGGTTTGGAAACTGATGTGGAACGTTCGGATCAGGCTGTGGCAGGTCTGCACGTTCGTGATGTCCGTTATAGAGGATGAAGAAACTGGTGTCTCGCCGTTCTCTCGGTTGTGCCCCATATGTCGTAGATGAGGCGTCCGAATTTAGGCGAGGGCTGGGAAATGAGGTGGAGTGCTGATTCTGCCATGCCTCATGCTGTGATAGATCAGGTTTTCCCTGATCAGGTGCCAACGTATCACGTTGTACATGTGCATTGTTTGCGCTGTCACTCAATGTTTGCCGGTAACTGGCTGAGAATCCGGGTTCGGAGTTGGTGAAGGCATGGCAAAACCTCGTATCAAGACGTGTATAAATATATCTGGATTGGCGCAGAATTCCGCAGGCGAAATATTTAGAAAAATGTAATTAAGTTATAAAACTATGAGAAGTTATGTATGAAAAAGCTTCCCCAGCAATTCACTGTTGTAGTGATTAGGGGTTTGTGTGTTGCTGAGGGGAGCTTCGAGAACTGCTAAGGGCGTATGTGTCTTTAGGCGCCGCCTGCCTGGAAGATGTCGGTAGCGATCTCTGCAGCTGTTGTTCAGCTCGGTGAGGTCCTGAGATGCTTTCTGCAGGACTGGTGAGTGTGAGGCCAAGTCTCATGACGGAAGGTGGACGCCTAGAGGACCATCCCAGTTGTGGGATCGAAAGCTGTTGGCCTTCGTTATTGAGAGCGTTAATCTGCTCGAGTGAGTCCACCGGTGATGATGCTCTGAGATTTTTTCTGGATGGCATCTTTGGCAGCTTGGGAACTAAGAACGATCACTCATCACGGTTTCCTTTCGGTAAAAGTGGGTGGGTTCTGCGCGGCATGGCAGAACTCTAGGGTTGTAGTGTAGGTTGAGGTTTGCGGTGATTCAAGGGATCTCAGGGTGTTGTTATCAAATCTTAATAATAGGTTGTGTGGTGGTGGGGTTTTGTGTGTCCTGTGTTTGCAGGGAAAAGCGGTGGTAGAGGGTGGTTTTGTGGTGGTGGCGGGGGTGGTTGATTATGTCAGAATATGACGTATATTTACAGGAATGTAATGGGGTTGCTGGGTGAGAAACAATACTGTTTGTGTATTTTTATTATTTGTCTTGTATTTGTTGTGTTGTCTAAAAATGTAAATAAGCGTGTTAATTAATTTTTGATTTTCGTTAGCTTGGTTGGGGCAATAGGGAATTCAAGGGGTTTGACTAGGGTGTGGTTTTGTAAAAATCGTATATCTGGTTTTGCTCGCTAGGATTTGTTGAGATCGTTCATCCTCCACGCCCGTGCCCAATGCCCCCACCTCAGGCGATACTGTAGCTGGGCGTAAAGAATCGTGGCATCGAACTGGTTCGTATCAAACCCCAATTTGATGTGCTTGGGCAGTTGGGTACTTCTGATCTTCACCCACCCGTTTTTCCTGGTTTGCTCATAGGAGACTTTGTAGATGCTGTGGTAGTCGAAGTAGCGGACTTTCCGTCGCCAGTTACGCCAGCGGATCCCAGTTTCCGTGAAACAGTGGTAATAGTTATGGCAATGAGCCACAAAAATAAAACCAGGTATACCAAAACCAATAAGACTAAGAATATGAGCCTCTACATAAAAACGACCATATTTTATGTCGTAATATATGGGGAAAGCTATAAAGGCGATGAAGAGTACCCCGTAGCTGATGATATAGGCAATCGGTGGGCGATGCTGTTCCACATTTAGGGTTTCTAGCCCTTGTTTACGTTTGGCCCCGGGCATGATGTTCACCAGGACCCCACCGAGCAGACCCCAAAACGCAGAGCTCATACAAATACCCCTTTGCTGTATCTTCTTGCACAGCATAAGTTATCAAAAACATACACCCTGGGGTGTGCTCGTGCAGAACACACAAACACACCCCCAGGCCGCTGTTAGGCACTCATGATGGTCCCTGACAATGCTCTGTATTAGAGGTTTCTTGGTCTACAGGTTCTTGCTCTGCTGGGTGGTTCCGGCCTGTATCCCAACCAAAATAGAACACCCCGATGCTGATCAGCATACTCACAAACATCAACGCCCCCCAGCCTAGCTCTTGACTTATAAAGATATAGACTATGGTGCAAAGAAGAAATAATACCGTGAGTAGTGCCCCTCCGATCATGAGGCTGTACTTATAGATTTTGGTTTCAAGGTCCATCAGAGATACCTTTTAGGATAGAAGGTGCGCAATATTTACACGTATCATTATAGTTTCTGCGCGTAATTATCAGAATTTTCAGAAGAACAATACTCTCACTTGGGGAAACATAGGTTTCCATAGATACTGAATGAACCTGTGGGTGTTCACTTTTGAGGGAGGGATATTCCTAAAAAATCAAGAAAACATAGATTTGGGATGGTTGATGAGTCAGGGTGCATAAGTGTTGCCATTATAATCTCTTATAGATCTTCCCGTGTGTTCATCACAGTCCACCTTCTATAGGTCTGGCAGAAGATCATCTGGCTCATAATATACAGGAATTTTGACTACCGACAGTTAGTATAACATTGCTATTTTTGTAATATAAGGTTATCTATTCTTTAAGATTTTGGGTGTAAGCGTCTAGCATTTTATCGTATTGTAAGTGTGTGCTCTTAAAACGGTTTTATTTCTGTAGATGAGGCCTTGTAATTTGAAATATGTATAGGGATGGCCTCCAACTTGCATTCCCAAAATACCGCATGCTATAGGGTGAGATACATAATTAATTATGCTATATCTGTAGAGATCAGAGCTTTATCTTCAAAAAAACACTCCTTGATTAGAATTGAAATATAACTGTTACCGTAAATAATCACAGTAACCCTCAGGTGCAAGGATTCCGCTCTCTTCGAGTTCTTCCCAGGCAAACGGGGCACAGGCGCCAACCCAGTTAATCTAATTCGAGTTTTCTCTCATACGCCAACCGCTTAATGTGCTCAAGCATCTTCTCATACGACCCATATCCAGTCACCAACGCCTCAACCTGCTCAGGAGTTAGATTCTGTGGCCACTCTTTATGTTCCACCCGATACAGAATCATCGCAAATAAGATAGAGGCATTAAACTGCCACGGATCAAAACTCAGCCGCACTCGCTTGATATTGCGGCTGCGTACCCGTAGGTACCCGTTTTTTCCATTACTTTGCAACAGGATTTCGCTGATGCTCTCATAGCATATCCGAATCTTTCCACCGCCAATTACGCCAGTACACCCCGGAGGGTTTGCTGGATATAAAACGCATGACAATGATTCACTAGAGAAAATACTAAAGGGCCTCCCAGAACCGTAGCTAAAATATAGAAAGATATATTAAATCCCTTTATGATAGAATAGTATGTCGCTAAACTATAAAGTCCTATCAAACATGCATAACTTATGATAAAAGCAAGCCTAGGTCGGTACTGTTTGACTCCGAGCACGGGTTGGCCCATCGTACGTTTCAGTGAGGGAACATTTCGGATAAACAACCCCGCCAAAAGTCCAATCAGTGCAGGAGGCACCACGACCTACTTTCTCCTAGAACCCACAGAACCCTACCCATTCTCACGAGGAAATTCGAGGGGCTTGACCCAAGCATGATCCTGTAAAAACCGTACCCCTGGCCTACTCGCTAGGATTTGTTGGAACCGTTCATCCTCCCACACCTGCACCCAATCACCAGTCTCTACACGATACTGCAACTGAGCATAAAGAATCGTGGCATCAAACTGATTCGTATCAAACCCCAATTTGATACGTTTAGGTAGTTGGGTACTTCTGATCTTCACCCACCCGTTCTTACTCGTCTGCTCATAGGAGACTTTGTAGATGCTGTGGTAGTCGAAGTACCGGACTTTCCGTCGCCAGTTACGCCAGCGGATCCCAGTTTCCGTGAAACAGTGGTAATAGTTATGACAATGAGCCACAAAAATAAAACCAGCAGGACTGACCATCACCACAGAAATGATGTAAGCCTCTACAGTAAGCCCATATCTGATCCAAAAGTAGATAGGGAGTCCAATGAACGCGATGAAGAGTATCCCGTAGCTGATGATATAGGCAATCGGCGGGCGATGCTGCTCCACATTTAGGGTTTCTAGTCCTTGTTTACGTTTGGCCCCGGGCATGATGTTCACCAGGACCCCACCGAGCAGACCATAAAACGCAGAACCCATACCCAATACCCTTCTTTACCTTATCTTCTAAATCTTTTAGCAAAAATAAATTATCAAAACTACACCTTGGGGTGTACTACACATATCTGCATGTCACACCCCCCCAAGACTATAATTTTAATTACTTCATGCCAAACCACTGATCGGTCAGCTGAGAAAAGCCGTCCTTACCATTGCCTGACACCGTTCCCATGAGCTGTACCAGCAGCCGATGCATTCATCAGACCGACACCCGTCTTAGAGTTACCTACCCCATGGAGCGACCGAGGCTGATTAACACCCATCTGCCGTATAGTATGTGGTTCATTCGTTCCTGATAATGACGGGTTAAATGTTGTACCAGCACCTGTTACGCCTGAGTACAATGCCTTAGCAGGTGATATCTCTTTACCCGCCATAGCATCTTCTAACACCGATGAACCAGCACCAATGAAACCATTATAGGTAGCCTGAATAGCTTTCTGGGCAGGACCAGTGGTGAGTTAAGTTCGAATTATAAAGCTTTAATCGTACTACCAGCGGCGGGACCACTAAGGCCGCCTAAACCACCAGCAACACCACCAGCAACAGTAGAGGCAATATGCCCCTAAGATCGTACTTATAATTATCGTTACCCGTGGTAAGCCCAATCACAGGATCTTTAAAACCGTACACAAAACCTGCCGCCGCACCATTACCTGCGTTCACAGCAATATTGGTGCGTATTGCTCGAGCTGTCCTCTGGCTATAGTTAGCGGCTGCTTGAGGCAGGGGCTTTAAACGCCTACACCTTTAGCAAGGTACTGTCCACCATATTTGCCGATAGCGCCACCAACCCCACCAAAAGCGGCGCCAACTCCACCAGAAATAGCCACATTGCCCCATTTAATGCGCCCATCAGGGCCTTTATTCTTATCCATCGCATCGGCAGCAGCCAACATACCACCCGACAAGGCACCAAGAGCGATCAGGGCGGCGCACCAGTAACGAAAACAGCCGCAACAGCAGGACGGTGCCTACTATCAGCAAAACCTGTCTTGATGTAGTCTGCATTGTCGTCGAGCCATTTCCCGACACTATGCTGGTATTGGTCTTCCGGATCTTATTCAAATTCTCCACACTAATCGGCGACAGACCCCATGGGTCTACTAGTCCCACAGGATTATTACCCACCAGCGAGTACGGGTTACACCCAACCAGCACCAGGCACTGGCAGAAGCGGATCCCGAGACGTAAACGACCTACTCACCGGGTCAGCCACTCGAGCGCCCATCAGCGCAAGCCCACCAATCGTGAGTGCACCGGAAGCATCATCCCACACCCGGCACGGCACCAGCAACGGCAGCATCAGAACCCGTCAGAGGTGTGATTGGTAACTGGAACGGATCCAACAGCCCCGCCGAAGAAGCCAGCCCAGGCACAGAAGACACCCCAGCATTCGAGGGTGAAACCACCCAGAACGTCGGCACCCCGGCAAGCACCGACGACGAAGTACCACGCACTCCGGAACCACCAGAAGCAGGGTACCCAGCATGTTCACACCCGAGGTCGGCACAGGGCATCTTGCCCACACCCACCACGGTCAGCACCTCCGCCGTCGGGTCCATCACCACCGGGATCCACCCCGAAGCAAGAGAAGAAATACCGGCAACGTCACCTGCCATTCCGGCAGCCACCTGCACTCGAGTACACGAACCACTATCCGCTGTGGTCATCGAGGCAATACTGCCCGCCAGGCTATACCCCATCGTCACCGAAGATCCATCCGAGGCAACCCTCACCCGTACGGCGACCGACAGCATCATAGGGAATACAACCGCACCAGGGTCAGCGGCAGCCCTCAACCGTGCGCCCGTCACCAGCAAAATTCAGGTCCACATGCTCAGGCAACTGGGCTGTAAACTCGCTAGCGTTCCCACCGGAGAGGAACTTTCGCACCTGCTCAGCACCAGAATCGGCATTATCTGCAACACTGGCGGCGGTGTAGGTGCCAATCGCACGCACCTGTGCCGCATCATCATACACCAGCACACGCACCCAGCCAGCCGCCTCAGAGGCAGTATTATCGGTAGCGTCTTCACCAGTAGTAGTGTTTCGGGTGTATTCTTCGCGGATTAGGCACCCAGCGGCATCCCACACCCAAGACATCCGCTCGTTTCCACGGCGGGCAGATACTAACTGACCGGCGCCATCATAGGCATACGTAATCAGCCCGGCGGCAGAATCTACTCCCCACAATCCGGCCAGCTTCATCACGAATAACCTCAACCCGCACATCGGCAGAGTTACCAGCATCCGCAGCGGTTTCGGTGTACCCCGTTATCGCGCCGTGACCGTCGTAGGTCCACGAGCGCACCGTATCGGCTACCTGCGCCCGGATGAGCGCACCGGCGGCATCATAACCAAGCGAAGACTGCTCACCCGTATCAGTATTCGTGATAGCACTAATACTCCCCACCGCGTTCCGCGTGTAGGCCAGCGCACCGTACGGACTGGTAAACCCAGTGCGGTAACCATCGGCATCATACGCATACGACAGCTCATACGCACCATTGGAGGTAGCAGACTGGAACTTGCCCCACGAGCGCGCTACCGAGGTGATACGTCCGAGCCGATCCAACTCATACCGAGATACCCACGGCAGGTTTTCGTCACGGTCATCGGCGGGAATACCGGCGGCGTAGTCAGTGACCGTCACCGACCGGGTGCGGTTATCACGATCTACCCGCAGCTGTTCGGTACCATCCACCGAATATGCACATGCCGCACCAGAGCTGTCGTAGCCCCACGCATGTACCTTCTGGGCCGCATCAACCACACGCAATACACGACCAGCACCATCGTACTCATACAAGGTTATAGCGCCAGCAGGGTCCGTCGTCTTCACCATGTTCCCGAGCACATCGTACTCATAGGTGGTGATACGCCCGGCAGGATCCGTCACCTTCGTGACATTGCCAGCATCATCGTAGGTATACCGGGTAACACCGCCAAGACCATTGGTGACTTCGGTGACTTGCCCGGCGGCATCGTAACTAAATTTGCGGGTGCCCCAGGCGGCATCTCGAATGCTGCGCACACGTCCACACGTATCATACGTGTAGAATACGTCCCCGCCAGAACCGCCAATAACCGAGACAACCCGCGAGTTTGCGTCATACGTAATCTTCTCGCTCATACCGGGCAGATTCCGCTCGGTCAGGCGCCCGTCGGCATCATAGGAATACCGAGTTGTAACGGCCTCGGCGGTTTCAGCACCCTCAGTCACAGAATCCAAACGCCCACAGCTGTTATACGTGTATGCGGTAATACGCCCCGCAGGCGAAACCTGACGCACAAGCTGGGAGGCGAGGTTGTACTCGTACCGGGTCAGACCACCTTCGGCATCCAGGATTTCCACCGGGTTACCGGCCGGATCGTAAACCACCAGCTCGGCGGCTGACTCGGGGGTATCGGTTTTTTCTGCCCGTGCTTTAGGAGCTTCCTGGGCTGCCTCCGTCGGTGAGAAGATTTCTTCACGCGCAACGGGGCGGCCAAGATGGTCGAACTTAACCCGTACGCCGTCGGTGCCGTCCCAGCTGGTAACACTGCCGCTCTTGCGATCTGCCTGAGTACGCACGCGTACCCCGGTCGGATCTGTCATCTTCGTGAGCACGCTGGCGGCATCGTAGGTGTTTTCCCAGTGACCACCGGCTGGATCAACCGTACGAATAAGCCGTGAGAGCCCATCCCACACATACGAGAACACGCCCCCATTGGGCAGGGTTACTGTGGCGACGTTTCCGTTTTTATCAAAGGTGCGTTCGGTGCGGCGACCGAGCGGATCGATAACCGCAGTCATATCACCGCTGGGTCCGTACTCATAGCTCGTGCGTGCACCAGAGGGGTCAATAACTGCGACCAAACGACGACCAGCGGTGTACTCGAACTTCCAGCGGGAACCGTCAGGGTCTTGCCGCCCGGTAATATTGCCAGCCGCGTCATGGGTGAACGAGGTTGTTAGCCCTAGCGGAGTAGTGACCTGAGCGAGGTGCCCGGCAGCGGTATAGGTGAACGAGGTTATGTTGCCCTCTTGGTCGGCAAAGCTGGTCAGGTTGCCAAACTCGTCATAATTCAGGGTCATGCTGACCCCTTCGGGACCGGTCAGGGAGGTCAGCAAGCCGCCCTCCCAATTTAGTTCGGTGACCCCGCCCAAGGCATCGACAACGCGGGAGGATTGTGATCCCAAGCGTTAGCGTACTCGTGGTAATCGTTGAGATCGGAGTGACCTCACCGGTATCAGCCTCAGCATCCGCAGCATTGCGGCGTGCCTGGGTGGCTGCATAGCGCTTCTTCAGGTCCGTTTCAAACGCCGATATAGATACCGCCGTCACGCGATCGTACTCATCGTAAGCGTAGCGGGTATCTTGACCCTCTGGGGTAACATCGCGGGTAATGCGTCCACGGCTGTCGCTGATGCGGGTTGTGCGAGAACCATCACGGTCAATCACCCGAATACGGTTGCTGAACCGGTCATACCCGAAGGATGTGCGCCCACCGTCAGCGTCAATAATTGCGGTTAGGCGGCCGCTGTCATCACTAATCCACACATTGGCTGGGATCCGTCTTCATCAGCAACTTCGGTCACTCCGCCGTCAAAGGTACAGGTACCGCACATCGCGACCGTACTCGGTATGCTGATGTGCAATTCGGGCAGATTCGTCATAGGTGTTGGTCACCTCGACGGTGCCATCTGCGGCGATGACACGGTGGATTAGCGCGTTGTCATCGTGTTCGTAGGTGCGTGTTCCTGCACCGCTAGTCACGGATACCAGGTGCCCGGTAGCGGTACTGCCTGCGGGGGCGTAGGCGTATTCGACACGTTCCCCTGCCGAGGTTCGTGCTACCGCGACGAGCCCATCCACATAGTCGAACGTGATGGAACGGTTCAACTCATGCACCAGGGATGAGATAAGCCCGTCAGCAGCGCGCGTGACCGCCAAAGTGGTGCCTTCTCCGCCCGTGGAGCCAAGCCATGCGCCGGTGAGCGTGAAGAACCACTGGTGACCCTGGTTATCAGAGATGATGTACAGGTCAGTTTCAGTGCTCAATGCACAGGTTTCCGGATGAAACGCCCCATGGGTGTAGTGGCGATTTCGCTGGCACCGGTGCGAGTAAGCCAGGAGGATCGGTCTCAACCCGCGCAAAACCTTCACCAGCGCGGGCAAAGAGCAGGTGACGGCCGTCCGGCATAATCCAGGTAGCGCCTTCATCAGAAATTCAGAACCGTATCAAGGTTAGAAGACCAGCCGGGCCGAAAACCCCAGCCATCGGTGGCAAATCATCGCCATTACCGTGCACAGTCAAACTGTTGTACATGCGCGTGACGGCACACGAGGAAGCGAGGTTGCTAAACGTAATATCGATTTCCTCTTCGATAAAGTTACCGGTCGCAACGTTGACCGGGTCATTCGCATATCCGCTAGAAGTAGGGTGGCCTGCTGACGGTAGGGCGGGAACCTTTAGATCTTCGCGGCTGCTGATCAGATTTGCTCTCAAGAGCAGCCTGAAGCGCTGCATCAGAGAGCTTTTTTATGGTGTTTTCGCCGCCTGCTTTGTCGAACGCATCCGCAATCGTGGTTGCCCACTTATCCTCTTGATCGTTGGCATTATTCCACTGATCAAAAGCTTCCAACAATTCTTTGCAGTCAACGGTACCCCATTGACATTCTTCCTTGAATCTAGCAGCTTTTAGCACGAATATCACCAGGAATATTCCTAAAATCTTCGAACAGCTGATGTGAGGCATCTGCGCTTTCCCTCAGATCAGATGGCTTTGCTGAAGAAGTGTCTTTTGCAGACCCTGAGCCGCTCCCCGGCCCCCTTGAGCAGGATGGTTACGTTGTTCTGGCTGAGGGTTCCTTGATAGCGGTATATGGAATATAGGGGTCGGGTAGCTTTGGCGCTGACCCCAGAAATTATCCCAACTTTTTAAAAAGCCAAACCAATCATCTTCATAGTGCGGGCATCCTCACGGGCCTTTTGCTCTTTGTGAGCGGCCTCTTTCAGGTTATCCACTGCTGTGGCAAGTTGGTCAGAGAATGTCGGCGATTTCGTTGCCATTCTTAACGGCAATTCTAATGTTATTTTTATAGAGTTCTGAAAAATACCCTTTGAAGTTGGCCTGAGCAATTTCTGCTTTACTACTTTGATTAGGTATCTTATCCCGGAGGTCTCGTGCTGTGTTTCTGCATGCATTAGCAAGAGCATCTGATGTAGCATCATCAAACTTAACATCAGTACGGTTGGCATAGTGAGGGCTGTTACGGTCTGGTTCGTCGCTCATTGGGAAGATATTCCTTTGAGATAAAGGTACAAAGTAGGGTAGTTTATCGAGATAACGCTGAGTGGGTGTGTTGGTACAAGGGAAGATTAGGATTTGTGAAGCTGTGGTGTGCTTCCCCCTGCAGTTTTTTGTGTGTTGCTGGGGGAAGCTTCGAGAACGCTAAGGGCGTATGTGTCTTTAGGCGCCGCCGCCTGCTTGGAAGATGTCGGTAGCGATCTTCTGCAGCTGTTTGTTCAGCTCGGTGAGGTCCTGAGATGCTTTCTGCAGGGACTGGTGAGTGTGAGGCCAAGTCTCATGACGGAAGGTAGACGCTAGAGGACCATCCCAGTTATTGGGATCAGAAAGCTGCTGGCCTTCGTTATTGAGAGCGTTAATCTGCTCGGTGAGTCCACCGGTGATGATGCTCTGAATTTTCTGGATGGCATCTTTGGCGGCTTAGGAACTAAGAACGCGATCACTCATCACGGTTTCCTTTCGGTAAAGTGGGTGGGTTCTGCGCGGCGTGGCAGAACTCTAGGTTGTAGTGTAGGTTGAGGTTTGCGGTGATTCAAGGGGTCTCGGGGTGTTGTTATCAAATCTTAATAATAGGTTGTGTGGTGGTGGGGTTTTGTGTGTCCCTGTGTTTGCAGGGGAAAAGCGGTGGTAGAGGGTGGTTTTGTGGTGGTGGCAGGGGTGGTGATTATGTCAGAATATGACGTATATTTACAGGGGAATGTAATGGGGTTGCTGGGTGAGAAACAATACTGTTTGTGTATTTTTATTATTTGTCTTGTATTTATTTGTGTTGTCTAAAAATGTAAATAAGCGTGTTAATTAATTTTTGATTTCGTTAGCTTGGTTAGGGGCAATGGGGAATTCAAGGGGTTTGACCCAGGTGTGGTTTTGTAAAAATCGTATATCTGGTTTGCTCGCTAGGATTTGTTGGAATCGTTCATCCTCCCACGCCCGTACCCAATGCCCCACCTCCAGGCGATACTGTAGCTGGGCGTAAAGAATCGTGGCATCGAACTGGTTCGTATCAAACCCCAATTTGATGTGCTTGGGCAGTTGGGTACTTCTGATCTTCACCCACCCGTTTTTCCTGGTTTGCTCATAGGAGACTTTGTAGATGCTGTGGTAGTCGAAGTAGCGGACTTTCCGTCGCCAGTTACGCCAGCGGATCCCAGTTTCCGTGAAACAGTGGTAATAGTTATGGCAATGAGCCGTAAATATCAGGGCGATAGGACCAAACCCAATAATGGATATAAGGGCGTATCCTATGGGGTCATATCTATATCTCATCCAGAAGTATACGGGGAGTCCAATAAGCGCGATAAAGAGAAACCCATAGCTGATGATATAGGCAATCGGTGGGCGATGCTGTTCCACATTTAGGGTTTCTAGCCCTTGTTTACGTTTGGCCCCGGGCATGATGTTCACCAGGACCCCACCGAGCAGACCCCAAAACGCAGAGCTCATACAAATACCCCCTTTGCTGTATCTTCTTGCACAGCATAAGTCATCAAAAACATACACTCTGGGGTGTGCTCGTGTAGAATACACGAACACACCCCTCCTCCCTAAAAGATAAAAACCTCATCTCTTTTAAGGACGTTCCGCTTTCTCTAACCGAGTCACCGATGTCAGCCCCGGAGAGTTCAACTGTACATTTGTCATATACACCTTGTAATACCCTCCCGGTTCAACAGAGGCCATATAATCATCCATTGACTGATCCTTATTCGGGGGCTCTGAAAGCGCTAATTTTCCACACTCCCGAGTCTCTATACGACCGACTCGGGTATAGTCATTGTTACCTCCAGTATCACCGCCAGCTCGGTATTCTGCCCAGGCTTTCTCGACCGTGCAGTACTTATACTTCCCCTCACTATCATCACCAAAAATACGTGCCAAATATCCCAGAAGAAACAAAAGTAAAAAGGCTGCAATAATTAATAAAATAGTGCTAACCATCCCTTTCCGCCTTTTAGTATGTTGGGTACCTTGCTGTGCCATTGATAACCCTTCTAGTTTCTACCGCAGTATTGTGGGAGTAACCAACTGACTATAATCATAATTCTGCACCTTAATCGCCGCGATCTGCAGAGAATCGCTAGCTTTCGTAGCTGCTGTCTGAAGTCCCTGCGCCGTAGTATGCGCTGTGATCAGCATACTCTGGCACACCTAGCTTAGTCTTCATCGTACCGCCAACACCAGCGCCAGGAGCGCTACTTCCAGCATCAAAGCTGAACTTTCCGAGCGCTTCTAAAGGATCCGGACCGCCTTTACTGATATAGTCCGCAGTATTACTGACACCACCACTAGCAGCGGTATTCAGTCTCTGTTCATCTAGGGATGTTCAGGGTGTGTTTGTGTGGTTGGTGTGGTGGTTAGTTTTTGGGGTGTTTTGGGGTGGTGAGGGTTTCGGTGGCGAGGTTGTTGCCGTTGCGGAACCTGCGCAGGGATCGAATGATGTTTAGGGGTGGGCGGCGGCTTTTTTGATGGTGTGTGCGTCTTCTGGGGTGTTCATGTCGGCCCAGCGGTGTTCGGTGTGTCGGAAGATGAGGTGGGCTGCGATGGTGTATTCCTTGAGGATCCTGGGGGAGAAGGAGGCTATTGTTTGTCCTTTGCTGTTGTAGAGTTTGAGCTGGTCGGGGTGGAAGTCGCCTTCGGCGGTGGTTTCTGTGGGGGTGTAGGTGTAGGCGTTGATGGAGGTGATGGGGGTGGTGATGCAGCGTCCGGTCCAGGTGCGGTGGGTGATGGTTCCGTTGGGGTTGATGCTGAGGTAGCTGGTGGCGTACCTGTGTAGCAGGAGTAGTCCGAGGAGGCAGAAGATTGTGCTGGTGAGGATGGCGCCTGTTTCGAGTGTGGGGGTTGCGAAGAGGAGGAGGGTGAGGGCGCTGGCCCAGAAGAGGGTTGTGGTGATGCCTATCCATCCGTTGTAGCGGGGTGGTCGTTTGATTTTGCTGGTGTTGTGTTTGTCGCGGGCGCGTTGTATTTCGTCGTGGAGGATGTAGAGGGTGAGTACGAGGGCGGAGGTGGAGAAGGTGAGGATGGGGATAGACATCTAAATCTCCCTGGTTGGTGGTAGGCTGTTGCTATTTTAGGTTGGGGTGGGGGTGTGGTTGGCGAGTCCTGTGGCTTCGGTGTTTTCTTGTAGGTAACGGATGATTTCTCCGCGTCCTTTGCTGGTGGTGGCTTTTTTGATGATGGCTGCTTCGTCGGGGTTGTTCATGTCGGGCCAGTGTCCGCGTGCGCATCGGAAGACGAGGTGGGCCATGATGCTGTATTCTTTCAGGTACTCGGGGGAGTAGGTGGCGATGGTGTTATTTTTGCTGTCCCAGAGCCAGAGGTTGTCTTCAATATATTCGTTGTTTAAGTGCGTGTGTCCTGGGGTGTACTTGTATTCATTAATCGAGCTCACGGGTGCGGTGTGGGGTTGTCCGAAGCTGCCGCGGTAGGTGATAGTGGCGTCGGGGTTGATGCTGAGGTATTTTGTTTCGTAGCGGTATAGCAGGGCGATTCCGGTTGCTGCGGAGAGTATGCCGCCTGCGAAGTAGTACCAGTTGGGGAGCCATTCGGATGCTGGGAGTGCTATGAATAAGGCGATGAAGAAGCCGACGAGGCAGATGCAGCCGAAAATAGTTGCGGCGCCTTCAAGGCGGGGGAGGCGTTTGACGATTTTTCCTTTTTTCTTATCGCGGTAGCGTTTGTATTCGTCGCGGATGCCGTAGAGTATCATGATCCCTGCGGAAATTTGTAGGATTGTGGTGAAGGTGTGTAGTGGCATGGCGTGTTTTTCCTTGTGGTCTGGGTTGTAGTGTGTGTTTTTGGGTGTGCCGCGTATTTTATTCATAGTTATCTCTATCTTGAAATAAATTTGTAGCGATTATAATTCAATAATTTCTTACCCGATATCATATATCAACTCTTTGTCTAATTTTTGAAAATCACTGGCGTGTTCCAGTGAGTGTAGGTAGGAAGCTAAGAACTGATAGATCTGTGCGCCAGCGAAAATATGTTATTCACCGTCTTTCTGGCCAGGATGGCTGGACCGTATACCTGGTATGGCTGAGCAGTCTTAGATCATATTAGTGATTCGGTGAACCTTGCTACGATATATGTACATTTATGAGTACCCCCGTAGGGTGTGCCAAATGCCCAAATTCTATGATGAATAGGGGCATACAAGGAGGGAAGAATGGAGCCGTCAAGGTACCCGCGTGTGGATGCCATTATTCGAGGGCCAGCTGTTGTTGAGTTGGCTGTTCAGGATCAAGGGGTTCGCTTCATTCAAGAGGCCACAATTGATGCTGCTTTGTCCCGCTCCTATGTTTATGTTTCCACTATTGCCAGTAACCTAAGGCGCCCGGTGTACGTTCATGTAGTAGATATACAGGGCAGCGACAAAGTAATGGTGGTGTACCCAGATGGCTTTGTTGAGCCCGAAAATATGGTGTTTTCTCAAGCTGCGGTAGCGGCCCCTGCTGCGGAGAAGAAACCCTTCTACAAGCGGGCAGTGTTTCTTGTTCCGTTGGCGCTGGTTCTTGTTGTGGGGCTGCTGGGTGGCGGCGTGTGGGGAGTCATATTTTTCTTCTCGAATCATGGGGAGAGAACTGTCTCAGCTCAGCCTCATAAAACTAGTACAGACCCCCAAAGTCCCGACTCTACCCAGGAGAAGAAAGGTGACACCGTCCAGTTAGCCGGTGCTGCTGAAGTTTCCGCCGTCTCGCAGGATGGTAAATATGTCACCTACCTGTCCGGTAAAACACTGTATGTTGTATCGGCTCAGACGGGGGAGGAAGTCAGCAAAACGGAGGTAAAAGAACCCGATAATGCGCTTTCTGAACTGACAATACGGCCCCACCAGGGTGGTTTCGCATACGTCGGTAAAGAGTCCTACCTCACGTGGTCCAGCGATAAGAAATTCAGTGAGGTGCTGCGGTACTCCGCTAAAGACCAGCAAATGCTCACCCGTCAAGGGGTTACTGCTTTGGTTAACCGTGATAACCCATCTAAACCAGCGAAAGTAACACTGCTGGGGTCATCGCCCAAAGAGTTTCGCACCCCGGCCGAGGGAGCGTCGTTTATTTCTACTGATGGTTCACGGGCGTACTGGGCTACTTCCCAGGACGGAGGAACAGTTGTTACAGCCGATGCATCCGGCAAGGTTGAGGGTTCGCATAAGCTTGCCTCACCGGGGGAGGGCGCGCGTCTTACATCGTGGGCTGGGGTGAGCTCGCGTGGCGAGGTGATGACGCTCTGGTCTGTTGATGGTCGTTCAACTCTGGTTTTTCAGTCGGTGAGTTCGGGCGATATTGCAGCGAAGGTTTCCGTTGATGCATCAGAGGGCGCCAAGGTAGATTTCTCTGGTTCGACACTACTATTAGGTAAGCAAATTATCGACTGTAACACTCGTTCAACGTATACCATAGAGATGGTCCCTGAAAAAGCTACCCCACTTCCGGTGGGCTTTCACCTTTCTGGCGGCACGGGCGGCGTTTCGTGGGCTGGCCCCGGTGGGGTGCGCAAGAGCCCGGAAGGTGAGGTTCTTGGTGTTAACCATGATGGAGCATCCGTGCTGTTATCAGCCGACCATCACCATATGACAATTATTAAGAAAGATGGAGAGTGAGTGACCCTATGAAGAAACAAGTGACAGTGCTAGGTGGTTTGGCTGTTCTTGCAGCTATTAATATGGTTCCGGCTATGGCTGATGATGCCCCCGGCTGAAGCGTACACCCCTGCGGCTGTGGCAACTGAAGAGCCCGCTGCTGCGGTTTCCCCGGCAGCTGTTGTTCAGCCTGCTGCTGAGCCTGAGGCTCCGGTTCTTGCTACAGAGCAGGACCCCGTCGGGTTTTTCCCCACCCTGGACTGACTCCCGCTCCGGGGATGCGACACCGGCAGATCCTGCTATTGATCCGACCCCTGCGCCTGCCGACCCAGCAATTAACCCCACCCCGGCTCCTACTCCTACGCCTGATGCCCCGGTAACTCCCGCCCCGGTGGCTCCCGTGGTTGATACCGATCCTGCTCCCGTTCAGCCTGCCCAGCCCGCGCAGCCTGCAGTTGAAACCCCTGTCCCGGCAGCCCCGGTAGCTCCTGCCGCCTCAGCCGACACCTCTGTGGCAGGCGGTTCCGCTGCACAGGCTCCGGTTCAGGCAGCACCCGTGCAGGCCCCTGCCGCTCAGGCTACTGTTCAGGCGGCCCCCGCCGCGCAGGCACAGGCTGCACAGGCTCCGGCCTATACTCCTGCTTACACCCCTGCTTCTGAGGCAGCAGCTGGCGGCTCGGGTGCTGGTGCGTCCGGCGGGTCTGCCGCTGTTGCAGGTTCTCAGGCCGCCCCGGCTGCTCCTGCCGCTCAGCAGGCTCAAGACTCTGGGACCGTTGCTGTGCCTGCTAATAACCCGGCTGCTGCTTCTGTTGCGCAGGGTGTGCAGAGTGAGAGTCAGGCGACCGCAGCGAAGAGCACCGGTAGCTTGGCGAACACCGGCTTCTCGACTACTCCGGTGGCTACCGCTGCAGGACTATTCGCAACGGGTGTAGCTCTCACCTATGCCGCATCGCGGAAGCGCAAGCAGCAGGCATAAAGAGCCCTTCAGGGAACTGCTTTAGCCCTACCACTGCGGTTGTGAGTGTTCCCTGACGTATGTTTGTTATACGCCTTGCAGCTATAGATTAACTGTTCTTAAAAAGAACTAAAGTTCGCCTGGATTGGGTGATGAAACAGCCTCTCAATCCAGGCGAATTGTTATATAGCACAGGGTAGATCCGGGTACTGTATCAGACCTCTGCTTAAGGTGTTTGAGTGGTTGCATGGTTTATAGGCCCGGGGGTAGCTTGTACTTTACGAGTAAGCATAAATTTTGCCTCTTGAGATTTTTAAGATGATTTTTGAAGTATCTATCTGCAATATGATTTATATATAGCATGTTTGAATATTTAATATTCATTTGCCTATAATAAAATGTGGACGGTACAGCCGTTTCATCTGCCGATAATTAGAAAGAAATATACCTCTATGAGAACGCCGATAAGGTGTAGCGCTGCTGCTGACTCGGGTAGCTTTACAACGGTATCTGCCATTGGCAGCCGCGGGCACATTGCAGTACCCAAAGGGCAGTATGGCAGAGGTGTGTTTGCCGTCCTTTCTACAACTATTGATAACGTCGGACTATCTTCTTCTTTTACATACATTCCACAGAGCCCCCCTTATAGTTACTCGCTATTTCCTGGCATTAGGGGGTTATTCCCCCACAAAAAGCGGAACAGGGGGGGGCTAAGGTGCAGCCCGTTCACACACAAAAGTTACGGTGTCTTCTGGGTATTGGACGCGGCACCAACGAGGTGTGGGCAGCCTGCCAGCCCGTGCGTGACCATTATGTTGGGGCTGGTCGGTCAGTCATGTTTATCGCGGAGGAAACTGCACTGTTGGACCCACCTGCGATATCGGCAGATGGTGGGCAGCTGTTCTTATAACCATGATTGCCACAGTCAGTAATTATTGTATGAATACTATTTTGGAGGTGCTTAATGTCTCGTGTGCTTGAGGGGCAGAAGCGTAATTTTCTTTTTATCGTAATGCTCGGCGTGATCCTAATACTGGCTATTTTGCTGGTGTGGAATCTAATGGGAAATAAGGGAGAGACTAAAAACTCGGCCGAAGGTGTGTCGTCGTCAAGTTCTGCGCCTTCGGATGGCGGACAGCAAACAAGCACACCACCTACAGGCCGCGGCAATCATAAGTGTGATGTGCCGGTGGCTCCTGATAAGGCTTTTAGCGCTGAGCTGCCGTCTGATTATCGGTTTGAGACAACAACCCATGGTGTTATTTACCCGATATCGGCTCAGTATGGTCCTACCTATAAGCCGGGTATGGTGGTGGGGTATTGTTTCGCTCATAACCCAACAGGTGCTGCTCTGGCGGCTAGTCAGGGTAGCACGATTGTTGGGGATACTCGAGCTACTGAGGCCGAGCTTCGTGGGCTGTATTCTTCGCGTATAGCAGCTGATCTTCATTCCGCGCCTAATAGTAATACTGAGCATGTAAATGCTCGTATTGCTGGTTATGATATAGAAAGTTATTCTCCTGAAAAAGCTACTATCGGTATTGTTGTTATCGCTAAGGACTCGGATGGGAAAAATACGGGATTTAAGGTATCTATACCATTAATTTGGGAGGATAATGATTGGAAAATAGATACTGATAAAAAGCCGGAGCCGTCTCCTTTAACCAAAGAGCCAACTTATATTTTTAAGGCTCAAGGAGGCTCACAAAGTAGTTAAAATAATGGAACTATGGGTGCAAAATTCTGAGTGTGAATAACTGTGAATACATTTACTGCGGGATTCAGGGTAGATCATACGCATTAGTGCAACATAAATATAGTTCTAAATGCAGCTATAAATATTAAGTAGCTGGTGGTGGCTATTCAGCGGCCGTAATATTCGGTAATTATTTTATTAATATTTTTGGAGGTGCTTAATGCCTGACGTTTCTAAAAAGCCGGGGGCGTAATTTTTCTTTTTATTGTCATGCTGGGTGTGATTCTAATACTGGCTATTTTGCTGGTGTGGAATCTAATGGGAAATAAGGGAGAGACTAAAAACTCTGCTGGATCTGCTAGTGAATCATCAGCGTCTTCGAGTACGGCATCAGGAGGAGTCACTGCAGGGCCTCAGTTTCCAGATGTTTCTCCTCTACCAACAACGGGTTCTTCCGCCGGGGCACTATCGGTAGAGTCTGATGGTCATGCGAAATGTGATGTGAAAGTAGACCCAGATAAGGCGTTTAGCGCTGAGGTTCCTTCGGATCTTCGATGGGATAAAACTGCGTCAGGGATTAGTTACCCTATGAGTACTTCTGTGGGTCCGTTGTATCGTCCAGGATACGTGGGGCAGTGTTACGCTCATTCCCCTTCAGGTGCCGCGATGGCTGCTATTAACTATACCGCTGCTGTGAATGACAATCGTACAACAGAAAAGGAACGTCGCTTACTGCTTTCCCAGCGTCTTGCTGCTGGTGAGGAGCCCTTTGCTCCTGGGGATGGTGGCGGATATAAAATGGTGCTTATAGGTTACGCGGTAAGTAGTTATTCTACCGATAAAGCGAAGATTACTGTGTATATTCTCAATTCTGATAACGGTGAAAACACTCTCAGCAAGGTTGATTTTTCTTTCGTTTGGGAGAACGAGGGATTGAAAGCTGATACTCCTGAGAGTGACTATCGGATGCAGCCTGCGATGGAGACCTCCTCACAAATATTTAAAATAGGAAAGGCATCCTATGACAGTTAAGGATACTGCTAAAGATGTTGCTGCAGGCACCCATGATAATTACTGCAAATTTAGGTATGCTCTTGATGAACAACAAAAATAGGAATGTATCAAGAGGTCCAGGGAATTTGCTGATAAAGCTGTAGATACTGCTGTTAATTTGGGCCAAAACGGAGTTGAAGAAGGCAAAAAGCTGTTGGAAACCTTGTAGGGAAAGCACTTGAAGGCCCGATTAATGATTTTTCTGATCTCCTGTGAATCGGAGCCGTTAACTTTTTCAGACATTTATTTCGTCATGGATTCATGCTGGCCCTGTTATTAGTCTTGAAAAAGACACAATGGACTGGATGAAGGTAGCAACCGGCCCTATGGTGTGGATCTGTGTAGTATATGGTGGTTAGCTATTCGCTGCGACAGTGGTTGCAATATTCATTAACTATATTTATTAATATTTTTTTGGAGGTGCTTTAATGTCTGATATGTCTAAAAACCGGGGCGTAATTTTCTTTTTATTGTCATGCTGGGTGTGATTCTAATACTGGCTGTTTTGCTGGTGGGAATCTGATGGGAAATAAGGGAGAGACTAAAACTCGGCTGAGGGTGCAGCGGCGGCATCATCTAGTTCTGCGCCGTCGGGTGGCGGACAGCAAACAAGCACACCACCCTACAGGCCGTGGCGATCATAAGTGTGATGTGGCGGTGGCTTCTGAGAAAGAATTCAGCGTAGAAGCGCCATCAGATTACCGGTTTTAAAGAAAAACCTATGATGGTATTAAATATCCGGTCTCTGCAACGTATGGTCCTACCTATACGCCTGGTGTTGTGGGATATTGCTTTGCTCATAACCCAACCGGTGCTGCTATGGCAGCTATCACGTACATGGCTGCTGAAAGTGATATTAATGCAACTGAGGCAGAGCGTAGGGGTTTACTCTCAAAGCGTGTTGCTGCTGAATATAAGCCTGAAGCTCCTGAGAGCCATCCGGCTGACTCTGCTGATGCCCGTATCGCTGGTTATGATATAAAGTCTTACTCGCCAGAGCGGGCTGTGGTTGACGCTGTTTTTCTGTGGAAATCTGATGGGCAGAATCATATTGCTAAGTTCTCCGTGCCGATGGTGTGGGAGGACGGTGACTGGCATGTTGATGCCGTTGAGAGCGAGATCCATCTTGAAACTGTAGAGCATATGCCAAGCCAGGTTTTTAAAGCTCAAGATAACGAGGGTAAATAGTGGTGTATCAGTACGGGAAGACTCATATGAGAAGTGCATAACTGTCATGAGTAATCATGGCCACGGGTGATACCTGTAAGAGCTTCCTGCCTCATGAGTCCGCCGTATGTCAGGGCGGTACGCGCCTAGGTACCTTTATCCCTCTCATGGATGTGGCCTGTCTTCTATTGTTAAGGGTGCACGCACTTTCGAGCCGCTACTTCTGCCCCGCCGCTGTATGATAAGAGTGCGCAATCGCCTCATGTGGAAAGGATACAACCCCTGCCATGACTTCCGTATTGAACCGCCGTGCCGCCCTGGGTCTTCTGGGCGCAGGGTCTGCTGCATTTTTAGCGGCCTGCACCCCGCTAAGAAGTGTTAAGAAAAGTAGTGGCGATAGCAGCAGTAGCAGTAATAGCAGTCCCAATTCACATTCTCCGGAGCCGTCTGAGGAATCCGTGAGCCCTGCGGCCTCTACGTCATCGTCTTCACCAGCATCTTCGGAGTCTGCAAAGAGCTATAAAGGTGAGGCAAAACTGGAGAAATACGACACCTCCGCGGGTACCTATGAGCCCGGCACTAGCGAGCATCCCCCGCGGAACGTACCTAAACCCATTAAGCCAGCGAATATGAATGAAAACTCGGTGGCTGGTCTATACTCAACGATCGCCTTCTATGCCGCTTCATTCCAGTATTTTGTGACAACAGGCGACCGGCAATACCTAGACCAGGTAAAGACTGATGAGGAAGAGGACCTGAGTGAGTATGATGAGATGGCACAATATATTGCAGGCGGTGTCGCATGGTTTGAAAACCCCAAGATTGTTATTACATTAACAACTGACCAGCCCACCAAGTCAGGCTCTGGCTACACATGGCCCTCTACAGTTGTTTTTGATTACGGTAAAAATGTCCATAACGCACAAGGTCAGACAGCCCCTGTGCCCTCTACAGGGGCTGAAAAGCCTCAAAAGGGGTATATGAAAGGGAAATACACTGGTAGCGTGTGGGAAGTTACCATGATGACCTATAATCTTTCAGGTAACTCATAAAAAGAAATATAAGGTCATAAAAACGAACTTTAGCTATAATAAAGAAGTCAAACATCCTGAATCTAGACAAATGAGATCGATAATATTGTGACTTCCGTATTTAACCGCCGTGCCGCCTTCGGCTTTTTAGGCGCTGGCTCCTTTGACCCGTTTTTAACCGCCTGCAGCGGGCTGAATATAAACTCTTCTGCCTCAGATATTTCTGATGATGATCAGACAAAAGAGCCCGAGAAAGACTATAGAGGTGAGGTGAAGCTCGAAAGCTACGACACCTCTGCGGGAACCTACAGGCCAGCTACCCGCACCCAGCCACCAAAGAACGTACCCAAACCTGTTAAACCCGATAATATTCGTGAGGAGTCAGCGGCAGGCCTCTACTCGTCTCTTGCATTTATGGCAGCGTCGCTACAGTATCTTTTCGCTACGGGAGACGACCAGTATTTTGAGCAGTCAGACCTCAACGACAAAGAAAAACGTGATATGACTAAGGCTAGTTCTAGCAAGGCTATGTTAAAGGCGTTTAAAGAGGGGGATGCATGGTTTGGCAATCCCACTTTTACGTTTTTCTGGAAGAACCCCAGCCTACTAAACATGATGACACCTACCATTGGTCTGCTACATACACCTTTGATCTTGGGGAATATATAGCAGCTTTCGGAAACGTGCGCGAGCTCAAAGAGACAGAACGGAAGCATACAGGTAAGGACGAGCTTACTGCCAAATATTCGAATGGTGCGTGGCATATTAGTGACTTCAACTCTCAGTCGCCGGGTGGTGCATCAGCCAGTGCCTCACCGCAGCAGTTCAATCTAGGCGGTTACCTACGTTTTGCTTCAAAGACACGTGGCTGGTGCAGCGCCGCCGAAGTGTCGGGTGCGCACCATGACTGACTAGAGTAAGTAACAGGGGTGCCCCAGATGGCTAACCATCTGGGGCACCCCATCCGAGCCGGAACCTGCTCCTGCGGTTCGCGTTAGCTGGCAGGTTACAGGTAGGCGCGGGCCGGGTCGATAACGTCCCGCGGGTGCGTGCAGCGCCGGCGGCGGCGAACCCACGGCCTTAGACACCCAGTCGTTCCGTCCCGGTTAATGGGCGACCATCAGACCCGTGTGCGAGCCTTTCTGCGTCATCTCAAAACGGGCCGGTTCCTGCCGGTTTTCCACATTTTCGACGCGCACAAACGCGTTCTCAATACTGCTGAACTGATCACCCGAATATGAGGTGATCACCAGTGCTAAGGTGTTGACGCGGGCATCCACCCCGGGCAGATTAATGTCTATAACCTCGTCATCACCATCACCGGCACCGGTGAGTTATCACCGTGGTGAATGATTGAGCCGTTTGCGGCACGCAACGACCCATAAACACGGCCTCAACCATTTGCCCCGAGGCATCATAGGCCAGCACCGAAGCGTCCAAGTCCACGGCCTTCTCTTGGTGCGCCCAAAGAAGCCCTTCACCTTGATCGGGTCCCTGGCCCAGCCCCAGGCGTACCTGGGTGAGGCCGCTATCTTTTGACAGATTAATCTTTTGGCCTTTTGAAAGGTTAATGTCATAGTTTCTACCCTTCTACATCGTTGTACGTTAGTTGTCATGCCGCGCCGGGTGACAGCCCCACCCAGTGGTGCGGCCACCCGGCAGCGATTCTGACACGCTCACAGGGCGGCCTAATCGGTTGAGCTTCCCGAGGTTACGGGTTCTTTGGCGTCCCCATCATTCTCGACGGCTTCGGCACGATTAGCGCGGCAGGGATGAGATGACCGAACCCGCAATGAACACGATGCCAGATAAACCGATCACATAATCCGGGATATCCCACTTCAGGGGTCGCTATCAGCATGAGCGCCAGAACACCGATCGCCCAGTGCGCGCCGTGATCCAGGTAGCGCAGCTCCTGCAGGGTGCCTTTCTCAACCAGGTAGATCGTCATTGAACGAACGAACAGGGCGCACACGCAGGCCGATCGCAATAATAATCGGGTCGGAAGTCACCGCGAAAGCGCCCAGCACTCCGTCGAAGCTGAATGACGCATCCAGCACCTCCAGGAAGATGAACATGGAGAACGCGGCCTTACCCGTGAGCATGGCGACCTCCGACAGGGACTCTTCCTGAGCCTCATTGCAGTCTTCCATGAACGTCGCCAGACCGTTCGTCGCCAGGAACGTGAGCATACCCAGCAGCCCGGAGAGCAGGATCGTGTACTGTTCACTGGTGCTCGGCCCCGAACAATTGTGCGGCCGCCAACAGGATCGCACCCGAAACCAGCGCACCGGCATTGAGTCGAAATGCCCCTGCCTTAGCCAGCGGCCTCTCAATGACCGCCAGCCAGTGCACATCCTTACCTGCCTCGAACAGGAATGAGAGGAACAGCATCAGCAGGAACATGCCGCCGAAAGAGGCGATCGTGTGATGCGCCGATTCCAGGATGTAACCGTAAGTGCCGGGGGTGTGCGGGTCGCCGCGCTCCATGGCCAGGTTCCACGCTTCGACCGGTCCCACGTTACCGGCCAGGCACGATCAGGAACGGGAACACCAGACGCATCCGAATACCGCACGAGCACGCCTACGGTCAGGAAGATACGGCGCCAGGCGTGCGACATCTTGTTCAGGTATTTTGCGTTCACGCCCGCGTTATCGAACGAGAACACGATCTCAAGCACGATCAGGATCGCGGCGGAAACCATGCCCGAAACACCGCCGTAGAACATCGCCACAACGAGCGCCGCGAGGGTGATGAGCAGGTCATATTTGAAGAATTTCAACAATGCCATTGATTAAAAGCTCTCCTTATAGAGCGTGTGTGTGCTGTCTAGAGGGTTCTGAACGGTAAAACCGTAAGAGGTGAGCAGGTGCGGCAAGCCACCGGTGAAGGGGTCTTCCACAGCCTGAAACGCCACTCGCCATTATGGCGGTACACCACAGCGAACAGCACCGCCGGTGCCGCCGAGCAGTCTTCGGACAGGTCGTAGCGGGCGATCTCTTCGTTGGTGTCGTCATTAATCAGGCGCACATAGGCGTTACGCACCACCGAAGTTCTTGCCGGTCTTCTCACCCTCGTAAATAGAGGCGAGGATGTGCACACGCTGAACCTGCGGGTCCACCTTCTCAGGTTCCGATAATCGTCTCATCGTCGCCTTCAGCGTCACCCGTGCGGTTATCACCGGTGTGCACGATCGCCCCGTCCGCGCTGGTGGGGTTATTGAAGAAGATCAGGGAGGCGTCATCGAAAATGATCTTGTCATTCTCATCGGTGAGCATGACCGGGCGTCCAGGTCGTACGCTTCCCGGCAATTGACGGGTCCCAGCCGAGACCGATGGTGAGGTTCTTCAGGCCGGGGGCCTCTTGAGTGAGGTTAATGGGGTTGCCTTTGGTGAGCTTAATAGCAGCCATGTACCTTTCCTTATCTCTTGTCTATTTATGGTGGTTATTTCTGGCCGATAATGGCTGTTGCGAGCGTAGCGTACCCACTCGCTTAATACTAGCGCGCCCCTGTCCAGGGTTCGGGTAAACCCCAGGCTGGTGTTGGCCAGTATAGATTTTCTCCGCCCACAACCAGCGAACGCAGCTGCGTGAGCGCCCGCGGCGATATGCTCAGCACCGTGCAGTCGGTGTTGAGAGTGATCCTGGTGACCGTATCAATGGGTTCGGGCCGTGAAGGCTCAGGGGTAGTCGATGGTGGTGCCGTCCCAGGTGAGCAGGGTTGCGTGCAGGTTCGTGCTGAGTGATGCTCACCCCGCCGATTCCGGACTGTACCGCATCAAGTATGAAGGCCCGTTCCTCCTGCGCCGCTTCGGTGATATTCAGGGGCGGACCCCCACCAGTGCGGTTCGGGGTCTGGTGATAGGGGCTGGCAGTTGCAGGTGTGGATGTTTCGGTGGTTTCGGCCCGGAGGTGCCCCCGATATTCGGCTGTTGGGCTCTGCGGGGGTGTAGGTGGCGGTGCGGCGCGCGGGTTTACGCATATCCGGCGGGGCCTCGACCGCCCCGCGCTATTCGACCCGCCGGGTTTTGACGACTGAGGGCCTGCACGCGACGCCCGCCGCCACCGGGCTGTGCCGCCGGTGTGGGGAGCTGTGCCGGGTGTTTTGGGTGGCAGCCGGGCTGTTCGCTGGGGTGCGTGAGCCGCCGCTGCCCGTGGTGGCAGGGCGCTGCCGCCGTGGTACTGAGTATTCTGCGGCGCGGGTCGGCCAGGTACGCCGTTAAAGCTGTAGCGGCTCGCGCGAACCCCCGCAGCATCGCTGGAACATCTGCCCATTCGTCACACCGCGCACCTTCCAGTCCCCACGGTGCCGGTACACCTGCATGAGGCGCACCGCCGCGCTGCAGCCCACCTGCGCCAGTGGGGCACGGAACATGGTGGCTCCCTGTGGCCGGGTTAATGACGCGGGCCCGTATGCCACTGGCACGGTTAAACCGTATTGAGCTTTCCCCGTTAATGAAAAAGCACCACCTCCAGCAGTCCCACATCCGCCGGAACCTCCGGTAAATGTAGGCCGAACTGTGCCTTGTCGTCGCCCATGAGCTCGCGGCGGTGCACACTGGCGGAGCTGTCAAGCACCTGGTGCGCGAACACGAAGTCGCGGCGGTTCACCAGGCGCCCGCCCGTTGTGAGCAGCACCCCGGCTTCAGGCATTCACGCAGCAGCGGTTCGTCGGTGCGCCACCGCAGCCCACCAGGATGATATGCACTCGAGGGCGGCCTGGGTCAGGTTCACGTTCTGCCCGATGCTCAGTTCCATCATGTTACCGCCCCATCATGCCACCATGCGCTTACGCATAAACAGGGTGTGCGTCTCAAGGTCCATGCTGTGCCCGGCCCGCACCAGGTTCAGGGCGGTGGAGAACTCGCGGTTCGCCTCCGTGAGCGCCTGCACCAGCTCGGTGGTTTGCGTCTCGGTGGGGGAGTGGGTGCGCTATAGGCGGTGAAAAAGGTTCGGCAGGTAGGTGCTTAGCGCCGTCTGCAGGGTGTACGAGGTTGTTTCCGGCAGCGCCCGGTGCGTGTTAGACCCGCCTCATCCGTGATCTTCCGGTAGGTTTCGACCATCTCAAACGCCGGAAAGAGCGCCCGAGGCGGTACCGTGTCAGCGAACTGTCCCAGGCGTATGCTAGCCTCCGCGATCACCTCGGCGGGTGTGGGCTCGTGTACCTGCGGGTACGCCTGTGCGTTACCGGCCTGGGCAGCATGCTCGCCCACCCCGCCCCAGGGTGGGGCTGGCTGCTGCCCGGGCTGGGGTGCGGGGTGTATCCTGAACCCCAGAAACCATTTAATAGAAGCTCATTGGCGCTGGTTCCCGGTGATGGCGCGGGCAGAACCGCCGCCGGTGATAGAGTTCTCTTCGGCGTTGCTGCGTTCGACGCGGCGCATCGAGTCGGCGGTGAGCTCCCGCAGCATCTGGTTTGACTGGGCGAACGCATCCACCGCCCCCTGCCTGAAGGAGAAATTTCATCCAGAGCGGCCAGCACCTTGCCGTGCGCCTGCTCCAGCACCTGCGGGTCGATTGCGGGCTGGGACGCCATCTGCTGGATGCGCGTAGCCTGCGAGGACAGCATCTCGGCGTTACGTGTGATCGCGTTCTCCGTGGTTTGTTTCAGGGCGCTAGCTGTTGCAGCACCGCCTCCCTGCATGCCCAAAGAGCGGGCGATGTGGGCGGTCATCTTGTACGCCCACAGGGTGGTGTCTTCGGCGCGTCGGATACCACGAATCAGCTCTTTACCGTTGCTGGAGACAACGTCACTGGTCAGGTACGCCTGCCCGGCAATTTCAAGCTTCGTGAGCAGGTCACCGATGCGCTGCTCGGTCTGCTACAGCACCTTCTCGGTGTAAATGCGCGGTCTCTTCATCCCCTTCAAGGCGGGTCTCTTCGGCGGCGGCACTCCCATATCGGCGAACTGCTGAAGCACCGCAACTTTCTCGTTCAAATCCCGCATGCCTTCCTGCAGGCGTTCACGCAGCTTCACCAGTTCCGCCTGCTGCATCACCAGGGCGTCCGTGGACTTTTTAAGTTTTTTGCTGATGCCCTCAATATTGCGGTTGACGGTGGCGTACTGGTAGAAGAACGCCTCCATCTTGTTTTTGCCGCGCCCCAGCAGGCGTTTTGCCAGGCCGCGCTTGCCGGGGGTGCCGTCAATTGCGCTGTAATCCAGGGAGTTGATCTGCGCGCGTAGTTCAGCCAAGTTTTTGAGGCTTTCGTCTGCGGTGACTCGGGGCGAGCTCAAGCTCCTGCATGTTCAGCAGCCGCTGGGTGATTACGTCAATACCGTTGAACGTGTCGGCACCGTACACCGGATCGTGTTCTCAAACGGGTGTCAAAGCAGCGTGGGGGATTTCAGGTCGGTGTTATTCAGCGCTATTGCCAGCTCATCAGCGCCGTTATTCACCGTGGCTGCCTCGGGTGCGCGGGTCTCTTTTTTCACCAAATCCAGGGTGCCTTGGGTGCCCAGTCTGGCCGGGGCCTGGGTAACGGTTGGGGGTGCACCGAACTGTGGTTCGGAGGCGGGAATGTCAGACACTGGACACCCTTTCTGTAGCGCACTAATAGTCACGGTGAAGCCGCCAATACGTACCGTGCACGGTTATTCGGGTGCCGCGCACCTGTACGGAGGCAACGTATTCTATTGTACGGAAAGAACCTGAATAGTCGCGCAAAAGTGGCCCGGACAGCGCGGCGCGAAGCGTTTTAGCGCTGCTTTAACACAATATTCAGGGGTAACGTTTGGGGCATGCGCTAGCGCCGACGGGCAGATACACCGGGCGACTAAAACCTCCACCCGTTTTTCGGTCCTCCCGATGGCCCAGGACGATCGGCTTTTCAGGGCCCAGGCGCCAGCCGCCAGAGATGAAATACTTGCCAAAATAACAAGCAACACCGTGGTTAAGCCGTTAAACTAAATACCTCCATATAGATAAACTAATATGGCAATCACCAATCGTTGAGGATGACACACTATGACAACTTCCGCCTATACCCGCCGCACCGCACTCATGACCGTGGGTGTGCAGCGCTACCGCGCTCACAGGATGTGCCTCCACACTGGTGCCTGCTGCCACCACACAAACAATAGAGGAAGGGCAGCCAGCCCTCAAGCTCTGAACGCACCGACTTTAGCGGCGAAGCGAAAATCGAGAACTACGACACTCCGCGGGAACCTACGAACCCTGCCACCCGGGAACACTCGCGCCAAAAACGTCCCCAAACCTATTCTTCCCGAAGAGGCGAATAAGAACAGTGTGGCCGGACTCCACGCTAATATTGCCTACTTGGCTGCCGCCTACATCTACGGGGTTCAACAGCGGCGACGCGGAATGTGTTGGAAAAAGCGCGATTAAAGCGAAGATAAAGCCTCTCGACAAGAGCTATAGGCCGTGTTAGCGCTCCACCCTGCTTACTGACCCCACACTGATCATTAGCTGTCTTAAAGAGGCTACACCCCGGCAAGACGGCGATACCTACACGTGGCCAGCTCTGCTCACTCTTAAAATCGGCCCTTCCGGGTGAAGAATCGTTCAGTGGAAGAAGTCCCAGAATCAGAACGGTCACACGAGTTTCCCCATGGCGATATTGTTGCTCGGTATGGATGAGCGGTGGGTCTTTGATACCCCTGCCCACAACGCAGCTCCCTCATCGCCCGGTGCAGGGGAAACCTCCCGCGTCTAGGGCCGCGCCAAGGCGGCTGCCGCGCTCGCCCCCCGCAGAACCCGGTGCCCTATTTCTCCTGTGCCTCGCGCACAGTAGAACAGCTCACGAGTGTTACAGATGATTCACAAGCCATAACACTGGTTACCTGCACCGCAGTGAAGGCGGTGGGGTCTTTAGATGTTCCCGGCGGTCGATATGATGAATGAAGAACCGACCATCGACCACAAAAGGAACGATGACCCTATGGCTTCCGCATTAAACCGAACTTCCGCCGTGACCCGCCGCGCCGTGCTCACGGGGATCGCCGCAACAGGTGCCACCGCGTTAGGGGCCTGCACTTCCTCCGCCCAGCTCACAGACATAAGGGGAGACTACTCGGGCGAGATCAAGTTCGACAGCTACGACACCTCCGCGGGAACCTACGAACCCGCCACCCGAAAAGCACCGCGCCAAGAACACGCCTAAACCCGTCAAACCCGCCAACATCGACAATAAAAACCGTTGCGAGAATCTACCCGCCCTCGGGCATTGTGCGGCCGCCATCACCTACGCCATAAACACGGGAAGACACTGCATTCAGCAGGTGAACATGGAGGAGGCAGACAAAAAGGGCGTGTACGAGTATTTTGGGAAACCCTTCACCCAGGCATGGGTGGGGGAATCCAAGTGCGTTTTCATCCTTAAAGATCCTCTGCCCACGAAAAAAGACGACACATACATGAGGCCTTGCACAGCGAAAATCACTATTGGGGAGTTCGCTGTGTCAGATAGCCGTGCGCGAGATATTTCCAGTGACAAGCGGGAAATAACCGATGACGCAGAGATGCATCTAACCTACAAAGACAACAAGTGGGTCATCAGCACTGACGCCTTGCTCTTCTCTCCGCAACCAGCGGCACGAACAAGGTATAGATGCACTCTTATGCACCGCGAAGGATATAAAAATCCAACACTGCGAGCTAGAAGCCGCGCCGTATGGGTAATGATGAAACGGTGATAAACCAGGTGGTTAACAGATACAGCAGGGCACACAACCTTATTCCTGCCACCGCCCTCTCCCGAGTAGGGTCGATCGCCCTACACTGTGGTGGTCGCACTGGTACGTGAGCCAACATGCAGGTAACCAGACGGTGGGGCTGATGAACGCACTCAATGGGGCAGGGTGCTGCTTGCCCAGTATTCTGGGGTTCACGATTATTGACAGATACAATAAGAAAACACTGCTTATCGCCTATGACATTATAAACAGTATTTTTCTGTATAGTCGTCGCCGTATTATCGATATACCTTGACAGGCACGCAAGTGTTTTTATTGTGCTCATTCTTTTCGGCATGGTTGTCGCCATCGCAACAATATATGCGCCCACCAGCCGGGCTATCATTCCTGAAAATACTCCATACTCAAGAGTTTGAAAAATACAATAGTGTTTTATTCGGTGGTGAGGGGAATTATCGCGTTCGGCGGGCCCGCTAGTGGGTGCAGCTATCCTGGCGCAACAGACAGCTGATGCTCTTGAAGCTGCGCTGATTGTCAATTTTGTCTCCTTTATGCTCTCTTTGGTAATCACTCTGTATCTGCCTTCGGGGCGGCGTGTGTCTCGTGCTAGGTGAAGGAAGAAAAACCTCGAAATAACCCGCATGATTTAAGTGATGGACTAGCATATAGCCTCTTCAGCATATCTTAGACGCGAGGTACCTCTACATTACGGTCATTAACGTGTGGGAGCCTCACTCTGTATCTGCTGCTGGGGCGAGTGGCGCACCTGGGGATGGACTCAAACATGTATGGGCTGGGCATGTTTATCTCGGCGCTGGGTGCTGTGGCTGCATCCGCTATTATTCATAAAACGCCCGAGTCTCGGGGCAAAGCTCACCCAAATACTCTACTATTTTCTGATGTGCTGCGCGTACTGTATAGCTATCATTCCCGGAATTATTAGTGTATTTTGTGCATTATTTATAAACGCAGGAATTATAGTTATTTACAATATTCGACTATATAGTGATGTGCAGAAGAACAGTACCCCCAAACATATTGGGAAAGTTATGTCGTTTATTTTCCTGGCAACTGCACTCTTCACCGCATTAGGCAGCCTGCTGTTCTCACATGTGAGTGTGTGGGCTGATACCGGGCTCTACGCCATAGTGTGTGCCGCATCCCTCATAGCTGTTACAGCGGTCTCCCCTCACCAAGTGGACCCGCTGCACAACTCAACATCCAGCCCCTGAGGCCGCGAGCAGAGGATGTGTTCTAACAGAGGAGAAAATATCCGCTGCTCAAACCGATACCCTCTGCCCGCGGGTTTGTGGGTCTGCTAAAGATTCTGCCAAAGGCGCAGGGCGCTACAGCCAGATGCGTACCCGCTCCTCGGGCGGCAGGTACAGCTGATCGCCCTCAGCAACACCGAAAGCCGTGTAGAACTCGTCAATATTGCGTACCGTGCCGTTCACCCGGAACTCACTCGGGAGTGCGGATCCACCGAAATCATCATCTCCGCGTGCTGCGGGCGGGACTTCGTGCGCCAGCCCTGGGCCGTGGATCACAGCAGACGCTGCGCCGCGCTCATCCCATCAAGCACCGGCGCATCCTCCAGCGAATTAATACCCCTGCTGCTCAGGGCGATCTTATACGCCCTCAATCGTACCGACAGCCCCGCCAAGTCACCAATATTCTCACCCAGCGTCAGCTCACCGTTTACCCGGAACTTTTCCGGGTCCCAAGACCCACCAGGGGTGTAGGCGTTATACTGCTCAACCAGGGGCGTGCGTACGCTTATTGAACTCCTCACAGTCCTCATCGGTCCACCAGTTATTCAGCGCCCCCGTGCCGTCATAGCGTGAGCCCTTATCATCAAAACCGTGGCCGATCTCGTCCCCAATCACCATACCAATACCGCCGTAGTTTGCTGCGTCGTCGGCCTCCGGGTCAAAGAACGGCGGCGGAGCGCGACGGGAACACGATCTCATTCGCCGGGGGCATATAGTAGCGTTTACCGTCTGCGGCGACATCAGCCACTCATTCTTATCCACCGGCTGGCCATTGCGTTCCAGCATAAAATCGCAGTCAAAGGCGGAGGCGCGGCGCAAATTCTCGAACATGATCGCCCTCAACCAGCTCAAGCTTCGGTAGTCACGCCACTCATCCGGGTAACCGATTTTCGTCACGAACATGGACAGCTTCTCCAGGGCCTTCGCCCGGGTGGCCTCGGTCATCCACTCCAGGTTCGTGATCGAGCGGCGGTATGCCTCCAGCAGGTTATCCACCAGTTTGAGCATCTTCGCCTTATGCTCCGGCGGAAATGCACCGCCACGTACTCGCCCTGCCGACCTCCTGATCGAGCGCCTACTCAACCGTGCCCCACGCCGCGTTTTCCACCTATCGCGCAGCTTCTCCGTGACCCGAAAGGTGCGGCCGTAAAATCGAAATTCGCCTGCACCAGCTCGTCACATAAACGGTGCCCGCGAATGCCAGCATTCCACACCGCCCACAGCTTCCACGTCAGCGGCGTCTGCTCCCAGACTCGCTACACCTCAAAGAACGACGGCTGAGACACCACCACCTTGCCCTATGCTGTCGGGGTCAGCACCAGAGCCCGCAGCCAGTGCGAGAACTGGAACCCGGGGAACTTCTCCTCAAGCTCAGCTGCATCCACCGGGTTGTACCGCGCCTCGGCGTCGCGGTTAGCGACCACATCCCCGAGTGGTGGGCGGCGATCTCGGCCTCATGTGCAAAAATCAGTTTCGCCGCCTCCGCCGGGTGAGGCTGAACCCTCGCCAAGCCAGTCGGCTCAAAAACACGCGTAATATGCTCAATATAGGCGAGCACACCTGCTCGTACTTCTCCTCACGGTAGTACGCCTCATCCGGCAGGTTCAGGCCGACTGGGTCATATCAGAACGTGTATTTTCTGCGGGTCCTTCGAATCGATACTCGTGTACCCAGCCGATCAGCTGCGAAAATACCCGCGCGTAGAGCAGCGCCAGGGTGACCGCCAGCTGCTGCAGGATCTGCGCGTTCAGGATGGGGCGACCTCTTTCAGCAGCGGGCCCAGGCCATCCGCCTCAATTTTTCTTGGTGTCCATAAACGGTTGTACAGTGCACCAATACCGGAAGCAGGCTGCTCTTTGGCGACGCGCTCAATAATCTCACGCACATGCTTCTCGGCGTCATCGCGCAGGGTGTACAGCCGCCGTCTTTGGAGCGGTCGGCGGGGATCTCGTACGTGTCGAGCCACGCGCCGTTCACGTGGCGGAAGAAATCATCGCCCGGTTTGACGTTTGAATCGACCCATTCGGTGACAATACCTGATTTTTAGTGTTATCCATGAACCCATTCTAGGGGGTGAGCAGATGGCGCGCCTCACCCCGCAGTATGAGGTTGACCCCTCAGCCTGCCCGCAGGATGGCCCGGGATGCGGGTACAACAATCCGCGAGCAGCGGGTATTTTTGCCCAAAAGGTGATATTTTCTCACCTTCCGGCAAAACCCCGCTGCTCGCGGACCATCAGAGGCTACAGGCTCGCCCGAACCTTCTTCGCGGCGGACACTACGTTCTTGAGCGTCCTCTTTGTCTCCTCGTAGTCGCGGGTCTTCAAACCGCAATCCGGGTTAACTCCACAGGTCGAGATGGTTCCGTACCCAATCGCGGCACGGATCAGCTCCTCAACCTCGGACTGCGAAGGTACACGCGGCAGTAGAATATCCCACACGCCGGGCCCAGCCCCGAAAGCATAGCTTTCGGGAATATCCGCCAGCAGCTCCATATGCGAGCGCGCCGCCTCAATACTGGTCACATCCGCATTCAGGGCATTAATCGAATCAATAATCTCGTTGAACTCCGAGTAGCACAGGTGGGTGTGAACCTGAGTTTTATCCTCGACCGCGCTCGTCGCCAGGCGGAACGCATTCACCGACCACTTCAGGTACGCGGGCTGCTCATCACGGCGCAGTGGCAGAAGCTCACGCAGTGCCGGTTCATCCACCTGAATAATGCGGATGCCCGCCTCTTCCAAATCGGCGATTTCGTCGGCGAGCGCCAATGCAACCTGATTCGCGGTTTCCTCGCGCGGCTGGTCATCACGCACGAACGACCAAGCCAGAATAGTCACCGGGCCGGTCAGCATGCCCTTAACGGGACGATCGGTGAGGACTGGGCGTAGAAATCCAGGGCACGGTCACGGCCTCGCCGCGCAGCCCTTCACCTGAGCGTTTCACATCGCCGAACAGCACCGACGGGCGGGTGCAGCGTGAACCATAGGACTGCACCCAGCCGTGCTTCGTCGTGGCGAAACCATCGAAATTTTCGGCGAAGTACTGCACCATGTCGTTACGTTCGGCCTCGCCGTGCACGAGCTATCCAGGCCCAAATCTTCCTGGGTTTAATAACGGAGGCGATCTCTTCACGCAGGAACTCCTCAAGCTGCTGCTGCGTGATTTTTACCGGCACGCGCCTCTGCACGGCGGCGGCGAATATCGCCGGTCTGCGGGAACGAACCAATGGTCGTGGTCGGCAGCTTCGGCAGATTCAGATCGGCTGGGCATCCCGGCGGATTTTTCAGTTCGGGACGCTCAAAATCCTGCGGTTTTCACGGATGCGGCACGCTCACGGATTGCCGCATTATGCTTGCGCGGATCCGCTGTGAAACGTGCTAGCGCTTCGTCGGCGGTCTTCAACTCTGCCTCAACCGCAGACTCACCGTCAGCAAGACCGCGGGCAGAGTCACGATCTCGGCGACTTTCTGGTCGGCAAAAGCCAGACCGTCTACGGGCACATCGGCGGGGTCTTCAGGTCGAGATCGTGCGGCACATGCTAGCGAGGTTGAGGACGCAACCGCCACCGCACCGCCGTTAATGTTCTGGGCGCGTGCAGGGAGTGATCGCAGGTCGGCACGCCAAATATTGCGCCCGTTAATGGCACCTGCACCAGGGTGACGCCGGAGTCTTTGAAGGCGGTCAGCGCCTCGGCATCGTAGAGCGTGGAAACCAGGTCGAGATGCAGCGCCTCAGTACCGGTGTCTAACAGTGCGGGCAGGTTTTCGCGCAGATTGCCGTAGGGGCTTGTCACCCAGGATTGCGGGGCGGTTCGTTTCGGCTGCCAACGCGGTGTAAGTTTTACGCGCCAATTCGGCGATTTTTGGCGTTAGGGAATGTCGCGGTCCACGGTCAGACCGGGTTCGTCGAGCTGCACCCACTGCACGCCGCGCTCCGCCAGCTAGCGAGCACCTGCCGGTAGGCTTTCACGAAATCGTCCAGGGCGATCCAGCGGTGTGAACCCTTCGGGCGAACCCCTGCTCGGCTTTCGCCCCGGAAGCAGAGTGAGCGGGCCGACCAGCTGCGGGCGCACCGTCACCCGTGCTCCTTAGCGACTTCAAGCTGCTCGTCAATAGCCTCAAGATTCAGCGTGATCTCGGTATCCGGGCCGATCTCGGGCACCAGGTAGTAGTAGTTCGTATCGAACCATTTCGTCATCTCCAGCGGAGGCAGCGTCTCGGTGCCGCGCGCTGGGAGCAAAGTACCCGGGCAGATCGAGCAGGCCGCGCGCATCCTGGCGTCGGCAAGACGCTTGGGCACGAGGGTGAAAAAGGCGCACGGCGTCGAGCACCTGATCGTGGTACGAGAAAGTCGCCGGGATAGACGAATCGGTTGCGCTAAGACCGCGTTCGATCACACGGTCATAGTAGGTGCGCTGCATCTGCGGCCGCCTGGCGCAGCTCATCCTGCGTGATTTTGCCTTTCCAGAACGCTTCCTGTGCCTTCTTCAGCTCGCGGGAAACGGCCCGCGGGGTAACCGATGATGGTTGCTGCGGGGAATGGGGTGTGGGTCATCCTGGTTCCTTACTGTGGGAGGTGTCAAATAAAGGGGAGTTTAGAGGTATTGAAGATCGCTTAGGGGGAGTTTGAAACGGTTCGAGTAGCGCGGAACGTCGAGTTCTTCGAGGACGCCCAGCACAGCCTCATGCTCGTTAAATGTGTAGAAATGCAGGCCGGGGGCGCCAGCATCAAGCACCTTGCGGCATTGGTCGAGTGCATGTTCCACGCCGATGCGGTGCAGCTCGCGCGAATCGCTCTGCGGTTTCTGGAGCGATGCGCCAGCTCGCGCGGTACTTCAAACCCGGCAAGCTCGCACAGCTTCGTCAGCCGAGTCAGCGAGGTAACGGGCATAATACCGGGAATAATGGGCATCTGAACCCCGGCAAGGCGCGCAGCATCCACCAGCCCCGAATAGCGCTCGGTCTCAAAGAAAACCTGGGTGATGGCGAAATCCGCCCCGGCACGCTGCTTTTGAAAGCAGAATCTCAATGTCTTGAAGAAGCGAGGAAGACTCAGGGGTGCTTTATGCGGGTACGCCGCAACCCCAATCGACACTTTCCCCGCGGCAAGATGCGCGAAATCCTACGTTCCACCCTGCGAATCAGCTCCACCAGGTAGCGGGCAAAAGGCAGCTCAAGCGGGCGCGTGTTTTCGGGCGGAATATCGCCGCGCAGCGCTCAAGAAACCGCGTACTCAAGCCCCAGAATCAGACGAACTGAGCGTTCCCAAATCGCTACTGGAATGCCCCACGCAGATGAGATGCGCCAGCGAGGTTCAGCGAGGTTTCATGACCAGGTGATCGAGCAGAGCCAGCGTCTTTTTGGCGGCGCTGCGCATCGCCCGAATAGGTGACGGAAACGTAATCCGGGTTGGTTTGCTCAAGCTCGGTAATGGTTTTGAGCAGAGAATCGCAGCTTGCGTGCGACCGCGGCGGATACAGCTCGTAGAAAGAGCCGGGTGAACTGTCGTCATTTTCATTCCTTCGTGTTCACCCGATAGAAGCGTGCCCGAGGTACGCCGAATTCTTTATGCACAATGCGAAGGGAATTCACTTCTATCGGTTCTGGCAGGGCATCTTGTCCGCCCACCCCGTGGGTGGAGGCTGGCGAGGTTGCTGCGACGTCGAAGACCAGATCTCTCGGTCGCTCTGGATAGATAACACTCCTACTTTTAGGGCAGGGATGCGCGGTGCCAGCAAGAATATGTCGGCATATGTCGTCGCACGGTCATAACCGCTTAATATTGTGGGATGCGGCGAAACAATACGTCATACGGGTTCGCGGCAGGTCGGACTAGCGCGTTGAAACCTCCACCTGATTTGGCCGCGAGTAGATAATATGTCGACGAGCAGATAGCGGAATGTTATCTGCTCGTCACAAAACTATCTGCCCGCGAAGAGTGCAGAGGAGGTGACGCGGCGGCGAGAGGGAGAAGGCATTCTGCAAGGAAAACCTATTGTTCTGAGAAAACATGTTGTGTAAACTGTACGTAAGAGTCCCCCGACCGCCTCTACCCGTGAATCTGCAGGTTCACAGGATATGCGCATATGTCGGGGCCCTCCTTTATCTGCTTCCGGTTTTACTCTGAGGAAATCAGCATTGGGTATTGAGGCTTTTTCAGGTTAAGGGTCCAAAATGTGTGTCTGGCTCGGCGTGTCGCGGGGGTTAGATTTGGCCTTTTTGAATGCCGATTGAGTGGGTGTAGTCGGTGTCGATAGCGTTGTCGTAGAGGGCTGGGCGTCCTGTTTCGTGGTCGGCTTGGTTCTCGGTTTGGGTCAGGGTGGATACTTTGGCGAGTTGGCCCTGGCCCTGAGTCGGACTGCCTGGCGATTCGTACTGGATCGTCAGGCAGTTCCGTTTTAAAGTAGACCACCAATCCAGCATGCGGCGTTGTCGTTCGCCTGATCTGCCGCGGTGGGTTCTGGCGAGCAGTTTGAGCTGGGCGTTGATGCCGCCTTCTAAGCTGTTGGTGGTGGATTTGATCCGCTCGGGCGCAAGGACTCCTGCTGGCGGGTTGAGGTAGACAAACAGCATCTCGGACCGCCAAAGATGGTTGAGGCTGTTGTAGGCCTTGCGCACGTTGTGGTGGGTCCACACGCGGGTCCATGCACCTGTTTTTGGGGTCTTTGATCATGGTTTTCTCGTTCATCCATTCCCGGTAGATCGTTGAAAACTCGTGCAGTTACACACCCACGCGGCAGCTTCATCCAGTGTGGTGATCCGGGTCAGTTTCAGCGCAAGTCGGTAGATGGTGCGCCCGGCATCGGTGCGTGGGTTGGTGGTGGTGTAGCGGCGGACCACGCGTTGGGCGTGGACGAGGCAGCGTTGAATTTTTCGTAGTCGGCCAGCACTTTTTGATTGCGCTGTATGCGCCTTGGCCGCCGTCGATGACGGCGATGAGTGGGAGCTTCGATGCGTTCAAGCAGCAGTTGGTAGTCGCGGGTGGTTTCGTGTTTGCACCAGTGCCAGGCGATCACGTGGTCGATGGTCGCCGCGACGATCAGGCAGCCACCGGCGGTGCAGGTGCCATCGAGAAATACCTGGTCGTAGATCCGCTTGTGGTGGCCGGCGGTGGGGTCAGGCACATCAACGAGCCAGCACCGCCCGAAGCGCCGCTTCATGGTGGCGCAGCTAACACCGTTTCGTTTGGCTGGGTCGTCGAGTGATATTGCGGTGGTGCAATGCTCGATGAACTGGGTGAACACTGCCGCGTTGGTGATGTCGTTTCGACGTTTGACGCTGGAGGCGCCGCATTGTTTGCAGCGCCATCTGGTGGTGCCTTTGCTGGTGGTGCCGTTGCGTTTCATTTCACCGCCGCAGTGGCAGCGTGGTTGGTTCTTCGACATTGCGACACCACACCACGCCGCGCATAGCACATCACGGCTGCCACACCGAGGATTTCCCGTCGGGGGCTAGATATATGCTTCCGGAGCATATACTTTCCGGAAACCTACAGGTCAATCCGTGAAAATCCGCGATTCCGGACACACTTTTTGACCCTTAACCCAGATTGCACGCGTGGGGATTGAGGGTGTGAATCCCACTGTCGTGGGTTTGATGAGGTAGTCGATGTTGCGGAAGCTTTGGCATCGGCGTGCGTTGTGCTCCGTACGTTGTTTCAAAAACGGGTTTCATCAAACGGAACAAAACCTGGGACACTTCATATCCCACCCCAGGCCTAATGACTTGGGTGCAGCGGCAACGCTCATCCGATTTAGGCAGAGTCGTTGCAGGATCCAGTGGGTCACCTGGTCCGTGGTCTTTGAATTGTCGGGCGCGCAGGCAAGGCCAGCACGGAAGATCTTCTGCAAGCAACGCTTGTTGGTGCACCAGTAGCGTGGAAGGCGCACATGAAGTTGTTGGGTGGCCGACGATGGGCAGATCGACCAGGCTGCGGATGACGTGGTCGCGGAATACTCCAGGCTGCCCGCAGGTAGGGGCATTCATTGATCGGCTCGACGGGTTCGGCTTCAATAACAGTGACGTCACCGTTTTCTGTGGCACCGGTGATAGTAGTTCCCTAGTTTTTGCGGTGCGGCAGATGGTATCGACGATGACATTTCCGTTAGGCTGCACAGTAGGTCCTTAGTTTTTGTACGGATGGATTAGATACCTTTTTTTCCTACAAAGCCAAGGACCCCAATATCTTGTGCCACGCCCGAACCCCCGGCGAACTAATCAATGCACTCTAAAACCGGAAGAGCCCTTTTAGTACTACTGGTGGATTTCGGTTTTGGTGGGGATTAACGCCGCCGGCTTCGGTTTTTTTCCGTTGAGGAGGTCGTTGACTACTTCCCGATGGTGAAATGGGTCGATGGTGAGGTGAGAGGAACCAGTCACCTGGAAGAGATCGATCCAGTCGTTGGTGTGCAATCTGGGAGGTAGGGTCGCGGGGTCGATTCCTCGCGAGCGCAACCATGATTGTGTTTCTGAACGTGATGAAAACAACCCTGCCCTTCGGAGAATTTCCCCTATCCCGCGTCCCCGGGCGGTGAAAACGGTGTGCACCATCGCCTGAAAGGCTTTGCGCTGCTCTATCGGAATCTTCGGGTCACCCACCCGGCGGATCACTAAGATCCCCCGTCAACGTTTGGCTGTGGCCGGAAAGCGAGGCCTTGGTGCCCGAGACCCAGGTGAAATGTGAACCATGGGGACCACTGAGCCGTCATCATCGTGCTTGCGCCTACCCCGGCCCGGCGGCGAGCGACTTCCCACTGCATGAGGGAGTACAGCGTCAGTCCATGCTGGCGCATGCAGCAACTTTCGAAGAATGGCGGTGGTGAGGTGAAAGGGAATGTTTCCCACAATGACGCAGGGGGTGGCGGGTAACCGGAAGTTAAGGAAATCATCATGGACCACTTCGACCGCCGCCGAGGAGGTTTCTTGTGTGATTTTGGCAGCTAGTTTTGCGTCCACTTCAACTGCCGTTATCGCCCTCCCCAAGTGGGCCATCGGGTGAGTGAGGGCACCGCTTCCTGGTCCGATCTCAATGATGGGGCCGGAGGTTTGTTTCACAAGGTCGATGATGGAGTTGATGATCTTGTGGTTGGTGAGAAAATTTTGGCCATGCTCGTGACGGCCGTGTCCGTATGCAGACATCAGGTGTGCTCCTTGGATTTGAAAGGGAGCCGGGCATGACAAATAGCCGCCCGGCTAAAGGACCGGAGCGGTTTTTAACCTACAGGGGTAGGAAACCGCCTTAGCGGTTGGTGCGCAACCGCAGAAAAGCGGTACCTGAAATCAACATGGGTCTAATTATATCCATTAAAGGGTTAAGGGTCAAAATGTGTGTCTGGCTCGGCGTGTCGCGGGGGTTAGATTTGGCCTTTTTGAATGCCGATTGAGTGGGTGTAGTCGGTGTCGATAGCGTTGTCGTAGAGGGCTGGGCGTCCTGTTTCGTGGTCGGCTTGGTTCTCGGTTTGGGTCAGGGTGGATACTTTGGCGAGTTGGCCCTGGCCAGTCGGACTGCCTGGCGATTCGTACTGGATCGTCAGGCAGTTCCGTTTTAAGTAGAGCCACCAATCCAGCATGCGGCGTTGTCGTTCGCCTGATCTGCCGCGGTGGGTTCTGGCGAGCAGTTTGAGCTGGGCGTTGATGCCGCCTTCTAAGCTGTTGGTGGTGGATTTGATCCGCTCGGGCGCAAGGACTCCTGCTGGCGGGTTGAGGTGAGACAAACAGCATCTCGGACCGCCAAAAGATGGTTGAGGCTGTTGTAGGCCTTGCGCACGTTGTGGTGGGTCCACACGCGGGTCCATGCACCTGTTTTGGGGTCTTTGATCATGGTTTTCTCGTTCATCCATTCCCGGTAGATCGTTGAAAACTCGTGCAGTTGCACACCCCACGCGGCGGCTTCATCCAGTGTGGTGATCCGGGTCAGTTTCAGCGCAAGTCGGTAGATGGTGCGCCCGGCATCGGTGCGTGGGTTGGTGGTGGTGTGGCGGCGGACCACGCGTTGGGCGTGGACGAGGCAGCGTTGAATTTTTCGTAGTCGGCCAGCACTTTTTGATTGCGCTGTATGCGCCTTGGCCGCCGTCGATGACGGCGATGAGTGGGGCTTCGATGCGTTCAAGCAGCAGTTGGTAGTCGCGGGTGGTTTCGTGTTTGCACCAGTGCCAGGCGATCACGTGGTCGATGGTCGCCGCGACGATCAGGCAGCCACCGGCGGTGTAGGTGCCATCGAGAAATACCTGGTCGTAGATCCGCTTGTGGTGGCCGGCGGTGGGGTCAGGCACATCAACGAGCCAGCACCGCCCGAAGCGCCGCTTCATGGTGGCGCAGCTAACACCGTTTCGTTTGGCTAGGTCGTCGAGTGATATTGCGGTGGTGCAATGCTCGATGAACTGGGTGAACACTGCCGCGTTGGTGATGTCGTTTCGACGTTTGACGCTGGAGGCGCCGCATTGTTTGCAGCGCCATCTGGTGGTGCCTTTGCTGGTGGTGCCGTTGCGTTTCATTTCACCGCCGCAGTGGCAGCGTGGTTGGTTCTTCGACATTGCGACACCACACCACGCCGCGCATAGCACATCACGGCTGCCACACCGAGGATTTCCCGTCGGGGGCTAGATATATGCTTCCGGAGCATATACTTTCCGGAAACCTACAGGTCAATCCGTGAAAATCCGCGATTCCGGACACACTTTTTGACCCTTAACCCCTTTTTCAGCACGTCATCTTGAGCTATAGCTCCCAAGTATTTCTCTTCTCCGTACGATTTACCCCCTCAGCAACGTAAGAACTTATTCTTTATGAGCGCCGAACGTTTGGATGGCTACATCGGCAACTATGTTATTCTTTCGCAAGGACCCTATCAATCCGCCGGTCTTGCTCGCATTATCGATCTTGATATTCAATGCGCTCAACTGGTTTTTGGCAGATTGATGCAGGCGGAATTGCTTTTGCGCAGACTCACCGTTGAGTCTTATGAAAGACTGTCGCAGACTCCTTATGACTCACCTCAGAGCCGGGCTATTATCTGGAAACTGGCCAGGAAGTGTTACAAGACTTCTAGAAGATCTTGATGAACAGTACCGCAGAACGAACCCTCATCACCACGAGGCGCCTATGCCGCCTTTTGAGCAAGTAGTTGATAGCTTTTCACTGGGTCTATTGAGCAGATTTATCACACAGTACAGACCAGATGCGCAGGATCCAATTCTTTTCTGGAAAACCATTGCCCACTGAACTGGAGATACCTGTCCCCGCTTTTCAAAAGCAACCTAAAATCGTTGACGGTTTTTCGTAATCGGGTGGCAGCATCATGACAGGTTATGAGCTTCGACAAGCCCTGAGGCGGCACGAAAAGCTCGGCTTTTTACGAAACGTCTGCGCGGTAGCCACCCACGCTCACTGCACGTAGCTGTGCTGAATCTTGCGTTGTTTCTGGGACCGGGTGAACGCGAGGAATGTGCCCGCGAGTTTGAAAATTTTATTGCGCAGGATGAGCTGTATGTACATGGGGCTACGACTCTTCACACAAACTCGCACTAGAAATCTATCGACTGCTCGCGAAAAGAATTGCAGAGCGTCGTGAACGTCATGTTGCAACCACGTCCCTGTCAAACACGGTAGAGTAAACGTATGGAACGCATCGAATCTCCCGCATATGCACGCCTGGGTAACTCCGGGCTGGTCGTGCCCTCCGTCGGTATCGGCTGCAACAACCTGGGACGCCCCGGCACCCCCACTCAAACTCAGGAAGGCACCAACGCTGTTATCGCCGCCGCAGTTGAGGCGGGCATCGGCTTCTTCGATATTGCTGACCTGTACGGTGCCGAGCGGGCTGTCAGAAACCATGTTTCGGTACCGCGATGCGCGAACTCAACCTCAACCGCGATGACCTGATTATCGTCACCAAATTTCGGGACTCCCCACCGGTACCCTCAACGGTAACGACTGGGACGCGCGCGGCTCACGCCGATACATCATGCGTGCCGTCGAAGGTTCACTGCGCCGCCTGGGAACCGAGTACATTGACCTGTATTTCTACCACAGCCCCGACCCGAACACCCCGCTGGAAGAGACCCTATCTGCTCTCGACACGCTCGTGACCAGCGGAAAGGTGCGTTACCTGGGGCACTCCAACTTTGCGGGGTGGCAGCTTGCCCACGCCGAGCATCTCGCCCGCGAGCTCGGCACTGAGCGGTTTATTGCCGCCGAGAACCACTACAACCTGCTGGATCGCCGCGCCGAACTCGAAATTCTGCCCGCCGCCCGCCACTTCGGGCTCGGGGTGCTCCCATACTTCCCGCTCGCTAACGGGCTTTTGACCGGAAAATACCGCCGCGACAGCATCCCGGCAGGGTCACGCCTGTCACACTCCAAAGCGCAGGTACTCGCGCAAGCCGACTGGGAACAACTCGATGCCTACCGCGAATTCTGCGCCGATCTGGGGATCTCTGAGGTTCAAGCATCCATCTCTTGGCTCAAACAGCAGAACCCTCCGTTGCCAGCGTGATCGCCGGGGCAACCACCCCTCGACCAGGTACGCGCAAACGCGCAGGCCGCAAGCGTGCGGTTCAACGACGACGAACTGGCGCGGCTCAACGAGATTTTTCCCTCGCCCCCGAGCGCATCGCGCTTTTCTAACACAACCTTCACCACAGATATTGCTGAATGGGAATACTGCCGCCGGGGCAGGGCGTTAAAACCCCTGCACCACACAAAAACGCAGAACACCGACCGCATGAGAGACAAGAATACCCGCATGAGCATCACCACTGAGCCGCCGAACTGCGCCAGCACACTACCCCCGCTCGGGCAGGGCGACACACCCGCCGCCTGGGCGTTATCGCACTGGTGGCAACCTTCGGCGGGCTCCTCTTCGGGTACGACACCGGCGTTATCAACGGTGCCCTCGACCCCATGAGCCGCGAACTCGGCATGGACAACACCATTCAAGGCTGGGTCTACGGCTCCCTCGCTTCGCCGCCGCCCTCGGAGCCATGGTCACCGGGCGCATCTCAGATACCATCGGGCGACGCAAAACCATCATCGGACTCTCAATCCTCTTCATCGCGGGCGCGCTCGCATGCGTCTTCACCCCCAGCATTGCTGTACTGCTGATGGGCCGCACGATGCTCGGGCTCGCCGTGGGAGGCGCATCCGCGGTCGTGCCTGTATTCCTCGCCGAACTTGCACCCTACGAAATTCGCGGCTCGCTCTCCGGGCGTAACGAACTCATGGTTGTCGGCGGGCAGCTCGCAGCGTTCATCGTGAATGCCATCATCGGCAACCTCTGGGGCGAACACGACAGCGTATGGCGGTGGATGTTCGCCGTCTGCGCTCTGCCTGCGCTCGCGCTTTTCATCGGTATGCTGCGCATGCCCGAATCCCCACGTTGGCTTATCGCGCAGGGGCGCACCGAGGATGCGCGCGCCATTATGCGGCGCATCCGCCCCGCCGAACGTGCTGACGCCGAAATTGCGGACATCGCGCGTTCACTTGAGGAAACGCGCACCCAAATCGGCGCTGAGACTAGGGGCAGCACGGGTAAAATCCTGCGTGAAAAATGGTTTGTGCGGATTCTGCTGGTTGGTATTTTGGTGGGTGCCGGGCAGCAGCTCACCGGTATTAACTCCATCATGTACTACGGCATTAAGGTGCTCAAAGAGGCCGGGTTTGACGAGGGTTCGGCGCTCATTGCGAATATCGCCCCGGGCGCTATCGCCGTGGTCGGCTCAATCTTTTCGCTGCGCATGATGGAGCGCGTGAACCGCCGCACGATGGTGATTATGGGGTATTCGCTGACCGCGTTTTTCCACCCTGCTGATCGGGGTAGCGTCTATGCTCCTGCCGGAGGGCAGCCCCGCGCGTCCCTATATTATTCTGGCGCTTGTGGTCGGGTTCGTGGGGTCGATGCAGACCTGCCTGAACGTTTCGACGTGGGTGCTGATGAGTGAACTGTTCCCGCTTCGGGTGCGGGCGGTCGGCATGGGCCTTTCCGCATTTTGCGGGTGGATGATGAACGGCCTGCTTTCCCTCGTATTCCCGGTTATTCTGGGGGCGCTGGGGCTGACCGGCTCATTCTTCGGGTTCATGGTGGTGAACGTGCTGATCGCCGTGCTCATGTGGCGTAACCTGCCTGAGACCCGCGGCAAAACCCTGGAAGACGTGGAGGCGGGCGTTATCTCGCGCGCCGCCTACCCGTTTGCGGCTACTCGGTAGACGGCACCCCCTCTTATTCTTCTACGGGGTCTAGACCAGTCATATGTCCTACTCAAGGTGATGTCATTGATAGAGAAGGCTTGTGCTAGTCTTAACATATCTTCGCAAAGTTACCTGCATACAGCGGAAGACCCAGCAGCGGCAACTACTGAGCCTTCCTGGTAGGTAGAGCACTACTTCAGAAGCTTAATGAGGCTTGAAGCAAAGCTCATGATGTACGAGACGGCCTGAGCAGCTCCATCGGTAAGGGCAAAACTTACCAAGAGCGCTTGGGCCGTTTCTACGTAGTCGTAGAAAGACATCGTATCCCACCGCCTTTCCGCCCTGGGAATCTCCACAGGATATTCTTCGCAAAGTGGCTGTGGGATTACCCTGCAGAAAGGGCACTTCTAACTTTAAAGCACGTATGTATTAAACCTGCAAACATACAGCATGTGACTCACCTGAGGAACTAAACCAGCAACAGTTCTATGTTTTTGCTGACCCCAGCAAAGGCACCCTATCCTGCGGGGCAGGCGGTTAAAGTGCTACCGTCAAATAAGACGGCACTACGCCGAAACAAACGCGCGCAGGCTCTCGCACACACCCATGGCGCGTATCAATCCCACCCGACGAGGCCAAACATAACAACTGAATCAGGGGCAAAAGAAGTGACCAACACCGGAGAAAAATGACTGGGATTTGCGCAGTGAAAAGGTTCAGAAGAACCAGGTAGCCGCTTATGACGAGATGCGCCGCCGCTGCCCCGTAGCGCACGACGAGTTCATGGGCTACTCCGTGTTCAAAAACGCTGATGTGCAGCATGTGCTCGACCATCCCGACATTTACTCGAATGTTGTCTCGACGAGGCATATTGCCGTGCCGAACGGTATGGATGCGCCCGAGCACACAACGTTCCGCGCCGTGAATGACAAATACTTCACCCCCGAACGCCTGAGGGAGTTCGAGCCGAAAATCCGTGAGGTCGTCAAGAACCTGGTGGCTGATCTGCCACGCGGCACCGAGGTTAATCGTGATGGATGGGTTCGCGCAGGCTTATGCGATGCGCATCCAGAACGCGTTCATGGGCTGGCCCGCAAGCCCTGAGAAGCCGCTGATCGAGTGGATTGAGAAGAACCGCGAGGCTACGCTGCGCCGCGACCGCGAGCAGATCGGCAAGGTCGCCCTTGAGTTTGACACCTATATTCGTGAGCTTCTGGATGCGCGCCGCGAGCAGGCTGCCGCCGGTAACCCGCAGGATGTGACCGCCGAGCTGCTGACCGACACCGTGCAGCTGCCCGGCCAAGAGCCGCGCACCATGACCGATGAAGAGATTGTGAGCCTGATCCGTAACTGGACGGTGGGGCGAGCTTTCGACCGTTTTCGGCGTGCGCCGGGATTATCGTGAACTTTTCTGGCGCGCAACCCGCAAGAGCAGGCACGGCTGCGTGACTCACTGGGGAGGGGCATGCGGAGATCGCCGCAGCGGTTGAGGAGATTATGCGCCTTGAAGACCCGCTGGTGACAAACCGCCGCGTGACTACCGAAGACACCGTGCTGGGCGGGCGCACCATTCCGGCAAATTCTCGGGTGACGATTAACTGGTCGAGTGCCAACCGTGACGAAGACGCGTTCGAGGATGCGCTCGCCTATAACCCGCATCGTGACCAGTCCCGCAACATGGTGTATGGCGACGGTATTCACGTGTGCCCAGGGTGCGCCGCTGGCCCGCTTTGGAGCTGCGCCTGCTCATGGAGGAGCTGCTGAAAGCGACCGAGAGCATTGTTCCCAGGTGACGAGTCTGAGTGCCCCCGCCACCGAGAACGCCACCCACCCGATCTCCGGGCTACTCGACGGTCCGGGTGGTGTTTGGGTAGGGCTTAGGCCCTAGCAGTCTTCGACCAATTGCGAAGGGGCGGGCTACACGTACTTTCCTTACGTAGGACATATGACTGTACGCCACCCCTGGGCAGCGACGCAGTGGTGCAGATTGAGCTGTACCACTCAAAAAAACCTGTGTCATATTGTGGACAGATGCAGACCGAATATCTAAAAATAGAGCACTTTTTCTTTAATATTTTTTTAATTTTTTCACCCCTGACCCACAGAGTGAGTATTGAGTGTCGTTTTTCAAATATGCTAGGTTGTTTTTTTCCCTTCGAAACTGGGGTTGGAGAGCCGATAATTTAGCGGCTAAACAGCCTGAAAACTGTACTGCGCAAGCAATCATTCGCCATCAGATTTTTAAATATTTACCCGTAAAAATTTAAACACTAGTTTGTATTTTTGATATTTTTGAGTGTTCTTTAGTGCTGCGACGGAAAAATTTTCACAATCTGGTATTTGTCTAGTTGGGGTTGGTTAATCGCGCAGATATCCTCTACAGTCGAATAACGGGTTTAGGAAAATCTGTGCCTCAAGTTGAGGTTTAAAGTCTTCCGGTTATATGTTTAGAATCAGTCGTTAGGGGTTGCTCTCGTGTATCTCAATACCTTGACAAAACCAAGCCCCAACAGCCTGTGCCGTGCCCGCCATCTCTTCTTGCTCCATAGAGGGGTTCCCCACGTATTTTTTCTGCCTGTAACAGGGAATAATCCCCGCCTGTCCGCCTGTCCCCAAACACTTGCTGCCCCTTTGAGCGTGTTAACTACCCGCAGCGGCTGCCCACGCGAGGCAGCGTGCATGAGCAACGGCCAAGCAGGCAGCTTTACGGGACAGATCGGGGCATATAAAACCCCCAGTCTAGAGCCCCTTTCGTTGCATAGCCGCTGCGGCTGGAAGGCACTGAATTCTACCTCACCCTGCAGCAGAGAATCGGCGGATAATGCCCTTGCTCCCGCCTGCTCCTTACGGCGCGCCAGTACACGACCATAGGCCGCACCAGTACAGCCCAGTAACGTCAGTAAATAACCAGCAGCAGGATAAGGGAGGTGAGAAACGATGTACACCACGCATCACATAGGCACAGTGACCCGCTCACACGGTTACTGCACCGCGCCGGTGGCGCAAGATAAAGATCGGGGGCGGGCGCCGCCTGTGCTGTGTTCACCCCCGAAACAAGAAGAATAGGGTTAACCGCGGGATCCCATCCCACCTGTGTCCCTGCATGGGCGGGATCTGAGGGGATAAATTGCTGTTCCTGGTATCCCTAAGGGGCCGCGACGAGGTTCTCAAAGCGGTCGGGTGAACGCACCTATTGGCCCTATTCGCTGGAAACACCACTAGTCCGGAAAGCGGTGTCTCTGGTTATCACCGATATTTCCCTGTTGACCCAATAGGCAGGGGAACAGGTTTAGAAAGGAGAGTAGAGAGAATCCCCAGAACAATAGTGATCTTTTAGGGTAGCAGAGTCTAGTGGGTGATATTGAGGACTTGGCAGACGGTATGCCCTAAGCCGTTTCGCCAGCTTCAGTTCAGCTTCCGGCCCTGTGAGGGTGGGGTGCGCAGCCAGTGCATCCACCGAGGCGTGGTAGCCACCCACTAGGTAGGTGACTACCCCGCTTAGATATGTTGTGCAGAAAGAATGGTTAGCTAGCATCTCTCAGCAACATGTCTAGGCATCACCTAAACACTTGGGCTACTGTCCGTCATAGGCGGGCGGTAGCCCTAAGTTTGTGAGTGCTCTCACAGCGAGCACGCCCACTATTCTACTACAGGCGATGATGGTGCCCGGAGAGCATTTAATATACTGATAAAACTATATATCGCAGTGCCGCGTATTTTAGAGAGCAGCAGATATTGAGAATGTGGCTTTTATTTCCTCTGCTATAGCAAGGGTTTACGATATTCCTTGATAAGTAAAAGTGCATAACTGAAATTTTTACATACGAAAATTATTTACAAAAATTTAAATTTTTAAAAACTTATGGATTAAAAATTTAACCTCACCTAGGATGGGGACTATCGGATTGATAATCCGGCCTGAGAGTACACCACTCTTAGGAACACCCTAGAGATAGGAGTCTCTATATGCAGTACACCAAGGCTGATATCCGTAAGGTTGGCTCATTTGAGGAGACCACGAGCGGTCTCTGGTTTGGGGCCTACCGTGACATTTTTGCTGGCCGTCTCTTCTTCCAGTTCTCCCTGTAAAAGGGCGTACCCCAGCAAGGAAATCCTAGGGATAGGAGTTTTACCATGCAGTACATCAATGCTGATATCCGCGAGCTTGGCTCGTTTGAGGAGGCCACGAACGGCTTCTCCTTCTTCGGCCTGTACCGCGACCTGTTCTTTGGGCGCACCAACGTGATTGTCCATGCAGGCTACTACCCCTAAGCCTACATTTAAGAAGGTGCCTCACCTTTGAGGCACAGGCACTGTAACTCAATGAAGTAATATCCGGTGCCGAACCCTCTGTGTATGTAATCCTACATTGTAAGAGCGCATATTTCGGGATAAAAAATGCACCCGAAATATGCGCTCTTTGCGCTCTTATGCGCGCACCTATTTATTAGATCGTCAGGGGAATACAGGGGAGGGGCTTTATTATCGGAGGCAGCTCCAATAAATACTAATTATTACCCTGAAAACATAAAAACAATGTAAAACTGGCTATATGATGGAGAATCTGCGGCTGCCTGGTTGTTTCAATAAGCTGTAGTGAAAGAACAATAACAGTACTCACCGCAGTAGGAGAGGGTGAACCCTACAGATCCTGCCCTTCGTACATGACTTCCCAGGCGGTGCCGAACCGGTCGATGCAACGTCCGTCGTATGCTTCCCACACCTGCTTCTCAAGCGGGTAAAGTACGGTTCCGCCCTCTGACAGCGCTGCAAAAACGCGATCCGCATCGGGCACAGAATCAGCCGAATAGACCAGAAAACTTGCTGGTGCGCCTTCGGGTGCTTCCTCATTCATAACATCCGAGCCCATGAGAGTCATGTTATTAAACTTTAAGGCGGTGTGAGCGATCTTCTCACCCCATTCTTCCTTGTACATCCCAGCGCTCTTGAGCGCGTCTGCCATGTCCCGGTAGCGGATAAGGCCATCTCGCTGCGCCCCAAAAAGCTCTCATAGAAGTCGAAAGCTTCACGGGTGGTTCCGTGGTGGTTTGAAAGATAAACATTCATCTGTGCCATGTGAAATTCTCCTGATTTCGGATGATGGGGACAATAATTTCACGGTAGCAAAGCCACACTGCCCTTTGCTTATCTTCAATTGCGCACTTATTGACTCTTGCGGGATGACAGCAGGTAACGTGCCAGCAACACCGGAAAATTCATGGTGATAGGCGGGTCTTCGGGCAGAGGCAGGCGCATCATCAGGTGAACCGGCTCAGGTGTTGTTGCCGCATCAAATGTTATTGAGGAGTCTGCTTTAGCGCGGTAATTCTGGCTCAGCGCCTTTAGCGGATGCACCCCGAAACGCACCTCGCACGCCAGCAGGTAGTAGGTTCCGGGTGGAATATTCGTGAAGGTGTATTCCGCAGAACCAACCACCGCCACCCCAATAACCGGCTCTCCTTTAGGAATCGCAGTAGGAAACAACCCCATAAACGTAATATCGCTGCGGTAATCTGGTGGGTACACGGCTCGCACCGTCAGCTGATGCGGTGTTGTGACGGCGCTTTGACGGTGCTCAAACTGGGCGGTGCGACCGCACAGCCCCAAGAGCACACTCCGGGCTTTAAAAGACTCCCGGCGATAATCGCGAGGCGAGCTACCCGTATGCTGTTTGAAGGTGCGGGAGAAGGACGTTAAGCTACTGTACCCGGCAGTAATAGCGCTAGTTGTTACGGTACTAACGGGCGAGGAACGATCCAGAAGCCTCTCAATACCGCACTGAATTTTCAACACCTCAACATACTGCTTAATGGTGTATCCCCTCACCTGCCTAAACCGACGGGAGAGATAGTACGGGCTGTACCCTGCAGGCTTTTAGCAATGCTGGTGAGGCTGGGCGTGTCCCTATATGGTCACGAATATAACGTATGACGGCAGTAGTTTCCATGTAAAATTATTTCCCAAGTATGTGACAAGTTCTGAGCTCCTCCGTATACTCATCCCCTCATAGATTATTGTGTTAGAAATTTATCTTATCTAAGCTATATATAGTTAAAAATACACCAGATATTACGAATATACTGTATTCAAATAATATAAATCAAGATAGTGTTTATTTTTTGGTTGAATGCTCCAATTACTGATTATTTGATTATTGGTACTGATTACTAAAGCACCGTTTCTATATTATATTTGAGGGTTATCCAGGGTCAGGGGGTGGTTCCCTGGAACCATCATGCTGTGCAGGGGAGGTCACTGCATTTTTATATTATTAATAAAATAATCAAATGATGGGGCAATCGTCATGAGAAAACCGTCGAGTGCAAAAACACAAAGAGAATTATTGTGCGGATTAAAACATAAAAACCCAGAATCCGACAAGCCTATAGCAAAACATATTTTTTAACCATTTGTTCATCGAAAAAAACTTGGTTCATGAGAATCTATGACTATCTCATCAATAATATTTAATGGGATTTGATAATTGGGAGCCATCGGAAAAAGTTTCCTCAAGAAGCATATCTTCATTCCACAAGTCATAAAATGTGCCTTCGTTATAACTTTTTGCAATCTTTTGCATTGAATAACGCCTGTGAAATCCCGTCTTTTGTTTTTTATGTAGGAAATCTATATAAGCTTTTAGGGAGTCTATATTTTTCAAATATTTCCTTCATATCATGCTCCTTCAGCTATAACTTGAGGCAAGTACCCATGTTTAGCTGCTCATTTTGCGATTTTAAATATTCCTCTGCCCGCTTCTTTAAGGTTTAATTACCAGGGTATTTTCGTCTTGGTTATCTGCGGTACAGGCCTGCTGCCTGGGCGGATATATTCGGGGTGGCAGCAGCCGAGCTGGGGATCGGTGCATCGGCACGCACAATCTGCGACTGTTTAAACCGGCGGTCAGGGGTGCAGGTCTGCTTGTATTTAGTGTCCGCTAAGCTGCGGATCTTCTGCACATAATTCTGCGTCTCGGGGTACGGCGGGATGCCCTTATACTCCTCAACCGCGCCCGGCCCGGCGTTATACCCGGCCAGCACCAGATCCAGCAGCTCATCATCATTCGTGGCGTATTTAGCTAAACGCTCCTTCAACCCAACCAGGTAGCGGGACTGTGCAGCAATCGCATCGTGCGGGTCGCGTCGATCCCCGCCCTGGCCCCACTGCGCCCACGCGGCATCGGTAAACTGGGCGATACCCTGCGCCTGTGCGTCGGAGACGGCACCCACCTGCCAGTGGCTCTCCGTCTCAAGCTGCGCGGCAAGAATCCCCGGGCGGTACCCGGTAGCGGATGCGCCCCGCAGCAGATCCTCACGCACCTCGGCGGGCGCATAGGTCAGATCGGTAACCTGGCAGTACTCGTCATAGGTTGCCGCGAGCCCCACCACGCCGCCTCCGAGCAGTACAACGGACGCGATCACCTGCCAGTTAGCCATGAAACCAGCCACGAACTTCGTGAGGAACCCCGCCCTCGACTTTTCAGACGCCATGCCTTCTAGAATAACGCACCCCGCCGCAGAACCGGACGCGGCCCACACGCCTAATCGCCGGAGCCTCCTCACGGTGAACGGGGTGCGTGCCGGTGCTGGTTACCGGCACCGGGCGGTGGGCAACCGGGCCATTGCGCGCAAGTAAAATTTAGACGGGCAACCCTAGAAGAAAACGCTCATATTATTCGCACCATCAGGGAAAGAGATCATGGAAGCTTCTCAGGATAAAGAGCATAAATCAGCAATTGAACTGGATCTATTATTAGATGATTTTGTGTTGGATAAAAACAGCAATTGCTTAAAAGAGCTATTTGAATTACCTAGCGGGAAGTGGGCTGAAGCTAAACATTTCTTTGACCAAGATTATTACGCTTCAAACTATCGCAATTCGAATATTTCTGTCTGCTGGCTGCCAGATGTTGACGGAAGCACCGATAAGTATCGAATAATCGTATTTTTTTGATACAAAGTGATTTGGTGTCTCAGGTAATATCCTTGAACATGGCAACTTTGTCATCGAATAACTCTTGCTGACTACGCCAGGGCAGGGCGCAGATGCTGTTGCCCAGAAGGCATCGGCAGAACTGTCTGTCCTGTTAGGTGAGGACGAAGCTTTTAGCCCACGTGAAATCTCCCGAGGCGCTCTGCCTACTCCGAAACTCCGGCCCGAACTCAGGACCCCCAGCAGGACAATACTCTTTCCCATACCCACCATGAGCTAACCCCGAAACCACAGGCACCTCTAAAAGACGCTGCACCCACAATTTTTCCTGAATATATTGCACGAGTACTTTCGAGCATCCTGAGTATTATTCGGATCAGCCCAATACCCATAATCCAGCCGGAACGCCACCTGAGAACCCACATACCGGCACGGTTCTACATGCGAGTTTTAAAACCGGTGCACCACCCCTGTGGTGTCGGTGAGCTCGAAAAAGCCCTGTTCTCATCCCCTAATAGGGTGAAAATAACTAGAGTCAATCTGCCCAGTAACGCAGCAGCTGTTTCCGTCCCCGGTTCATGACCCGGATGAGTTTTTCTCGGGCAGAATCTCCCGGCATGAGATCCGACACACCCACAAACCCCACACAGCACCAGGAGTCAAAGACTATAAGTAGCCCTGCAGTTGATCCCAGATCTCCCGTGTCTCGAGGTGCATCCACCGATTCTAGCTGGATCGTACGGTCACAGAAGGACAGCTGCATCAAGATAATCAAGATCGCAGTACCCATAAGAGCATTTTCATGAACCATGAGGCTTGTACCCGCACCGAGGCTAATACCCGCACCACAGCCCGAGGGTCAGAGGCTTCTTCTAATATCTGCTGGGCTTTCTGCTCACGCTCAAGCTGACGCCTTTCAAACACGACTGAGAGCCAGAATGTTGTTGCTACAAACGTGACGCAGATGATTCCATAGATTAGTCCGTCACTCATCAGAGACTACCGTTCCTGCCGACCCAGTTTGAAGATCACCACTTGGTGTTGACGCATCTTCCCGAGCATCTTTAATCTTCCCTCCATATGTTTTAGCCCCGGCAGTGAAGCAGACTTGGCTGTGTTCACCCCAACCTTCTGAACCATCTTCTGGGCCTTCTCTTCAGCAGACATCTTCTGGTCAAGGCCAAGAGCCATCGCATCAGCCCCGTTACTCGTAACCCAGTCATTCGCATAATTCCGAATGTATGGGTATTTGAGCTTACCAACTGTCTTCCCAGCTTCCTTCGCCAGGTCAGCTGAAGCAGCCATACCATGGTTGATGCCACCACCAACACCGCCAAGGACAAAACCACCCGTGAACCCCATAACACCTGCTACCGCCTGATCCTTAGGGTTCCACTGATCTGTTGTTGCCGCATACTTCACTGATGAGATCGTAGCGTCTTTAGCTCCCTCTTGGAAGCCAGCTCCTATTACCTTCCCGCTCAGCTCATCAACACCACCTTCAAACGTCTTACCATAGAACTTCCGGCCCACCCAGTTACTTGCATTATTCACCACACTACTATTCCGCATTGCTGCTACCGGTTTCAAAGCCCCTACCTTTGAAATCCCGGCATTGAGCATATCCGAAGTCTTCACTCCTAACTGCACAACCCGAGACACCGTCGTCTGGGTACCCTCAGCAGCAACCTGTGTTACCTTCGGAGCAGCATTCTTCAAAACAACACCTGCCTTCATGAAAACACCGCCTACTACACCGCCAGCGGCACCGGCAAGACCACCAATCAGAGCGTCTCGACCAACAGCGCCCCAATCAACATCCTTACCTTCCATCTTCTGAGTAATCACCGACATGCCGCCGCTCATTAAAGCGCCCGAAGCAGCGCCCAGCAGTACCATGCCTAGCGGTCCTGTCGCCACAGCAGCAGCCGTCAGAACAAGACCCACAAAGAGCATGGAACCAGCAGCAACATATTCCCAAAAGTCCTTTTGAGCCTTGTCCCTAGAATATTTTTGGAACTCATCCGGCGACATCGGTTTCAGACCCCACGGGTCCATTAGCCCTACCGGGTTGTTCCCACAGAACGCATATACATCCGCGAAGAAACCAGTACCCGGCACCTGAGCCAACGGGTCCGTCGAGAGAAAACGCTTCGAGACACCATCAAAGACGCGGGCACCCATCACATCCAAACCGGCAACACGCACAGACCCGGCACCGGTAAACGAGAACCCGACAGGAAGCATAGATCCCCACACACCGCTATCATCCGCACTCAAAACATGCGGAAGATTGGGAATATTCATCCCCTGAGCATCCGGTGCAGAACCCAGCATGGACGGCACAGCCCACGGGTCAAAACCACCGGCAATACCAACCTGGGAGAAACCGCCGTCAGACCCGGGAGCAGGCATGCCGCCAGCACCTAAAATCTGTGGCATAGCAACATCCGGATCCCACAACAACGGCACCGAAACACCATTAACCCCGGCTACCTGGGCAAGTTCACCAGTCACATCAGTCACCATACGAACCCGTGATGCAGCTTCACCGCCGTGAGCAGTCACATACGTATCCGTTACCGAAGCCAACCCGGAATACGCGCCCCAAGCGTACTCACGAACCCGTTGTACACCCCTGTTATCGGTGATAATCTCACGGGTACGTTCACCAGCGGCATTGTACTCATACGTGGTCACTGTCGTGAACATATGCTCCGCTGTATGGTCGGCTGCAATAATTTCGGTGAGTTGGTTCAAATGGTTATATGCGAACGAACGTTCACCCGACAGCACCCGCGAAGTCTCCTCAGATTCGCCCGTGCCACCAGAATGACGCCAAGTGCGCTCAGAAACCATAAGCCCGGCCTCAAACACCCACTCAAACTCCAAATCACCAGCACGAGAACCCGTGAGCTGACCGGCAGCATCATAGGTATACACCACCAGCCCATCGGCAGAATCCAAGCCCACAATACGACCCTGCTCATCACGAATAACCTCGGTACGCTCCACCGAATCCGCCCGCACCGTGTTCTCACGCGAGTACGAGCACACCAGACCAGACTCACCATCAAACTCCCAGCGCGAGAGAATGTCGCCTAACTGGGCACGGATCAGCCTGCCCATCGCATCGTAGGAATACTGCACCGCCGGGCTCTCACCGTGAGCGTCTTGATCAGCGCGTGACATACTCACCACGCGGCCAGCACCGTCGTAGGCAATTGCAGTCTCACCGTACGGGGTCACCATACGCGTACGGTAACCGTCGGCATCGTACCCCAACGTGAGCGTGTACGCGCCCGTGTTCGTGAAAGTATTCAACGCCTGAACCTGCGCATCTACATCCGCCGCGCCAGAGGATGCACCCGAAGTATCGGTCATCACCCCCGAGCGTGAACGTTCCACCAGCAAACCGCGTGCATCATACACAAACCGATGCTGTACAAACGCGTCCTCAGACGCATTACCGTCAAGGGCCTGAGCGCTGGCGTAATCGCGCACCCACACGGTACGGCCTTGATCCTGCACCCCAAACTCGGCAGCCTTCACACCATCAACACAGGTGTGTGACAGGCGGCCACCGGCAGCGTAATCATAAGTATGCGTATACTCGCGTACACCATCGTGAGCACGCACCAGACGGCCGGCAGCATCATAGGCGTACTCCTGCACCGACTCATCATCCGTGCCCGCAGCCTTAATCACACGCACCAAACGATCCATAGCGTCGTACTCATAATCGGTCACCTGGCCGGTGGCATCGACAACACGGCAAACCTGCCCGGTTGCGGTATACGAGAAATGCGTGCGGAACCCCAGACCGTCCGTTGCCTGGATAATCTGACCGGCAGCATCGTACTTAAACCTTCGCTGCCCGAAAGCACTATCGCGCACACCAATGAGGCGACCGCACAAATCGTACTCGTACGATGCCACACACGTACACCGGCTTCCACACCGGTCACTCGACCACACACATCATAAGTGATCTTCTCCACCGACCCGTTGGGGTTAACACGCCTGATAATCTGCGAGGCGGCATCATACTCCAGCCGGGTTATCGCCCAGGCAGAAGGCTCAACAACCCGCGAAACCCCCGCTTCATCGGTGTACCGCCCGGGAGTATCCAGGCCAACAGCATGAGAGATCACCCGCCCGGCAGCATCATACTCATAGGTCTCGATACGGCCAGCTGCAGAGATCACCCGCAGCACACGCCCAGCAGCATCACGCTCATAACAGGTCAGACCACCGGCAGCATCAAGAATCTCAACCGGGCGACCAGCAGCATCATAAGTGATGAACTCGCTCTCAACATCGGCCCTCGTCGCAGAAGACCCGCCCCGGGCGCGTTTCTGCTCAGACGTAACCCGACCGAAAATATCCGTGTGAATGAACGAGGACGAGAACGCATCCGCGATCTCCTCAATACCACGCTGACGATCTACCCTGCGTTTAATTTCAACACCGGTCGCATCCGTCACCGACGACAACTCGCCGTTCAAATCATAGGAATACCGGGTAGCAGCGCCGCTCGGATCAGTAGCCTCAACCAGCTGAGACAAACCATCATAAACATACTTCCATACGGCACCGCTGGCGGTAGTGAGACCAACAAGGTTACCCCACGTATCAAAAGTGCCTTCGGTCGTATGGCCTAGCGGGTTGGTGACACTAGCAATTTCTCCACCTGCATTGTAGGTAAACCGGATAGTGGCACCATAGGGGTCCGTCACCGAAGTGGGAAGATTCCCACGACCCCCAGACGTATTGGTGCTATTACGCACCAGCGCGGGTAGGGATTCTACAGCAAGCTCGGGGTAAGCAAAAGTCCAACGGGCACCATCTGCGTTTTCGATACTCGCAAGCGCGCCTGAAGAATTGTACGTCGCCGTACCGCGACGACCAAGCGGATCTATAACCCCAATAACACGTCCGTGGTCATCACGTATCAAGGTTGTAGTGTTCCCCGCACCGTTTGTCACGAGCACGAGATCACCGTAAGCATCGTACTCGAAGGTTGTGGATACACCTGTCGGGTCAGTGACTCGGGTAAGAAGACCCCTGTCGTCCCAGTCATAAAGCGTCTGAGCACCGTCTGCATCGGTCACAGCGCTTGGGTTTGGGTTCATCGAATCCGTATATTCATAGCTCACGGTCATTGGCGTACCCAGATTGCGGGGATCACGTGCATCCCGCACAGATACGCCGGTTATGCGGTCGTGTTCATCCCACCCGTAGGTATAGTCGGTACCCTCGGGGGTACGTTCACGCTTCAGCCTGCCTCGGTTATCGAATACGCGCGTGGTCCTAGAGCCATCGCGCTCAGTAATACCCACACGGTTTCCGAAAGAATCGTACCGCATGGTCTGGCGGCTGCCATCGGTGGCGGTAATTCCGATCAGACGTCCCTTAGAATCGCTTGTCCAGAGGTTAGAGTTATCCCCTGTTTCAGCATCCGCCACGATAGTAACCAAGCTTGGGGTATAGGTGTACGAAACTTCACGTCCATACTCGGTGAGCTGGTGAACTACCCGGCCCAGTTCATCGTAGGTGTTGGTAACCTCTACAATCCCGTTGGCGTTGATAACCTCACGGATAAGTCCGGCATCCGTGTGAGTATACGAACGGACACCCGCATTTGTTGATACACCCGTCAGATGCTCACCCTCATACGAATATTCGGCGGCCATTAGCGGCGTATCGGCTTCGGCGCCAGTCGTGTTGTAAGTATAAGCACTAATCGGGCGATACTCGGGAGCCTCAGTGTTTTGAACTAGCGCTTCATAGTTCACACGAATCCCGCGTTGGGATTCTGGATGCACCAGATCTGTAACCTGTCCCTGCGCGTCACGGAATGCGACCACAGTATTTGATGGGTGCCCGTCGGTAGCACTCACCCAATCCCCAGAAGCGCTGAACCCAAGGGATTCGTGAGCGTTATTCATCACGATCCAATAGAAGGATTCCTGCGTGAGAGCTTGATCTGCGGATTTATCTAAGCCACGAGATTTCTTGAGCTGTTGCTGTGTTTCACGCTGCGATGCTTCGATTCGCGCATATGCATCAGAGCCCGGTTCTGCCCTCGTCAGCCACCATGCTTCCCCGGAGGCACGCGCGAATCCTTCACCTTCACGCGCGAACGTGAGGATGCGCCCATCGGCGGTAAACCATGATGCTTTATCGGCATCAAACTCAAGACGCTGATCCAGGGTAGAAGACCATCCGATGCCAAAAACACCCGAAGGAATATCTTGCGAGTTAGTCACAGCCAAGCTGTTATACATACGTTTCAGGTTCAGATTACGCGCAAAAGTTCCCGGGAAAGAAGGTCGGTTTCAGGCTCAATGAAGTTACCCGTTGCCACGTTTACCGGATCATTTGCGAAGCCAGAAGTAGGGATTTCGCCCGTAACCTGAGCAGGATGAACCTCGATTTTCTGAACCTGAGGAGCACCAGTTCCACGCTCCTGCATACGCTGATCCAGATATGCATTCGAGACGGTTTTGATTTTACTGGCGCCAGACCCAGCATCCCTAAAATCCTGGGCAACTCCAGAAACCCAGGTATTGACCTGGTTGCTCTGTTGAAGCCACCCCGCCATGCTGTTGATTGTTTCGCTGATATCGAGCGACCCGTGATGGCACGAACTTGTGTAGGTGTTTAGCGCATTCGTAATGTCGGTATGCTTGAGTCCTGCTTCGTTGTCGTAGGATACACAGGCAGTATTGTAGCCGTCGAGGTTCTCTGGAATAGCAGAGGAAGTGCCGCCAGATGCATCAGGGGCGCCAGCATTGACATCGCGCTGCGGGGCAGAGCCAGGCTCAGCAGGTTTCGACGGGTTGGGAGCATAATCGGGACGGTGTTTGTTGAGAACAACACCATCCCAAGCTTGCTGCACACCGTTGCGGTTCTCCCACTCCCGAGCTTTCTTACGGTTTTCGTTTTCAACATGCGCGCACTCTTTGATGTAATCTACCAGCTTCGCGCCATAACGGAGCATCGCCACAACGTTGGCGGAGTTATTGGCAAGTTGTACGTGGCACATATGAAAGTCGTGGGCGTATTTGCCCTCAAATTTATCTCGCGCAGTATCAAAAAGACCGTCTCGCCCGCCCTGCTGGGTTTCGATAGTGTCTGCGGCAGAATTCAGCGCATTTCTGAGGTTATCGGATGCCCCATCATCAAACTGAACGTCAGGCATAGCGTGCGGCTTATCAGCCGTGCCGATACTCATGTTGTCATCACCAGAGCTTTGCGGAGGATCAACATGCTTGAGCTCGGGCATAGGCGCAGGCTTACCGCCCAAAGAACTTGGTGAACCGCTGTTTTTAGGGGCGGTAGGTTCAGGACGGACGTGCGGCATAGCAGCTCCTTGTATGGCCGTAATTACATCACCAAATATAAAGGTAATATTTATAAATATCTCAAAATTACTACAAAAAACATATATACTTTAACCTTTACATAATATTTAGTCAAGGCTACTTGTGATGAGTAGTAGATTGATACATTATGTATCGATCCGTTACTGAAGCAAGGCATTGTTTTGAAGAATGCTGCTCCGAAAGTAGCACAGGTTGCTGCTGAGGGTACCCAGGCGACAGTGCCTCGGGTCGTGCAGTTAGGTGTGAAGACTGCAGATATGTTCAGCTCAATGCCGGTATTTTAAAGGTAGGGGCTTTGAAACCGGTAGCAGCGATGCGGAATAGTAGTGTTGTGAATAATGCAAGTAACTGGGTGGGGTGGAAATTCTATGGTAAGACGGTCAGAGATGCTAGTGATCTTCAAACTGGGTCGGCAGGAACGGTAGTCTCTGATGAGTGACGGACTAATCTATGGAATCATCTGCGTCACGTTTGTAGCAACAACATTCTGGCTCTCAGCCGTGTTTGAAGGACGTCGGCGTGAGCGTGAGCAGAAAATCCAGCAGATATTAGAAGAAGCCTCTGACCCTCGGGCTGTGGTGCGGGTGTTGGCCTCGGTGCGGGTACAAGCCTCATGGTTCATGAAAATGCTCTTATGGGTAGCGCTTATTATGCTGGCGCTTCTTCTGTACGCCACGATCCAGCTAAGAATCAGTGGTGCACCTCTAGACACGGGAGACTGGGTTAAAGCAGGGCTACTTATAGTCTTTACTCCTGGTGCTGTGTGGGGTTTGTGGGTGTGTAGGGTCTCGTACCGGGAGATTCTGCCCGAAAAACTCATCCGGGTCACGAACCGGGGACGGAAACTTACACTGCACTACTGGCAGATTGACTCTATTTATTTCACCCTATTAGGGAGATGAGAACGGGCTTTTCGAGCTCACCGACACCACAGGGGTGGTGCATCGGTTTAAACCGCATGTAGAACCGTGCCGGTATGTGGGTTCTCAGGTGGCGTTCCGGCTGGATTATGGGTATTGGGCTGATCCGAATAATACTCAGGATGCTCAGGTTTTGGTGCGGTTTATGCAGGATAAGTATTGGGTGCAGCGTCTTTTAGAGGTGCCTGTGGTTTCGGGGTTAGCTCATGGTGGGTATGGGAAAGAGTATTGTCCTGCTGGGGGTCCTGAGTTCGGGCCGGAGTTTCGTAGTAGGCAGAGCGCCTCGGGAGATTTCACGTGGGCTAAAAGCTTCGTCCTCACCTAGCAGGCAGGGCGCATCTGCCGACGGGCTGGTGGTGTATACCTATGATGCTGCCGGTCAGCTCACGGGTTTTCGTTTACCGGTGCCGGGTCTGTGCGTGTTGCCGGTTTGGATGTGATGGGTGCCCGTGTCTTTGATGGTGTCTCGAAGCGTTTCCTCTCGACGGATCCGTTGGCTCAGGTGCCGGGTACTGGTTTCTTCGCGGATGTATATGCGTTCTGTGGGAACAACCCGGTAGGGCTAATGGACCCGTGGGGTCTGAAGCCGATGTCGCCGGATGAGTTCCAGAAATACTCGCAGGAGCAATACGATAAGTTCTGGAAAGGTGTTCGAGAATATGTTGCTGCTGGTACCATGCTCGTTGTGGGTCTTGCTTTGACGGCTGCTGCTGTGGCGACGGGACCGTTGGGTATGGTACTGCTGGGCGCTGCTTCGGGCGCTTTAATGAGCGGCGGCATGTCGGTGATTACCCAGAAGATGGAAGGTAAGGATGTTGATTGGGGTGTTGTAGTTCAGGAAGCTATCATCGGTGGTGTCTCTGGCGCTGCTGCTGGTGTAGTCGGCGGAGTATTCTCGAAGGCCAAAACCATAGCCAAACTTGCTAAGACTGCCGAGAAAAGCTATGAAGATGCGGGTATAATCACTAAGGTAGGTATTAAAGGTAGCAAATGGGTTAACGGTAAGATCGATAAGGTAAAAGACTTTACCCCGTACAAGTCTTTGAGTAATAAATTTGCAGAAGTTAAGAACTATAAACCTTTGCAAGAGTTAAATAACAGTCCTTTAGTGCAGAAGAGTTCCGAAAAAACAGCCCAGTTTTTAAAGAAGTATAGTCCGCTTGACGGGCAGTTTGCAGAGGATTTTATTAAAGAAGGCGTAAGGGGCAGTGTAAGTTCTTCGATGAAATATGCCCAGAATACCGATAACTGGAATCTTCAGGATCAGTTACATGCTGCCGTTCGAGGGGGAGCTGCCGGTAGCGCCAGTACTGTGCTCAGTCCCGCAAATACTTATCTTAAGGGTCAGAAATCATACTTGGTTAACAATGAGTACACCCGTAATTACGCTTATGATTTCACAACAAACGTGGGTAAAGACTTTTATTCGTCCTGTCTAGATCCAAATGTTACCGATAAACCAGTAGAAGAGCGCTGGGATAACTTCCAGAAGAAAACTAATGTCAATGCTGGTAAATCTTTATTTACTGCTGGTGCTATATCGTACGGTAGTAAGGTTAGGGAGTATAGGGGGCCTGGAGAGTAGCAACAATGGGAAACTATATTTATTATTCCCTCATCTTTAGTGGCATCGTTATCTGTAGTTACCTCTCGTATCGAAGCGAGAAAAAACAAAAGAACTACTATCAGAAAATAACCTCGGCGTATGCCATGGACTGGGGTGCCACACCGTCCTCGCATCGTGTGCCAACATTCGGCAAGGCAGGAGAAGACTCGTCTGCTGAGGGAAGTGCTGTGCATAAGAATGAGCGCTCTGATACTTTGGGAGAAACTCCTGAATCTGTTCCTGCTAGGGATGTCGAGGAGTTTGTGGAGAGTTTTACGAATATTGTTCAGAGGCGGCCTTTGTTATTCCCCATTGCAGGATGGGCCGTGATGATAACAATCATATTTTTTGTAGGCTATATTGCTCTAGCTTTTATTGCGAGAAGGCCTTCGGAAGAATACGTCCCTTTTATTTTTGTTGTTTGTGTGACGTTTCCTGTTGCTGTTTTTTGTATTAGGTTCGGTCGTGATGATTATGTGAATTTTCGGCGTGCGGAGATTGTGCATAAACCTTTGGGTGGTGCTCGAAAGAGTTTTCCGTATCATGCGATTGCTGGGTATTATTTTGATCCTCGTAATACGGAGCATGGGGTGTTTGAGGTGCAGACTCGGCAGGGGTATAAGGCGCGGTTTGTGCCGGGGATGTATAACTGTGTGTATGTGGGGTCGCAGATTGCGTTTCGGCTGGATTATGGGTATTGGGCTGATCCGTTATCCACGTCTGACATGTGTGCGCTTGCTGCGTATGTGACAGATTTTCGGTGGGTGTATCGTTTATTGGAGGTGCCTGCTAGTGCTCATTTAGATCAGCGTGATGTGGGGCTAAGGCCGGTGGGGAGTCCTACACCTGGTGCTGAGTATGTTCGCGTGGTTCCTGAGGTAGAGGATTTTGTGTATGCGAAGTCTGTGATTACACGGTAGGTATTTGAGTGGTTCAAGGATTAATTCGCTTGATGTTTATGAGGATGGGGTGAGTACTATCACGTCTGATTTTACTGCCAGGGCTAAGACCTACGGCGGGAACATTAAAGACGCGCGTGCTGGCAGCGCCTCGGCCTCTGGGACCAATAGCAGTAATATCCAGACCGGCTCTTCAGATGCAGGTGTCACCGATGAATAATGGTTCTGTTATCCTGCTTCTGGTTAGTTTCGGGTTTATTGCCCTAATGTATGTTGTGCTTTATGTGTTGGTGCGGTGGGGTAATAAGCGTGAGCGGGTCAGGCAGCAGCAACAGAGACAGATTACGGATCCTGTGGTGTTGGTGCGGGTGCTGGCATCGGTGCGGGTACAAGCCTCATGGTTCATGAAAATGCTCTTATGGGTAATACTTTTGCTGTTACTCTTTTTGGCTTTTCTTTTGAGCCTTATGACTATCGCGACTCTTGTTTCACAGGATCATAAGCCTGGATATACCACAAGTGAATGGGTTGGATTAGGACTCATTATTGTGGGGCTTCCTGGCACTGTGTGGGGTTTGTGGGTATGTCGGACCTCATACCGGGAGATTCTGCCCGAGCACTTGATAAGGGTTAATAACCGGGGACGGAAACAGGTGTTGTGTTATTGGGATATTGAGTCCAGTTATTTTACCTTGTTAGGGGATGAGAACGGGCTGTTTGAGGTTACTGATACTTCGGGGGTGGTGTATCGGTTTAAACCGCATGTAGAACCGTGCCGGTATGTGGGTTCTCAGGTGGCGTTCCGGCTGGATTATGGGTATTGGGCTGATCCGAATAATACTCAGGATGCTGAAATACTCGTGCAATATATTCAGGAAAAATTGTGGGTGCAGCGTCTTTTAGAGGTGCCTGTGGTTTCGGGGTTAGCTCATGGTGGGTATGGGAAAGAGTATTGTCCTGCTGGGGGTCCTGAGTTCGGGCCGGAGTTTCGTAGTAGGCAGAGCGCCTCGGGAGATTTCACGTGGGCTAAAAGCTTCGTTCTCACGTAGAAGTCACGTATGAACGGGGGCGCCCTGCCACCCCCAGCTAGGGGTGGCGGCAGGGGGAGGTTACTTGTCTGTTACCTAATTTTGCCCATTGCTCCGCGTTCCATTTCGGCGAACTGGTGGTTCACGAACGTGTAGGTGCCGGGTTCGCGGAACTGCATCTCAACGAATCCGCCCTGCGCCGAGTCAAGATCGAGCGCCTGCGAATGCCCGCCGGTAACCCCGTACGGGTCTTTACCGCGCCGCAGCAGGTAACCGCCCTCCTTGTACACCGTGTCGAACTGCGAGCCGACCACGTGGAAGCTCATGCCCTTTGACGGCCCCGCCGCCATTAGCCAGATACGCACCCGCTCACCCTTCTTTGCCTCCAACGGCTGGTTGATGTACTGGGTGGCGTGCCCGTTAAACATGGTGAACGTGGGGGTGCCCGCCGCGATGCCCTCGGACGAAACCTCAGTGAGCTTATTGCCGTTCTCCGCAGTCTGGCCCGTGTCGCTCAGGTACGTCTCGTTCTGCACCAGCACATACTCGTGGTCCACCGGGTCCATATCCTGCGGGTCGATCACCACCGCCCCGTACATGCCCGAGGCCATGTGCAGGCTCATGGGCGTAGTCGAGCAGTGGTACAGCCAGATGCCGGTGCCGGTCGCCTCAAAACGGTACACCAGCTTCTCACCCGGGGCGATGGTTTTCATCGTATTATCGGGGAGACCATGCCCGCGTGGAAATCAAGCGAATGCCCCATCGACCCGTTATTTCTCAAGGGTAATCTCAAAAACGTCACCCAGTTTGCCGTGCAGAATCGGGCCCATATACGAGCCGTTGAACGTCCACGCCTTCACATCCACCCCGGGGGCGACTTCGCGGTTAAGCTCCTGCACGTCCATGGTTATTTTGTGTACGGTCTTCCCGTCACGCTTCTCACCCGCAGGTACGGGCTGCAGCACCGGGTCACGCCGCTCATAGCCCTCTCCGGGGGATGCGTGCAAATCAACGTTCCCGTTCTGGGCCGTCATCACATTCGACCCCGAACCGTTCGACCCCGCGCCACCGCCGGAGGCGCCGCCCCCGTGGTGCCCATTCGCCTGCAGGTTAGAGCCGGTGGCTTTCACATGGAACAGCATGCCCTGCTGGCGGTGCCCGGCAACAGAGCACCAGCCCTCAGAGTCGGCGGTGATCACGCCAACATCCACGCTTTTCGTCTCACCCGGGTTAATCGTGCCGGTCTTAGCGCCGTTATTGAACGTCAAATCGTGGGTCATGCCCTGATCCTCGTTCGTCACCTCAACCACCAGGCGGTTACCCACCGGCACCTGCGCAGTGTCCGGGGTGAAACGGTAGTTTGAGGTGGCCTTCACCTTCACCGTGGTGGTCTGCCCTGTGCCGGTCGCGGTTGAGCCGCCCATAAGGTTAAAGCCCACTGAGCTCGGATCCACCGCAATACCCAGGGTCAGCGCCAGCACCACCGCCAGCACCCCGAACAGGGAATGCCGGGTGTGGTTCACCGGATCAGGCTGAATCCCAGACCCGTCGAAAGAGGGCTTCTCACCGCGGGCGCGTGCAGCCATCATCTCCTTGCGGGTATTCACCGACGCCTTCACCCCGCGCACCATACACGGCAGGAACGACGCCAACCCCAACGCCCCCATCGCCGAGACCGTAACCTTCACCCACGAACCGGTGAGCGTAGTCGGAAGCATAAAAACAATCAGGCTCAGGTTAACCACTGTCACGCGTGCGGCCGCGAACCTGCTGAACTCCTTATTGGAGGCGCGCACCACCGCCGGGCCGCCGCCCATACGCTGCGGCAGCAGGTAGCTCATAGCCCCCAGCAGCACCTGCAGCAGGAACCCCGCCACAAACACGGGGGTGACGGCGCGCATATCAAGCTCAGCGAACGGGGTGCTGAGCACCATGAACGCGGTGGCGAGCACCCCCAGCACCAGCCAGATGAACCCCGCCCCCACCGACATGGGAGGGAACTCGCCGGGCCGTTTCGTGCGCATAGTGCGCACCATAACCACCGCCACCATCAGCAGACCCGCACAGTAGGCGAGCAGGCCCGCCCCGGCGGCAAACCGCGCCCCCGGTACGCCCCCAAAAATCGCGCTGAGCGCCGTCACCAGCACACCCGCGATCATTAGCTGCAGCGCCCGCACACTAATACCCAGGGCGTTCTCCACCATTTTGGTGCGCAGCATCGTCGGCCAGAACGTGATGAGAGTGCCGACCACGGTCACACCCACAAACCCGAGCACGTTCACCGCCTCGTGAGCGAGCAAAAAAACTGGGCGTGAAGAGTTTTCTCAAGGCCCGGGAACGCAGTCATCGCCCCCAAGGCCGCGCCGAACGGCAGCATGAACGCGGCCGCAATATAGAAGCGGATAGTTGCACCAAACCGGGACGGCAGCGCCTGCTTCACCTGCTTCAGCAGCGCAACACCGTGCCAGGTGACCATCGCCCCACCACGCTCGCCCCGGCCAGCGTGAGTATGTACAGCGTCGGCAGCTGCTCGCTGAAACACCATGCCCAGCATGAGCACCACGATGCCGGCGTTAAAGCGTGAAAAATACGCGTGACCTGAACCCCGCGCGCCTCATCCGGGATTTTTGATTTTTCATCAGCGCCTCAGTGAAATGCTGACTCCAAATCAGGATAGAGTTCGTAATCAAACCCAGGGTGACCATGTGCACGATCAGCCAGCCGCCATTAGGAATAAACCGGTGCGCCAGCAAAGCGGCAATAATCCCGAACATCCAGTACGACACAGGTTTAGAAGCACGCCGGTGCCACGTGCCGCGCCCCGATGCGCGCCGCGCGATCTCCTCAGCCGTCAGATTCGCCCCAGGGACACCCTTCCGGGCGGGCGCCGATCTGCAGCCCGCTGCTGCCGGAAGAACCCAAAGGCGCAGACCCGGCTTAGGGACCCGGCCGCGCCCCGGCCGCCCGCACCAGCAGCGCCAGCGCCCGCAGACCCCGCACGCTGGGAATCGTCATGGTGGGTGTTCTTACCCTGTGCACCGCCGCGTTCAGGCTCGTCGGCGGAAGGCCCGTTGAGTTTCTCGCTCACGCTACCGCTCTTTCATTCGCTGTGTCCAATTACCCCCATTATATTGCGCCACCTATACGAATTTTAGTGTCGGTGACCTGTGCTACATGACGTAGAGGAACGGTAGAATAGCCCCTATGAAGTACCTGTCCCTCGCCCCCTTTGCCGCACTCGCAGCCATCATGCAGGCGATCACAATCTACTCCTACGACCAAGACGCCATGGCGGTGGCAGGGCAGATTTTCTTCCCCGTCCTCTTCACCCTCATGGCGCTGTACCTGATGCTCAAAAACCCCGGAGGATCAGCGAAACTCACACTGGTGATGGCGATCGAGCTGGTCATTTCGGCCCTCACCTTCGTCGGGTCAAGCCAGAAAATCGCCGCACTATACCCCTCCATCATCGTGTACTATGTGGCCCTGGCCGCGCTCGCGCTTGAGGTGGCTGCGCGCATCGCCGATACCCCCAAACGCGCCAAGGCGTCCGCCGACGGCGACGACACCCCGAAACCGACAGCCCCGCAGCGGAACAAGAACACGACAGTGCGGGCGAGCACGACCCGGACGAAACCGCACTAGACAGCGACAGCGCGGCGACTCGCCCCACCGAGGAAGACACGGCCAACACCGCAGCGGGCGGCACGACGACTCCCAACACCGCAAAAACCCGCTGCGCAAAAACCCGCCCCCCCCAAAAACCACCCGCACCGGGATGCGCGCCGGGCTCAACCGCAAAAGCACCCGTACGCCGCGGCAACCGCCTCATAGCCACCACAAAAAAATCAGACAAACCTACCACAGACACGGACTAACAGGCCCCTGCCGCACCCGCCGCTGCACACCCTCGCCGCAACCAGCCGCACCCACCCAGCAGCAGGGCAGAGCCCCGCCACAAGACCCCCGCACCACCGGGGAACACCCACACCCACACGCCCACACGATAGACTGGGACAAACAGGCAACAGAAAACCAGCCACAACCGCCGCGCCCGGCGGGCCACAACCGACACCACGCGAAACACCCCCGAGCAGAAAGACCCACCATGACCACAGCGCCACCCGTGCAAAACCCCACGCCAAACACCACCGTGGCAGGCAAAATAGCGCTCGCGGCACTCGCCCTGACCGTCGTCGGCTGGCTCATCTACATCGAATTCACCGGCGGCCTGGACTTTAACGTCTACCGGCTCGGGGCCATGACCATCTTCGACAACGAAGGCATGCACAAAGACCTCTACGCCCGTGACCTGCTCGACTACGGTGCGCTTAGACTGCCCTTCACCTACCCGCCGTTCGCGGCGCTGCTCTTTATGCCGTTCGCGTTCCTGCCGTTCGGGGTGGGCGTGGGCATCATGTACACCATCAGCATTGGTGTGGCCTGGTGGATGGCCACCCTCATCTACGACTACGCCACCAGCCGCGGCTACCACATCCCCTTCCAAGACAAGCTCGGCAGATACGGTACTATTGCCGTGCTCACCTTCATCATCATCCTCTCCGGGCCGTGGCGGCGCGGGCTTGCGCTGGTGCAGGTGAACCCCATTATCCTCATCCTGGTGCTGGCTGACTTCCTGCGCCCAGCCACGCGCATCCCCCGCGGGGCGCTGATCGGTATCGCTGGCGGTATTAAGCTCACCCCGCTCGCGTTCGGGCTGATCCTGCTGATGCGCAAAGACTGGCGCGGTATTTTCACCCTCGGTGCCTCCTTCGCTGCGACCGTCATTATTGGGTTCATCTTCCTGCCCCATGAGGCCCTCACCTTCTGGACAAGCGCCGTCTCGGACCCCCTCCCGCGTGGGCAACATTAACTTCCTCGACAATATCTCCATCCAGGGCTGGCTCATGCACCTGGGGCTGCGTGACCCGCTGCTGAAACCCGCATACTACGGGCTGGTGCTCGCCACCATCGTCCTCTTCGCCGCGCTGCTGCACCAGCTGAACCGCCGTAAACTTGTACTCTCGCAGGTGGCGGTCGGCGGGTTCCTGATGGTCAGCATCTCACCCATCAGCTGGTCGCACCACAACGTCATGTTCCCCCTGATCCTCATGGCGCTCATCGTTGATGCGTTCCCCCGGTTCTACGCGCACCTGCCCGCCTGGGCCAACCGGGCGGCGCGCATCCTCACCTGGGTGGCCCTCATTGGCCTGTACATTTCGCCCATGTGGCTGGGCGCCTCCCTGTGGGGCAGCTTCAGCGACCTCGACAATATCTACCAGCACGCCCTGCTGTTCTCCACCGTGCCGATCCTGTGCCTGTACCTGGTCGCGATCACCTGGGCGGTGGCGGCCCCTAACACCCGCCGTGCGCACCGCAGACGAAGACGACCTGTTTATCGCCCCGCCCCCGGTGCGGCACCCGAGGCCGAAAAGGGGTAGCCGTTGAAAAAACACCCCGCAGCGCTTATTCCGCATGCCCTGTTTGTGCTCACGGTCATCTACATGGTGCAGTACGTCATTAACGACGGCGGCAACGACCTGTACATTTACCGTCTAGGGGCCGAAACCATCACTGATGGGCCCGGCGGGCCCGGGCTGTACGAGGTGAGCCTCGACAACTACCCGTTCACCCTACCCGCCGTTCGCCGCGCTGCTCTTTGTGCCGTTCGCGCTCATGCCCAAAAGAAGTCGGGATGGCCCTGATGATGCTCATCACCGCCGGTATCGCCTGGTGGCTGGGGTGGGTCATCACCAGGTACGTGAGCAGGGCGCGGGGTGCGCATCCCCTGTACGAACACCTGGGAACCGCCGGGTGCGCCTCAACACTGGCGCTGCTGATCTGGGCGAGCGGACCGTGGCGGCTAACCACCCACTTTGGGCAGATTAACGCGGTCATCCTGCTGCTGGTGCTGGCTGACTTCCTGCGCCCGGCCACGCGCGTCCCCCGCGGGGTGCTGATCGGTATCGCTGGCGGTATTAAAGCTCACCCGCTCGCGTTCGGGCTTATCCTGCTGATGCGCAAAGACTGGCGCGGTGTCGCCTCCGTGGCGGGTGGCTTTCGTGGGCACCATCGCCCTCGGTTTTTTTGGCGGTGCCGGGTGAGGGCCGCCTACTACTGGGGTGTGGCGGTGCGTAACACCTCCCGCATTGGGGTGACCGCGTTCTACGATAACGTGTCTCTGACCGGTATCTTTCGCGCACCAGGGTGTGCCTGAGCCTATCGCCACGGTGCTGGTGGTGGCGCTGTCCCTATTCCTGCTGGTGGCCACCGCCGCCCTGATGCGCCTGTTCATCCGCGCGAACATGGTGTTTTCCCAGGTGGCGTTGAACGCGTTTTTAATCTCCAGATCTCCCCGATTAGCTGGTCGCACCACAACACCTGGTACCCGGTTCTGCTGGTTGCGTTATGCCTGGAGATTTTCCCGCTTATTATGCCTGCGGCACGCCCGGTAGTGTACGTGCTGAGTGCGTTCGCGAGCGTGATCGCACTGGTTGGCATGTATATTTCCCCGTTCTGGCTGGCGGTGCTGTTCTCCCCGAAGTACTCTTCGCACGAGATGATCTACCTGCCGCAGGGCGGCGCCGGGCTGGTGGCCGGTTCAGCCCCGTACGCCGCCATGTACCTGGTGGTGGTGTTGGTATTCCTCACCTACTGGGCGCACCGGGCAGCAATTGATGCGCGGGTGGACTCGGGCCGGTTCCGTGCGCCCGAACGCCCCGCACCGTAGCCCTCCACACGCCCCGCGCCCAAAAGAGGGCACAGCCAAGGCCCGTCGTGCATCACGACGGGCCTTACATCAGAGGCACCTTCCGGTGAGGCGACCGGGTGCGGGCTGCCCTGGTGTTCATGCGCCACCGGGCGTAGGGCGCCTCAACGAACATGTACACTTCGCTGCTGCTGTCTTCCCACTCGGTGGTGCTCTTCGACGAAAGCCATGCTGGTGCCAATCACCGAGCCTTTACCGACCGCATCCAGCCTGAAGTGGTAGTAGCCGTTATTGTCGGTGCTTTCGCTGTTCACCTCAAACGAGCTGGTGCCGCCGGTGTAGGTGAAGGCGTAGTTACGTGCTCGGCCCTCAATGCTCTCACCTTTACCGTATTTCGGTGCGGAGGAGGCATCGTACGCGCACCGTCCACTTTGCCTTCGCCCTCAATCTGCAGCTTGCGGGTGGTTTTGCTGGTGGTGTCCATCCAGGCGGAGCCGGTGATCGTGGAGCTCACGCTGCCGGAATCACGCACCTCAAAACCGCTGGACTGGTCTTTGTCGGTTTTACCCGCCACGTTCAGCACACCCCGGTTATTCTCGTTTGCGGGCACGGACGCGGGCGTGAACTCGTAGTAGACCAGCGCCTTCGAGTCGTTGCCGTTGGGCTTTTTCGATGTCGATGGTCTTCTACCCTCACCCGTGTACTCCTTAAAAGTCGCCCGAGGCTTCTTCAGTTCGGTGGAGTCGTCCGAATCGGAGGATGAGCTGCTGCTCGCGGACGAGAGCTGCTGGAACTGCTCGCGGCAGGCTCCCGCGTTGTTCGTATTGTCGCTACCGCGCGGTATGAACAGCACCAGCGCCAGGATCAGCAGCACCACCAGCAGAATAACGCCCGCGATACTCGCCAAGCCCAGCGGGGTGGAGAAAAGTTCTGGTTCCCGTTATTTCGCGGTGAGTTTTTCACGCAGCGTATTCACGGCCCCGGCTGCCCCTCCGAGGCTTTCTTGGCTGCCGCGCCGCCAGCCGCAGCCGCCGCAGGTGCGGCAGCGTTTGCGGAGTTCGACTGCGCGTTATTCTGGGTGTTTCGGGCGTTCTCAGCCGCGAACGATGCGGGGGTCACGGTGCCGGGTGCTGGCGCGTTCACGACCGGGCCGCTGGCGTTGCCCTGCGTACCGTCAGCCGGGGTGGCCTGCACGTCGCGGGCTGTCAGCCCGGTACCTTGCGTCTGGCTCGGCTGGGACTGATCGGCTGGGGGCTGCTGGCCCGCCTGGGCCTGCCCCGCCTGCGGGTTCTCCGGCTGGGCACCGGGCTGGCTTTGCGGGTCATACCCGTAGCCGGTGCCTGCCGTATCCTGCCCGTACCCCTGGGCGGTGTCCTGACCGTAGCCGGAGACACCGTAATCCTGGCCGTAGTTCTGCGCACCATCCTGCCCGTAGCCGGGTGACTGCGCCGCACCGGGGTCGGTGCCGTACGAGGCGCCCTGCGCTGGTGCGCCGCCCTGGTTGGCGGAATTCGCGGAGCGGCACTCTGCTGGTTCGGCAGCGGAATCTGCGAGTGTGATCCGCCAGCTCGGGGTTAATCGGCTCCGGCAGGATCGGAGGAACAGCCGGTGCTGCGGCCTCAGAGGCCTGATCGGAACCTGCCCCAGCGGATGCTGCGGTGCAGCAGCCAGTGCCGCAGGGCTGGTCGGTGGGTTCTTCTGAGCCCGTACCCCGAAGGGTCCGCCGTGTATGGCTGCTTGCCGGTTTCGCTAGCTGCCACATGCGACTGTGCCGCACCGGTACCCTCGGGGAAGGTCGCTGCGGGCAGAATAGAGGCCGGTTTAGCGGCCTCATCCGCGCCGATGCCTGCTGCGCAGCGTCAGTTAGCCCGTAAAGGCTCCTGCTGGGGTCCCGGTTCAGGTTCGGGGGTGTGAGACACGGCCTCCTGCTGGTGTTTCCCAGCATCGTGAGTTTTAGCGTCACGAGCCTCGACACCATACTCCTGGACAACATAATCTTGGGCGCCATCGGTTTCAGTGCCGGTGCTTTTCGGTACCGCGTGCCCTCAACGCTGTGGTCTTTAGCGCTGTATTCCTCAGCGCGGCGGGACTCGCGGGGCGCATCCTCAGCCTCTTCTGCGGTATCCTTCGCGGCGTGCCGCGGCTTTACCCGGGACGGCTGCTCGGTGGAGGGCTCCTCACCCTCGGTGCGGGCCTCATCATCCTGGGTGGTGTGCTGGGCCGCGGCGGAGGTGTCGTGGAACTCAATCAGGGGCGAGTTCACCGGCGAAGGCAGCGCATCCTCATCCTCAGACGCGGTACTTTCAGCTTCCTGGACCGAGGGTGTTTCCTTCGGCTCGAACGGCTCATCATCGTCGAGGGGGGAAAGCGCAATAGTTGCCGCGTCTGCGGGAATATTCGCTGCGGTATCCACCGACGAGGCGGTGGTAATGTCCGGTGCCTCAACGCTCGCGCCGAGCATCCGCTCACCCTCATACACGAACGGTTGGGCGTTATCGTCCTCAGCCGCTTCGGCTGCCCTGCGGCGGCGCTTGGGAGGCTCGTCACCGCCCATAATGTCATCGGCGGAGGTGCGGGTTGCCGCATCCGACTTCTGCTCCTGCACCGCAATACCCTCAGGCGGGGTGGGCAGAGGCATAATATCGTCGGCGCCCGCACCGCTGAGGGTGGGCCCCTGCCGCTGCTGCCGCTCGCCCGTGTCCGCCTGCTCTTTCTGAACCTCATCGGCGGGGCTCGTGGCGGCGTGTTTTGCGGCGTGCTGCGCCGCACCGTCAGCTTCCTCAGCTGCCAGCGCGGTGCTCTCAGCGGCACCCTGGGTGTTCTGTGCGGGCTTTCGCGTCGTCTTTGGGCTGTTTCTTCTTCGGCTGAATCTTAATGAGGCCCCTGAGTATCGAGGTTTTCGTTCACCTCAATACTGATGTGCTCACCGGGTGCACCCTCGTTTGATGCACTCATCTCCTGCGCCTCACGCACCTGCGCGAACCGTCGGAGAGCGTTCTTCACGGGTTCGGGCTGCTCCAGCTCTTCGGCTGTGGTGGCACCGGTGCGGGTCTCGGCGGCGGGGGTGTCTTGCTCGGGGAGGTTTGCTCAGAAGAAATGTGTTCAGCGGAAACCTGCTCAGCGGCACCCTTTCTCGGTGGAGGCTTGCGCGTACTCTTCGTCCCGTGCAGCACGCCGCGCAGCCCGAGAATCACCAGAATCAACCGTATCCGTTTGGTTTTTCCTCGGTCTCGGGGGTGGTGCAGGGGCAGCGGCGACCGGCTCGGGCGAACCGGCATGGGTGCCCTCCTGCTCGCCCGCACCCGCTGCGGGAGTAGCCTGAGCAGGGCTCATCCTTCTGCAGTTCGCTCTTTATCGCATCACCAACGGGGATGCTGGGAAGTGTCAGCTTCCCGGTGCGCTTCAACGTCAGCGGTTACCTGCGACTCCGCCAGCTCATCTGCGGCAGGGGAGTCGGCAGTGCTCTCACGCTGAAAATCTGCGGGCTCCGGCGAGGGTAGGGCTCGCCGCTAACAGGCTGGGCGTGCCGGGGCGTGTCCTCGGCGATCTCGGCCACCTGCGGCCCGCTCGTGGACTCACTAGCTGGCTGGGTGTGCGCTGCCGAAGCGGCGCTAGCCTGCTCGTCCTTGGCATCAGCTGTGTTCTGCTCAGCCTGCTGGGCGGCTGCGCGCTCGGCAGCTTCACGCTCGGCGGCCTCCTGCGCCGCCTGCTGAGCCATGAACTGCTCGCGGGCGGCCCGGCGGGAAGTCGGCTGGGGGCATGTTCTCAGGGCATACCCGCCACAGCCTGCCCACCATTAAAAACCGTTTGACTGCCCTTCCACTACCTGCGGGTGTCCGCCAGGCTGCGGCTCGGTGGTGTTTGCCGGGCCGTTTGGCTGCAGGCGGGCACGCTCAGCCCTCGTAGTGTGCGGCATGAGCCGCACGGGAGGGGTGTGAGGTGGCCTGCGCCATCCTGAAGTCATCATTAAGCGGGTCGAAAGAGGTGGTGCGCGGCTTCTGCTCTTGCCCCTGTTCAGTACCGTTACTGTTCTCCGCGGTCACCGTGTCGTGTTCGAGGGCGGAATGTGCGGGTGCGTTATGAGATACAGCGGTATCGACGGTTCGCTCTGTGCCCGCCTGCTCCTGTATAGGAAAACTGCCGGTGGCGGGGCCTGCGGGACTATGCTGCGCGTGTTCCTGTGGGGTGGGGGCAATAACCGAGTCGTCACCCGCTAGAGTGTAGTCGTCGCCAACGTGTGCCGGAAGCTCATCTATGGGCTCCTCATACGCCGTGCCTTCGTCGTTGAAATCGGCGGAATCGGTGGGCTCCTCAATCCACAGCTGCCACCCGGCCGGGACCGGGCCCCACGCGGGGTCGGGGCGCCAAGTGGGGGTGGGTTTCCAGCCTTTGGGGGTTTGGGCCAATTCGGCGGCGGATTAAAAAAATCAGTGCCATGAAGCCTTCCTTCTGCCCGCGCCACCCCCATACCCGGAAGCGATGGCGCGCACAATCTAAACAAGAGAAATACGGTAACCATAGAATTATGTCATATTTACCGCTAAAATACCCTGTAACAGTCACTTAGACAACCCCACGGCGCAACGTTGCGTGAGCATCGAAAAGTTGCAGGAGCGGCATAGATTATGAGCACTAATTCGTCGGAGCCCAAACGGCACCCCGAGCACAACCACCACGCAGGCACAAACCAACAGAGGCCGCAGGATACGAGGCAAAAATCACCTAAATCATCCGCTACTTCCCCAGCCCCTGAGACCACCTCAGGGGTTACTGATGTGCCCTGGAGCAGCTCCAACACCGCTGCTCAACGCGCCGAGAGCACCACCTCGGATTCGGGCAGTGAACAGGGCCCCCTCCAGGCGGCCCCCATCAGCCCCGGGGATGATCCTCGGCCGGTGTCGCAGCTGCTTGCCCTGCCGCCGCTAACGGACGCTATTAAGCAGGTCTCTAAGAACCCCGAGAACCCACCGGCGCACGGCTCGTATGCGGTGCCCGTATATAACCTCGACCCCAGCCTCACCTCCGATATGTCGGCCTCTGTTGAGCGTACCCTGCCGTACCACCGGTTGGCCTTTGCCGACGGCCGGTCCCGCTGGTTCACGCCCCTGCTGGAGGGCCTGGTGGGTCTGGCAATCTATGTGGGTCTGATTACCCTGTTTACCGTGATGACGAGCATCTCACTGATCATCCGTGCGGATAAAACAACCGACTTTGGAACCTACATAAGGGACAAAGTACTGGATGATCCGCTGGCTATGTTCTTCATATTCGGTACAGTTGCTCTCATGTTCCCCGCCATACGTGTTGCACGCCTGATTTTCGGTCCCCGTCCATGGGGCCTAGTGCACTCGGTGCAGCGCCGGATCCGCTGGTCGCTTCTGCTGACGGCGCTGGTGGTGGGCGCCTTCTGCTATGGGCTGTACACCCTGCTGACACTGATGCTGGATGGCTTCTCATCCATCGGTTTCCACCACAAGCAACCGCACGAGATTGCCTTCTGGCTGAACATGGTGATGCTTCTTGTTCTGGTGCCATTGCAGTGCTACGCGGAGGAACTGATATTCCGCGGCTACCTGATGCAGACCATCGGCCGGTGGCTCAAGAACCCGGCGTGGGCGATCCTGCTCCCAGCCCCCCTCTTCATGCTTGCCCACGACTACGACCCGTGGGGGCAAGCCTCAATAGTGGTTATGGCGGTACTCGCGGGGTTCCTCTGCTGGTACACGGGCGGCTTAGAGGCAGCTATCGGCATGCATGTGATGAATAATATAACAACGATGGCGATGGGTATATTCGCGAACACGGACCCGCTTCAGATGCAGAGCAGCGGCACCCCCACCGATTTCGCGATGGTGCTCGCCACCGAGGTTCTCTACACGGCGGCCATCTGCTGGTTCACGCACTACCGCGGCTACCTGCGCACTGCCACGTTCACTGTGCAGGATCCGAAGCAGAGCCACGCGCCCGTGCAGTTCTCGCCCTGCCCAGGCCTCTCAGGGGCACTCACCCCAGTCGCCGGAACAGCCGAAGCAGCAGGGGAAGTAACCTCCCAAAAAAGCTCACGGTGCGGTGTGCCGGTGCGGGCTGAGAACCCACGCGGGCGCACCGCACGCATCATCTGGTGTTTCGGTCAGAGTCTCTTCACGCGGGGTAAAGCAGCATTTCTTGCTTTTTACCTCACGTGAAGAGGCTTTTAGTACCCAAAACTCTCGCGTGAAGGTGAAGCTTTAAAAACATGAGTGTAGACGCAGTGAAAAACATCGAAGACCCTAGCACAGTTCGTTGAGGACTCGCCGGTTTCTTACCTGGCGGCGCGCACCGTGGCGCGGCGCCTGCGAAAGGGCCGGGTTTACCGAACTGACCGAGTCTGAGACGTGGCCCGACTCCGCCGCGACGGGGCGCCATTTTTGTGGTGCGTGACGGCGCGATTATTGCGTGGGCGGGCGGGCGTCAGGCATCTGCGGCGAGCGGCTACCGGGTGCTGGGTGCACCACCGATTCGCCCGCGCTGAAAGTTAGAAACCGAAATCTTCGCTCACGGTTAAAGGCTGGCACCAGATCGGTGTTGAGAACTACGGTGGGGGGCTGCTGAACTCGTACCTTGACAGGGAGCTGCGTTTGGCGGGGCGGCTGACGGTGCACGAGGGCGGCACCCTGCGTGACCGGTACGTGTGCACGCCGCCGCTGGCGCGCATCCCTCAGCTGGCCCCGCACCTGGACCATAAACGGAACGAACTGGTTCTTGATAAACAGTTCAACCTGTACCCGATTTGGGGCATTGACCCGGGGCAGAACGACGTGCTCGCATACTTGGGGCGGCACACGGTCGATGAGGGCGGCGACGTTGACCCCGCCACCGTGGTCGGCTACGACCTGCTGACCGCCGATTCTCAGCCGGGGCGCCGGTTTGGGCAGCACGGCGAGTTTTTTGCCTCCGGCCGACTGGATAACCTGTCGTCGGTACACGCGGGGACTGTGCGCGCTGGAGCGGTATGTGGCCGATAACGCCGACGAGCACGCATCCCACACCGTGATGCTCGCCGGGTTCGACCATGAGGAGGTCGGCTCGGAAACCCGCAGCGGCGCGGCTGGCCCGTTCCTGGAAGATGTGCTGGTGAGGCTGTCGGCGGCACGCGGCGAGAACACGGAGCAGTACCGCCGTTCTGTCGCCTCCTCAGTGTGCCTGTCGGCGGATGCGGGGCACCTGCTGCACCCGAACTATCAGGGCCACCACGACCCGGTGGTGCAGCCGGTTCCCGGTGCCGGTCCGCTGCTGAAGATTAACGCGAACCAGCGGTACGCCACAGACTCGGTGGGCGCCGGTATTTTCGCGGCGGCATGTAAGGCGGCACGGGTGCCGTATCAGGAGTTCGTGTCGAATAATAATATGCCGTGCGGTTCCACCATCGGGCCTATCACCGCCACCCGGTTGGGGATGCGTACCGTGGATGTGGGCGTGGGCCTGCTGTCGATGCATTCGGCGCGCGAAATGTGCCACGTTCACGACATGGCGTACCTGACCCGCGCGGTGGAAGGCTTCTACCGGTTACAGGGTCTATAACCGGACTGCTGCATAGCGGGACGGCGCAGGCGGCGGCAATGACGGCACAACATAGTGCATGGTTTTGGCATTTTTGTAATGCTCCCATCCTTACAAAACAACCGAAACCGTGCACTATATGAGTGCGTGGTGAAGGATTAAATACTTATGGTAACCGGGGAAGCATATGACGCCGTAAGTAAGCAGCAAAACGAGGAGCTTCAGCTCTTTCAAGTGCCCCGCATAAGTCTGCTTCACCATATTTCTTAATGAAATATCTTTCTTGGAATAAATATATTTCTGCGAGGTCTGTAGACGACAATGTGAGAGATTCTTGAGTTGACCTACCGAGATGCGGTTCCACAAAAATCCATCAGAAGGTCGTCAGTGCTGATAGTTACATAGGGAGTGAGGTTCGTCGGTATTTTCGCTCGTTTCCCAGTAATCCAGGAGAGCTTTGTCGTTGGTGACTAAGTAGTCAATATTATGCTTCACCATTGCTGCATGTATATGAAGGTCGTTCTTATCGGGGTATCCATGTATTGAGGAGATGGGGTAACCTTCTAACACGAACACAGATTTACCCTATCTGCTCTCTAACCTTCACCCGTGCAGCATCATTTTCCAGTTAGGTTTCCTCTAAGCCAGTGGTACCCCACTCGTCGAGAATATTCTGTGTTGTGTGTATATCGAAGTACTTTTTAATTAAGAAGGAAATGGAGGATAACAGAAGTGACTAATAAAATAGATTTTTAAACGAATATAGTTTATCTAGTTCAAGTGTAGAAATTGTGACGGATGAAAGCCAAATTGTAGAGGCTCCAATTCCAAATTTTTGGAAAGAAGCACTTTTGTCAGATAGTTTGGAAGAAAGAAAAGAAAAATTCTTTCAGTGTGGAAAGAATATTCTTCTTCTGATTTGCGAAACACAATTTCTTATTTAGGCGATTATTTAAAAAAATATAGACTTGATTTGTTTAGACGGCGAATATTCGCTTTTTGTATGCGATTTTGACTTACCAAACAGGAGAAGAAATCTATTATGAAGGGAAGCAACCCCGTTACAGTTGAGATGCTGAAACAAAAAGTTTGGAGAAAACGCACCAACTATAAAAACAATCAATAGCAGATTTCTATACTCATATCCACAACGGTTTTTATGATTATACAAGTAAAAAGCATGGGGATTGATAACCTTAAAAATGTGAACTCTATGGCAGATTATGACTGGGAATATTTGCAACAGTTGAGACATAGATTTAATCCCACTTTATAATTTTTTCAGTAACGGTATGGGGGAATACGTTGTTTTAGACATCGAAAAATGGAAACACCTATTTATGGTCGTCAAGAGAACTTCCCTAAAAGGCAGTCTGACTTTTGGGCTTTGGAGACGAATGGATTATAATTGGATTAGATTTTTTAAAACAGAGTATAATTTGTTGGTACCCTAAATGTTAATCAAGAAAAAGTATAACATTTGGGGTATTTTTTGTTATTCAATACAATTTACCTTGACATCTTTTTCATCTTATGATATACTAATTTTATTACTTTTTGGGAAGAGTAAGTGTTGAGGGTAGATTGGGAGAGGCATGATTTGCTTTTTATCTCATACTTGCTCACTCTGTCCGACCCCTCGGACGGGGTCGACTAGTTTTGGTTTACTTCGTCAGAGGCTCAGATTGTTTGTCCGTGTTCTCATTCGCACACACCAACCCTCTGATTGTGTGGATTTGTTCTCATTCAGACAATCTGACCCTCGGAAAAAGAGCGCCCGAGTTCTGATTGACTCCGTCAGAAGCTCAGATTGTTTGCCCTTGTTCTCATTCGCACAATCCGAGGCTCAGATGAGGCAAATCTGTTCCAGTTACTCTGTCAGAGGGTCGGACAAGCTCTTTTTCAAAAGTAATGACCATATCCGAGGGGATCGGATAAAAATGAAAAAGAAAAGGTGGATATATGCCAGCAAAACAAACATTATTAAATCTGCAAACGAGCAGTTTACGCTATGCCGAGTTTTCTCAGTTTATCGCGCGTTTCTTAGACGATGTCGAAAAGGAAAACTTGGATGTCAAGAAAGAAGAAATCTTGTCTAACTTGCTGGGGCAGCTAAAGACTAATTTGCCTGCTTATCAAGCATCGCTAGGACAAGTTCGGGTGAGTGAAAAGTCCAGCACGATTACCGAAGCCGACCAGTTGCGGGATGAAGATTTCCAAGCGCTACGCGAAGCAATTAAACCCTATCGCAATAGTCGCCGCGAAAACGAAAAGGCAGCTTATAAGACTTTAGACTTGCTTTTCGACCAGTACAAGAAAGCGACCAAGGTTTCCTATGAAGAAGAAAGCGCGCTGTTAAACAGTCTACTAGAAAAACTCAGAAAAGCTGAATACCAATCCGCTATTGAGACTTTGGGGATTGGGCGCTTTATGAATAACTTGACCGAAAGCCAAGCGGCTTTTGAAAAGGTCTTCTCTGACCGCTCACAAGAAAATCTCGCTAAAGTCAGCTTTGACACCAAGCAACTGCGCAAGGACTTGGCAGTTCCTTACCAACAACTAAGCGACTATGTAGCTATTCTAGCTCAGTTGAAAGAAGACGCTATTTACCAAAAGACCTTATCTGTCCTCAACAACAGCCGCAAGTACTACGCCGATGTCTTGGCACGCCGCAAGGGCAAAGATAAGAAAGAAGCGAAAAAGGTAGAAACGGAAACAGAATAAAAAAGACGCTCCACTTACTCATAAGTGGGGCGATTTTTCTCTTTACGCCGTTTGGCTTCTCATTCTAGTTTTGCCCAATTAGTTCACATACTTACACCACCACGGAGCACTACAGTATTTCAGATATTGTCAATAGCGACAAGACCCCGATACCCGCCGCCAAGGAACTCTACGATGCCAAACTCAAGCTGGCAAAAGAAGGCTTGGCGAAGATTGAGAAAGAAGATCATGAGAAGTACGAAAAGCTCAAGGGTTTGAGCGACCAACAACTCATGGAAGCCATGTTTCCGACGCAAGTCGGCGAGTACGAGCGGGCGCGCTCGACTTGGAAGGAGAACAACAAAGGCTGGTTGCAGTGGGTTGAAATTGGTGGTGAAATATAGCAGTGGGTGCCATTATCGCGGGGAGTGTCCTGAGCGGTGGGACACTGGCTCCTATCCTTATCGGAGCAGGGACTGCTTACCTGGTGGCAGATAGCGGTTATCAGGCAGTTAGCGGGGAGACCATTTCGGGGAAACGGCTGACTGACGGGGAGCGTATCTGGGCAGGTGTGGACGCAGTCTTGACGGCAGCGACCGGTGGCTTTGCGACCCTATGCCAGCGTGCTTGCCAAGACAGGGAAAGCCGCCTCTACGACGGTACAGACGGTAGGCAAGGTTTGTCAATGTATGCCGATGATGCCAATGACATCGCTCATACGGTGACCGCGATGCAGGATGACCCTTGGGCGCAGCACTCCAATTTGGAATAGGGCGTGCGATTGGTCATGGCTCGAATGTCTTGAGGCAATAAAGCCCGAGCAAGATTTGGCAAGGGTGGCAGTGGAGCTGATGTGGACTTGCCAAGTAGTGGGAAAGGTGTGGATCTGCCAGCAGGCAATGCAGGCTTGAAGACCCATGCGGACACAGATGTGGATCCGTCTACGCTTGGTACAGGCAAGAAGCCAAAACCAGAGATTCAGACGCCTCAACATCAAGAAATACCAAGCCCAAGCAAGAAGCCAGAGCTTGATGTGACGAAGACAAGCAAGCCTGAGATTGACCGTGCAAAGCAGTCCAGAGATAACTGGTCCAAGTAGAAGTCAGAAATTGATACCACTAAAACGAGCGAAACCCGAGATTGACAATCCAAGCCGTCCAGCGGTGGATAAGACCAACAGCAAGCCGAGCGAGATTGATACAGGCAAGACGGTGAAACCGGAGGTCAGCCAAGCTCGTCCGAGCGAGGTGGCGTCACCAAACAGTCGTCCAAAAGAAGTGGATGTGACCAAGAAGCCCGACATTGAAGTGACTCGCCCAGCCGAAGTCAATCCGACCAAGGTTAAGCCAGAAATGGAAACCAAGGTCAAACCAGACATTGACGCAGCGGCAGCTAGTGCCAGCGCCGTTCCGAAGGTCAAGGCGCAAGAACCCGACCTCCCAAAGCCGGACAACCGAAGTCACCCCTGACGCTGGCAGAAAGTGCAGAAGCCAGAAGGGTGGATACCGAAGCAACTAAGGCTGGTATAGGAATGTCGGAAGATGCAAATTATGCACAAAAGACATATGGTCACTCGTTCAGTCAAGAAGGACAGAAAATATATTCTGAATTAGCAGGGGAACCTATAAAAACAATTGATGATTTAGTTGATGCAATAAAATCGGGTAAAATAGATATTAAAGACTTACCGGTTGAATATATCAATCGTGATGGAAATACTTTGATATTGAATACTCGTACATCACAGGCTTTAACTCAATCAGGTATTCCTAGGAGTGATTGGCATACGATTGATAGGACGGGAGAAAAGTTACACGAGACTTTGCTTGACGGACAACTACAAAGAAACAAACTCACTTCAGAAGGTATTAAAGAAGTTAGACCAAGTAACAGAAAAGGATAATAAATATGACATACAAAAACAGAATATGTTTTACCTATGTTTTTCTTCAAATTTAGAAAAAGAGCCTGAAATTCAGATAACAGGTTTGGAGGTTGCAATTGAGTTTCAGGTTATGATGAGGAACAATTTAGTGAAGTTCTACTAAAATTTCAATCAGTCTTGGAATTTACTCGGACATCCTCAAAATTTGGAATAACAGAGGTTCTTATGATACAGTCATTAAAATTGAAAAATTCTAAAAGATTAGCGGAGTTAAAAAGAAACAAATGAAAGGACTATGCGTTTTGGTTTCCTAATCATTATGCTTTTTACCCTAGACGGCTCAGGTTTCTTTCAAATAATTGCTGATAGTTTTGAGGTGGAAAAGGCTTGTTTGATTATACAAAAACTTAGTAGAGAAGTATCCCATATATTAAGACATAATCCAGATAAATATGGTATAAAAGCTGGACTCGGAGGGGTGGTGTTCAGTTGATGATTTAATACATAAATTATCAGAAACTCCTTTTATGGAAAGGACTTACAAGAGATGACCTTGAAAACAATGATAGAACTATCTGACAAAAAGCGTCATGAAATAAAAAGGTGAAAAGATTAGGGGCTTTTTATGGACATTCAATAAAAGACAAATTATCTAAAACAGCCAATAAAACCACCGAAAGTTTTATACCATGGAACAGTTCAAAGATTTTTAAATCAGATTTTTACAAACTGGGCTAATTCCAAAAGAAAGGCAGTATGTTCATTTGTCTTCTGATGTGAGTACAGCAAAAGCAGGTAGCTTTGAGAAGAGATGACAGAGCTATCATTTTGAAGTTGCTGCCCAGTCTGTTTGGGAAAAATGGTGTAAAAATTTTATATTGGGAATGAAGATATATGGCTTTCTGAGCCAATTCCTGAGTGAGTATATTTCTATTATTGAGGATAAATAATCTTTTTATGACTAGAAATAGAAAAGAAAGGGGAAAAAGATGTCCGATAAATCAATGAAAATGACAATGATGACAGAACAATTTGAAAAGGGCGATGCGGAGAAACAGTAGAGGGCATTACTCTCATTGTTGACGGTGTTGTCAAAGACGTGACAGATATTCTTAAGGAAACAAAAGGATATAATTCAACCTTAGACTTAATTCAAGATGCTATTGTTCGTGGATTGGCTGGAAATCAGGAGTCATAGTTTTATTTTAAGAGGACGTTAGTCCTCTTTTTGTTATACTGGAAAGTGTAGGGACAAAATGGAAATTTTAAACAAGTACATTGACAATCAATCCGGATTAACAACTCAAGCCGAGCGAGGTGGCGTCACCAAACAGTCGTCCAAAAAGAAGTGGATGTGACCAAGAAGCCCGACATTGAAGTGACTCGCCCAGCCGAAGTCAATCCGACCATTAGTTAAAGCCAGAAATGGAAACCAAGGTCAAACCAGACATTGACGCAGCGGCAGCTAGTGCCAGCGCCGTTCCGAAAGTCAAGGCGCAAGAACCCGATCTCCCCAAAGCGGGACAACCCGAAGTCACCCCTGACGCTGGCAAGAAAGTGCAGAAGCCAGAAGAGGTGGATACCCAAGCCACTAAGGCTGGGAAGGTTGAGGAGGAAGATACAAATTAGGGGCCCAGATGAAATTTCGCGTTTACGAGAGGATTGGGGAGTTCCAGAAACTGACACACTTGCTGTTGCAAAAACAGATATAGAAGGTCTAGAAGACAGTACTGAAAGGAGGCTCTCCAAGAGTTAGAAAAGAAGCTGGTCTAGATGATTTAGATGTTTAAAACCAGATAGAGCGATTAAAAAGTTCTGGTAAGTACGTCTGCGACTCGTCATGCTCGAGGCAGATGTGGCAAATGAGTTCGTTGAAGCTGTGGAAAAGCAGGTTTATCAAACGAAGAAGTTAAAGGGAGTCTTACACTTGTATCAATCAAATCAAGTGGAGTATGTCCTACTTGTTTAAGTGGTTTTAGGTAATCCCGATAAGGCATCTGGAGTAATAAAAACAACTAAGTGAAAGATACCCAAATTTAAAGATAAAAAGTATCTTCCAATCAAGTTGAAGGTGTCCGAGTGACAGGAAGATCAAACTTTACTGTTCAAAAACGGGAAATATGTTGATTGAGGTGAAAAATGGAAAAATTATAAATTAGCAAAACTTCATGGCAAATCTTGACGGAGTGTTTACCGTCATATTTGAAGAAAAAGGAAGATATTGTTTTTGTCAAAAAGACGCTTGAGATGACGCAAGATTTTCTTTTTGGATAAAGAAACAGTGTCTCCTGACGCTTTATATGACCGCTTGGAAAAATATAAACGAGGAAGATATTCTTACTTATTTTGACCTTGACAAAGAAAGTGCTCATCGTCAGTCTGGGTCTGCATAGCAGACTTTGTGGCTGATATCTGTAAATTAAGCTACGACGAAAGTGGCGAAAGTATCTACCTGAGACGATTGAAGCGGTGGATGAAGCGACCTTAACAGAGTTTTTACTCAGTACAAGGAAAAATCTTTCTGTTTTTCAGATTTGTCAGTGGCGGCTACGACTGCTTTGCAGGAGAAAGAAGTTGATTTGACAGACGAATCTGTTCATACCTATTATGTACAGTTGTTTTGGAGATGATAAATAATCATGGAGCTAAACTTGATTGTTAAAACAAGTTCTGCTTGATATTGACTTCATCAACCGCTATGAGGCCTTATCAAAAGAATATAGTCCGAGAAATTAGAAATAAAACACCGTTAAAAATATCTTGACGGTGAGTTAGTTAGTGGATATGATTTCAGAGGCTGGCTATATTCCCGGTTTTTGACCCCAAAGAGAAATTTTTAAATTTTATGAAAAGATAGAAGATTATCGGTTCGGTCTGCATATTGTACTTTATAATGGAACAGTAGAGCTCATTTTGGGCTGTTAAAGATAAAAAGAAAAATCAATTGCAGGCATGCCGTGAGGAATTTATTCCAGATTGATGATTGATCCAGACTATCGTATCAAAAATGCCCAATTTCAGTGACTACGACGAATTGGAAGATATTTTAAAAACAGCTTTTACGATTTATGAGATTTTCAAACAAGTCTTTTTAGAAGTCGCAGAAGTAAAATAGAGGTCAA